>ENA-OREN01000051-OREN01000051.1-marine-metagenome-genome-assembly--contig:-NODE-51-length-157986-cov-5.862655_pt1 | contig 157986 bp, 152 predicted proteins | sample MGYA00248624_ERZ508555 | MGnify/ENA primary metagenome ERZ508555 (study PRJEB26222, sample SAMN06267773) | marine metagenome | isolation source: Saanich Inlet, British Columbia, Canada | place... | reverse complement strand
TTGGTCATGATATTGATGCTTGCTTTAGTTGAGCTATAAACTCCCATACCAGGAGTTATTCTTTTTCCATCAAAGCTGCCGCCTAACATATTGTATAAATTCCCACTTCCTTGTTTTCTAAAACCAGTAATTGCAACTTGTGAGCCAAATAATGTACCTAATGAATTAGTATCTATCATGCTATGAATTAAGCTTTCAGGCACTTCATGAACTTTACTTTGCCCAGAGGCATAACCAGCATTATTAATCCAATAATCAACGGTATTGAATTCTGTTTTTGCTAGATCCCATAATGCTTCAAGTTGATTTTTGTCAGAAATATCACAGACCTGACCAATAATCCTCCCTTTAGATTTATTGTTCATTTCTTCAGTGACACTTGCAATATCTGCTTGTCTTCGGCTTGTAATGACTACATTATGACCGAGTTTTGCAAATTCATTGGCCAGACCTCTACCAACTCCTTTTGTGCTACCAGTTATAACTATGCATGACATATTTTAGAGTCTTTGAGCACCATCTAAATCAATGCATCTTCCAGAATAATAATCATTATCAAAAATGAATTCAGCTGCTTTAGCTACCTCATCAGGCTCACCAATTCTTTTTAATGGGATCATTTTAGCCAGTCCTTCCAAAACATTTTCTGGCATTGATGCAACCATTTCAGTATTAATAAATCCTGGAGCAATTGAGTTCACACGAATACCATATTTTGATAATTCTTTTGCCCAAACAACAGCCATAGATTGAACGCCAGCCTTGGTAGCTGAATAATTAGTTTGACCAAAATTACCATGTCTCGCAACACTAGAGATATTAATAATGACACCTTTTGATTTTGATTCGATCATTAACTGTGCTGCCTCTCTTCCACAAAGAAAAACTCCAGTAAGATTAAGATCGATAACCGATTGCCATTCTTCCAATGACATGCGTTTAACAAATTCGCCATCTTTAAATTTAACCAACAGTCCATCCCTTGTAATTCCAGCATTATTAATCGAACCATGAAGAGGTCCAAGTTCTGATACTATCGAAGCATAAGCTTCAGCAACTTCATTTTCTTTTGTTACATTGGCGCTATAGGTCATTACTTCTGCGCCTTGAGATTCACAAGCCTCAACAGTAGCAGCTATTGAATCTTTATCTAGGTCAATTAAACCAAGCTTGCATTTATGTGAAGCCAGTCTTTTAGCCATTGCTGCTCCCAATCCTCTTGCAGCACCCGTGATAATTATTGTTTTATTTGCAATATCCATATTTTTCCTCTGTTTAGAAATTCTAAAAGATGAATTGTAACTGAATTCAATCTATTTTTTTATCTCTATGATTAAATTTTAACTTAAAAACCAATTACAACTTTGGTAATATATCATCAAGAATATTACCAAATAAGAAGGTGCAATATGACCGAAGCATATATTTTTGACCATGTGAGAACGCCAAGAGGCAAAGGAAAAAGTGATGGCTCATTACATGAAGTTACTCCTATAGAACTTGTCACACAAGTTTTGAAATCTTTAAAAAATAGAAACGACTTAGATACCAGTCGAATAGATGACGTAATTATGGGTGTGGTTGGAAGTCAGGGAGAGCAAGCCTCTAATCCAGCTAGAGTAGGAGCGATTAATGCAGGGTATGATGAAAAAGCAGCTGGCAAGCAACTCAATCGATTCTGTGCTTCAGGTTTAGAGGCAGTGAATTCAGCTGCCGCTCAAATCATGTCTGGAATGTCAGATCTTTGTATTGGTGGGGGATTAGAGTCCATGTCTAGAGTTCCTATGAATTCAGTTGGCGGTGCACTTGGAGTGGATCCACAGGTTGCCTATGGAAATTATATAGTCCCTCAAGGAATTAGTGCGGATCTTATTGCTACAAAGTTTGGATTTAGTCGCAATGATGTCGATTCTTATGCTGTTGAGAGTCAAAAAAGAGCATCCAATGCTCGTGATAAAGGATATTTTAATGATTCCATTATTCCAGTTCTAGACCAACATGGGGAAGTATTATTGGACCATGATGAAGCGATTAGAACTGGTACAACTATGGAAGATTTAGCTAAACTGAAACCTTCTTTTGCAGATTTAGGTGCAACCTATGGTTTTGATTCCGTAGCCATACAAAAATACCCAGAGGTTGAACGAATGGAACATGTTCATCATGCAGGTAATTCAAGCGTAATAGTTGATGGGTCCTCAGTGGTCCTTATTGGAACAAAAGAAGTGGGAGTAGAGTTAGGACTTAAGCCAAGAGCAAAAATTATTGGATTTTCTTCAACTGGAACAGAGCCTACAATTATGCTGACTGGCCCGGGACCATCTGCCAAGAAAGTTTTGAAAAGATGCGGTATGACAACAAGTGATATTGATCTTTTTGAGCTTAATGAAGCTTTTGCAGTTGTGGTACTTCGATATATGCAAGAGATGGATATTTCACATGATCAAATTAATGTGAATGGAGGAGCTATAGCTATGGGACATCCTCTAGGCGCAACTGGTGCAATGGTTTTAGGAACAATGCTTGATGAAATGGAAAGACAAGATCTGAATACTGGGCTAGTTAATTTATGCATTGGTGGTGGTATGGGAACATCAACAATCATTGAACGTTGTAATTGAGTTGAAATAGACAAATAGGAAAAAAAACTAATGAGTGAAAACATAAAAATAAATATAGACTCGGATGGCATCGCTATTCTAGAAATTGATGTTAAAGACAGGCCAATGAATGTAATTACCGCTGATTTTGGAAAAGAATTAGCTGAGTGTGTTGAGAAAGTCAGTAATGATGAAAACATTATTGGTGCGATCATTACTTCATTAAAAAATGATTTTATGGCGGGGGCTGATCTTAAATCAATGTTGCCATCTTTAATGCAACTTAAAAATGCTTCAGAGATGGTGGATGCAGTTATTCAAAGTAATGGTGTGTCAAGAAATATTGAAACCTGCGGTAAACCTTTTGTTGCTGCCATCAATGGTACTGCTCTAGGCGGTGGCTTGGAAATTTGTTTGGCTTGTCATCATCGTATAGCTGTAGACAGACCAGATGCTGTTTTAGGATTACCCGAAGTTTTAGTAGGTTTGTTGCCAGGTGGTGGTGGTACTCAAAGACTTCCAAGAATGATAGGAGTGCAAAACGCGTTGGATCTTATGATTCAGGGAAAACATATTAAACCAGCTGTGGCCAAATCTATGGGTATTGTTGATGAACTCACTTCTAAAGAAGAACTCATTAGTAAAGCTAAGCAATGGATTATCGATAATGGGGACCCAGTCAAACCTTGGGATAAAAAAGGATTTAAAGTGCCAGGAGGTTTTGATCCAAATACAACATCGACTATTCAGATATTTTCAATTGTTAATGCAATGGTTGCTAAAAACACTAATCATAATTATCCTGCACCCATATCAATTGTATCTTCTGTTTATGAAGGTTGTCAGGTTCCAATAGATACAGGTTTGAGAATAGAATCTAAGTATTTTGTAAAGCTACTTCGCGATCCAGTTGCAGGAAACATGATTAGAAGTTTATTCATTAACAAGCAGTCAGCAGATAAATTAAGAGCAAGGCCGAAAGGTATTGAAAAATCCAAAGTCACTAATTTAGGGATGCTTGGTGCAGGCATGATGGGATCTGGTATAGCATTAGTGAGTGCTCAGGCTGGCATCAATGTAATTCTATTAGACTCTACTATTGAGAGCGCGACAAAAGGAAAACAATATACTGAAAAATATTTAGAAAAAAGTATCGCTTTAAAGAAAATGATTCCAGAAAAAGCACAAGAAATAATAGATCGAATTCATGTGACTACTGACTTTAGTGATCTTAAAGATTGCGATCTTATTATTGAGGCGGTGTTTGAGAATAGAGACATTAAAGCTGATGTGACAGAAAAAACAGAAAAAATAATAGCTGATTCGGTTATTTTTGCTTCGAATACATCTACTCTTCCTATTACAGGCCTAGCTAAAGCTTCAATCAGACCAAAAAGTTTTATTGGTATGCATTTCTTTTCTCCAGTAGAAAGGATGCCATTGGTAGAAATTATCATGGGAGAAGAATCTTCAGATGAAGCTCTGGCTAAATCACTCGATTACATTCAACAAATTAAAAAAACACCTATGGTGATAAATGATAGTCGAGGTTTCTTTACATCAAGAGTTTTTAGTCAGGCCTGTAATGAAGCTAATGAAATGTTAAGAGAAGGAGTAATGCCTGCATTGATTGAGAATGGTGCTAGGCAAGCAGGATACCCAGTTGGTCCTTTAGCTGTGCAAGATGAGACTAGCATTGAACTATCTCATAAGATCCATATTCAAACTATTAAAGATGTTGGGGATGAGTATAAGCCGCAATCAGCAGTGGATATTTCAGAAAAAATGTATGAACTTGGAAGATTAGGTAAAAAATATCGTAAAGGTTTTTATGAGTACCCTGAAGATGGCCCTAAAAAAATATGGTCTGGCCTTGCAGAAGCATTTCCTATTTCTGATTCACAACCTAGTTTGCAGTTAATTCAGAATAGACTGATGACAATTCAATCATTAGATGCTTACAGATGTCTTGAGGAAAATGTCCTAACTTCTCCAGATGATGGAGACATAGGTTCTATTTTCGGATGGGGTTTTCCTCCATGGTCAGGCGGTGTCTTTTCTTACATTGATACTATAGGAATTGAAGCATTCGTAGCTAGATGTGATGATTATCATGAAAGATATGGAGATCGATTCAAAGTTCCTGATAGTCTAAGAGAGCGCTCTAAAAATAAACAGTCTTTTTACTCTTAAGAAAATATAAAGTTAGAAAAAAATCTCTTTTAGATTCTTGTTTTTTTTAGTAAAACATATAATCTATCTGTTCTTAATACTTCTATTAATTTAAAGGGGAAAAAAATGTCTAGTAATATGGGCGGATCTTCTAAAGGTAAGACCACAAATACAGGAAAACCTCTCGGCTCTATTAAACACACTCAATCTAAAGCTGTAAAAAGCTGGATCAAAAATGAGTTGAAACAACAAACAACACGTTTTAAAAAGATTCTACAGCACATGGATGATATTGCTCCAAAAAGAGAAAAATGGATTGCTGATTTTCTAGAAACAATTACCACTCGTGGAACTAATATTGATGGTGATCTTAGAAATGTTATTGCTAAAGAGAACTTACCTAAGAAACCAAGACGAAAACATATAGTAACGCATCAATCTAAAGACCTTAAAGGATTCAAACATTAAAAAAAGGAAGAATGAATTATGCCCAGACCACACATAGAACCATATGATGAAAGGCCAGCACCTTTCAAAAGAATGACCTTACCAGGATTTTCCAAAGGAATGCATTATAAAGTTTTAAGCATGGATACGGAAACAGGTGCATGCTCATTAAAAGTTAAATTTGAAAGTGGATATAATCTACCTCCGGGTATGAGTTATGCAGAACTAGAAATGTTTGTTATTTCTGGTTCAGTCACTTATGGCGATACTACTTATGGAGATGGATACTATTTCCTAATTCCTCCTGGAGTGAGTATGCCAGAAATGAGAGTTAAGAAGGGCGCTGTAGTACTTATGTTTTATAACTATGGCGAGCCAAGTTTTATACCCTCAGATGAAGACCATCCATTGGCAGAGCGTTATAGGTTATCAATCATAGATTCAATGAAGGATATTAATTGGATGCCAGGAAATAGGATTGTGCCTTCAGTTGCATCTGGATGTATGTTGAAACCATTAAAATATGATCCAGATACAGAAGCACATACATTTCTTTATTGTATGACGCCAGGATTTAGTCAAGATAATATTTCTTATCATGATTGTTGTGAGGAGTCCTATCATATTTGGGGAACTTCTTGGATGATGCAATTTGGCGATCTTCCTACAGGCGGTTATTTTTGGAGACCTCCATATATCAATCATGGTGCATTTGCGAGTAAAAATGGTATTATCGCTATAGGTAGAACCGATGCCCACCTACATAATTATTTTCATCACAATCCTTGGACAACACCTAAAGAAAATGCTGATAGAGCTTCTGCAAGGTTGAGAAGACTTAGGCCTTCTTTATATGAGTGGACAAGATCGCCTGATGGACATAATCATTTTACTGACTTTGAGCATCCACATTATCATGACCATGATCATGATTAAATGAGAAATAGATAAAGACTTAATTCCATAAGTAAATGAAACAATGTCTGGACCATTAGAAGGAGTTAAGATACTTGAACTAACCAGTGTAGTTCTAGGTCCGTGGGCAGCCCAAATCATGGGAGATATGGGTGCAGAAATTATCAAGGTTGAGGCACCCTTTGGTGATAGTAATCGTCAGTTAGGCGCTTATAGAAATAAAGGTATGGCAGCCCTTTATTTATCTAATAATAGAAATAAAAGAAGTTTAGTTCTAGACTTAAAGCAAGAATCAGCAAGAAATGCTTTACTCGAAATCATTAAAGATTGTGATATTTTCTTACATAACAATAGACCCCAAGTGATGACTAAACTGAGATTAGAGTATGATGATTTAAAAGCACTTAATCCAAGTATTATTTATTGCGGTACTTATGGGTATAGTAAGCATGGACCTTATGGAAAAAAAGGGGCTTTAGATGATTCAATACAAGGAGCTAGCGGTATTGCAAGTCTAAATGAGTTAGTATTAGGTGAACCAAAATATTTGCCAACAGTAATTGCTGATAAAACAACAGCTATTACTGTTGTTTATTCAATTTTAGCAGCACTTTTTTACAAAGAAAGAACAGGCGAAGGGCAAGAAATTGAAGTACCTATGTTTGAAACCATGGTCAATTTCACAATGGCAGAACATCTTTGGGGAGAGGTTTTTGAGCCACCTTTAGCTAAGGCAGGATATACAAGATTAATGTCTCATCATAGAAAACCATATAAAACTAAAGATGGGTATATTTCTGTTTTACCTTATATGAATAATCATTGGAAAATATTTTGTGAAAAGGCAGACAGACATGATTTAATTGATGATGATCGATTTAAGGATCTTTCTTCCAGAGTAACTAATATTGATGACACTTATTCTGAAACAGGAAAAATTCTAGCAACAAAAACTACTCAAGAATGGCTTGATATTCTAGCAGAGACAAAAGTACCAGCAATTGAAGTTAATTCATTGGACGATCTGTTTACTGATCCTCATTTAGATGCTGTAGATTTTTGGAAAGAATTAGATCATCCTACTGAAGGTAAACTCAAGATGCCAAGTTTTCCAGCACGGTTTTCAAAAACACCTGCCACTATAAGAAAGCACCCTCCTAAACTAGGAGAGCACAGCCTAGAAATTCTCAAAGAAGCTGGAATAGATAGTGATACAATCAGTGATATGATTGCTTCAAAAGCTACATCAGTATCAGACTAGCTTTGAAGGCTCTTTAACTCATCAATGACTTGTTGAGTATGAGTATCAGGGTTAACCTTTTTATAATGTTTAACGATTTTACCTTCTGGATCAATGATAAAAGATTCTCTTTTAGCTATAGACATCATCATAAAAGTTCCCATAACGCCATATTTCTCAGCACATTCTTTAGTTACATCTGCAAGGATAGGATAGGGTAGGCTATATTTTTCACTAAATTCTTTATGAGATCTAACATCATCAAGACTCACACCTAAGAGTTGTGTATCCAATCCTTTAAATTCAAAAATATTATCCCTGAAGCTGCATGCTTCAGTGGTACATCCAGGTGTACCATCTTTAGGATAAAAGAATAAAACGACCCACTGACCTTTATAATCATTTAATGTGTGCCATTTTCCATTTTGATCCTGCAAATTAAAATTTGGAGCCATTTGTCCTATATTGATTTCTTCATTGGCCTTTGATTGGTCCATAAATGAAAACGCCAGTAAAAATATTGGTAATGTTAGTAGGACTTTTATTCTTTGATTCATTGGTTTCACCTTAAAAAAAACATAAACTAAACAAGTTAATAAAGATTGAATAGTTTACACCTTTTAATTATTAATTATGAATAATACATTCGAAAATAAATTAGGATTGGTTTTGCCGGGAGGAGGAGCAAGAGGTGCATATCAGGTTGGGGTGCTAAAAGCCATAAGTGAAATTTTGCCTGATTCCAGTAAAAATCCATTTCCAATATTGAGTGGCACTTCAGTTGGAGCTATCAACATTGCATTATTAGCAGCTGAATCAGATTCTTTTCATAATGGAGTATCAAAGTTAACTAATATTTGGGGTGGTTTCAGCTCTAATGCAATCTATAAAACTAATCCTATAATGTTATTCTTAAATAGTCTTCATTGGCTATTAACATTCATTACTGCAGGGATTGTAGTCAAGAATCCAAAGTCGCTTCTTAATAATAATCCATTAGAAAAAATGCTTATTGATAGAGTTGATTTTAGTCAAATCCAAAAGAATCTAGATGAGCATCATATAGAAGCCATTGCAGTCACTTGTGCTAGTTATAATAGAAAATGTACTTCAACGTTTTTTCAATCTAATCACCCCAATTTAACATGGAAAAAATCACATCGTGAAGGAAAGCCGATGGTTATTAATATTTCACATCTTATGGCAAGTGTTGCATTACCGCTTATTTTTCCAGCAAAAAAAATAGATCATCAATATTATGGTGATGGTGCAATGAGACAAGCAACGCCATTATCACCAGCAATTAGAATGGGTGCAGATAAGCTTTTAATTATTACAACAAATGAAAATCATCAAAATTTGAATTCTGAAGAAGAGCAAATAGCTCATCCTTCCATAGCAGAAATCGGTGGCTACATGCTTGATGCATTATTTTCTGATGCTCTTTATTCTGATTTGGAGCGACTAGATAGAATCAATCAAATTGTAAATAATAATGATTCAGTAGTAAAAACCAATAAAAAGAAAATGAAGAAGATTGATTATCTAGTAATTTCACCATCAAAGAGCATTAATGAGATAGCAAAGAATAGTTTTCACCAGATGCCCTTAACCATGAGATTAATATTAAGGGGTTTAGGAGTTTTAAATGCTAAAAACTTTGATTTAACTAGTTTTTTATTATTTGAATCTTTATTTACTAAAGAATTAATTGATTTAGGTTACAAAGATGGGATTACACTTAAAAGCAAGATATTAAAGCTTATATAGCCAAGCTTTTATCAAATTATATAAGGTAAAAACACAGTTGCCAGCCCTAGAAAGGTAATAAACCCAAGCACGTCGGTTAGTGTTGTCATCATTACACCTCCAGCAAGAGCCGGATCAATGCCAATTCTTTTTAGAATGAATGGAATTGAGACTCCAGCAATAGCTGAGGCTATTATGTTAATTAACATAGATATCCCTACAATGATCCCTATTTCCCATTTAGTTTTAAAAAGTATAACAGCAATTATAGAAACAACTATTGACCATATAAATCCATTCAGTAATGCAACTAAAGCTTCTTTATTCAGTAATTTTATCGCATTAGATTTTTGTATTTTACCCATTGCAATACCTCTTATAACAAGGATTAACGTTTGGTTACCAGCTACTCCACCCATACTGGCAACTATTGGCATAAGAACAGCAAGAATTACAATTTGGTCTAATGTTTCTTGAAACAAACTGACAGCAGTGGCCACAATAAATGCTGCAACTAAATTAGCACCCAACCAGACTGCCCTTCTTTTTGAGCTGATGAAGATTGGAGCAAACATATCATCTTCATCGTCTAAACCAGCCATATTAAATATTTCACTATTAACCTGATCTTGAATTACATCAACTACATCATCAATGGTTATTTGACCAAGTAGCTTATTATTTGAGTCAATTACAGGAGCTGAAATTAGATCTAAATCCTGGAACTCTATTGCAACTTCTTCAGCTTTAACATTTGCATTAATAGCCTTAACATTTGAATCCATGATTTCTTCAATTAGCATATCTTTTGACTGTGTAAATAGGTCAACTAATTGAATAGCACCGATATATTGATTATCTCTATCGATTACATAAATATAATTTGTGTTCTCAGGGAGAGACTTCATATTTCTTAGATACTTTATTAATCCATCTATATTGACCCCTCTTCTGATTGAAATAATCTTAGGATTAGTTAACCCACCTGCAGTATCCTCATCATAGGATATAACTGATTCAAGTCTATTTTGATCTTCTGTATCCAATGCTTTTATAACTTGATCTGTTATTTGATTTGGAAGATCAGACAAAATATCAGCTAAATCATCTAGTTCCATGTCTTGAGTTGCAGCAATCAGTTCAGAGGCATCCATTTGGCTAATTAAATTTTGCCTAACTTCCTCTATAAGTTCTTTTAGAATTTCACCCTCATCTTCTTGGTTAACCATTTGCCATAAAACATTCCTTTCTCTTGTAGTTAATGATTCTAATAATCTGGCAATTTCTGATGGATTGAGTGAAGAGAGAGTGTTTTGAATATTTATAGCCTTATCTTTTTCAAGAGCATTTATTATTTTGGTTAGTTTTTTTTTAGACTTTTCCATGCAATGGCTTCATATTTATTTCTTCATATAGTAAAAATTGTAATCCATCTTTTTTTGACATGGAAATATAATTTTACATTCTAAAGTCCTCACCTAAGTAAACTTTTTTTACTTCTGAGTTTGTTAAAATTTGTTCTGGGCTGCCTGATGCAATGGTTGTTCCATCATTAACAATATATCCTCTATCGCATATTTTTAGCGTTTCTCTAACATTGTGATCCGTAATTAAAATTCCAATTCCATCATTGGACAATGTTTTAATAATTCTTTGTATGTCAATTACTGATATTGGATCTACTCCAGCAAAGGGTTCATCAAGAAGAATAAATTTAGGCTCCATAGCTAGAGTTCTTGCGATCTCAACTCTTCTTCTTTCTCCACCAGATAAGCTGATGCCATTTATTCCTTTAATATCATTTAAGTTAAGTTGATTTAAGAGTTGATCAAGCAAATTTTCTTTCCTCTGTGTATTTAATTCTTTTCGAGTTTGCAATACAGAAAGAATATTTTTTTCTACAGATAGTTTTCTAAATACAGATGCCTCTTGAGGAAGATAACCTAAACCTTTGATTGCTCTCTCATGTATCGGTAGGTTTGTAAGATTATAATCATCCAATATTATTTTTCCTAATTCTGGCTTAACCAAGCCTACAATCAAATAAAAGGCTGTAGTTTTACCAGCACCGTTTGGCCCAAGCAAGCCTATTATCTCTCCACTTTTTATATTGAAACTAAGATTTTGTACAACTTTTCTCGAGTTATATGATTTTTGTAATTCTTCTGCAATCAAAATACTCAAAATCTACCGCCTATTTTTTAATTTGCGATATTGATATTAATATTTGAGCTAAAATTCAACTTATTATCTTTCAGTTGTGCATTTAAACCTTTAGCTTCTATAATATTATTATTAATTTCTATAACTACTTTTCTATTAGTGGCAACTGTAAATGTATTAGGGTTAACCTCAAGATAATCAGTTGATATTTTTGATTTATTATCTTCACTATTATTTGTGATCATGACATTACCAGAGAGTGATAGTATATTCATATCTGAAATAATTTGACCATTATCTGATGTAATAATCCAATTTATATCCTCATCAGTATATTTAAGAGTAACTTGTTCAAGTTCAATCTGATTATTTAAATCATTAGCTTTTGCTTTCTTTGAGAAAATTTTATATGAAAAATTTCCATCTTTATTTCTTCCTATCAGTTGTGCATTTTTTACTATAAACTCAATTTTTTTTATGGTATTGGCATCTTCTTCAATAATCTGATTGGGTGAAAATAAATAAAGTAAGGTGGTGGTAGCCGCCATCAAAGATAAAATAATGAAATTTCTAAGGAAGTTTTGCAATTGAAAAAAATATTACATTAAGCCGGCTCTGAATAGATCATGGATATTCAAAGCTCCAACAATTTTATTATTTGACGCAACAATTAAAGAGGTTATTTTACTAGATTGCAAAATGGTGACAGCTTCACTAGCCAATTGATCTGGAGAGATTACTAAAGGCTTTTTACTCATAACCTCATGCATAAGAGTTTTTTCTATATTGACTTTTTGTGACAAGGCTCTTCTAAGGTCTCCATCAGTAAAGATTCCAGTTAATTGATTTTTCTCATTGATGACAGCAGTCATACCTAATGCTTTTTGAGACATTTCAATTAGTCCAATAGATAATTTATCATTTTCTCTTACCAAAGGAATCTCATCATTTGTATGCATAATATCTTTTACAGAAAGTAATAATTTCCTGCCCAAAGTTCCTCCAGGATGAGATTTTGCAAAATCTTCTTCAGAGAAACCTTTTTTATCTAATAATGCAACTGCGATTGCATCACCCATCGCTAATGCTGCTGTTGTACTTGCAGTAGGTGCTAGATTCATGGGACAGGCTTCCTCTTTAACCGCAACATTTATATGAGCAAATGAAGATTTTGCTAATTTAGAATTATTATTTCCAGTAAGAGAAATAATCAAAATTCCCATTCTTTTTAAAACAGGTAAAAGTTCTATTATTTCAGTAGATTCACCAGAATTTGATAGAGCAATAATTATATCATTTTTATCTATCATACCTAGATCACCATGAAGCGCTTCACTAGGGCTGACAAAAAAAGAGGGAGTGCCTGTGCTTGCAAAAGTCGCTGCTATTTTATCTGCTATATGGCCCGACTTACCTACGCCCATAACAATTATTTTTCCCTCACATTGGATGCAAGCATTGCAGACAGTATTAAAGTCTTCATTTAAATAGTCTTTAAGATTACTAATGGCATTAGACTCAATATCAAGAACTTTTTTTCCTATTTCTATAAAGCTAAATTTCTCTTTTTTTTCTTCCAAAGTTTTAATAATCTGAATTGTTATTATCTATATAATTAATATTCTAAATATATATAGTTTATCTTAAAATAAAATTAAGGATATAAAATGAATATTGAAGAAATTAAGATTTTGATCCAGGAATCCATGATTGATGCTGAGATTATTGTAAATAGTGATGACAATGTTCACTTTGAAGCCATCATAATTTCTGATGAATTTATCAATAAGACTTCTATTCAAAGACATCAGATGATCTATCAAAGTTTAGGCAATAAAATGGATTCTGAAATTCATGCCTTATCAATCAAGACTTTGACTAAAGAAGAAAATAAATAAAATTTTTATTTTTAAATAATAGGTTAAAATTTTTTGAAAAAATTAAAGATTATTGGAGGAAGACCATTATTTGGTGAAATTGATATTTCTGGATCCAAGAATGCTGCTTTGCCTATCATAGCATCTAGTATTTTATCTTCTGGCAACCTTATCCTTAGCAATGTTCCAAAATTACATGATGTTTCTACAATGATTGAGTTGTTAAAAACAATGGGTGCTTCTTTTATAGATCATGGTGATCATTGTTTAAAAATAGAGGCACATAGTTTGAATAATTACATTGCTTCTTATGATTTAGTTAAAACAATGAGAGCATCAATTTTAGTTCTTGGGCCACTTTTAGCTAAGTATGGAGAAGCCAGAGTTTCTTTGCCTGGAGGTTGCGCTATTGGTGCACGACCAGTCAATTTACATATAAATGGATTAAGAAAGATGGGTGCAGAGATTAACATTAAAGAAGGCTATATAGATGCAAAAGCAAATAGACTTAGAGGAGCGACAATATCTTTGGAAACGATTACTGTCACTGGAACTGCTAATCTAATGATGGCTGCAACATTAGCTGAGGGAAAAACACTACTGAAGAATGTAGCTATTGAGCCTGAAATTATAAATTTGGGAGAATGTTTGCAATCTATGGGAGCAAATATTGAAGGCTTAGGTACAAGAATTATTTCCATAGAAGGAGTGGATAGCCTAAGGGGGCATAGTCATGAAATTATTCCGGATAGAATTGAGGCTGCTACATATTTAATTGGGGCATGTGTCACAAAAGGGTCGTTAAAATTAAATAAATTACGAATAGATCATTTAGATTCTGTTATTGATTTACTAAAAAAAGCAGGCGCACAAATTTCGTTTCAGAAGAATCAAATAGATGTGAGTTTAAATGGTGATATACAACCTATTAATTTTTCAACAAATCCATATCCAGGAGTTCCAACTGATGTTCAGGCGCAATTTATGGTTCTAAACGCGCTTGCAGATGGAGATTCAGAAATAAAAGAAACTATTTTTGAGAATAGATTAATGCATGTTCTAGAGTTGCAAAGAATGGGAGCTGATATTAACCTTGATAAGAATACAGCTTATATAAAAGGCGTAAGAAAACTTAATGCAGCGCCTGTAATGGCGACTGATTTGAGAGCATCAGCTGCACTTGTATTGGCTGGCTTAACTGCAAATGGAGAAACAATTATTGATCGAATTTATCATATCGATAGAGGATATGAGGAAATAGATCGAAAGTTATCTCAATTAGGGGCACAAGTTCTTCGATTAGACTCATGATTAATTATATATTCGTGTATAATCGCGACGAGAATTTAATGGAGTAAAGATTCTTTTATTGAATATTAAGAGGGATTGATGAGTAAATTAGGTAGAAGAAAATTTTTATCAATAGCTACTAGTGTTACTGGTGCCGTTGGTGGTATTTTTGCTCTCACACCTTTTGTGTCATCCTTTCAACCTAGCAAGAAAGCTAAAGCACTAGGTGCAGCAATAAAAATTAATATTGAGAAGATTGAACCTGGATCTATTGTTAAAGTTATCTGGAAAGGTATGCCAGTTTGGATATTGCATCGTTCTGAAGAAATGCTCGATAAAATAAATTCTTCTGTTGATCAATTGAGAGATCCTAATTCGGAATTATCTGTTCAACCTAATTTTGCAAAAAACAATTTCAGATCTATTAAGCCAAAATATCTAGTGGTTGAAGGTGTGTGTACGCATCTTGGGTGTGCTCCTATAGAAAAATTTGCGATTGCACCTGCTGATATGGGACCTGATTGGAAGGGTGGTTTTTTCTGCCCTTGTCATGGATCAAAATTTGATCTATCAGGAAGGGTATTCTCAGGTGTACCAGCACCTTCTAATCTGAGAATACCACCCCATCGTTATGAAAATCAAACAACACTCATAATTGGTGAGAATGAAGAGAAATCAAATGTCTAGCGATAAACAACAAGAGGTATATTTTTCGAATCCTATTCTAAAATGGGTTGATGAAAGATTTCCACTTTCCAAAGTTTTAAGAGAGCATGCTACTGAGTATTATGCTTCTAAGAACTTTAATATTTGGTATATTTTTGGAGTGTTGTCAACCGTAACACTAGTTTTAATGCTTCTGACTGGTTTATTTTTAACCATGAATTATAAGCCATCTGCTGCTGAAGCTTTCAATTCTATCGAATATATCATGCGTTCAGTTGAGTATGGATGGCTTATTAGATACATGCATTCAACTGGAGCTTCTTTTTTCTTCATAGTTTTATATCTTCATATGTTCAGAGGAATGCTTTATGGCTCTTATAAACAACCAAGGGAGTTGATTTGGTTAATAGGTATGATGCTCTACTTCTGTTTAATGGCGGAAGCTTTTTTGGGCTATATTTTACCGTGGGGAAATATGTCTTACTGGGCAGCACAAGTCATTGTTAATTTATTCGGTCTAATACCGTATATAGGGGATACTTTAGTTGAATGGATTAGGGGGGATTATTATATTTCAGATATTACACTAAACCGTTTCTTTGCCCTGCATGTAATTGCTATGCCTTTAGCAATTCTTGGTTTAGTTTTCGTGCATATTGTTGCATTACACCATATTGGATCAAATAACCCTGATGGAATTGAAATCAAGAATCATAAGGACGAACAAGGTAAACCTATTGATGGGGTTGCTTTTCATCCATTTCATACAAGTAAAGATTTGGTTGGGATTATCATTTTTTTAATGCTTTATTTTGGAGCAGTTTTTTTTGCACCAGAAATGGGAGGTTTATTCCTAGAGGTTGATAACTTTGAACCTGCAGATCCATTGAAAACACCTGAGCATATTGTTCCATCTTGGTATTTTACACCTTATTATGCAATCTTAAGATCTATTCCTGAGCCATTGCTTGGCGCTATAGCTCTTGTATCAGCCGTTCTTTGCTTTGTTTTTTTACCATGGCTTGATAGGTGTAAAGTGAAATCAATAAGATACAGAGGTTGGCAATTTAAGCTGGCACTATCTATTTTTGTAATTTCATTTGTATCATTGGGATATTTAGGTTTACAACCTTCATCGGGTATTTATTTAATTTTAGCCAGATTATTTACAGTGCTTTATTTTTCTTTTTTTCTATTAATGCCTCTATATACCCGTTTAGAAAAAACAAAACCTGTGCCAGACAGAGTTGTATATAAAAAATGAAGACACTTAAAAAATTAATAATGATATCTCTATTTTTGTCACTATTTAGTGTTGCTAACTCAGCTTCTGTTGAGAAAAAGCCTGATGATTATATGCCAGCATTAAATGATGTAACAGACTTAAAATCATTGCAAAGAGGAGCTAGAAACTTCTTTAATTATTGTGCTGGATGTCATTCATTAAAATATGTTAGATATAATCAAATGGCCAAAGATATTGGTATTTCAGAAGAAGAATTAAATAGTTATCTCATATTTACAGATTCAGCCCCTCAAGATGTTATTTCTGTCAATATGCTTGAAGAAGATGGCAATCGATGGTTTGGAAAGGCTCCACCTGATTTATCCATGATCACAAGAGTTAATTCAAATACACATATCTATAACTTTCTTAGATCTTTTTATCCTGAAAAAGGTTCTCCTACAGGAACAAATAATAGAGTTAAAGATGGAACAAGTATGCCTAATGTACTATCGGTTCTCCAAGATGAAATGAACAAAAAAGAATTTGATTCATTCGTTCTTGATATTGTAAATTTTCTTGATTATGCAGGAGAACCAATTAAGGCAAAGAGGAAATCTTTAGGAATATGGGTGATGTGTTTTTTATTTGTTTTTCTAATTTTTAGTTTTGCACTGTATAAAGATATCTGGAAGGAAGTTAAATAGTTTATCATTGAAATGATTTTAAGAGGTTAAGTATGACAAATGTTTCAAATAGAAGGTCTATGATGGGTTTGTATTCGGGTAATACCTGTATTCGTTCGCATCAGGTAAGATTTGTTTTATCAGAGAAAGGAATACTAACTGAAATCAATAATATTGATGGATCAAAAGTACCTGAAGATTTGATAGCATTAAATCCTTTTGCCACATTACCAACTTTAATTGATCGAGAATTAGTTTTGTATGATTCAACAGTTATTATTGAATACTTAGATGAAAGGTATCCTCATCCCCCTTTAATGCCAGTGAGTCCTGTAGAAAGAGCAAAAATTAGATTGGCGCTTGCTTCACTTGAAAAAGAAATTGTTGAGCCTGCCATGCAACTGGATCTTGCTATCGGAACAAGAAATGAAAATGCACAAAGAAAAAAGTTGAAATCAATACTAAACTCATCAGCTGATATGTTTGATGCCAATAAATATTTTCTTAGTGATGACTTTACGATAATGGATTGTGTCTTAGCCCCTATACTATGGAGGCTAGATTATTTTGGAATAACATTGTCTAATGATCATAAAAGTATACATGAGTATTCTGAAAGGGTATTTTTGAGAGACACTTTCAAAGAAAGCCTTAGTGAAGATGAAGAGGAAATGCAACTATAATTATTATTTACTTCATTGAGATGTCTTAGTGAAAGGAGAATTATTTATAGTCTCTACACCTATTGGTAATCTGGATGACATTACTCTAAGAGCAATTCAAACACTCCAAAATATTGACTTTATTCTTGCTGAAGACACAAGGGTTGCTAAAAAATTATTAAAACATCTTGGCATAAAAGCTAATCTTCAGTCACTTAATGAGCACAATGAGTTAAAAAAAATTCCTATCGTATTAAAACATTTATTAGAAGGTAAGAATATTGCACTTATCTCTGATGCAGGAACACCTTTGATTAGTGATCCAGGATTTCAGTTAGTTAAACAGGCTAAAAAAGAAGCATTAAGAGTGATACCTATCCCTGGCTGTTCAGCTGCTATTGCTGCTTTGTCAGTATCAGGTATTCCCACGGATAGATTCTATTTTTATGGCTTTTTACCTAAAACTAAAAATAAACGCCTTGATGTTCTCAAAAAATTAGTCAAAAAAGAAGAGACAATCATTGTATATGAATCAGTTCATAGATTAAGTTCATCAATTAATGACATGATTGAAGTTTTTGGTAAAAAGCATATTGCTGTTTTATGCAAAGAGATAACAAAATTACATGAAGAGCTGATAGGGATTAACCTTGAAGAGATTAGAGTATTTTTAATGGAAAATCCATCTAAAATAAAGGGTGAGTTTACTGTAATTTTAAATGGTAAAAAATCTTCTGAAATTAATAATACTGAGAAAATTGATAGCATTCTTAAGGAGTTATTACCTATAGTCTCAGTTAAGGTTGCAGTAAAAATATGCTCCATATCCACAGGCTATAATAAAAATAAAATATATAAGCGAGCTTTAGAGTTAAAAATATGAAGCTTGTATTTTGTTGATGATTATTGAATAATCGCACGTGGAGTTGACCAGACAATCGCCCAATGTTTATTGGGAGGAAAGTCCGGGCTCTAACGGGTACGATGCCAGGTAATACCTGGAAGGCGTGAGCCTATGGAAAGTGCATCAGAAAATAAACCGCTTTAATGTAAAGTAAGGGTGAAAAGGTGTGGTAAGAGCGCACCGCATAAATGGTAACATTTATGGCTTTGTAAACCCCATCGAGAGCAAGACTAAATATAGGAGTAATGATTTCCCGTAATCACTCCAGGGTAAGTTGCTAGAGGTACTTGGTGACAAGTATCCTAGATGAATGATTGTCCAAGACAGAACCCGGCTTACCGGTCAACTCCATTTTCTTTAATATTAATATCTTTTTTACCATCTTTTAATTGACATCATAAATCAATGACATATAGTGTTGTTAAGTGGTAAAAAGTGGGATAAACATCTTGATCCTATTAATAAATATGGTTTTTCGTGGCTTAAATAAAATAAATCTTGATTCCAAGGGTAGAATTTCTATCCCTTCGAATTATAGGGAGATTTTGACAAAGAAAGTAATAAAAAGATTGATATGCACTATAGATGTAGATAATTGTTTATTACTTTATCCATATAAGAATTGGGAAAAAATTGAAAAAAATATTTTGGAATTGCCCTCATTAGATAGAGCTTCTAGAAATTTGCAAAGACTTCTGATCGGGCATGCAGTAGAAATAGAGATTGATTCAAGCTCAAGGATTTTAATACCTAGAGAATTAAGAGATTTTGCTACTTTAGAGAAAGAGGCTATGTTTGTGGGACAAGGTAATAAATTTGAGTTATGGAATTACAAAAAATGGTGTTCATTGAGAGATGAATGGCTAATGAGTAAAGAAATTAAACTACCTAAAGAATTTAATGATTTATCAATTTAGGATAATGGAGAGTATCAATGAGTGAATTTGCCTTTGAATTAATGGACACAGAAAGCCAAAAGGCAAATATAAAAGTTATAGGAGTTGGTGGAAGTGGAGGCAATGCAGTTTCTCATATGGTTAATCATGGTATCCAAGGAGTAGATTTTCTTTGTGCAAATACAGATGCTCAAGATTTAAGTAAGTCCAATGTTGAAACAAAAATACAAATTGGCATAGAAACAACAAAAGGTTTAGGGGCTGGTATGGATCCAAATGTTGGAAGATCATCAGCTGAAGAAAGTAGAAAAGATATCGAAAATGCTATTGACGGTGCTGATATGCTTTTTATTACAGCAGGTTTTGGTGGAGGTACAGGAACAGGAGCCAGTCCTGTTATTGCAAAAATTGCTAAAGATATGAATATATTGACTGTTGCAGTCGTAACAAGACCTTTTTATTTTGAAGGAGCCTTAAGATCTGAGTATGCAGAAAATGGTATAGAAGAGTTGGAGAAAAATGTAGATTCTTTAATTATTGTTCCCAATGATAAATTACAGGAATTAGGAAAAACAATAAGCATGATTAATGCCTTTGAGGCAGCCGATGATATTCTGCTGAATTCAGTTCAGGGGATAGTTGAACTTATTACCGTGCCTGGAAAAATTAATTTGGATTTTGCTGATGTCAGAGCGGTAATGCTAAATAAAGGTAGAGGAATCATGGGATCTGCAATTGCAATTGGGCCTGATAGAGCTAAAAAAGCCATAGAGGAAGCCATCAATAGCCCATTGCTTGAAGATACTAATTTAGAAGGTGCTGAAGGCATACTCTTAAATGTTACTTTTGGCAATGATCTTGCAATATCAGAATTTAATGAAATTGGAAATATTGTTAGAAGTTATGCCTCAGATGAGGCAAAAGTTATAGTGGGTACTTCAGTTGATGAGTCTATGTCAGACTCTATAAGAGTTACAATTGTTGCTACTGGTTTAGGCGAAAGACCAGAAAATCAAAAAACAAATTTTAGAAATTACGATAACCCCATAACACAAAGGAAACCATTAGTAGAGACACAAGATCTATTTAAGGATCAAGAAGTGAATCCTATCCATGATAAGGATTCAATACTATTTAATGTACCAGAGTATCTAAAAAGAAAGGATGATTAATTTGTTTTGTAGTTAGTAATGTCCAATATCATTCATGAGCCTGTTTTATTAGAAGAATCTTTAACTAACCTTATAGACAATTATTCAGGTAATTATCTTGATGTGACAGCTGGTTTTGGGGGCCATTCATCAGGAATACTGGATATTATTAGTCATGAAGGGAGGTTAATTTCATCTGACAGAGATCAAGATTCCATCAATTATTTAAACAATAGATTCTCTGAAAATCCCAATATAAATATTATTAAATCCAATTTTAGTCAAATATGTCAGGCTTTAAAGAAAGAAAATATTGAATTCAAGTTTGATGGAATAATTGCTGATCTTGGAATGTCATCTTTTCAGTTAGATAATTCTGAGCGTGGGTTTAGTTTTATGAGAAATGGAAAATTAGATATGCGTATGGATCAACAACAAAATCTAATAGCAAAAGACTGGATTAATACTGCTCCAGAAAATGAAATCGCTAATGTTATATGGCGATTTGGCGAGGAAAGTTCTTCTAGAAAGATTGCTAAAGAGATAGTGAAAAAAAGAAAGAAAAAATTAATCGAAACAACTGAAGAACTTGCTGAAATTATTACTGATGTGAAAAAGAATACTGCTTATAAAAATAAAAAACATCCCGCTACAAAAACATTTCAAGGTATAAGAATTTTTATTAATAATGAATTAGAAGAGCTTAAATTATTTTTAGATAATAGTTTAGAACTGCTTAATCCAAAAGGCAGGCTTTGCATAATAAGCTTTCATTCATTGGAAGATAGAATAGTGAAACGTTTTTTTAGAGACAATTCAAGAATTGATCCAAATTTAGCAAAATTACCTAATATGCAGGATACTAGCATGCTTAAAGTAATTGCTAAAAAGATTAAACCTACAGAATCTGAAATAATTCACAATCCAAGAGCTAGAAGTGCTGTACTTAGAGTTGCAGAAAGGACTTCATTATTATGAATAGTAAATGGTATAAAAGGTCTTTATTTATGTTTCTTTCAGTATTTGCTTCAGGATTATTTGAGGTAGATGTTCATTTTAAGAAAAGAGAGTATTTCAAGAAATATGAATCTTTGATACAAGATAAGATTCAGCTAGAAATAGATTGGAGAAAAATACAATTTGATCTCTCGGAAATTTCTTCAGGTTTATCTTTAGAAAAAGATGCCAAGTTAAAGGCAAACATGATTATCTTAGATCCATCTTTAGCAAAAATTGTGATATTGAATGAGCAAAAAACTGAAAAATAAAAATAAATTCATTAGGAATCGATTTCTTTTTCTTTTTTTAATACTAATTGTTTCATTGGGTTTGTTGGTATCAAGATCCTTTTATCTTCAGTATATTGAGAGAGATTACCTGAATATGGAAGGTGAAAAAAGACATATTAAGCATGAAAGAATTGCTTCAAATAGAGGTAATATTTTTGATCGGAGATCAGTTCTATTAGCAGTAAGTACCCCCACTTACAATGTTGTTTTGGATCCAAAAAAGTTCATAGAGTCTAAAACATATAAACGCCAGATCCAAAGATTAAGCAATATTCTTTCAATCAAAATTAATGATATTGATAGTGCCATTAAAAAGAGACCCAATAGAAGACATTTGATAATTAAAAAAGAAATAACTGATAGCCAAATTGATCAAATTCGTGCAAATAAATGGAGAAACTATCTCTATCTTGAAAAAAGTTATAAGCGTTTTAATCCATCTGGAGAAGTGACAGGTCAGTTATTAGGATTTACAGACATTAATGACAAAGGACAAGAGGGCCTTGAGTTTATGTTAAATGATTACTTAGAGGGCACAGATGGTATTAAGAAAGTATTGAAAGATAGAAAACAAAATATAGTACGAGATTTAGAATTACTACAAGCAGCTAAGGATGGAAGCGACTTTTATACTAGTATTGATCTACGTATTCAATTTCTTGCACATAGAGCGCTTAATAATGGATTGAAAAAGTTTAAGGCTAAGAGTGCTTCTGCAATTGTTATGGATATTAAAACTGGAGAAATTCTAGCTATAGTTAATCAACCTTCTGCTGATCCTAATGACAGAAGCTTGAGACAGGCAAAATACTTTAAAAATAGAGTTGTCACTGATCAGTTTGAGCCGGGCTCCACTTTTAAGCCTCTAATAGTAGCAACTGGCATCGAAAATAAAATATTCAGCTCTAAAGATATGATAGATACAACCCCATTTTATATTGGAAAAAAATTAATTGGTGAGGATAACCGTTGTTCAAGCCAAAAAGTTAAACCTGAAAAAATATTAATTAATTCTTGTAATGCTGGTACAGCTAGGATGTCTTTGCAAACTGAAAGTAAATTATTTTCTCAAATGCTTGAGAGTTTAGGTATAGGAAGCATTACAGCTTCTGGATTTCCTGGAGAGGCATCAGGAACCCTTGATAATAATTATGATCGATGGAGAGATATTAGGCGGGTATCTCTTTCATATGGATATGGAGTGGATGTAACTCTATTGCAGTTAGCAAGTATTTATTCTGTAATAGCCAATCAGGGAATTAAAAATCATGTAAGTATTGAAAGAATAGACGGAAAACCAATTTCAGAAAGAGTTCTTTCTGAAGAGACATCTAAAGAACTATTACTTATGTTAGAGCAGGTTGTTGAAAATGGAGTCAGAAGAGCCAAGGTAAATGGCTATAGAGTTGGCGGCAAAACTGGGACAGTTCAAATTTATTCATCGGGTTATTCTAATGAATCTCATAACGGAATATTTGTAGGAATTGCACCAATAAGTAAGCCTAGAATTGTAACAGCAGTTATTGTCAATGAGCCAGGTGGCGAACAGTATTATGGAGGACAAGTTGCTGCCCCTATATTTTCATCTATTACATCTGGTACTTTAAGAATACTAGGAATTGCACCCGATAAGGTTAATAATTAAAAACTATACATGAGTCATTTATATAGAATAATAGTGTATTAAATTACTAAAAAGGATAACAATTGTTTTTATTTTTCTCAGAACAGCTAACTGATTTTTTTTCGGCCTTTAATGCGTTCACCTATATCACTACTAGAGGTATTTTAAGTGCTTTATCCGCCCTAGTAATTTCATTTGTTTTTGGACCAAAATTAATTAGAGCTCTTAGTAATAATAAAATTGGTGAAAAAATAAGATCGGATGGTCCATCAACGCATTCATCAAAATCAGGAACGCCAACTATGGGCGGCTTGATTATATTATTATCGATAACTGTGAGTACTCTGATATGGAGTGATTTGAGCAATCCATATATTCTCAATATATTAATATCGACTTTACTCTTCGGACTCATAGGTTTCATAGATGATCTATCTAAACTGAAAGGTAACCCTAATGGTATGAAACCCTCTGTTAAGATTTCTCTACAAATTTTAATTGCGTCTTCTTCGGTCTATTTTTTAAATTTTTATAGTGGGACTGAAATAAATACAGAACTACTTATCCCTTTTACCAATAACTTTAATATAGATCTAGGTGTGTTATTTTTCCCATTTATTATTTTTGTTATTGTAGGTGCAAGCAATGCTGTTAATTTAACAGATGGACTTGATGGCCTAGCAATCATGCCAGTTTCAATGATAGCAATAGCATTAGGAGTATTTGCGTATGTTACTGGCAATATTAATTTTGCAAATTACCTAGATTTACCTTTCTTGAATGATTCTGGTGAAGTTTTTGTTATTTGTTGTGCTATTGCAGGGTCTGGGTTGGGTTTTCTTTGGTTTAATACTTATCCAGCTGAAGTTTTTATGGGTGATGTTGGAGCTTTGGCATTAGGAGCAGCTTTAGGTTTGATTGCAGTGATTGTGAAGCAAGAGTTAGTGCTAGCAATTATGGGTGGTATTTTTATTATTGAAACTTTTTCAGTTATTCTTCAAGTTGGTTCATTCAAACTGAGAGGCAAAAGAATTTTCAATATGGCTCCAATACATCATCATTTTGAGCTTAAAGGATGGACTGAGCCCAAAGTGATTGTTCGTTTTTGGATCATTACAGTTTTTTTAGTTCTAATAGCATTATCAAGCTTGAAAATTAGATAAAAGTAATAAAATATTTATTGAAAATAATTTGAGTCCTAATAGAAAACAATATCAACTTTGGGAAGGGCTAGATAAATTCTTCTTGATTGCAATTATTTTTTTACTTTTTGGAGGAATTTTGATGCTTGCATCAGCCTCAATGCCTATTGCTGATAGAGATTTAGGAGAGCCTTATGGCTATGTGTACAAACAATCATTCGCAATATTATTAGGCCTACTGTCTGGTCTAATTTTTTTCTATATTCCGAGTTTTTTATTAGAGAAGCTTGGAATCATACTGCCTATTATTGCAATATTTTTATTGTCTATGGTTTATATTCCAGAAATAGGGATAAAGGTAAATGGAGCTACAAGATGGATCAATTTGGGTGTTGGACCTAATATTCAGGTAGTTGATCCAGCTAGGCTATTGTTTTTGATTTATATTGCGGGCTATTGTTACCGACAACAAAAAGAACTTAGAGAGGGATTTTTAAGCCTTCTTAAGCCTATGATCTTCATTTTTCCAGCTTGCATTCTTCTTCTTTTACAACCAGATTTTGGATCGACGGTAGTACTCTTGACTGTAACTGCTGCTCTCTTTTTTCTCGCTGGGTTTAAATTAAGGTATTTCTTTTTATTGATAATAATTTTGGCTTTATTATTTTCAGCATTAGTTTATTTTTCACCTTACAAGTTAGCCAGAGTAGTTTCTTTTATGGATCCATGGTCGATGGCTGATAAAGGAGGCTACCAGTTAGTTAATTCACTTATTGCAATTGGGTCAGGTGGTTTTTTTGGAGTTGGATTGGGAGAGGGAATTCAAAAACTTTTTTATCTACCAGAGGCACATACTGATTTTATTTTTGCAATTATTGCTGAAGAGTTAGGCTTAATGGGGACAATACTATTTTTATCTTTCTATACTCTATTAATTTCTAGAATTTTTATAATAGCTTTTAAGGCGATAACTGTAGATAGATTATTTCAAGGTTATCTTTGTTTTTCTATTGGAATATGGATTTCAATTCAGGTGATCATTAATTTAGGTGTAAATATGGGACTATTGCCAACAAAAGGACTCATCTTGCCTCTAATTAGTTATGGAAGTAGTAGCATGATAATGACATTAACAACCTTAGCAATTGTATTGAGGATAGGCTGTGAGATTCCTAGAGAAAAAATAAATAAAAAAATCAATGTTTAAAAAGAAAAAATATAAAATTATTATTGCTGCTGGAGGTACAGGTGGCCATATTTACCCAGCGATTGCGCTTGCTAAAAAATTTGAGTCCGATGGTCATCGGGTTGTTATTATTGCTACTGGGAATGATTTGGAAAAGAAGATATTCTCACAAGATCAGATAGATGTAGTTTATTTTGAGAGTAGATTTAAAGATGTTTCCCGATTCAGAAAATATATTTCATTGTTTACCCCACCAAAGGCAGATTTATCTATCTATGTAAGAGACTTTAAACCTAATTTAGTTCTAGGAATGGGCGGTTATGCATCCTTAGATGTTTGTAAGTCTGCTGGTTATATCCTTGAGGCTGAAGATTCTGATGATCATTTCATGATGCACAATATGATTAGGCCTTATATAGCTATTCATGAACAAAATTCAAAGGCAGGCAGAGCAAACAGATATATTGCAAATTCACGTGCGAGAGGTGTTATAGAGGGATTTCCAGGTGCCTTTGATTGGAAAACAAGGTTTCTTCAAACATCGACTGATGATCTTATCTTTCTGGGTAATCCAGTCAGGAGTGAGATCCTAGATGTGAAACGATGTGTTAGATCTTATTCTGAGTACTCAAAAAACCCTAGAATCTTAGTATTGGGAGGAAGTCAAGGAGCCCGTTCAATCAATTATACAATACCAGATGCGGTTCAAGAACTTTCTAGAGAAATGGATGTTGAGGTCCTGCACCAAACAGGTGAACTTGACTATGTCAAAATATGTGAAATGTATAAAGAGAATGAATTTTCTGCAGATATATACCCTTTCATTAAAGATATGGCTCAAGCTTATGCATGGGCTGATTTAGTCATAGGAAGGTCCGGAGCTATGACGATTTCAGAACTCTCAGCAGTCGGTATACCATCTATTCTAATTCCTTATCCCCATGCTATGGACAATCATCAACTTTTCAATGCACGATTCTTAGAGGAAAAGAAAGCCGCAGTCATCATTGAGGATAAAAAGCTTAATTCTTTATATTTAACAGAAACAATAAAGAGGATCCTTTCAAAGGATGAAGTTCTCAAAGATATGGCAGAGGCAGCGTTTGATGAAACTTTCGTCAATGCTTCCGAAAATATCACACAATTTTGTTATAAGATGATTGAAAAATCACCTCTTGTAAGTTCAATTTACCCTGAATACTAATGACTAAAGTTTTAAAACAAGCAGATAATTGCTATTACAATGAACTGCTATCGAAACATACCTCATGGAAAGTTGGTGGACCAGCAGATGTTTTCTTTATCCCTCAAAGTCGCAGTGATTTGTCTGACTTTCTGAAATCAAACCATAATAAGCCTATTACATGGCTAGGCAATGGAACCAATGTTTTAATTAGAGATGAGGGCATTAGAGGTTCTGTTATTTCTACTAAGAAATCTCTAAATAAGATAAAGATGGAAGCTCAAAATTCTTGTAGAGTGGAAGCAGGAGCTTCATGTATGGATTTAGCATTGTTTGCTGAGAAGAATAAATTAGGTCCAGCAGCATTCTTTTCTGGAATTCCAGGATCAATCGGAGGGGCTCTAGTAATGAATGCAGGCTCTTTTGGCCATGAAACTTGGGATTTTGTCGAATCTTTAGAGGTTATTGACCAAACTGGAACTATACATCACTTAAACCCAAAGGATTTCAAATTTTCTTACAGAACAGTGAAGTTCCCCTTTCCTCTCTGGTTTTTATCTTGCCTAATGCAATTTTCTGAATCTGTAATAACGACCAAATCTGAATTGAAGGATTATCGAAATCAGAGGCTTAAAACACAGCCTCTAAGTGAAGATACTTGTGGATCAGTTTTTAAGAACCATAAAAAAGGACATGCCGGAGATCTCATAGAAAGAGCTGGCCTCAAGGGACATAAAATTGGTGGCTGTTCAATATCAACCAAGCATGCAAATTTCATCGTGAATGAAGGGAGTGCCACATCAAAAAATATAGAAGATTTAATTAAGTATGTTCAAAAGGCCGTTAAAAAGAAACATAATATAGACTTAGAAACTGAAGTTCGAATCCTAGGAGAGGGTTAGATAATGGGCTTAAAAGAAGAAAATGAAGATAAATTTGGTAAAGTAGCCGTTCTTTATGGAGGTTATTCTTCAGAGAGAGATATTTCTCTAATTACTGGTAAAGCAGTTCATGAAGCATTACTTAATTGCACTGTAGATTCACATCTAATTGATACTAGGGGTGGGTTTATTGATCAATTGGTTCAAGAAGATTTTAAATCCGCTTGGATTGCTCTCCATGGTTCTGATGGAGAAGATGGAAAAATACAAAGCATACTTAATTTATTGGGTATCAAATATACAGGGGCTAATACTTTAAGCTGTTCAATGACTATGAATAAGCTATTTTCAAAAAATATTCTTATTTCGAATGGCTTCCAAACTCCTGATTTTGTTCTTATAGACGATGAAAAAGACTATGAGTTTATTGAACATAGATTAGAAATACCTTTTGTTATAAAGCCATGTTCTCAAGGTTCTAGCATCGGAGTTTTTATTATTAAAGAAAAGAAAGATTATAAAGAAAAATTAAAAACGCTTTTACAATTTAACGATTGGATTATTGCAGAAAAATATTATAAAGGCTCTGAATACACAGCAGGATTATTAAATGGTGAGGTATTACCATTGGTAAAAATTAATGCTAGCAATGAAGAATTTTATAATTATGAAGCTAAGTATTTTAGCGAAGATACTACATATATATGTCCGAGCCAATTAGCTGAAAGTATAGAAAGTAAAGTTAAAGAAACTTGTTCGGGTGTATTCAATTTATTTAATATCAATAGTTGGGGTCGATTAGATTTTTTTATTAATGATGATAATCAACCTGTTTTTCTTGAACTTAATACTGTACCAGGCATGACTTCCCATAGTTTAGTACCTATGGCAGCAAAAGAAATAGGTATTAATTTTGATAATCTATGTTTGGAAATCTTAAGAACTAGTATTAATTGAAGTGAAAATATTCAGACAAAATAAGGCTAAAAATAAAAAAATTAAAAACAATTATTTTTCAAAAAGAAAAAATACTTCTAAAACAATAAAACCAATTAAATTTTTTTTAAGTATTTTGTTTTTAGCCTTATTACTGTCTTTTTATCTAGTCATGAATAGACCCATAGAGATTATTAATTTGAATGGTGATTTCAAGCGTGTATCAAAGAAAGTTGTTCAACAAAAAATTTCCAATATCAATGGACAAGGTTATTTAAATTTTAATCTCAAAGAAGTGAAGTTAGAAATAGAATCAATTAGTTGGGTTCAATTAGTTACGGTTGAGAGGAAGTGGCCGGATACAATTGATATTACTATTTTTGAGGATGATGTTGTTGGATTGTGGAATGATCAATTAGTATTAAATTCATCAGGCAAAGTTTTTGATGTAGATAAGCGGACTATTCCTTCCAATTTAATAAAATTTTATGGTCCCGAAGGAACTAATGTAACTGTTTTTGAGAGATATAATATTTTTTATAAAGAGCTTGTCGCAAGAGGGTTGATATTAGAGTCAATGACATATAGTTTACTTGGATCATGGTCTTTTGTAATAAGGCCAAGAGTCGAGATAAAATTGGGTAAAAGCAATCTAAGTGAAAGATTTGATCGATTTTTACTGGTTTGGGATGAATCACTTTTAGATAATTATGATCAAATATCATATATTGATTTTAGGTACACTGAAGGTTTTGCAATCAAGAGAAAAGAATAAGAATGTCTAAGCACAAAACAAACGAGATTATTGCAGCAGTTGATATAGGTACATCTAAAATAGTTGTTCTAATTGCAGAAACTAATCAAGAAAATCAACTAAAGATTATTGGCATGGGTATGGAAAAGTCAAAAGGACTAAAAAAAGGAGTTGTGGTAAATATCGAAGCCACTATTGATTCAATTCATAGTGCTATAAGTCAAGCAGAAGAATTGGCTGGGTGTGAGATTAATACTGTCTTTGCTGGTATAGCTGGAAATCATGTTAGAAGTTATGATGGACATGGTTTTGTTAGAATCAGCCAAGGAGAAGTATCCCAGACTGATATTGATGGGGCAATAGATGCATCCAAGGCTATGAAAATTCCAGATGAGGAGCACATACTTCATGTTTTGCCTAAAGATTATACTATAGATGGCCAGGATGGGATTAGTGATCCAATGGGCATGTCAGGAGTTAGATTGGAGGCGGATGTACATATAGTAACTGTCTCTAAGAGTGCTGAAGAAAATATTATTAAATCTCTGCAACATTGTGACTTAGAAGTACAAGAGCTTGTTTTAGAACCGTTAGCTTCCAGTCTTTCAGTTTTATCAGAAGATGAGAAAGATCTTGGTGTCTGCTTGGTTGATATTGGAGGTGGTACATCAGATATTGCTGTTTTTAAGGATGGTCAAATAATTACTACGAGAGTCATACCTATCGGAGGAGACCATGTCACTAAGGATATTGCACATGAACTAAGGACACCTCAAGATGAAGCTGAAGAGTTAAAACTAAAATATGCGTGTATACCTGAAATGTTAGATAAGCTTCAGACTATCGAAATACCAAGTCTTGGAGATAGGGCACCTAGAAGAACTGATTTAATGGTCCTAGCGAAGGTAGTTGAGCAAAGATATAAGGAGTTATTTGAAGTCATTTTATCTGAAGTAGGTAAAATAAATTTTGAGAGTCTAAGAGCAGGAATTGTTCTAACGGGAGGTACCTCTCAGTTAAATGGGTGCATAAAGATAGCCGAAGAAATATTTCAATCAGATGTGAGGCTTGGCTCACCGAGACCAATGAGTGGAGCCTTTGAGACGATAGACAGTCCACTTCATTCAACGGGAGCAGGCTTATTGTTGTATGCCCTCAATAAATATAAAACAAATCCTCTTAGCTTCGAACAACAAAAGATATCACAGTCTATTTTTGAAAAAGTAAAATCATGGTTTGACTCAAATTTATAAAAATTATATAGCATAAATATGTTTGTAATACTTTCTTTGTGGTATCTTGAACTGCTTTATTTATATGATTTAAATGAATTTATTTAAATGCTTCAACAACGAACAATAGGAAAAAGTATATCAGCATCTGGTGTAGGCTTGCATTCAGGTAAGAAGGTTAATATGACACTTCGTCCTGCAAATGAAAACATAGGTATAGTTTTTAGGCGAGTTGATTTGGAGCCAGTTCAAGAGATTGAGGCTAGGGCAGAGCTTGTTTCAGATACAATGCTTGGGACTACTATTACTAAAAATAATGTTTCAGTGATGACAGTTGAACATCTTTTAGCTGCTTTTTCTGGGTTAGGAATAGACAATGTTTATGTTGATCTAAAAGGTCCTGAGATACCAATAATGGATGGGAGTTGTATTTCATTTATATTATTAATTGAATTAGCTGGAATCAAGGAGCAAGACTCTCCAAAAAAATTTCTTCGTATTAAGAAAAATATACGTGTTGAAGATGGAGAAAAGTTTGCTGAATTTAAACCATTTGATGGGTATCGAATTTCATTTGAGATTGAATTTGACCACCCAATGATAAAAAATAAGATAACCCAATTGAGTCTAGATTTTTCTACTATGACTTTTTTAAAAGAAATTAGTCGTGCCAGAACATTTGGATTTTTGAAAGAAATAGAAACATTACGATCTAATAATTTGGCATTAGGGGGAAGTTTAGACAATGCCATAGTGCTTGATGATTATAGAATATTAAATCAAGATGGATTGAGGTTTGACGATGAATTAGTAAGACATAAGATTTTAGATGCTGTCGGCGATCTCTATTTAATGGGACATATCCTTGTAGGAGAATTTAATGGATTTAAATCAGGGCATGATTTGAATAACCGATTGATAATGAAATTATATCAAGATGCTTCAGCTTGGGAGGAAATAGATGAATCAGATATTAAAGATATTCCAATCTCATACTGGACGGCTGCATTAGGAAAAATTTAACTTTTAGTAAAGGTCCTATATTTTATTTTTTTAGGGTTAATATCTAAATTTCTACATATTTTTCTTATATTAGTGTCTTCATATCTCAGTCTTGCTGAAATTTCATTGCTTTGAGTTTCAATAATCAATGTCTTGTTCTCATCTAAATAGGCTGCAACTATAAACTTTCCATAGGTTTTGATATTTTTTTGTAAATATTTAGCAAGGAGTGTCTTGTCTTTAAGAAAATCGCTAAAATTATCTATTTTTTTAAATCCTTTTCCAATTATTTCTGATATATGCTTCATTACTGTTGGTAATTCTCATAACTAGGTAATTAAATTTTGTTCTATCTAGGTATAATAGCGTTCTAAACAAACCTATAAAAGAATTAGATTGGAAGAACATCTAAAAATATTAATTTAATTTTATGAGTAATAGTTTCACTAACATTTTTAAGAAGATATTTGGCAGTAGTAATGAGAGGCTACTAAGTCAGTATTCTAAGACTGTTGATAAAATTAATGATCTAGAGGAATCTTTGAAAAATCTTAGTGATGAAGACCTAAGAACTAAATCTGATCAGCTTAAAACAGAGTATAGTCAAAATAAGAATTTAGAAAAAATTCTTCCTGAAGCTTTCGCAATAGTTAGAGAGGCATCACAAAGAACTATTGGGCTCAGGCATTATGATGTTCAACTAATCGGTGGTTTAGCTTTGCATAATGGCAAGATCTCTGAAATGAAAACAGGAGAGGGAAAAACTTTAGTCTCGACGTTACCTGCATATCTGAATGCACTTACAGGTACAGGAGTTCATATTGTCACTGTTAATGAATATTTAGCAGAAAGAGATTCTGATTGGATGAGGCCTATTTATGAATTCTTAGGGCTATCAGTGGGTTTTATTCATTCTTCACAAACACAAGCGGATAAAAGAGCAGCTTATAGTTGTGATATTACTTATGGAACCAATAATGAATTTGGGTTTGATTATTTAAGAGATAATTTATCTTATGATGAACACTCTCAAGCACAAGGTCAGCTTGGCTTTGCTATTGTAGATGAGGTTGATTCTATCTTGATTGATGAAGCAAGAACTCCGTTAATTATCTCTGGTCAAGCAGATCAAGGCACAGACTTGTATCTTAGAATGAATAAAATTGTGGATAAGCTAGAACCAGCAGTAAATGAAGATCTGACGATGGATTACACGATCGATGAGAAATCAAAACAAGTCTATTTAACTGAAGAAGGACATAGTAATCTTGAAAATATTCTTATCGAACTAAAAATTCTCAGTTTTGGCGAAAGTTTATACGATCCTAAAAATATAAAGCTAATGCATCATATTAATGCAGCGATAAGAGCACATAAATTATTCAATAAAGATGTTGACTATATTGTTAAAGATGGGGAAGTGATTATAGTTGATGAATTCACCGGAAGAACAATGACAGGAAGAAGGTGGTCAGATGGATTACATCAAGCTGTTGAAGCAAAAGAGGGATTAAATATTAAGGAAGAAAACCAAACGGTAGCATCCATTACCTTTCAAAATTATTTCAGATTGTATGAAAAACTATCAGGAATGACAGGTACAGCTGATACAGAGGCTTTTGAATTCCAACAAATTTATGGATTGGAAGTTGTTGTTATTCCTACTCATGAAGAAATGATAAGAGATGATTCATCAGATCTTGTTTATTTAAATAGAAAGGGGAAATTTGAAAATATCATCAAAGACATAAAACAAAGGAAATCCAAAGGTCAGCCTACTTTAGTTGGTACATCTTCAATTGAAAACAGCGAATATATTTCAAGCTTACTCTTAAAAGAGAACATAAAGCATGAAGTTTTAAATGCTAAACAGCATAAAAAAGAATCAATTATTATTGCCCAAGCTGGCAAACCTGGAGCTGTGACAATAGCCACTAATATGGCTGGAAGAGGAACGGATATAGTGTTGGGCGGTAATTTTGAAGCAGAAATAAAACTATCTGGTAAGAAAGTAGATGATGAAAATATTAAAGCATTAAGACAAGAGTGGAAAGAAAGAAATAGACAAGTAATTGAATCCGGAGGATTGCATATTATTGGGACAGAAAGACATGAATCCAGAAGAATTGATAATCAGCTCAGAGGAAGGTCCGGTAGACAAGGCGATCCAGGTTCAACAAGATTTTATTTGTCAATGGAGGATGATCTTCTAAGAATATTCGGTGATCCTGAGAGGACTAAAACAATGCTATCAAGAGTTGGCATGGAAGAAGGAGAAGCTATTGAGAGTAAATTATTAACAAAGCAAATAGAAAGAGCTCAAAGAAAGGTTGAGTCACATAATTTTGATATAAGGAAAAATCTTCTAGAATATGATGATGTTGCTAATGACCAAAGATCAGTCATATATCAGTTAAGAAATGATATTTTATCATCTGAGAGTATTGAAGACATAATTTCTGGTATCAGTGAAGAATCTATTAAAGAATTAACAACTCAGTATGTCAGTCAAGATTCACAAGAAGAAGAATGGGATCTTGAGGGGCTATCTCAGTCCATTTTTAATGATTTTTTGATTACTCTAGATTTAGAAACAATAATCAACCAAGATGATTCCATTGGCTCTGATGGAATTTGGAAGATAATTCATGATGAGTTTAAAAAAAACTACAATGCAAAAGAACATTCTATTGGCCAAAAGCCAATGAGAGAAATTGAAAAAGCAGTTATGCTTCAACAGTTAGATTTTTATTGGCGAGAACATTTGGCTGCTATGGATCATTTAAGGCAAGGGATACATTTAAGAGGTTATGCACAAAAAAATCCTAAGCAAGAATATAAGAGAGAGTCTTTCGAAATGTTTGCATATATGATGGATCAATTAAAATTTAATGTGATTAGCATTTTATCCAGAGCTAAGTTTAAGGGGGAGGAAGATGCCACAGCTGTCAATGATCAATTACCAAGTTTTGATGATGCTGAATTAAAACATCAAGAATCCTCAGTCTTTAACACTCCGTCACAACAAAAAAATGAAAACAAAGAGAAAGTGATGCAGTCAACTTTTATTAGAGAGAATAAGAAAGTTGGAAGAAATGAACCATGTCCATGCGGATCGGGGAAAAAGTATAAGAAATGCCATGGTATTCCCCTTTAATCTTCTCTAAGTATTTATTGTCTAGAAGAATACTATGAAGGTATCGGTTGGAATAATAAAAAATTCTAGAGATCAAATTCTTATAAGCAATAGAAAAAAAAATAAAATATTCAATGATCACTGGGAATTTCCAGGTGGTAAGCTTAAAGGTGAAGAATCATCAGAAGAGGCATTGGGTAGAGAATTAAATGAGGAGTTGGGCATCGTTGCAACCCAAATACAACAAATTGAGAATGTAAAATACAAGTACAGTGACTTTACGATTCTGCTTATACCCTTTTTAGTAATAGATTATTCAGGAGTCATCATAAATAAAGAGGGCCAGGCGTTAAAATGGGTTTCCTTGGGACAACTTAATCAGACAAAAATGATGCCTGCTAGCAAACCTGTTATTAAATATTTGGAAGACAATAATTAGCAAAGAGAGATCTTAAAATTAACATTACTTTTGTATTGATGTGATTCATCAGACTTAGAATCATATTCAAAAAATCGAACAGCAATGAGATGTTTTCCACCGCTGATTTCAGGATAAATAGATTTAACCTTCAAGAAAATTCTAACGAGTGTAATTTGAGTTTTCCTTTCAATTTGATGATTATAGAGACCATCAACCGCAACAGTTCCTATGGGTTCTGCACTTTCTCTAATCAACCATAAAAGTTTTTCAATGCCCATACAAATTGGTTCTATTTCATTAATCCATGAATCAAGGAGCCGTTTGACCTTAAAATCACCCGACTCTAGCCAATGTTTATACTTTGGCATATCAAATTCTGCTTTTCCACCCGGAAGGGTATGACGATGAAGTAAGCTTGAGATAAATTCATTGTTTCTTAGCGGTTCTAGATAACCTGTGCCAATAGAATCTACATTATTTTTAATATTTTCAAGATCTAAAAGTATATCTGTTGCAATTTTTGAATCAGCATCTGGAACATTTTGAAATCTTTCCATTTGCACAATAAATCTTTCAAGATCTGCTAATACTTCTCTTCTGACATCTGTTCTGGATAAGATAGAATATATTTCTAACAAACTGTGAATGGATGATCTAATTGCCCAAGGCCCTGAAGATTCTTGTGAGAAATACTTGAGTCTCTCATATAAAAATTCAATTCTCATGAAAGTTCTTAACCTTTCATTTAGTGGTAATTCATAAATTCCTTTTGTCATATATTTTCTTATTGTTTTAAAAGGATCATTTAGTATTTACTTTTCTTGTGTTCTAATCAAATCTAAATATAAGTCATGTATACTCTTAACTTGTTCCTTTATCTCAATGAGTAAATTCTCTTTTTCATTTGTCACTATCTCGGTGGCAAATTCTAATCTTTTTTCTCTATCAATTTGATTATCCAGTATATTTCTAGCATGTTCTTTTGTAATTCCATCTCGTTCAATTAATCTATCTATTTGAGTCTCAGTTGAGCAGTCTACTACCAAAATTCTATCGGTAAAATTATGAAATCCTGACTCAATCAAAAGAGGTACCTCAATGATTTTATATTCTCCCTCTTTTATTGTTAGCTCAGTTTTAATAATATCAAGCACTTTTGGATGTATTATAGATTCAAGTTTTTCTTTCTCTCTTTTATTCGAAAAAACAATAGCACTTAATTTCTTTCTATCGATATCACCATTTTCTTCAGTAATTTCTTTTCCAAAATGTTCAATAATTTCTGGGTATGCTAAGCCATTTTTTTTTGTCAAATTATGTGAAATCTTATCTGCATCAATAATTGGTATTGATAAATCTGAAAAAAATTTACACACAGTACTTTTGCCAGAGGCAATTCCTCCTGTAAGTCCTATAATCAAATTATTATTCATAAAAAATAACTAAAATATTTGTTTAATTACACCCTAGTTTAGATCAAAATAGCGTAGTTGTAATAAGTTCTGTTTTAAATAATTATTTTTTCTCACTTTATGAATTTACACGAGTATCAATCGAAGCAAATATTTTTAGAATCAGGTATGCCTGTATTGGAAGGCGGAGTAGCAATAAGTCCAGATGAAGCTTTAGAAGTTGCTAAAAATCTTTCCACAAATATTTGGGCTGTCAAGGCACAAGTTCATGCTGGAGGAAGGGGTAAAGTGGGTGGTGTAAAAATTACTAAGGATCTGGATGAGGTTAAGGGCTTAGCTGAAAACATGTTAGGCAAGAAGCTTATTACAAAGCAAACAGATGGAGATGGCCTTCCAATTAATCATGTCTATATAGAAGCAGGAACTGAAATTGTTGCAGAGTATTATTTTAGTTTGGTTATTGACAGAGCCCAGGAAACATGGACTTTTATTGCTTCAACTGAGGGAGGCATGGATATAGAAGCAGTAGCTGAGGATACACCAGAAAAAATAATTAAATACTCAGTAGATCCAAGTAAAGGTTTATGCAATGATTCATTGCGCTCCTTAGCAAATAAACTAAACTTTAAGAGTCATCTATCCGATGAATTTATTGATTTTTCAAGCAAGATATTTACGCTAGCTAAGAAAATTGATGCAAACCTAATTGAAGTTAATCCATTAATTATTGATGGAGACAATCATTTGATGGCGTTGGATTCAAAAATAGCGATTGAAGATAATGCTCTTTTTAGACAGCCTGAATTGTATAAAATGAGAGATCCAGAGCAAGAAAATAAGTTAGAAGAGAAAGCATCTAACAATGATCTAAGTTATGTTTCCTTAGATGGCAATATTGCATGCATGGTCAATGGAGCTGGCTTAGCTATGGCGACCATGGACCTTATTAAAATTCATGGAGGTAATCCGGCAAATTTTCTCGATGTGGGAGGGGGAGCAACTACTGAAAGGGTGACTGCTGCATTTGAAATAATTTTAGAAAACCCAAATGTTAAATCCATTTTAGTAAATATTTTTGGTGGTATTGTCAGATGTGATGTTATTGCTGATGGCATCATTAATGCTGTCAGAACTTCTAATATATCCATACCCATTATTGTTAGATTGGAAGGCACTAATGTTGAAAATGGAAAACTGAGATTGGAAGAGTCTGGTTTAAAAATAATTTCGGCTAATGACCTTACGGATGCCGCAGTTAAAGTAGTTGAATCTGTTGGACTATAATTATGAGCGTATTGATTAACTCTTCTTCAAAAATATTATGCCAAGGTATTACAGGGAGTCAGGGGACATTTCATACTGATCAATGTATAGAATATGGTAGTAATGTTGTTGCAGGAGTCACTCCAGGAAGAGGAGGACAAGAGCATTTAGGTGTGCCTGTTTTTGATTCCGTTAGAGAAGCTAGAGAAAATTTAGAGATAGATGTTAGCATGATCTTCGTTCCTGCAAAATTTGCATCCGAAGCAGTTATTGCCGCAATAGATGCTGAAATTGGATTGATTGTTTGTATAACAGAAGGAATACCCGTGCAAGACATGATTGCTGTTAAAGCAAAAATGCAAGATTCTAACTCAAAGTTAATTGGACCTAATTGTCCTGGAATTATTACACCTGAGGAATCTAAAGTTGGAATTATGCCAGGATTTATTCATCAAAAAGGCTCTATTGGTATTATTTCAAGATCAGGGACTTTGACTTATGAAGCTGTTCATCAGACAACACATTATGGCCTAGGACAGAGTACTTGTATTGGTATTGGCGGTGATCCAATTAAGGGATTAAACTTTATTGATTGTTTGGAGTTATTTGAAGCCGACTCTGATACTAAGGGTATTGTGATGGTTGGAGAAATTGGTGGATCCGATGAGGAAAAGGCTGCCATGTTTATCAAAGATAATATTTCAAAACCCGTAGTAGCTTATATTGCTGGAGTTTCAGCACCTCCGGGAAAAAGAATGGGCCATGCTGGTGCAATTGTTACTGGTAAGGAAGGTACAGCATCTGCTAAATATGAAGCTTTAAATGAAGCAGGAGTCCATACCGTTGATTCTTTAGCCTTGATCGGTAAGAAAATGCATTCAGTTCTAAAATAGGTTTTTTTTACCAGATTTTATACCAAGGCTTTTTTTCTTCATTGTCAATTGTTTGGATTAATGAATTAGGAGCATTAGCTAAATAAATACTATTGGCATTTTCTGCTAAATCAGTCATCCCTAAATTTCTATAACCATCCGCAATAATTTTTAAAGATTCAATTGTAGCTGGAGCACCATTGTATTGTTCGATAGAAAACTTTGCTCTATTGATTGCTGCAACATAGGCGCCTCTTTCCATATAATGTTGGGCCACATGATTTTCATATTTTGCTAGTCTATTTCTAAGAAAGACCATTCTTTGTCTAGATTCATCAACATAAACACTGTTTGGATACCTACGAATAAGTTGAGAAAATACTGAAAAAGATTCTTCTGTTTTATTTGGCGATCTTTTTGTTAAATCGACATCAAAAACATCATGGTACCAAGAATGCTGACCTTCAAAAAGAGCTAACCCTCTCATGTATAATGCATAATCCACTCGTGGATGAGTTGGGTTTTCTTTTTCAAATTGTTTTGCTTCATCGATGGCTTCTTCAAATGCTGAACTTCTATAATGAGCAAATATAAGATCTAGCTGAGCTTGTTTCGCTTGATTGCTAAATGGAAATGAAGTTGTTAGTACCTCTAGGTAATTGGTTGCATTTCTATAATTACCATTTCCCATGGAATTAGATGCTTTTTCATAAATAATATCAGCAGATGATCTTAAGTCAGTGACTTCGTCTTTACTACATCCCGCAATATAAAAGCATGAAACTATAGATATTAATAATATTTTTGATCGTGATTTCAATATTCTAAAATTAGTTATTTATTTAAGTTGTAAAATTATATGGAATTATAGCTTAAAATTAGATTAAAGGAATTCTACTAATAAAGATATGGGCCACAAGAAGATAATAATTACTGTTGATGAAAGCTTAGCAGAGATAAGAATCGATAAAGCAATCAGCGGTATTTTGAATGAATATTCTAGAATGAATATTAAACAGTGGATCCATTCTGGAAATATTCTAGTCAATGAAAAGAAAGTTGAGCCCAAGACAAAATTAGTTATTGGACAAATTATTAGTATTGAACCTGTTTTTGAGAATAGAAAAGAAACGGTTTCTGAATCAATGGATCTTAATATTGTATTTGAAGACGACCATATAATTATTATTAATAAGCCTTATGGACTGGTCGTGCATCCAGGCACGGGTAATATGGAAGGAACATTGCAAAATGGACTTTTATATCATCATCCTGCTTTGAGTAAGTTGCCTAGAGCGGGTTTAATTCATAGACTTGATAAAAATACAAGCGGTCTCTTAATCATCGCAAAAACAAACCTATCATATAAAATATTAGTATCTGACTTGCAAGAGAGACTTATTACTAGAGAATATCGTGCCATTTGCATTGGCGTTATGACTAGTGGAGGGACAGTTGATGCTAATTTATCGAGAGATCCTAATAATAGAATACGATTTAAAATCATGACTCAAGGTAAAAGGGCAGTGACTCATTATCGTGTTCTGAAAAAATTCAAGCATCATACTTTTTTAGGATTAAGGCTAGAAACAGGAAGAACTCATCAAATCAGAGCTCATCTTTCACATATAAAATATCCTTTAATAGGCGATCCACTTTATGGTGGGAGATTTTATACCCCCAAAGGAGCTAAAGAAGAATTAATCACAAAACTTAAATATTTTAAAAGACAGGCCTTACATGCTTGTCTGCTTTTATTTGATCATCCTATCGAAAAGAAGAGAATGAAATTCGAAGCTGCGCTACCAGAGGATATGGAATCTATTTTAATAGAGATGTCTGAAGGGTCTTTAACAAAGGATTCAATGAATAAATTAATTTATCCTGAAGCTAAAGTTTAGATATTTTTTTAGCACTGGAGTAAGATACTGCAATTTTAGAGACATATTTTAATCAAAAGTAAGAAATTATAAGTTTATGCCTATTTATGAATATCAATGTCGGGAATGCAATCATCTTTTAGATGCGTTGCAGAAAATTAATGAAGAACCTCTCATTGATTGTCCTAATTGTGGTGGTTCTGCCCTCAAACGTTTGATTTCAGCTCCAAATTTTAGATTGAAAGGACAGGGTTGGTATGAGACAGACTTCAAAAAAGAAAACCAAAAAAATTTAGCAGATAGCAAAGAAGATAAGCCAAAAAAGAAGGACGAAAAGGGTGCAAAGAAGAAAAAATTAGAAAAACCTGAAAAAAAGAAAGCAAGCAAAGATAAAGCACCAAAAGGTAAAGAGTAATATACTAGTTAATTAAAGTTGAAATTATTTGTAATCTAAAGAGTAGTTAAAATATTTATATGAAGAGAATAAGACGCATCATTGTAGCAGGCCTGTTGGTTTGGTTGCCGCTGGGCGTCACAATATTTATTATCAGAGTTTTACTGGATCTTTTAGGACAAACTTATAAGATTATTCCAGAATTTTTTAGACCGGAGAACCTACTTGGTTTTTCAATTCCAGGATTTGGAATTCTTTTAGCAGTTGTCATCATTTTCGTTACTGGGCTGATTGCTGCAAATTTTATTGGTAAAAGCCTTGTTGATTGGTGGGAGTCATTTCTGGATAAGATTCCTTTCGTCCGCAGTATATATTCACCGTTGAAGAAATTTGCTGAACTAGTGTTGTCAGACCAAACCCAATCCTTTTCTAAAGTACTTTTGATAGAATACCCCAGGAAGGGCTTGTATAGCCTGTGCTTTCAAACATCAAAGAATCTTGGAGAGATAGAAGAAAAGAGTGGTGTAGATGTGGTTTGTGTTTTTGTTCCAACAACTCCTAATCCAACTTCAGGTTTGATCATAATGGTTCCTCAAAGTGATGTTATTGAGTTAGATATGAGCGTAGAAGATGGATTGAAAATGATTATTTCATTGGGTGTGGTTGTTCCTGGCGAGCAGTTAGAAGAAATACAGAAAATAGATTAAATATGTCAGAAAATAAAATAATGAGATCAAACTACTGCAATCAAGTAGGAAAAAAAGTTATTGGGGATAAAGTCACAGTAGCTGGCTGGGTGCACAGAAGAAGAGATCATGGGGGCGTTATTTTTGTTGATTTACGAGATACCAGTGGCTTACTGCAATTAGTTTTTAATCCTGAAAATATTGAACTGTTTCAACAAGCTGAAAAGATAAGAAGCGAGTTTGTTATTTCTGTTAATGGTGTAGTTAGAGATAGACCAGAAGGTACCATTAATGACGATATGCCAACAGGTGCGATAGAAATTCTTGTCAGTGATATGAGTGTTTTGAACACATCATTAACCCCACCATTTCATCATGATGAAAATACGAATGAAGACACGCGATTAAAATATCGTTATTTAGATCTTCGAAGAAGTGAAATGGCGGATAAACTCAAAATTCGTCATAACATCATTCGCTCATTGAGAAATTTTTTAGATCAAAAAGAATTTATAGAGATTGAAACTCCAATACTCACAAAAGCCACTCCTGAGGGTGCAAGAGATTATCTTGTTCCTAGTAGAACACAGAAAGGTGAATTCTTTGCTCTGCCTCAATCACCACAACTGTTCAAGCAACTGATTATGATGTCAGGATTTGATAAATATTATCAAGTAGCTCGATGCTTCAGAGATGAGGATTTAAGGGCAGACAGACAGCCTGAATTCACACAATTAGATATTGAGATGTCTTTTATAGATCAAGACGAAGTCAGAGACACTATGGAGGCTATGGTTAAAAACCTTTTTGACGAAGTTTTGAATTATCAGTTTGATAGTAATTTTGAGAAAATTTCTTATCAAGATGCAATGCAACGATTTGGTACTGATCGCCCTCATATAGGAATTGACATGGAGTTACAAGATGTCAGTGATTTGATGAAAGAGGTTGAATTTAAGGTATTTTCAGGCCCCGCGAATGGGAACGATTCTAGAGTTGCTTGTTTGAAACTAGAAAATGCTTCTGAAATCACAAGGAAACAAATCGATGACTATACAACTTTTGTAGGTGACTATGGCGCAAAAGGATTAGCTTACATAAAAGTACAGAATATCGGTCAAGGCCTTGAGGGTCTGCAATCTCCTATACTTAAGTTTTTAGATGATTCGACTATTAATGCTCTCATTGAAAGGCTTGATCCTCATGATGGAGATATTATTTTCTTTGGAGCGGATCAGTCAAATATTGTAAATGCCTCTTTAGGCGCTCTTAGGGTAAAGTTGGCTGAAGATTTTAATTTAATTAATGAAGGTTGGTTTCCTGTTTGGGTTATTGATTTTCCTATGTTTCATTGGGATCCTAAAGATAAGAGATGGATGTCCGAACATCATCCTTTCACTTCACCCATTAACTTATCAGATGATGCATTGATAGAAAATCCAGGCGATGCTTTATCAAGAGGGTATGACTTGGTATTGAATGGCAGTGAAATTGGCGGAGGATCGATAAGAATCCACTCTCAAGCAATGCAACAAGCTGTTTTTCAAGTTCTTGGAATTGATCCAGAAGAGGCCAATGAGAAATTTGGATTTTTTCTTGAAGCACTAAAATATGGTTGTCCACCTCATGGGGGGATTGCCTTTGGCATTGATCGAATAGTGATGCTTATGACTGGATCCACTAGCATTCGTGAGGTCATTGCTTTTCCAAAAACTCAAACGGCAAGTTGCCTATTAACTGATGCACCAAGTCAAGCAGGAAAAGGACAACTAAAAGAATTAGGAATTTCAACAAAAGAACAAAAATAAATATAAAGAATTGAAAATTTTCATTCTAATTTGTTTGTAGATCATTGATAATAGTCCTGAAATTTATACTGAAAAATCACTGAGATGCCTCAACATAAACCAATTACCAAATATTTAGCACTAATCTATAATGCCGGTAAAGTTAGGCTAGGTTTTTTAATTATGGCCTGTGCTCTTGCTGGAATAGCTGTTTCTCCATCCACAAATTTAAATGGTTTAGAAATTTTTGCTCTAGCTGTCTATGTGCTTGTTGCCTCATCAGCTTCTGGTGCGTTCAACCAATGGTATGAAAGAGATATAGATGCCGTGATGGAAAGAACTAAAGATAGACCATTTGTCACTAAGGAGCTTTCCCCAACAAAACTTTGGAATTTATGGTTAATTATCATTAGTTTACTAGCTCTATACGCCACTTATAAAGTGAGTAATCTAGAGGCAGCAATTTATTTATTTGCAGGTATTTTTACTTACGGTATTGTCTATACTGTTTGGCTCAAAAGAAGAACGTGGATGAATATTGTAATTGGTGGGTTGGCGGGTAGTTTTGCAGTATTGGTCGGTTCGGCAGCAGCAGGTAATACATTTGCTATGGGTCCATTAATACTCTCTGTTGTTTTATTTTTATGGACTCCACCTCATTTCTGGGCTCTAGCCATTGGGTATAAGGAAGAGTATGCTAAGGCCAATATACCAATGTTACCTGTAGTTGTTGGAAATAAGATTACAAGCCAGGCTATTTTTTGGCACACATTAGTTTTAGTTCTTCTCTCATTATCATTAATTCTTTATAAAATGAGTTGGATTTATTTTATTTTTGCTTTGAGTGGAGGCAGTTATTTTCTCTATTGTTCTTTTTTACTTTTAAAGGATCAATCAAAAGCTTTAGCAAGGAAAACATTTTTTGCTTCAATATTTCATCTAGGACTTCTTTTATTAGGTACCATGTTTGATGCTATGATATTTGACTAATAAATATTTAAGGTTGATTGCTTCATGTACAAAACAATTAAAGTATTCTTTTATATAGCTGTTCTTGGTTCAACATCCTGTTCTTTTCAGCAAAGCATTAAATTTGAAGACATTAGTTTTGAAGCAGGAGTAGCTGATGTTGGTGTTAATAGTTCAGGACCCTCATTTATTGATTATGACAATGATGGTGATATTGATATATATGTTAATACTGAGTATCACGGCGATGGTCAGGGTAATCGATTATATGAAAATAATGGAAGTGGAAGTTTTATTAATGTTGCAGTTGAGAGAGGGGCAGATAACAAGAATGCTCTAGGTCGAGGTGCATCTTGGGGGGATTACGATAATGATGGCGACATGGACTTAGTTGTATCAAACCTACCTTCATCAGGGGAACCTAAAATACCACCTACAAGTCTTTTTAAAAACCTATTAGTGGAAACTGGAGATGCTAATTTTAAAAATGTCACCGTACAGTCAGAGTTATTTAGAGCTAATGTTAAAGAAGATAGAGAGATTGGCGGCATCGGTGATACAGGTGCTGGTGTTGCTTGGGCTGACTATGATAATGATGGCGATTTAGATCTTTATTGGAAATGTGCTGATTATGATATTGATAATGCATTGTTTCGTAATAATGGAGATGGAACGTTTACTGATGTGACCGAAGAGGCAGGAGCTGGAATAATAGATTTGGTTGTAGAGGCCGGTTCTCAAGGTTCACCCAATTGGACTGACGTTAATCAAGATGGCTGGATAGATCTCTTAGTCACAAATGAAGGGTCTGAAAAGATATTATTTCTAAATCAAGCAAATGGAACTTTTAAAAATATTACAAGGTCTTTTAGGCCTCCAAGTGGTACTGTTTTTTTAAATCCAGGTAATGCTAATGGAGCTTGTATTGGAGATATAGATAATGATGGTGATATGGATGTTTTTCTACCAACAGCAGACCAGTCCAATAGGCTTTATATCAGTCTTCTAAGTGATACTGGAAGCTTGTCTTATAAAGATATATCACTTTCTTCTGGTATTGATCATAAATCAGGTGCAAGAGGATGCACTATGGGAGATTTTGATAACGATGGATTGATAGACATTTATGTGAATAATGGCGGACTACAAAATACTTTAATCAATGATGTTATTAATTTACCAATTTTTGTCCAATTCTATATTGCAATTGAGCCAGCTTATAACAAATTATTTAAAAATAATGGTAATTTAACTTTCAGTGATATAACAGAAGGTTCTGGTTCAAATATTCTAGGTATAGGAAGCGGTGTGGGGAATGCAGATTTAGATGATGATGGTTTTCTGGATCTATTTTTAACCAATAGAACATTTTATAATTCAGAAAAACAAATTACAGAATCTGATCGTAATTATCTTTTAAGGAATAAAGGTAATGATAATAATTGGATAAAGATTGAACTTACTGGAACCAAAAGTAATACCAATGCTTATGGAGCTAGAGTCAAAGTGATGGCTGGAGACTCTATTCAGTATCGAGAACACACAAGTGCTCATGGGTATAATTCGGCAAATGATTATAGACTGCATTTTGGCTTGGCAGATGAAGAGCATATCGATTTGATCGAAATTATTTGGCCAAGTGGCGAGAGAGATCTTTTAACAGATATTGCAGTTAATCAGACATTATCTATTGAAGAATAAAAAATATAAGAACACATTATGATTTCATACAAAAGAAGATTAGCTTTAAAATCATTAGCTGCACTACCTGCTTCGGCACTTTTTAATAATGGACTAAAAGCTGAAACAAGTTCAGATATTATCATTATTGGCGCAGGATTATCTGGGCTAACAGCAGCATTAATTTTACAAGATGAAGGTTATAAGGTAACAGTTCTTGAGGCTGATAATAGAGTTGGTGGAAGGGTATTATCAGAAAGAGGAGTGCCTGGTAGCCCTGAAACTGGAGGAACAGCTTTTGGTTCTGGTTATGCTAGAATTATTGATATTTCTGAGCGATTGGGTGTTGAGCTTATAGATCTCAATCCAATCATTCCTTATTTTAGAAAAAGAGAGCTGGCATTGGATCAGACAATTATTCCAATGAATGAATGGCCTGATCATCCAAAAAATCTACTACCAAGAGAAATGAAGCAATTACCACCCAATGCTTTTTTTCATCAATATTTAGGAGAGCGAAACCCATTAGAGGCAAACAATGAATGGATGAATCCAAAGTATTACATTCATGATATTTCTGTCCATGATTGGTTGATAAGTGAGGGTTTTAATTCTGATTTTATTGATCTGGTTTATAATCTAAATATCAGCCATGGGCATACTGCAAAAGATGTTTCAATTTTAATGCTGATGTTTGTTAATGCATTTAGCAATTCTCAAAGCCGACTTGGTTTGAGTACCAGTTATACTGCGAAAGGGGGGAACATGAGTATCCCTGAAGCAATGGCCGATAATTTATATAAACCCGTACTGATGAATAAGTCAGTAAGAGCTATTTCAACACAATCCACAAAAGCTGAAGTGGTTTGTGGAGATGGGACAAAGTATCGAGCTGACCATGTGATTTGCTCCATCCCATTTTCAGTCTTAAAAAATATTGATATTGCTCCAATTATCCAAGGACCTCAGGCTGAAGCAATTCAAAAGCTTCGTTCTCAAAAAATCAATATGTTACACCTTGTACCTAAATCTAATTTTTGGGAAGAAGATGGCATGAGTCCAAGCATGTATACAGACAGTTATGCAGGCATGGTTCTGGCAGAAAGAAAAGGAGAAAATCCTCAAACTGTAACGAGTTTAACAGCCTGGTTAAGAGGCGGTATTGCTGAAAAATTAGATTTGATGACAACAAAAGATGCTATTAAAACCGTAATGAATTCTATTGAAGAGTTAAGGCCAGCGGCAAAAAATAAATTAGAAGCAGTGGCTTATCATTCATGGTCATTGAACCCTTTTTCTCAGGGTGATTGGTCCTACTGGGGACCAGGACAGATTACAGCATTTGGACGACATATTGGGAATAGACATGGACAAATTCATTTTTGTGGTGAGCATACTGCTGTATCGAATAGAGGTATGGAGGGTGCTATGGAATCTGGAGAGAGAGCTGCATTTGAGATTATGGGAATTATTTAATTATCACCATGGAATGACTCTTCCATCTTCGTAATCAATGAATTTTCCATTATCGTCCATATTTATTTCCTCAATCAATTCGACCATTTTAGTGACACTTTCTTGAGTTTCAATGGCACCAGGTAATTTAATTCCAGGAGTTGTATTAACCATTCCTGGAGATAAAACAACGGCTGTGATACCTTGCTTTTTTGTTTCAAATGATAAGGTATACATCATACTATTCAGAGCTGATTTGCTCATTGCATAGCTATACATCATAGGTATTTTTAGCCTTTCACCAAAAGAACTTGCTTTACTAGATAAAGCGATTATCTTTCCATTTTGAGACTTTTTTACATTTGGTATGAAAGCTTGAATTATTTTTAATGGACCAAGTGCATTAATTTCAAAGCTTTGTCTAGTAATGTCTTCTTCGACTCCTGAAATTTTTTTGAAACTAGATCGATATCTAGGAGTCAATGCTGCATTACTTAAAAGGAGATCAATAGTTTGATTGCTGTATTTTTTTGCCAAAGCACTGATGTCTTCATTGTCAGTGACATCTAGTTTTTCAACTACAATATTGGGTTTATCTTTTGCAAAAGTATTCAATTCTAAAGAGGTTTCTGGTTGACGGGTTGTTGCAATAATATTCCAATTTTTTTCACTGTATTGTTTAACAAACTCAAGCCCGATATTTCTATTTGATCCAGTAATTAATAGAGTCGGTTGTTTGTTATCAAAAGCTTCTAATTGAAAAGATAAAAAATTAGTGAGGATACCAAATATCACTATGTAAATGTTAAATGTTATTTTATTCTGCATCTTTATAATATTTTATTGAGGCTTTTGATTATGCCCTATTGGTGGAAAACTACTAGGATCACACTCTTGAGGTGCTGCTAAGATAACACCTTGATACAGTTTTTCTTCAGTTTCTACACTTTCTTGAGTGACCCCAGCTATCTTCTCCCAATCACTTGGCTCAAAGACTTCTTCTTCAAGGTCAAATGTAGAATGTCTATTAGTAGCTAGCATATTGAGAAAAACATCCAAAAAATCATGAGCTTCCTTTTTAAAATCATTGACTTCATATAATCCTGATCTAATGAGGTTTTCCTTGGACTGGTTCAGTTTTTTTAATGCTTCTTCCATTGCTTTTAGTCCGGTATTTAGACTGTCTAATTTATCTAGATATTCTTGATTATTCGATTCTACATGAGGGACTAATAGATCATGCAGAATGTAATCTTGAGCTACCAAGCGATTGAGAGAGAAGTCTAAATAATCGCAACTCACTACATAAAAATTAATTAATCCTGGATCAATATGACTCTTATCCAAACTTTTTGTAAATGCTCTTCTTACCTGCGATAGATGTGTTCGCTCAGTCATTACATGAGTTTGATAATTTTTACTGACTGATTTCTTCATAGATCTATTATAGATCACATATTAATAATTTTTTGTCAGTAATTGATCCCATAAATAATTTACTATCAAAAATTGCACCCACACTTGTTGTAGAAATATCTTCTCCATTACTTAAAAAAAGCTCCTCTATTGTTGCCTCTGAATTAAAATCCCATTTAATTTGAAATACTTGTGAGGGAGCAGGCATAATTTCTTCCTTTTGAAAGGATATAAAATGTTGAATTAAGGCCATAACTTTGGGTATAGCAGCAACAATTAAATCATCATTAGAAGAAACATTAATATTATCAGGCGAACCATTTATTTTTATGGTTTCTAGTTTTTTCAATACTCCATTATTTTCATTGATAGAGAAGATAGCGATTCTTTTAGCAGCTGTTTCTGATGCAAATAAATATTTGTTATTTTTAGAAGTATTAATACCAGAAATTTGTGATAAATTTTCAGCAGCAACACTTGCTGAATCTCCATTAAAATAAATAATCTTTGACATAGGTCTACCGAGTTGTTCTTGAATTTTGCCAAATGCTGTCTCAGCACCTTTATCGTTTCCTAAATAGAACTTATTTTGTGCCATTAATACAAGAGCATTAGGGCTTTTAAAAAGAGGATCAGTTATCGTTTGCTGATGCATAAATAAACCATTTTCATCTTCTGAAAAAAGTTCAACATTTTCAGGTTCCAACTCTCTATTTTTAGGGTGATTGATAATTCCTAAATGTCTTTTACCATTAGTATCAATATATAGACTAATACCATGTGGTCGAAAATGAGGCGGTTGTTGATTTAATGCCAGCTCTACTTTATAAGGAGTTTTTTTGAGATTAATTTTAACTACAGTGCCTTGAATATCATCCCCTGTGATAAGAGCAGCACGGTCTTCAAGAGAGAGGTAAGCTATTCCTCTTTCAAAATCTATTTCAAGATCTTCAGCGCTTCCATTGATTGGTAAAGCCGAACAGACATCTGGTGTCTTGACTGTTAAAGTCTTAAAAACATCCATTCTATTAGCCATGTAGAGTGAAAAAAGTACAACCAGAGCAATTATTAATAGCAGTCCTTTAATTATTATTTTAAACATATATTACATCTCTTCGCTTTTCTTAAATTAAATAAGTTTAAAATCTTACTTGTTATTCTGGTCACTATCGAGCAATATTTGATTCTATGAAAATTCAATCAAAACCATCTAATTACTCTCCTGAAGAATTTGGAATAAAATTTGGACCTTGGCAACTAATGCCTGATATTGAAAAGAGGCATTTATTCACCTTATTTTTTGGAGCTTTTTTTGGCATCGCAACCATGGCTTTTGTTAATGTTTTTGGGCCATATATTTTTGACAATATACTGAATATTCCTAAATCAGAGCAAGGAAGGTTAGCAGGCAACTTGACTGCAGTACAAGAAATAGTCGTGCTTTCAGTAATTGGCTTCTGCGGTGCTTTGTCTGATCGAGTTGGTAGGAGATTGGTCTACTCTATCGGTTTTTTAATTTTAGGAATAGGTTATTTCTTATACCCATTGGCTTCTACTTCAACTGAACTAATAATATTTAGAATGATTGTAGCACTTGGTTGCGCTTGTAATACTGTGATGCTGCCTACTGTAGCTAACGATTATACTCATGAGGTAACTCGGGGTAAGATGATTGCAACTACTTCTATTTTTAATGGACTTGGCTTAGTTCTTTTGATTAGTACCTTCAGAAATCTACCGACTGAATTTAGTGAGAGATGGGGATTTGATCCAGTTTGGTCAGGTATTTATACGTCTTGGTTCGTTGCTGGCTTAGTAGTTTTTGTATCAGCAGTACTATTCTTTAATCTAAAAAAAGGAGCTCCAGCCCAGGTTTCTAACAAAGAACCTTACTTTGCAACACTTAAAATTGCTTTCAAGGCAGCTAAAAATCCAAGAATTGCACTGGCCTATACTGCTGGAGTTGTTTCAAGAGGAGATTTATCTGTTGTTAGTACTTTTTTTACTTTATGGCTTTATCAGGTAGGAACATCTCAAGGACTCTCAGGACCCGAAGCCATAAAAACGGCAGGCGGGTTTTATGTAATGGTGCAAGCATTTGCACTTCCTGGCGCATTTTTAATTAGTACTTTTATAGATAAAATAGATCGCGTGGTCAATCTTGCAATAGCTATGGCTGTAGCGGCATGTGGCTATTTATATTTAGGCTATATCGACAATCCCTTGAGTAGCCAAATGTACTTTGGCGCTGCCTTACTTGGACTAGGAGAAATTTTTGCTAATTTATCAGCGATATCTCTCATTGGTAGTGCAGCACCCGCGAAAGGTCGAGGAGCTGTTATTGGAGGCTTTAGTTTTTTTGGAGCACTGGGCATATTTATTGTTGCCTTTGTTGGCGGGCGTTTATTTGATTCCATTAGTCCAACTGCACCATTTACAATGGTGGGCATTGCTAATATTGGTTTATTAGTACTTGCTTTATTCGTGCTATTTATAGAAAAGAAGAAAAAAAATTCTCAAACATAGGGGAAAAAAATGAAACGAAGACAATTTTTTAAAAATGTTGGTACTCTAGGCGCTTTCAGTGCTGGATCTACAGCACTTAGTATGTTCACAGAAAGTGCAAGGGCAGATCTACCATCTGCTTATGGAGGATCTTCGGGTGCTGCCTTAAACGGCCCATATCTAGATTTAGCTACTGGGGAAGGTAATAAATATGCTTATGCTAGGTTAAATGGAGACTTGAATGAAGCCAATCAGAAATATGGATGGTTTAAGGGCTATGTTATGGCTATCAGACCGAATAAACCCATATTGGATGTTGTAGGATTTGCAGGTTTTGGTGTTTCACGTTTAGAGCAACAAGCTGATGGGTCTTTTGCAAAAATTCTTCGTGAGGTTGGTTTTTATACTGATCTTCGCTCTGGCGAGATTCTTGAAGAATTTAAAAACCCCATGACTAATGAATGGGTAGATGTCGTCCATATAGCTAATGACCCTTTTAATTATGTAATTGAAGACTATTTTCCAGCTCCTCCAAAATTTGGTGATTTAAACCAAGAAGAACCCCCTAGAATTCCTTTTATATTGCCATGGCAGCAAAGGGGAAATCGTTTGGATATGGAAATTCATATTAATCTTTTTTATCCCAATGCGCTCAATCCAAAAAAATGGGTTAAGGAATCCTCAGGACCCATGGTTCAAGTATCGGAGGCTTTTGCATATCATATTGATGCTAATCATATGCAAGATAGTACTATGACAACATTGCCCTATAACGGGACATGGAATAGAGTAACACCATGGCTGCCTTGGTTGCATATGGGTCAAACGCCTGGTCATATGCTCTATAGTGCATTTATGGGCTCAGGTGAAGATTTAGAGCAGGTACATAGCAGACAGCTTTTAGATTATGTTGAGAAAAATTATAATAAATATTTCACAGCTCCTGAAACTTATGATCCTAAAACACCTAGTCTTTCTAGCCTAGAACTTTATTCCTTAGAGCAAGAGCCGGCAGAATAAACTCTTTGTTTTATCAGGAAGTTTTTTAATTTGCTAATTAAAGCTATTGTTATTCTAGATAAAATTCGTGCAACTTAGACATTTTTTAGTTTCTTGATATAAGATTAGATATATTGGATAAAAATAGAATGCCAAAAACAAATTTAAAATTAAAAACAAAGCCAAAGTCAAAGTCAAAGAAAAGACTAACACCTAGTGACCGCGAGAAAGAAATAATTGAAGAAGCTGTACAGTTTTTTGCTGAGGTTGGCTTTGAAGGAAAAACAAGAGACTTAGCAAAACGCATTGGTATTACTCAACCACTTTTATATCGATATTTTCCTAATAAAGAAGATCTAATAGAACGCGTCTATAAAGAAGTTTTTTTAAATTGGATTAATCCTGAATGGTCTCTAAAAATTAAGGATAGGTCTGTACCACTAGATCAAAGGTTGGTTGATTTTTATCTTTCATATGCCACAACAGTTCATCGTTATGAGTGGATAAGAATATATTTTTTCTCGGGTTTAATGGGTAAGCCTCTTAATAGAAGGTATATCAGGTTAGCAGAGGATGAGTTTTTAAAACCAATATGTGGAGAAATTAGAGTGGAGTGTAATTTACCTGATGTAAAGAAAGTACCAATTACTCCTCTTGAATTAGAGAGATTGTGGGTGATGCATGGCGGTTTATTCTATTATGCTGTGAGAAAAAATATCTATCATTCAAATGTATTAGCTGACTATGAGGCAATAGTTACTAGTTCTGTAAGAGTAATGCTTGAAGGCGCAAAAGCTATTAGTGTAAAAGAATTAGATTTGTAGGGTTTATAGTTCTAAAAACTTTTTTAAATGCATTATAAAATCTTTTTGACACTCAAGTGGTGATACATGTTGTGCAGGAGATAGCCACTCTACCTTTGTATTTTGAATATTTTCATTAAACCAATGTACTGCCTCCTTGAACAGAATATTATCCTGATCACCACACATAATTAATGTATTGGCAACTATCAAGGGAGCATATTTTTCCATTTCACCTAAAGCTAATGCTTCACAGGCTAGTGCATACCCTTCAGCTGAGATAGAATTGATTGCTGATCTGCAATATTCAATTTCAGCAGAATCTTGTGTTAAAAAATCAGTAGTAAAGAATGCTTCTAAGAGCTTTTCCCGCATAACCCCAACACCTCTAGTTCTTGCAATACTTGCTCTTTCTGCCCAATTTTTTTTCCATTCTTCAGAGTACGTTGGTGTGGTGTCTATTAAAACAAGTTTTTCAACTATTTCAGGATTGTTAGCAGCCAAATGTTGAGCAATCATCCCACCAATTGATAAACCTACAAAGTTAGCTTTTACTATGCCATGTCTTTTCAGAGACTCAACAAGATCATTTGAGAGATTTTTTATTTCATATGAGTGACTTGGCGGGGGATTATTTCCATGACCTGGTAAGTCATATGATAATGTTTTAGATGTTGCTGATAATTCTTCGATACAAAAGTCCCATAACTTATGATCAAGTCCTAATGAATGAATAAAAACAGTTGGCTGACCATTACCACGAATGTGGAAATCAATTTCATGAGTCACTTTTATCTCCTGTTTTTTGATTAATGCTTTGTAAAATTTCGTAAACAGCTGCTGTATCTTCATCCTCTAAGCCTTTCTCTGAGGCTGACTTATAAAGTTCTTCTGTGGCAGAAAACAAAGGAGTAGGAATATTATAAAGATTGATAAATTCTCTGATTAAAGCCATGTCTTTTTTCCAGACATTCATTTTCATGGTTGCTGGTTTGTATTCTCTTTTCATCATCATGGGTGCTCGCAGTTCAAATATCTTAGAAGTACCAGCACCTGAGGAGATCACTTCGAATATTTGATCAAGATTGATGCCAGTTTGTTCAGCCAATAAAATAGCTTCAGCAGATGCTACGTTATGTATAGATACTAAAAAATTCGCTATTAGTTTAATTTTACTACCGTTACCAAAGTCTCCTACAAAAAAGCAGTCTTTAGAAAAAGAGCTAAAAATTGATTCAATTTCTTTATAGTTTTGTTCATTACCACTAGCATAAATCACAATATCAGCTTGAGAGGCTTGTTCTCCTGTTCCGCTAATCGGACAATCTAATAAATAAGTACTCAAAGAGTTTAATTTTTCTTTGTTTTTAGTCTTACAAGCAATACTAAGAGTGCTCATTTCTACGATAGTTTTCACTGTTGAAATATTCATAGAAACTAGTTGATCAATAGTATCGCTGAGTGATTTTTCGCTTGGTAAACAAGTTATAATGACCTCACAACTATTCAACAACTCTTCGAGGCTTGAACAAATACTCAGTTGTTTTCCATTGTTTTTAATAGATTTTGTTTGATCAATATCAAAACCAATAACTTGATTATTGCTTGAAAGTAAGTGTTTTGAAATTGCAGATCCAATAATACCTAAACCAACAACTCCGATTTTAAAAGATGTATCTTGCATGATAGTGAGCCTAATTCTTTTAGTTTCAATCTTATTGATTGAGTTTAGGCATAACTTCCTTTGACATCAACTCCATAGATCTTTTTGAAAGTTCAGGTTCAACCCAATCGTGAGCTGCATAAACAAGAGTGCCAAAATCACCAGTAATTTCTCTAAAGGATTCAATTTGTTCAACGACGCTATCTACTGTGCCTGCAATTACCAATGAGTCGAGAACATAGTCAAGGGTCACATCTGAGTCAGACATCTCTCTGTCATGTTTAAATAAATCAGGTCTACCATTCCCAATTAGTTTCTTCATTATTTGTTTAAAATAAAAATGATAAGGGCCATCAGGTCCTTTACCATAGCGCTGAGCAGTTTTTTCATCGTCGGCTACGAAAATACTTTTAGCTACCTTCCAATCTTCAGTTTTTGCTTCGTAACCACCCAGTTCACAACCTTTTTGATACATAGGCCAATGAGAAGCCACCCATATGGGTTGAAGGAAATTCGCTGAAATAGGAGTCCATCCTCTTTGAGCAGCTGCTACCACTCCTTTTGAGAAAGGCGCTACCACAGTAACAACAATAGGTGGATGAGGTTTTTGAAAAGGCGACACTATAATGCCTTGTCCTGTCTCTTTATCGAGGTTTTTTTCAGTTGTAATATTCCAATATTTACCTTCTAGGTTATATGGAGCCTCTTTGTCCCAAATATCTAAGATGTGATTGATTGATTCAACAAACATCTCGGTTCTGTCTTTATCTAAATTTCCAAATATTTCAGCATCCGATAAAAGGCCACCTGGGCTAATACCAAAGATAAATCTACCTTCCAACATATTATCTATCATCGAAACTTGAGCTGCTACTGCTGCTGGGTGAGTACTGGGAAGATTGACAGTTCCACTGCCAAGTTTAATTGTTTTTGTAGCATCTATTAAGCTAGCAATGAATATAAGACAGGAAGTAACTGCTTCTGCTTTATCAGTGATATGCTCTCCTATAAAAGCTTCTTCAAATCCCAATTGATCTGCCAGAATGATAGCTTCTCTGTCTTCTCGTAGAACTTCTGTGTAGTTTCTATCTGGTGGATGCAAGGGCATTGTAAAAAGTGATAATTTCATTTTTTATATTTTTAGAGAAGTTTATTTATTGATCAATTGATAAATAGTATTATATCTTGAGGAATTTAACAATTAACATTGTTTAATATTGTGTAATATCTTTATGGCAATGAATTATCAATGGTGAATTAATGAGTGATAAATCAAAAGAAATAACAAAACCAATAGCTATTTGGCCTGGATTGGAAGACGGAGTGCCTAAGCCAGTTATGCCCTATAGTCCTGCAATTAAGGTGGGGGATTGGATTTTCGTCGCTGGTCAATTGGCCAGTGATTTCAAAACTGGCCTTCCAAAAGAAGTCATTCCAAATAGTAAAAATGGAATCAGTGGTTTGGAACTTCAATCTGAGTTTGTATTTAGAAATATGGCTCAAACACTACAAGCAGCTGGCTGTAATATGAAAAATGATACGGTTAAACTATGGGAGTGGTTTGTATCGGATCGTCCCAATCAGAACGATTTTTTATTGGGTGATAACCATCATCAATTAGATATTAGACCATATGAGTCATCTATGAATAATAATTTTAAAGATTATTTACCTCCAAGATCTTCTATAGGAATTGGTGAACTAATGTGGGTTGGTACACAGATTGAATTAGAGGTTATTTGTCTAACCAATCAAGGCAATTCCACTTATTATTCATTGGAAGCTGATGGATTAGAAAATGCTTCAGCGCAAACAGATGCTGTTAGAAAAGGAGACTGGATTTTTATTAGTAATCAGAATGGAATGAGTAAAGATACTTCTTCTGTATCAATTGAGGATCAAACAGAGTGTTTGATGGAAAAACTATTAAAAATCGCAGAAAAAACGGGTAGCAGTTTAGATCAAGCGATTAAAGCAGAATTATTTATTGGCGATATAAGGGATTTTGCGGTTGTTGATAAGATATGGAAAAAATGGTTTCCTAATAATCCTCCTGCTCGATTTGTTCTTCCTCATTCAGGTATGAATGCAAATGACATTAAAGTTGAAGCCTCATTGATACTATTGAGTAATGATAGTAAGTTGCAGAAAGACATTATTGAGACCTCCAATGCTCCAATTCCTATGGGACATGAATCACAAGCTGTAAAAGTTGGAAATTTATTGTTTTTTAGTACTCAAATGGCTTTTGATAATAGTGGTAAAATAGCAGAAGGAATGATTAGGAATCCAGCAGCACCATGGTATGGAAGACCTGCTCAGATGCAAATGAGGTATATGATGGAGAATATTAATGCAATTTCTGAGGCCGCTGGAACAACGGTTGAAAATATTGTAAGACGTGCGTGTTTTCATAACGATCTGCAGTGGTTTGCTGAATCTATAGAAGCTTGGGCAAGTTATTTTCCTGATGATAAACCTGCATCAACCACAATTGGATTGAATCATTCATTAGGCATTGAAGGAGCTAATACTTCATTGGATTTGATAGCTTATGTGCCAGATAGTAATTAATACCTTTAAATTATCATGAAAAAAACAATTAGTTTTCTTGGCTTGGGTAAAATGGGTATAGTGATGGCTCCTTTATTTCTACAAGCAGGTCATCAGCTTACTGTATATAATCGTAATGCAAAAAAGACCATCGCTTTGGTTGATGACGGTGCTCATTTAGCATCAACTCCACAAGAGGCATGTGATTCTTCCGAATTTATTTTCACCATGCTCAGCAATGATAAAGCCATACAATCTGTTTTTTTTGATGACAAAGGTTTGCTAAGTACTAATGTAGAAGGAAAAATATTTATCGATATGAGTACTTTGCAAGTTGAAACAGTAAAAATACTCTCCAACGCAGCCATTAAGCAAGGAGCTGATTTCATAGATGCCCCTGTATCTGGGACAGTTGCTCCTGCCGCCGAAGGCAAATTAATGTTTTTCTGTGGTGGGGAAGCTGCAGTGATTGAGCGGGTAAGACCATTGTTAGAAATTCTCTCTAGAAGAATTATCCATGCTGGTGATGTTGGTTCTGGTGCTTTATTAAAGCTTGTTGTAAATTTACCTTTAGCGGTTTACTGGCAGTCCCTTGCAGAAGCAATCAGTTTAGGAGCATCAGGGGGGTTGGATGAAGATTTAATGCTTGATGCTATTGCTGATAGTTCTGCAGCATTAGCAGTGCTATCTATGAAAATACCCACCATTTTAGGAGTTGATCTTCCTGTGGCTTTTGATATGAAAAGCATGGAAAAAGATATAAATTCTATATTGGCTACAGCACAAACCTTAGATCTTGATTTACCGACAACAGCATCCACATTGAGAAGTTATTCTGAAGCTATTGAAAAGGGTAATATGGGAGATAAAGATGCTGTGGCTGTAGTGAATTATTTAAACAATAAATTAAAATCAAAAAAAGGCAAATAGTAAATGAAGCAGAAATCAGAAATAAGAGATGGTATGCAAATTGAATGGAATCATCCAATTAAGATGGACGATGGTTTAATATTACGAGCAGATATTTTTAGACCTATCGGAACTGGACAATATCCTGTCTTAATGACTTATGGCCCTTATGCAAAAGGCCTTCCTTTTCAGCAAGGTTATCCTAGTGCTTGGGATAGAATGGCAGAGAAACATCCTGATGTCACTCATGGTTCAACCAATAAGTATCAAAACTGGGAAGTTGTGGATCCCGAGAAATGGGTACCTGATGGTTATATTTGTATCAGAGTTGATTCTAGGGGCTGTGGTTGTTCTCCAGGCTATGTTGATCACTTTTCACCTAGAGAAACATTGGATTTCTCCAATTGCATTGAATGGGCAGGCGAACAGGAATGGAGTAATGGAAAAGTAGGTCTAAATGGTGTTTCCTATTTTGGTATCAATCAATGGCTGGTGGCTTCAAAACAGCCTAAGTATTTAGAGGCGATTTGTATTTGGGAAGGGGCAAGCGACTGGTACAGAGACATGACACACCACGGTGGTATTTTGAGTACTTTTTGGGCTAATTGGTTCGATATGCAAGTAAAAACAGTTCAATATGGCTTAGGTGAAAATGGACCTAGAAACGAGTTAACTGGCGAATTAATTTGTGGAAATGAAACACTAACAGAAGAAGAATTGATTTTAAATAGATGTCAGTTTGGTGATGAAATTAGAGATCATCCATTGGAAGATGATTATCATCATGAGCGATCAGCAGTTTGGGAGAATATCAAAGTTCCTCTTTTGTCAGCAGCCAATTGGGGTGGGCAAGGACTTCATTTAAGAGGAAATACTGAAGGTTATTTAAGAGCAGCATCCAATCAGAAATGGCTTGAAATTCATGGGTTAGAGCATTGGACTGAATTTTATACTGACTATGGGGTTAAATTACAAAAAAGATTTTTTGGTCATTTTCTTAAAGGCGAGAATAATGATTGGGTTAATCAACCAAAAGTTCAATTACAGGTTAGGCATTTGAATGGTTTTCAGCAAAGAAATGAAGAGCAGTGGCCCATTGAAAGAACTCAGTGGAAGAAATTATATTTAAGTTCAGATAAAAAAATATCAGCAGAATATGAAGAAAAAGAGTCAAATAGTTTAGTTTTCAATGCAATGGGAGAAGGGATTGATTTTCGTTCAGAACCATTCAAAAAAGAAACTGAGATTACAGGACCACTGGCACTAAAAATATTTGTCTCTTCTTCAACTAACGATGCTGATATCTTTGTAGTGCTTCGTTTATTTGGGCCTACAGATAATGAAATTGTTTACCAGGGGGCTGTGGACCCTAATACTCCTATTGCACAAGGCTGGCTTAGAGCTTCCCATCGAAAATTAGATCGAGTGGAGTCTAAACCTTGGAGACCTTTTCATACACACGATGAATCATGGCCTTTGGAGCCGAATGAAACTGTAGAGATGGATATCGAAATATGGCCAACATCTATAGTAATACCAGAAAATTATTATTTAGTTTTATCCATACAAGGTAAAGACTATGAATATCCTTTAGCTGAGAATCAAACTTTATCTAATTTTAAAAATCAACTCACTGGATGCGGACCCTTTCTGCATAATGATCCATTAGACAGAAATGCTACTTTTGATGGGAAAACAACAATTCAATTTAATCCAGATCAGGCTCCTTATCTTTTAGTACCTATTATTCCTCAGAAGTGAACAAATGAAGGGTGCCAAAAAAATAGCTCTTATTCATGCATTAGAAGAATCTAAAGAACCTATTTGGAAATCTTTTCAACATCTTTGGCCTGATGCAGTTTTAAGTAATTATTCTGATCTATCTTTGTCAATAGATCGTAATCTTGGTCAAAATGAACATACAATTAGTCAAAGAATTAGTGAGTTAGCAAAAATAGCTGTGACTGAGAATACTGATGCCATTTTATATACTTGCTCTGCATTTGGCGATGAAATCAACCTAGTAAAAGAACAATATAATATTCCAATTTTTAGACCCAATGAAGCCGCATTTTATGAGGCCATACAATTGAAGCAAAAAATAAAGTTATTGGTCACATTCTTACCTTCATTAGATTTATTGACTAAAGAAATAAAAACTATGATGAAAGAGTCTAATATTGAAATAGAGGTTGAAGGACTTTACGTAAAAGAAGCTCTAAATTTACTACAAAGTGGTTTATTAGATGAGCACAACAAATTGATTTCAAGTATTGCATTGAATCAGAAAGATGACAGCACAATTATTTTGGGTCAATTTTCTATGGCTTCTGCATTGCCAAGTATCAAAGCAGAAAATCCTGAGTTGAAAGTTCTTACAACACCTGACTCATCTGTATTAGGACTGAAAAGGTTGTTAGACAGTTAATTATCTTAGTCAATCCAAGTAAAACGACTTCTCTTTCTTAGATACTGTCTTGCATTGGTTTCGTCTAGAAGTATTTCTTGTACTTGGTCTGATTTCTCAACTATTCTTTGGTGATTTAAAGATTGATGTTGTCCTTTTTTTACTATGACTTCCCCATGAACCATAACCGCTTCTATTGCATTTTGATTTGGACCATTGCCATAAACTAAACTAGCAATTAATGAGCCCATAGGGGTGAGATGACTTTCTTCTGTACGGTCGATTAAAACAAGGTCAGCTTCTTTTCCAGCTTCAATTGAGCCTATTTGATCATCCATCATCAGAGCTTTAGCACCATCAATAGTAGCCAGTTCTAGAGCTTGTTCAGCACTGCCATAGAGTATTTCCTCTCCAGTCCACTTAATGTCCGTCTCAGACATCATTAATCTATGCTGATCACCCATTCTTTGAGCAGTTAGATAACCTCGCATTGCGGTCCAAATATTATGCCCATAAGCTACAACAGCTCCATCAAGACCGATACCGCAAGTTATATTAGAATCTAAAAATGGTCTAGCATTGAAATTCACCAGGCCTAACACTTGTTCCATGTCAGGAACTAAAGCAATCGAGGCACCTGCATTAGCTATTAGCTTTTCTTCCCCAGGTCTTAAGTTTTGAGCATGTGCTGCAATTAGATTGGGACCGAGTATTCCAACATGGTCCAACCACTCAAAAGACCCACCTTCCCAACCTCTTCTTGCTGCTAGATATTTCTGATCAAACACTGCAGGAGCATGAATATCAAACTGTCGATCATTTTCATCAGTCCATTTCCATAACTCTATTAACTGATCAGGTTCACAATAGGTAATACCGATAGTGGAAGCTGTCACTGAGATTTTTTCATTTTCCCATTTTGACTTAACTCTCTCTGTTTCAGCTATACCTGCATCAAGTGTTTCCCCAAATCCTTCAGGAACTGCATCTTTATCATTGATTGTTAATCTAGCCATTCGACACCGAATACCAGAATCATTAACCGCCGCTAAAACTCCATCAATGGATTTTTTATGCAAATGGGTAAAATGATCATCGGCAGTAGTTGTTACTCCTCTTAAGGCTAAATCCATGATAGAGGGCATCGCTGCATCGTAAGATCTTTCTTCATCGCAAGCACCCGTCATTGGATAATAGAATCCAAACAGACGTTCCTCAAAAGTGGTGCCTTCCGCCATTCCTCTCATGCATCCTTGAATCAGATGAGAATGCACATTGACTAGACCAGGTAGAATAACAAAATTTTCCCCTCCTAAGTTAGTATCAGATTGATAGATGCATTCGCTGTAAGCTCCTACAGATTCTATTTTGCCATTATTAATTGCTACATAACCGTCCATAAATACTCGACGGTTTTCATCCATAGAGATTACTATTCCTCTCATTAATTTATCACATGTTTTCATTGGATTCCTTTGGGCTAAATATTATCTATTAATTCTCTTTCAATGTATCTTGATCCACATTATAGAGAAACATTAAGAGACAACTAATAATTAATGTTATGACAGGAAAGCCTGCAGCTGAAAAATATATCATGCTAATTACATTATCAGATTGTGTTATTTCACTGGCATTATAGCCAGAAGAACCTAGTATCAACCCTAAAATAGAAGGACCTATAGCAAATGAAAGTTTTTCAACTGTTGTGTATACTCCAGCTAAAATACCTTCTCTGCGTTGACCGCTATTTTGAAAATCGTATTGCATGGTGTCAGGCAGCATTGATTGTCCTACCAATAATAAACCACCAGCTCCAGTACCTAAAAATATACCCCTCGCTATAATCTCAATATTAGTTTCGCCTTCACCTGCTAGTATCCAAGATAATGCTCCTAGACCCCATAATAATGAAGCAAGATAATATGCATTTTTCTTACCAATTCTAGAAACAACACGAACCCAAATAGGTTGAGAGATAAACATCACACTTCCTTGGATGAGAAAATAGAAGCCAATATAACTAAGAGAGAGCCCCATAACTCTTGTAAAAAGGTAGGGGAGTGAGCCTAGAAAAATAGCGAAACCGGTCAGTTGAGTAACTTTGATACCTAATAATATTGCAAACGGTTTGATTTGAAATGCAGTTTTAAATTGTTTAAAAAAAGAAGAGGTATTTTGTTGAATTGCAGTTGTTTTTGTATACGAAGCACTTTTAGTTAATTGGAAACAAATCATTCCTGCAAAAATCATAATGATTGCCAATGAGTTTGCCATCCCAGTATGTCCAGTGACACCACTTCCAAAATAAACAACTAAAGCTGGACCTAGAGCAGATCCTCCCAGTTGTCCAGCAGCCACTGCCATAACACGATAGGACATCAAATCTGTTCTAGCATTATAGTCCGTTGTTATTTCTGATGGCATTGCCAAGTAGGGCACATTGAAAACAGTATAACCAGTTGCATTAAGGATGAGTGCAAATAATGTAATCATTACAATATTAGGGGAATCAGAAAATGCTGCTAAGTTAAAAAGCAAAATAAAAGATCCAGCACACATAAGCGTACCAAGAAAAACATAAGGTCTTCTTTTACCCCAAGGACTCTTAGTTCGATCACTGATTCTCCCCATAATGGGATCCGTTAAGGCATCATAAATTTTAGACAAGCCGATAAGCAGTCCAGCGGTTGTAGCATCGAGCTTAACAAAATCAGTTAAATAAAGAAGCAGAAGTAATCCAGTTGCTTGGAACATTAAAGAAACAGTTAATGTTCCAATACCCCAACCAAATCGTATTTTAAAAGGCAGCATATATCTTTCCTTTGATTAACGTAATAAGTCTTTAGCAATCATACTTCTCATAGCTTCAGAAGTACCTTCATATATTCTCATAGGTCTTATATCTCGATAGCAACGCTCTAATATTGTTTCATCAGATAATCCAGCAGCACCATGAATTTGCATGGCGCGATCGACAATTTTAGCGACCATTTCTGTTGCATAGATTTTAGCCATTGCTGTTTGTATAAAGACTTTTTCACCTTCTTGTGCTCTTAAGGCAGCATCATAGACCATTAATCTACACGTATGTAATTCAATCGCTGAGTCGGCTATCATCCACTGAATTGCTTGCCTTGAAGACAGAGGTTTTCCGAAGGTATGTCTTATTTTTGCATAGTCAATTGCCATTTCAAGGCAACGATCTGCAATACCCATTGCTCTTGCTGCAATTTGAATTCTTCCTGAAAAGAGATAGTCTGTGCCAGAACTCCAAGCTTCTCCAGGTTTACCTAAAAGTTGATCTTTATTAACCCAGCAATTATCAAAGAAAAGCTCATAAGTGTTTTGACCATGAATCATTTTTTGTTCTCTACCTACCTTAAAGCCAGGAGTATCAGCATCAACGATGACCCATTGCATTCCATCATGTCGTTTTGTGCCTTTCAATCTAGTTAAAACGAGTATAAATCTTGCTGTGTTAGCTTTAAAGATCCAGCATTTATTGCCATTGATTACCCATCCCCCATCTTTCTCTTCAATGGTTGTTTGAATACCAGCCATATCTCCACCTGCAACTGGTTCACTAAAGGCACTGCTTCCATGAAACTCTCCTTTAACTGAAGGGACCATGTATTTATTTTTTTGCTCTTCCGTTCCTAATTCATAAAGCATCGATGCAAAAGTAGCTGAGAAAACACCACATCCTGCTGTTGATCTATGGACTTGTTCAGTGATTATACAATTGTCGAGAGGCCCGAGTCCTGCTCCACCTGCATCTTCTGGAGTCTCTCTTGCAGTCAGCCCCATTTCATGGATTTTTCCAGTTAAATCCAAGTGTAGTTCTTGAGGCAATTCATATGAATTAGGTCTTTCCGGTAACTGTGTTTCCAGTGGAATTAATTCTTTATCAACAAAGCGTTTTACCGTATCTTGTAGCATTAAAGTTTCATCTGGTAATTTGTATTGCATTATCTCGTCTCTCTTATCTTGTATTGAATTCTATATTGAAAATTATTGTTTTAAAAAATCGATAAAGGATTCAACCCATTGTGTAGGTTTATCTCTTATTATAAATACTGATCCACCTTCTATTTCATTGTAATTAAAGTCTTCTCTTAAATTTTTTACTCTAGGCACAATATAATGCAGCGGATCTCCTGTATTAGTAATCACTAAACAAGGTTGTTCTAATTCTAATATAGTTTGTTCAAGATTATATGCAAATGCAGCATGATGACAAAACCATTCATTTTCACCTGCAAGAAATACATGGAGTAAAGACATATGACATGATTCTAAACTAGCTCTATCGCCAACTCTGCTTTGTATCCAATTCCAATAATCCAAGAGGTGTGTACCATCTTTTTTTGGTGATAAATCTGCTTTTAGGTTATCCATTCTTTCATTTTTTTCTTCTTCAGTGTAAAGAGGTACGCCGTGCAAAATAATTTTTTTAACCTTATTCGGGCAAGATTTTGCAAACTCACAAGCAATAGAAGCTCCGGTGTGATGACCTAGAACTGTGACTTTATCTACATTAATCTGCTCTAATAATTCTGGTATGACAGATGCATATTCTTCAATAGTTAAAGGATCATCAGGTTTGTCTGACATACCATAGCCTAGGGTATCCGGAGCTATGACTTGATATCCAAGTGTATTTAATTGTTCAAAGGTATGGAGAAATTGCAGTGAAGACTGAGGTGTCATATGCAACATTAGAAGAGGCTCACCTTCGCCACAAGTCAAATAATGCACTTGCCCCAAGCTTGTCTCTGCGTAATGTTTTCTCAAATTATCACCATATTTATATTTTAAGACTTAATGGGATCAATTTCTGGAAAACCCCATGGCGTTTTCCATGGTGATCTGAGATAAGTATCATCTCCACTTTTATCAAACATTCCTAGGAACTCTATTTGTGGATGGTTGATTAATTCTTCGATATTAGAAAATTCGACTGCCCATACTTCATAACGATTAAAAATTTCTAGTACTTGATCGGAAGACATCTGAGTTAAATATTTATCCCATAATGGTCTGGCATGGCTTGCTTTTGTTCCTACTCCAAATGAGTTCCACCAGTTCTGAACTAACACTTCATCCTTCATAAAATCATCATACATACCAAATTCTTTAATCATTTCATAAAACTTATCTTCTGTAAGTGCAGGGGAGGGAGTTGCAAAAATAGATTTATCACTTGTTCTTTGACCATAATTTGAACCATCTGTTTCATTTTTACAAAAATTTCCATCCCAACTATCTGGGTCACTGAAGCCTGACCACTGGAGTGTCTTTAGAGTCATCATTGTTCCAAGCATACTGGCAGAAACTTTTTGGCCTTCACCGGTTTGGATTCGATGATAAAGTGCTGCAAGAATTGCAATTAGGCTCATAGCAGCAGTGCATGTCGAGACTACATCTGCTCCTACTCTTATGGGTTTTTCTCCCACATCACCTAATGTTCTAAGGTATCCTGACATGGCCTGAATGACTAGATCACTACCTGGTTTATTTTTCATTGGGCCATAATGTCCAAATGAAGATAATGAATAGTGAATTATGTCTGAATTGTTTAGTTTTATTTTTTCATAGTCATATTTGATGGCTTCAATGGAATCTTTCGACCAATCTTCTATGAGCATATCAGTTTGACTTAAAAGAGATTCAAAATCTTTTGAACCCTCTTCGGATTGAATATCCATTTCAATGATCTTTTTATTTCTATTAAAAGATTGATATAGAGCACTTACCCCTTTCTTTGTTTGTGGGCTTAGTTCTTTTGACCAGTCACCACCTTTGGGCTCAATTTTTGTCACTTCTGCTCCAGCTTCAGCCAGCATAAAACTGAGATAAGGTCCTGTGTAACCTTGAGTGACATCCAACACACGAATTCCTTTTAACGGATACTCTGGGGATTCAGAATTTGGTGATCTAGTATTTGTTGAGTCAGTCTCAAAACCTTTTTTCATTGCAGTTTCTGTGTCTTTGCCGGGAACTGGAATTGATGTGTTTATTTGAGCAGGGGTCTCACTAAATTCCCAAGGTAGACCTCCCACATAGAATGGTCCAGTATGCTCACCATCAACTTCTACCAAGAAATTATTTTCAATAATTTGTTGGTGGTACTGAAGATCATCAAAACTTAGATCAAAACTATTGGGTACTTTATATTTGTCGAGTCTCAAAGACCACCATCTAGATGGTTTTTCAAGAAAATGAGTTTCTAGAATTTCATCTAACTCATCACGATTATTAACCCTTTCTGCATTGGTCAAAAATCTGACATCTTCAGTTAAATTCTCTAGTCCTACAGCAATACAGAAGCCTTCCCACTGTGTTTGATTATCACAAGAAATTGCAATGTATCGTTTATCTTCACAGTGATAGCAACGGTTTGGTGCAGAGGTTGAAGAACTACTACCCAATGGTTCTCCTGGAGAATTTGCTAATAAAACTTCAGAAATTTTATTATTCATATTTGCTATAGCATTAGCTAAATGAGATGTCTTAACCCAACATGAATGTCCAAAACGTTCTCTTTCTATCAATCCAAGCATCAGTAGGCCACAAAAGAAAACTGCACCGGTAGGGTCCAGATGAGTGAATCTAATTAACTGTCCATCATCACCTGGGTAGCCTGTTACTCCGCTCATCCCACTGAAAGCCTGCAGGTGTGGTTCAAGAGCTGCTAAGTTTTTCATAGGTCCATCATCACCATAACCAGAACTAGAACCAAAAACCAAATTTGGATTGGACTCGTGTAATTTTTCAAAACCAAGACCAATTCGGTCTGCTACGCCCGGTCTAAAATTTTCAATCAGAATATCAGCTTTATGTGCCAACCCTAGCATAGCATTCATTCCTTCTTCTTCTTTGGTATTAAGACCAGCAGATTTTTGATTAAGATTGGTAGAACTGTATGCGGTAGCAAGTTTATTTTGATGAGGGTAGAGCATTCTCAAAAATTCACCTTTAGGAGGCTCAACTTTGAATACTTCAGCTCCAAGATACCCAAGTAATGTTGCAGCCCAAGGACCCACTATTGAAGTACCAATACTTAAAACCTTTATTCCATTAAGCGGTCCTTTATTATCTTTCATGATGTCTCCGTGTAAATCCGGTTAATATATCATTAATTTATCATATGATAAATAGTGATTTGTTATATATATACTCCTATTATTTATGATTTAAGAGCTTTATTTCAAAAGCTCAGATGCAGCTAAACCAGCTAGCCTTCCAAATGTGGTTGCAGTTAACAGACCATTACCAGCCATATATCCCCAGTCTGAAGGTCCAGAAATTCCTCTTGCAGATCCTCCTCCAGCATATAAGTTGGGTAAAGGTGTACCCTTTTTATCTAAAACTCTAGCTGTTTCATCAACAACTAATCCTCCCTGAGTATGAAACAAAGCTCCAGTTACTTTAACAGCGTAGTAGGGCGATTCTAATTTTGGTTTGCCTTTGAAGTTTCTACCAAATACATCGTCTCTTTCACCATCAACCATTTCTTCAACCTTTTGTATAGTATTTGTAAGTGCTGCTTCTGTTATTCCAGTCAGTTGGCTCAATTCATTCATTGTCTTTGCGTGGACAATCGCTTTAGCTTCTATTGCATTATGATAATCCTCAAATTCCATCATTAATTTATGCAGCCTCTCATCAAAAATATTCCAAGCAATTTTGTTTGGTTGACTCACAACTTCAACAGCTTGTTCAGAGTAACCTTTAGACTCGTCTGAGAATCGTTCTCCATTTTCATTAATTTGAAATGCGCCTTCCATAATCATCGGCCATAAAATAGGTACACCTCTACCAGCAGCTAATCCGCCATGACCTTGGAAAGAAGATATATCCGCTAAACCTGCTCCAAGAGCTTTACCCCATATAATGGCATCCCCTTTGTTTCCAGGATGCCCAAAAAATTCAGCTTCTTTTATTTGTGGGATGTACTCTTCTAGCATTTCAGGGTTTCCTGCAAAACCACAACATGCAAGAATTAATGCTTCACAACCTATTTCTTCAACCTCTCCATCTCCTCCTAGAACCTTTACACCAATAATCTTTTTATTATTATCCGCATATAAATCCGTTACTAGAGAATTTGTTAATATGTCAATTTCTGATCTTTCAGCTGCTCTACACAACGCTCCCATTAACTCACTGCCTGTTCGATTAGGTGTTCCATGCATTCTCATAACAGTGTGCCCAGGATAGAGAAAACTATCTACTAGACTCAAAGGAATACGATGTTGATCAACCAACCATTCTATAGTTTTTGATGATTCATTTGCTAGACAATGGGCAATATTTTCATCTGTTTGTCCTCTAGCTTTATCTATAATATCTTTTGTAAATAAATCAGCATCGTCTTTAATTCCCGCTTCTCTTTGAAACCTTGTATTTGCACCAGGTATTAATCCTGTGGACATAGCTGTTGTCCCCAGAGGTGTTGAATCTCTTTCAATCACCAGTACTTCTGTTTTATTTTCTTTAGCAGCTAGTGCAGCGGTTAGACCACAGCCTCCGGAGCCTATTACAAGGACTGGTATTGAGTACTCGAAAGTTTTTTTATCATCAAAAATTACAGTCAATACTTACCCCTAATCAAATGCTTTTATAATAATTGATGCCATCATTATTTTTTTTCATTTCCATTCTGCCTTCACCAATTAAATAATTTAAATGTGCAAGGCTCTCTCCCACAGCCAATATGAGAGCATTTTCATTAATTTTATTTGCGAATAATGCAGGAAAAACTTCAATGACATTCTTTGACTGATTACAAAATGCATACAGACTTTCAAGCTTCTCCATATGATCTTCAATGATTGAATCAATTCTTTTATGAGCGCCATAATAAGGGTAACCATGAGATGGTAGTATCAATGCATCATCTGGAATTCTTTTTTTGATATTTTTTAGACTATTTATCCAATCATCAAGTGGATTGCTATCGGCATGGAAAGGTCTAACACTAATATTAGGTGTAATTCTGGGTAAGATGACATCTCCACAAATAAAGATATTATTTTCTTTGGAGTATAAGCAAGCATGCTCTGGAGAATGCCCATTAGCAATAACCACTTCCCACTCATTATCACCAAGAGTAATAATTTCATTATTTTTTATTTTTTTGTAATTCCTATTAATTGGGGTCACCAGTGTTTTTCTGTATGTGACTCTTTCCAAATAACGTTTGATGGATGCATCGTCATAGCCACAACTCTTATAGAAATCCAGTGCAATAAATTCTTGTGATTTTTCTATGCCTTTGCTTAATAATTGGGTTTCTTGATATTCTTTTTCTGTGAAATGTGGATCCACTTCCCAGTAATCAGAAAGCCATCCTGCTAAACCTGAATGATCCAGATGCATATGAGTAATTAGGAGATCTTCTAAAGCTTTACCTTTGAAAATCGTTTCAAATAGATTAATCCAAATGTCCTTGGATTCATCATTTGCCATTCCACTATCAATAATGGTCCATCCATTTTTACCTTCTAAAAGCCATAAATTAATATGATTGAGAGCTATTGGTAGTGGCATTCTTAACCAATAGAGGTTTGGTGATACTTCTAGCACTTCTCCATTGGGAGGTCTTTTTGAGTATGGATAGTCTAATGTATCGTTTACTGTTATTTTTTTTGTCATATTATCTTTATTTTACTATTAAATTCATTTCATTTTATGTCAGTTTTGTTTCCTAATTTTTTTATAAAAATCTAAAGAATGAGGATTATCAAGAGCCTCTATATTTTTTATTACATTTCCATTAATTGCTGCTTTCACTGATAGTTCTGAAATCTTTCCACTTCTTGTCTTTGGAATATCAGGAACAGATGTTATTTTTTTAGGAACATGTCTAGGGCTTGCTTTTAGCTTAAGCTCTTTTTTTATCTTATCGATTAAGTCTTGAGTCAAAAATACACCTTCTTTTAGAACTACAAAAAGAGATACAAAAGAGTTATTGCCATCGATCTCATCAATGACAACCGATTGGAGTATAGTAGGGAATTTTTCCAATTGTCTATAAATTTCAGCAGTACCAATTCTTACCCCACCAGCGTTGAGTGTCGTGTCTGATCTACCAAAGATAATGAGACCATTATTTTTAGTGATTGTGGCATAATCTCCATGCGCCCAAACATTATTATATTTATCAAAATAAGTATCCTTGTATTTTTCTTTTTTAGGGTCACCAAAGAATCCTATTGGCATGGAGGGAAAGGATTGGGTGCATACTAACTCACCTTTCTCATCTTTTTTCACTTCCTTTCCTAAATCATCAAAAACTTTGACAGCCATACCTAATCCTATTGACTGAATTTCTCCTTTATATACTGGTTGATTTGCATTGCCTAAAGCAAAACATGAAATAATATCGGTTCCACCAGAAATGCTTGAAATTTGTACATCATCTTTTACAGAGTTATTAATGTATTCGAAATGATCCATTAGCAAAGGAGATCCAGTGGATAAAATAGTATTAATAGCACTTAAATTATTATAATTTTTTGGTTTATGCTCTTGATTCATTAGCGAACTTAAGTATCCAGGGCTGATACCAAAGACATTAATTTTTTCTTCTTCAGCAATGCTCCATAAATGATTAGTATCTGGATAGAGTGGAGAGCCTTCATAAAGTATGATGGTTGCTTCACTGGCTAATGCGCTGATTAACCAATTCCACATCATCCAACCACAAGTAGTAAAAAAGAAAACACGATCATTTTTTCTTATATTTGTATGCAAGCGATGTTCTTTTAGATGTTGCAGAAGAGTTCCTCCAGCACCATGTATTATGCATTTTGGTTTCCCTGTTGTTCCAGAGGAATACATTATGAAAAGTGGGTGGTTAAAAGGCAACGATACAAATTCTAGATTATGTTCTTCAAGTAGACATTCCTCATAGTTAATTGTATTGACCAATTGCCCGATCTCTTTGGATTTTTTTTCGTGAATTAAGATAATTTTATTCAGGCTATCCAGCTTCTTTTCAAGAGTTAATATATTCTCAGTCAGGTCAAAATGCTTTCCTCCATATTGGTAGCCATCAGTGGTGAATAATATTTTAGGTTTAACCTGACCAATACGATCAATAACCCCCTCTGTACCAAAATCAGGAGAGCAAGAAGTCCATATAGCACCGATGCTAGAAGTAGCGAGCATAGCTACTACTGTCTCAGGTCTATTAGTCATCACTGCAGCAACCACATCGCCTTTTTTGACACCCATTTCTTTGAGTGAACCAGATAAATTAGCGACAGAGCTATAAAGTTCTTGATGACTCATCTCCATTCGTTTTCCTGTTTCATCTCGATAGATAATAGCGGCTTGATTGTCTTGCCTTTGGAGTAGGTGATGGGCAAAGTTTAATGATGCGCCTGAGAACCATTCATCATTCATGATATGGTCAGCTTTATTCAGTGTTGTTATAGGTGCAGTTGTAAAATTTATATTGGAGTATTTTGCAAAAGAACTCCAAAACTCTTCAGCTTGATTGATTGACCAAGAATGCAATTGCTCATAGTCATCAAAACTGAGATCTTTATTCTTCTCTAGATAATAAATAAATTCAGAGAGTAGAGTTGTATCCTGATTGTTAGGTTGCCAATTTAAATGAGGTTGTTCTGACATATTGAATAAAGTATGTGTTAATCAGTTGATAAATTAAAGAGAGATATTATAATGCTTATTTATCAAATGATAAATAGTAAATAATTATATGGTCTCATTCTCTCTTGAATACTTTCCACCTCAAGTGGAATCCGAAAAGCTTGATCTTATTGCTCAAGCTGAGAGTATGTCTATGTATCAGCCGAAGTATATGAGTATCACGCATAGTTTCAATGTAGAAGGACATAACAACACATTAGAAATGGCAGAAGAAATCACATCAAGAATTAATACACCAGTTATACCTCATATGACTTGCGCTAAATATTCAAAAGACGATATCCTCTCAATGGCTCATGATTATCACAATCTAGGATTAGAGTCAGTGGTAGCTTTAAGAGGAGATTCTAAGAATCATGATGATCTGGATAGATATACTGATGCTAAAGAGTTTACCCAAGCTCTTTCAGATCAATTCAATTTTCGATTATTGACTGCAGGATACCCAGAGGGTCATCCTGAGTCAGTTAGTCTAGAAAAGGACATGGGCTATTTGAAAGAAAAATGCCTCATAGGTATAGATGAGATAATTACACAATGGTTCTTCAGCAATAAAGATTTTTTGATGTATCGAGATAATGTTAGTGCTTTCGGCATAGATACCCCTATCTCAGCTGGTATATTACCGATAAGCGACTTTGAGAAAGTTAAAAAATTTGCAGCAGTATGTGGTGCAAACATTCCACAATCACTACAACAAAAATATGACGCAATCAGTGATAATGATGCATTGGGTATCCAAGAGCTAGGGCAGAGCATTGCTATTGATCAAATTGAAAATTTACAAAAGGAAGGGATTGATAACTTCCATCTCTATACACTCAATAGAAAAGGTTTAACTCAAGATGTTATTCATCATTTTAATAAACCAATGAAGCCTCAAACTGAAGAGATGTTAAAAAATAATAGAAAAGCATCGTAGACATTATGAAGGTTGTTGTTATAAGGTTAGATTTCATAATCAATGAGAATAATCATGTCTAAACCACAACCACAGATAAAGAAGGTAGAGCGAGAGTACTTACCTGACAATATGAAACAGGGATGGGATCAGGCAGTAGAGCTGACAGGCGATGCAACATTTGTTGAAGTTTCAGGTAATAATCCTGAAGTTTATGAGTGGTATTTTAAGGATTTTTATAAAAAGCTTTTCTATTCAGGTCGCTTTGAGAAAACTTTGGTAGAATTGGTAAGACTGAGATTAGCCAATGTTCATGGTTGTGCATTTTGCAATAAAGGCGATACCGTCCATGCACTAGAATCTGGAGTGACAAAAGAGCAAATTAGTTCATTGAATGATTATAAGAATGGTCCTTTTACCACAAGAGAGAAAGGAGCATTAGAGCTAGCAGATCAAATGGTTCTAACTAATAATAAAGGTGTATTAGATCAACCATTGTATGAAAAATTAAAATCAGATTTTAATGATGGTGAACTCTATGAGCTTGGAATGATTATGGCAGTGCTTATAGGGGTAGCCAAATTTACCTTTGTTTTTGATTTAGTTGAAAAAGAGGATTATTGTCAATTTTAGGATTAAAAAATGGATCGAAGAGATTTATTAACAGGTAACTATACGAAAAACAGACTTGATTTAAGTAAATCAATCGATAGCACATATGCTTATGCAAAGCTTGTAGGTACTGCTGATAAAGCAATGGTCCATTACAGTCTTGAAGGAACGATTTTTGCATATTTACCAGGTGGGCCTATACCATTTATAGGGTTTCAGGCGATTTTAAAAGGTGTGTGGGAAAAGTTGGAGCAGGATTCTTTTCGCTATACGTTATTTGAATCTGGTTTTTTTCATTCATTAGATTCTAAAAATCATATCGAGATTTTTCAAAATCCAATTACAAAAAAAGAAAATCAACTGTCATATATAAAAGGTGGACCTTATGAGTCTATTATTAAACCGAACCAACTTGATTGGGTTGTTTCAGGGGATGATATATGGATTCAAGAACCTAAAACTAGAAAGGGATACTTTGGTAATTCAGAATCAGGTGAACAAAAAAAACAGACCTCATTTGCGAATGTTATTTTTAAAGGAAAGCTCTCAGAGTTGAATGACTCAACTACCATAGCATCATCAATGATGACCTATAATTATTTGAGTCCATGGTATCCATTCTTTGATATGGATGATGTCGATGGAAATATGTACTGGCAGGCAGTAGGAAATAAAATACAATCTTGGTCGGATGTCCCTGAGACGATGAAGAATTTTTTAAACCAACAATCAGATAATTATTTTGAGTCAACAAATCCTTGGTCAGAAACAACAAGTACATTGAAGAATTATAGAAAAAACAGTAAATAATATAATGCCAATAAAAAAATACATAAATAGAAGAGAATTAATTGGTGGTATTGGTGCTATAGCAGCTACACCGCATTTAGTATCAGCACAAGGACTTCATTCTATTCATCAAAAGGTTGATTTTAATGATCCAATACAAAATGCTCTAGCTTACGCTAAATTAGTGGGTACTTCTGCTAGGAGTATGGTACACATTTACTACAAAGGAACCATATTTGGAATGACACCAGAGCAAGGTGTTAAGCCAATGATTGGACATACGGGTGTTTTGAAAGGTGTCTGGAAGCCTTGGTTTGATAATAGTTTCTACTACACGCTTTATGATTGTGGATATTTTATGGATCTTGAGACTGGAGGGCCAGTTGAAGAATTTGAAAATCCTTTTACAGGTGAGATAAATCGACCAGTCAAGATTATTGGTGGACCATTTGATCGAGTTATTAAGCCCACTTTAAGGCCATTCAAGTCAAGAGGCGATGAACTATGGTTGGAAGAACCTGCTTATTTAAATTTTGCGAATAAGCTTGATCCAAAGGTATGGAAAAAGGCATCAACAGGAGATAAATTGAGCTTCCTTTATGTTGAAACCTATCATGGGAAAATATCTGACCTGAGCAATCCTGATCTAGATAGTATTCCAATGACAATAACATCTACTCATAATACAAGTTGGTATCCTTTCTTTCTTATGGGCCAAAGACCTGGGGGTCATTATTGGCAGGCTGTTGGAAAGAAGGTTGAAAATTTAGTGGAAGATGTACCTCCAGTATTGATCAATTATATTGAAAAAGAATCACCTGGTTACTTTGAATCAGAGAAACCTTGGAAAAAAAGAACAGGTACATTTCAAGCCTACAAAGATCAGAGGGAGCCTCAAACCTAATTTACTTTTATATCTTTGTTGATTGAATCGATATTCTTTAGTCTTCAGTAATCTTCGATGGTGGCAATAGTTGTTTCATTAGGTCATCATTCCATTTACCCTTTACTTTAATTTCTGCCTTTGCTCCTAATATGAAGGATTCAATTAAATTATGGTTTAAATAAATATAATTACCTGGTTGTCTGAAAGTATAAACTGATGCAGCTGCAGCTCCTCCTGGAACAAACCATGTTTCAAGATTAGTTCGTGGTGGATCATTAAATGATCCATTAGGCCAAACAAAATCTCCATGTCCACCTATTATATGTGGTCGTGTATCTCGGTTGGCTTGAGCATGGATAAACATAATAGTTTCTCCTACTTTTGCTGTTAGAGCGTTGTCTCCTTCCAGAGATCCTACTGCACCATTAAAAACGACATGAGAAGGCGTTAGTGTCTTCATTACTTGCAAGATATCACTATAACCATCTCCAGGTTGAAGGAATTCCTTGAACCTACCTGTTATTGGGTCTTTGGGTAAATAAAAATCTTGTTCACCTAAATAATAGGCTGTATCATAATTAATAGGATTTCCATTACGGTCTTTAAGTCCTTCTCTTGGAAGAACCATTACAGCACCATTCATCCCCTTAACTACATGCCAAGGAACCATTGCACCACCAGGTGCACAATGGTAAACAAATACGCCTGGTTTTATTGCTTTCCAACGAATTACAACTTTTTCACCAGGTCTAACCAGGGTTAATGATCCACCACCTAAAGCGCCTGTAGCAGCATGAAAATCAATATTATGTAAAAAATTGTTCTCATAAGGATTTAGAAGTGTTAACTCAATATAATCACCTACATGAGCAACGATAATTGGGCCAGGAACAGAATCATTGAAGCCAAAAACCCTAAATCTAGTTCCTTGGCGATCGATAGAAATAATTTTTTCTGTGACTGTTAATTCTACTTTTATAATTTTAGGTCCACCTTTTGCCACAATATTATGCTTCGGAAGGAAGGGTGGCCTAACTAATTCTTGTTTTACTACAGGGAGATTGTTAACAGAATTTGTTGAAGCCTCTAAAGCAACAGGTGTTAAAAAAATATTACAAATCAGCCACAAAGCAAAGAAATAGTTGTTTTTACTCATGATTAAAGTTTAAACAAAATAGAATTATTGTTATTGATCTAGATCAAAATAATAAAAAAAATTAAATCTAACTCTTTGACTGTATCGTGAAGGAGAAACTGACTTATATTAAGTCACAATAACCCTAGATTAGATAAATTGCACAATCTAATAAGGATTAAAAAACAATCCACTAAGGTTTAAATTATAGACTAAACAGTTGGTTTGATATTTGCATTTAATCTAAATAAATTGGTGGGATCATATTTATTCTTTATTCCTACAAGTCTTTCGTAATTACCTAGATAATTTAAATTCACTTCTGCTGCAGTTTCTGAAAATTCATCAACTGTATAAAAGCCATCTGTAAATGGAGAGACTTTTTTCCAATATTTTCTTGACCAGGCAATATGTGGAGCTGTATCTACTCCTTCCAGCCAGAAAGATCCTGTAATTAAATTTTGCTGTGCATATCTGTGGGGAAAAGCTGTTGCATCCGGCGCAACTGTATTTATTTTTCCACCAGATTGCTGAAAGAATGCCATGCTGCCTCTTTCAGGATGGGCTTCTAAGTTTTCTACCAATGCGTCAATCAAACCATCTGAGATTTCGTTAGTAAAACCACCTTTTAAATATTGAGATCGTCCTCTCGGATCATTGTCATCACCACTTTTCTGAAGAGCTCTGTAATCAATAATGTCTATATCGTCATGTATTACTTTTCCTGCTTTTCTTAGTGGCGCATAAGCTTTATCTGCCATTTTATGTGGCCCTGAATAACATACATCGAAATAAACTGTATTGCCGAATCCGCCGGGAGGTGCAAAAATAACTGGATCTTGGTACATCTCGTTTGATGATTCAAGAGAGTGTTCACCATGAAATTTTAGTAGCTGTTTCACATCTGAAAAGTCAAATGTGATTCGACCACCAATAACATCCTTATTCATTTCGTAAAGCTGGAACTCAAATGTAGTTACGATCCCAAAATTTCCGCCGCCACCTTTAACTGCCCATAAAAGATCTGGATTATGTGTTTCATCAGCATATCTCAGTTCGCCATCTGCATTTATGATCTCAATACTTTTGATGTTATCAATCGTTAGACCGTATTTTCTTCCCAGCCTGCCAAATCCACCTCCTGTTGCAAGGCCACCTACACCGGTATGTGAAACAGTACCTGCTGTTGTGCCCAGGCCATGAGGAATAGTAGCTGCATCAACTGCGCCCAACCAAGAGCCGCCCTTGATGAAAAGTCTTTTATTTTTTTTGTCTAATCTAGAACCTTTGAAAGGTGATAAATCTATTATTAAACCTTGATCACAAGTGCCTTTACCTGAAACACTGTGCCCACCACATTTTACTGCTGTTAATAAACTATGATCTCTAGCAAAATTGACAGCTTTTTGTATATCACTTTCATCTACACATTGTGCAATCATTGACGGTTTTTTATCAATAATTCTATTTCTAACAAGCCTTGCTACCTCATAGCCATAGTCATCTTTGAGAAGAAGTTTACCTTTAAGACTGTTCCTAAAGTTTGCTACATCTGTTCCTTTTATTGTGAAGTTTTCTCCGTTGCCTTTAATTGCCAATAATTCTGAAGGAATTAGACTTTCAGCAGTAAAGCCCTTCCATGAAGGAAAAAGAATTGTTGAAGCTGCAATAGTAGATGAAGTAATAAATTCTCTTCTTTTCATATCAATATTATCCTGATTGTCTATTGGATTATCGAGTAATAATAAAACTAAATTTCTTATTAATCAAATGATAAATAAGAAACTAATAAATTCAATGTTATTTTTTTATTGAAGATGGAAAGATTGGACCATTCCCTATGGTTGTTCCTTTACCATATTGAACTTCCAGCCAAGTCACTCCAGATTTTGTTAATTCATTATCTCCCCAATTCCATATACTCATCGGCGGTTGATTGATAAAGAAGTCTTTTGTTGCTTCTATTTTTGTAATTGCATCGTCATCATTTACAACTACATTCATATCGCCCGATAGAATATATAAGAATCGATAACCTTCCTTATTGTAGCTTTGTAGATTTTTCTTTGGGTGTGCCCAGCCGGCAGGTGCATACCTAAGTTTTGCAGTGAATCCCTTTGCTGTATGATCACTTAACCATTTAACAAAGACACCTGGTAGCATTTCATCTTCTTCCCACTCCATAATATTAGTATCAGCTGTGTGTTGAAAATTTGCTGAAAAGAATTCTTCCACTAATTTCCATTCATCACTGTGGGAGCGATTTAATGGATTTAATGAAACTGTTTTTCCAGTTTCATAGAATATTAATTGAGTTGATCCAGGGGTTACAATTTGTTTTTCCATTGTGCTTGCACGATTGCCATGAATACTGAAAGCTGGACGATCCATAAAAGTTCCTGGCCTCATATTCATAAGAGTCCCTTTTTTTTGGTTTGGGCTAACAAACTCATAGAGTGGAAAGTCTCCATCCAAAACATAGCCCCATTCATGAAAGGTATGGTAGTGTGCTTCAGTCCCATCAGCATTCCAGCCCGGGTTGAATTTTACATACAAAAGGGTTCCACCATTTTTTAAGGAGAATAGTAATTTTCCATTAGTCGTCCCTTTATTACCCATTCGAAACCTTTCATCCCATGGTAATTGATTAACGTCAATAATTTGAATGGCTGTATTGGCAATTGCAACACTGGTAATAAAAAGGCTAATAAGTGATATCAAAAAATAATTTTTTACAGACTGCTTAGCTTGTTTCATATAAATCTCTCCTTATGACTAAAGTTATTTTAAAACTTTAATAATATTAATTCTTTAATCGTTTTCGCTGTCATTAAAGCACTGAGCATAACGAAATGCTGTTTTAGCAGCCATTCTCCCAAAAGTTATCGCAGGTCCAACACTCATTCCACTGACCACACTTTTACCCATAAGATGACCATTTCCCATAACTTCTCCTACAGCATATAATCCAGGAATTACTCTAGCGTTTTTATCTATAACCTCCAATGAGGAATTAACAGAGATTCCACCATGAGTGGTTAAAACACTCCCTCCAACACCAAAAGCATAATAGGGTGCTTTTGTGATCTTTAAACGTTCTCTTTTTCTATCAAACTCATCACTTTTATTTGAGTCTATATTCTCATTATATTTAGCTATCGTCTTTGATAAATTTTCTTCATTTAAATTAATTTTTTTTGCTAACTCGTTAATTGAATTCGCTTTTACTATTAGATTTCCTTGGTTTATAACTTCATCCATTTGTTTTGGAGTCCAATTTCTAATGTCTAATGAATTGTTCTCTAGTCGGATATTGTCATCAAATAAGACATAGAAAAATAATTCTTCTTGTGAAAGAAAAGCAACCTCTCGATTATCGGGCGTAGTGTGCTCATTGACAAATCTGTCTCCTTTTTTATTAACCCATATGCTTTTAGTAAAATGTTGTGGAGGATATTGTAATCGTGTTGAGATTTCTGTGGGGACTCCTTTTAGATTGAAAACAGTACCAGGATATGAAATTAAATGATCCATATTTGAAAGGCGAGCACCAACTTGTTTTGCCATATTAATACCATCACCTGTGGCATGAGGAAGTCCTACATATTTTGCTGATACTACTTTAGGGTTGTATTTTTTTTGCATCTCTTTATTTGCTCCATAGCCTCCCGATGCAAGGATTACTGTTTTTGCTAAAATATCTAAGATTTCACCATTTGTATTTTTAACTTGCACTCCAATAATTTTTTTATTTTTACTTTGAATTAAACTTAAAACCTTTGTATTTAATCTTAATTCTAAATCACCTCTCTTAATTCTTTTGTCCAGTTCTTGTTTTAATGGTACAAGTAATGAGCGAGCTAGGTTAGTTCCCACATAGGTTCTTGGTACTGAATAATGATCATGATCATCAACCAAGATTGGTGATTCATCAGTGAATTCAACTCCTATCTCTTCAAGCCAATCTATCATCGAAGCAGCATGCTCAGTGGCCAATGCTAAAAGCTCTGAATTAGCCTTGTATTTTCCAATACGCATTGCATCCTGATAATGTTTTTCATAAGAGTCTTTAATGTTTTTTCGCATTTGAATTTTGGCATTGGCACCGCTGATATGCCCACCTGAAATAATTAACATACCTCCAACAAATGAATTTTTATCAATCAAAATAACCTTTGCTCCCATATCTGATGCTTGAATAGCAGCTGGAATGCCTGCATTCCCAGCACCTATAATTAACACATCAGCTTGAGTGTTTACTTCATGAGCAGCACTATTTTTTGAGTTTATTGTGCTGATAGCAGCACCTGATCCTAAGATTGTTGCCTTTAATAATTCTCTTCGTTTTATTGGCATTGTTATTCGATTGCAGTCCCTAAAGATGAATCGTATGCATGATAGATATTATTGAAACACTGACTCTTTAAAATACACTCAACAGTCAATTGAGCTAAGTCTTTTCTTGTTATGATTCCAACAATGCTTTGATCTTTTATTAACTCCGCATTCCCTGTAGCCGCTTCATCTTCATAAAGAATAATGCCTGTTCTGATTATAGTGAAGGGTATAGCGCTATTGATTAATTTTTCTTCAGCTCGCCCCTTTTCTTGAAGTATGTCTTTCCACATCGACCAAACAATGTCTGAAACAAGCTTACTTTGTTCTTCGCCTGCTCCAACTGAGCCAATCAGGATAAAATGTTTAACTCCGTTTTCTTCAGATGACTTAAGTAAGTTTTCTTGACCAATAGCATGTGGATTGGGACTATCGCCAACTTTGGCTAAAGCATTGATAACGACATCATATTTATTTCTTGAAAAAACTTTTTCTATGTCTTCCGATTTCATTACATCGCCCAATAGGAAAGTGATATCCAAATTGTTTAGGCGAGAATAATTATTAGTGGTTCTTGAAAAGACTGTTATTTCATTGTTGGCCATTGATAATGCTTTAACAATTTCTGAACCCACTCGACCTGTGCCACCTACAACTAAGATTGACTCCTTGGCTACGAGAGTTGTGTTTAGCAATAGTATTGCCATTAATACTAAAAAATGACTGACGTTCCTATGTCTTGTTTTTTTATTGTTATAAAGAATCGGCATAATCGATATATAATCTTAAATTAATTTGTCATAAAAGCTATAAACTTATTGATAATTTATCATATGATAAATAGTATATTAAATAATAATTATCGGAGACAATCTTGATGAAATATAAATTATCTTTTTTTGCAATACTCACCAGTTTATTGGTTCTAAGTTGTAGTGATTCTAATAACGAAGCAGGCAAAAATTTTGATCTTGCAATTACTTATTTAGGGACTGAAGACGTTCTTCAAACCCTTCAAGGCTATACTATTGAAAGCGAAAGAGATGAATACATTATGGGGCAAGGACCAGAGCCTGGGAAGGGGATGATGTTGTTGCCAGCTCCCTCTACTCGAGTTTCACATCAATTGGATAGTCAATCCATTAAGATCGATTTAATAACTACTTTAGCTGCTCGAGCAGGCGGTTATATTACAAGAGAAATAAATACTTTGCTTTTAGGAGATGCAGGCTATCTTAGTGAAGACGATGCGATGGGTATAGTAAAAGAGAGGGATAGAATTCTGACTTCTGATAAAGCAGCAGCAAATATAAAAACTGAAAGGCTTCTCAACCCTCATCTTCTTTTGAAAGAGGTATTGAATAATCCGAGTCTTTTAGTGAGCCATACAGTAGCAAATAATGCCCAAAGAGGTTGGAGATTCAAACGGTCAGAAGTTATGCCTGTGACAATAGATCGGCTACGTCAGACTGGTTTGAGAACTTTAATTGCGACCCAAGAATGGGTAAATGATTCCAGTAAGAAAAAATTCTATCCTAAGATGATCAATAAGGCAGTTATTAATCCTAATTGGCTAAAAGATTGGCAGGATAAAACTTCAATTAATGAAACTGATTATGGCCAATTTAGTATCAAAGATAAATTACATCCTATAACTTTTTTTATTAATCGCGAAACTGGAATGATTGATAAGTTGACCACAATGGAATGGGATGTTGTTTATGGTGATATTGAAATTGAAGTCAAGTTTGATGATTGGAAAATATTTGAAGGCATTCCCTATCCAATGATTGTAAGGATGTCACAAGGTGGTGCACCAAGATGGGAAGTAAGACGTACGAATATTGCTGTGAATCCCAGTTTCTCAAAAGAGACTTTTATTCCACCGGCTGGACTAGAATATAAGCATGATAAAGAAGCAGCGAATAGGGGTTGGGAAATCAGTCAAACAATGAGAATGTTTACTCTTTCAGGCGCCTATCGTCCCAAAATTAATGCTGTTGAGATTAAAGAAGGAGTACATTATCTATCTGCATTACCCATTGATGGCGTGTATACAATGGTCGTAGAACAAGACAATGGTGTGGTAGTGATCGAACCAGGTATGAATGATTTGAAGGGAGAAGAAATCATTAAGTGGATTGGGGTTAATATTCCAAATAAACCCATTACCCATATTATTTCCTCACATCATCATAATGATCATGGAGCAGGTATCAGGCCATATGTTGCTGAGGGCGCAGCAATTGTTGCACATGAAACTGCTACAGAATTTTATAAAACCCAGATTAATCGACCTAAATCATCAATAGTTATTGATGCTCTTGATAGGAAGCCAAGTAATGGAACTGAAAAAATCATAGGTATTTCGCCTGATGAATTTTTTACAATCAGTGATTCAGTAAGAACGGTAGTTGTCTATCCTGTTTTCAATGGCCATGTGGAAGATATGGTAGTTGCATTTTTACCCAACGAGAATCTTCTTTATGCTGCTGATTTATACATAAGCGGTGTTGCTCGTGACAAAAGATCAGGAACTGTCAGAGGACCTAATGTGGTTCCTTATCATTCAGCAATTTCTTTAAATGAAACAATTAAACAGTTTGATATACCTGCAGACAACCTATTAGGTTCCCATGATAAAGATATAGTGAGTTATCAGGATTTAATTGACTATATAACTGATTGAGAATTGATATGATTAATACTAGGAAAAATATTGTATTAAAACCTTTTTTAATCCTTATTTTATTGGGCTGCATCAGCTTTTCGTTTTCGATAAGTAGTAAACAAAATTTGATTCAAGATTGTGATTATTGTCCAACAATGGTGATCATAGAGTCAGGCAATTTTATTATGGGTTCACCGTTAAGCGATCAAGGATCAAGAGATGATGAGAGGCCCCAACATCAAGTGGATATTGGCTATGATTTTGCAGTTGGCAAATATGAAGTGACTAGAATAGAGTATGAGAGGTTTGTACAGAGCACGGGACATGATAGTAGTGGCGGATGTTATGGTGCCACTGAAGATGGAATCAAGTTAGGTATTAATTTAAATTGGTATGATCCAGGTTATCCAATCACAGATAAACATCCAGTTGTTTGTGTGAGTTGGAATGAAGCGGTTGCTTATACTGAATGGTTAAGTGAGGAGACAGGTGAAACTTATCGATTATTGACAGAGTCAGAATGGGAGTATTCTGCACGAGCTGGTACCAAAACCATTAGATTTTGGGGTGACATAGATGAGGGTTGTGATTTTGCTAATGGTGCTGATTTGGACATAACTCCGGAAAGTTTTTTGGAAGAGATGAAAGGTCGAGGAAGCAAAATAGTGTTACCTGAAGATTGGGTTGTTGCAGATTGTCATGATGGATATAAGTTTTCTGCACCAGTAGGATCTTTTATACCTAACAATTTTGGAGTTTATGATGTTCTAGGTAATGTTGCAGAATGGGTTGGCGATTGCTGGGATAGCTCTTATGAAAACTCACCTAGAGACGGATCAGCAAGAGTATCAGGAAATTGTAATCGTCCTATACTCAGGGGAGCCTCATACTATGATATGCCTTTGTATCTTAGGTCATCTAATCATTATGGTTTTGAGTCTAAACAATCAGAGAATAAGGAAACTCGCTACATCAATTTTGGATTTAGAGTATTAAGAGAGATCAATTGAGAATGTTTTTAAAGTACTTCAATCTTATTTTATGTCTGTTTTTCATAACAGATATCTACAGTAAAAATGTTGAGACTATTGAAGAAAAAGTTGCAACCTGTTTGGCTTGTCATGGCAAAGGTTTTCAAGGCAATCAGATTCTAAATGCTCCTTCTTTAGCGGATTTAAGTGAGTTATATCTGGAGAGACAATTGGAGAATTTCAAAAGTGGTATCCGAGGCAGTCATCCCAATGATGTTTTTGGAAAACAAATGATAATGTCCACCATTAGTTTGTCGAATGAAGACATCAAAAAAGTAGCAAAATATATCGTAAAGAACTCCAATTCCAATCTGAAAAAAACTGTTACTGGAAACACGGAAAGAGGTGAATTTGTATATCAGCATTGTATTTCTTGTCATGGAGAGTTTGCAGAAGGAGATATGGATATTGGTGCTCCAAAATTAAGTGGGCTTAACGATTGGTATTTATTGAATCAACTGCTTAATTTTAAAAATGAAATCAGAGGTGGTCATACTGAGGATTTATTTGGTAGGCAAATGATGGAGACCGCTAAAATGTTCAATGAAGAAATATTAAAAGATGTTGTGGCATATATCTCTGAGGAAGAATTCTCTTCTCAAAATCATAATGCAGATGAAAACAACTAAATCAAATCTTTGAATTTAGTATTAATTTGATCAAACACATCAGGAAACTCAGCCTCAAGACATTCTCGGTTTGTTTTAGCAAATTCTAAATTGGTTTGAATTTGATTTGAATTTTTCATTGCATTGATAACTATTCGGCTTCCTTTACCTCGTTCAGTGGAACTAGGGTCACCAGACAATGCATTAGCTTTTTCAATAATCTCGCTTGATGAGAAAGGCTGCCATCTCGAACCTATAGCATGGAGAACATCATGCAGATTATGAATATCGACTTCTGAATCAAGAAGCACAGTTATTTTTGCAATTTTAAGTGATTTTGAGATTTCAGTACCAATGGACATGGATTCATCAAAAGAAGAGGATTCAAGGTTTACAAAACAGAATCCTGGTATTTCTAGTGGGTAATGAAGTCCCATAAAACTTTCAAATTGTTTCTTATATTTTCGATTAAGAGCTGCTTCAATAGGAGCGGTAAGACAACCACGTGTAATTCCCGTAAATTGATTAGAGAAGATAGGTTTTTCTCGATGCGTGATAGCTAAAACATCCATATAAAAGTTTTCCTCTTTTTTCTCACCTATATACCCATACATTTCACCAAAAGGGCCTTCCTCTTCCATTTTATCCAGAGGTATTGTTCCCTCGATAACCATTTCAACATTAGCTGGCACTAAAATATCATTATTTTCGCATTTCACTACCTCAATGGCCTCACCAATAATTCCTCCCGCAATACCAAGCTCATCTTCCCCATACTGAGCTACCTTTGATCCACTCAGTGAAAATGTAATTGGATCAGTACCCAGAACAATAGCTACATCAGCAGTCTTTTCTCCTCTTTCTTTCATATTCATTAGAAATCTCCACCCATCTTGATTTACTTGTGGATTGAGACTAATTTTTTTTGAATTTTTTATTTGGCATCGATAGGTTCCAATATTTCTTCCTAGATCCTTATCTTTTAAAATCACATTACCCATATTGATATAACAACCTCCATCAGCTGGGTTTGTTTGGATAAAGGGAAAATTATGTAAATTGATGTCATCACCTAAAATTTTTATTTCTTTGCAGGGTGCTTTTGACGCTTTTATTTCAATGGGCTCTATAGCCTCCCATTTATCATTATGACTGATATGATTATCTAATTTTTCTAATGCATTTTTGTAGCTTTGTTGTGGTGAGCCTTTGACTGGCATGATACCTAATGCAATTGATTCAAAGTCCCATTTACCATAGAGGTTTCCGACTAATGAATGTTTGAATTGTTTCCCTTTTGACTGTATCTGATCAAAGAATAAGGCAGGCGCTTCATATACTTTCCTATTATCCATTATTTTATAGACTAGAGCAGTTGCCTCATAAGCATCTTGATCGATCATATCTACGTGTTCAATGTAGTTGAAGTGTTCCAGAGCACTAAGATAATCTCTGAATGATTTGTATGGACCTAGGTAGTTATCTTTCATAAAAATATAAGATTTAATTCAGTCATTATCTTATCAAAAAGGTTTAACCTCGCCTAAAAAAGCCATCATAATGACAAGCAACCATATCAGTAATGCTGCTTTATTTAATAAAGACTGATGATTCTTGATTTCATTTTCACCACGTTCTTTTATTTCATGGTTACTATTTTTTGCACGTTCTATAGAGGCAGCCATTTTTCCAACAATGCTTCTAATCCAGATGCCGTTGAATAAAATTGCACCGAATAAAATAATTTTTAGCGATAGCCAATCTGAAACAATTATATTATTTGTGGATAAAGTATAAGTTCCCAAACAAGCAAGGATTGAAGCAATGAGGTAACGGATGATAAGATCTATTTTTCTTAGTAATTCTCCTAGCGATGTTCCTTTTTTAAAATGAACCATCCAGACAAGAATCAACCAGGCTATGCAAAAAACCCAAATTATGGCAAGCAATGATCCTCTAATTGATGAGCCCCATGATGTAGCCAAGGTAAAGCCAATTGGTAAGAGAAGAACCAAGCTAGTTCTGGCAGACATGTCAACGATAAAACGCATCGATCTGACTCGAAGTCTTTCTTCTAAGCTTAATTCATCCTTGGTGAGATAGTTGCCAATATAATAAACTGCTATGTCTCCACCAATCGCATAGACAAATAAACAGACATGAAAAAACGCCATTAGATTGTGAAATTGGATACTCACTAATAATCTATCAAAGAAAACCCATGAGACTGATGATTATTCTCAAACACTAGGTTTTATGTTGCCATTGAGCCTAAAAAGATTTTTTGGATCATATTTATTCTTAACTTTCACTAGTCTTCCATAATTTTGACCGTAACTGGTGGCAACAAATTGCTGATCTTCATCCATTAGTTCATTGATGTATATTCTATCAGCACAATACGGAGAGAGGGCTTTCCAGTAATCTCTTCCCCATTTTGTATAAGCCTCATTTTTTTCTTTATCAGCCCAATGTCCACCGACTTCAATGTCCCATTTAGCATTTCTTCCAACCCAAGCTGTATCACCTTCAGCAACGTCTGAAATAGCGCCACCGAAGCGAACCACTCTCATTGTATCGAAACGACCTTCTTGATAACCCCAACCTTCCATGAGTTCATCTGTTAACTTTGGGTTGTATTCATCAATATGTCTGCCTTTAATGTAATAACTTCTATAATGGGCATTTCTTTTATCAGCAATTTGTTGATGATCACTGAATTTTTTCTTTGATATATCATCTGAAATTGGGTTTCCAAAACTTCTAATCGTTTTAAGGGCTTTTTCAGCTTTGCTTTCATCTCCTAGATACAAGGCACCTAGGAAAAAGTAGCCTTCATCTGCAGCAACATTCCACATCCCCGCATTAAGCATAATTTCCGTATCCATATCTTCAGTGTAATCATAATAGAAATCCCAAATATCTTTTGCATATTTTTGATCATAAAGATTAACACCTACGATAATTTCCCCATTTGGAAGAGGTCGAAGATTGTATTCAAATGAAGTCACAACACCAAAGTTACCACCACCACCTCTCACTGCCCAAAAAAGATCTGGATTTTCATCCGCACTCGCTTTTCTCATGACGCCATCTGCCGTGATAATATCTACACTTCTTAAATTATCTATTGTCAGTCCATACATTCTCATGAGAGAACCTATACCTCCACCAAGAGTTAAGCCAGCAACTCCAGTATGAGAAACAACTCCGGCAGGAACAACATATCCATAAGGCAGTGTTTTTGAATCCAAATCATACAAAGTGCAACCCGGCTCAAGTGTCGCTATTTTTCTTTGTAAATCCACACCAGTTTTTCTCATTCTTGAAAGATCGATAATGATCCCTCCATCACAGGTTGATTTCCCTGATATACTATGGCCACCGCTCCTTACAGCTGTCAATAGGTTCTGCTCTCTTGAGAAATTAACAGCTTTTTGTATATCTTCAACACTTTCGCAATATGCAATTAATGCTGGTTTTTTATCCCAAACACCATTCCAAACGCGTCTCGCTTTTTCATAATCGTAATGATTTTCCGATATTACACTGCCTTGAAAGCTGGACATAAAGTCAAGAATGTCCACTTTATCTAGAGTAATTTCATCACCACTCAAGGAGATCGCAGGAAGGTTATAAATTTCTGATTTAGCAATAGGTAAATAGGATGCAGCAGTTAGAACAGCACTATTTTTTATAAATTCTCTTCTTTTCATTGTTTGATTTCTCTTTGGTTATATTAGTCTTTTATGTTTCAAAATACAGTTTGATTATTAATTTTTTAATGCTAATCAATATAATAAAGTGTGTTGAGTATTAAATTGATCTATATCAGATTATAGATTCTAATTCATTTTTCTTATTAATCAAATGATAAATAAGTTTGTTTTTATGTTCGATTTGATCTATATTCTGTTAATCAATCGATAAATAATGTCGTATTGATTATAAAATTTATCTTATTTATGGGGAGAAACATGAGAAAATTTACGTTTACTAGGTCGATTTCATCGATCATTTCAATTGTTATTATCTTTGGAATGGCAAATAATGTTGCTGTTGCACAAGATGGTATATCAATTGAAGAAATAACGGTCACTGCTAGGCAAAGAGAAGAGTCTTTAGCAGATGCACCATATACAATATCAGCAATTACTGCAGAGCAGATTGAAGCAAGAGGAATTAATCAGCTTTCAGATGTTGTTGCATACTCACCTGGATTTTTCTTTTCAGATAATAATGTAGGAAAAAACTCCAGATCACATAAAAGACTAATCTTTAGAGGAATGAATCCTCGAACAGATATTCCAACAAGACAAGCATCAGCAATGTTTATTGATGGCGCAGCTACTGTTGGCGCAGAATTTGGTTCAATGGATGGCATTGAGCGAATAGAAGTATTAAGAGGTCCTCAAGGAGCTCACTTTGGTCGTTCTACCTATACTGGTGCAATCAACATTGTCACTAGTGATCCAGGCGATGAATTCTCTGGAAGAATTAATGTAGAGGCTGCTCAACATGGTACTCAAAGAACTGGAGTAGTTTTAGATGGCCCACTCGGTGAAAGTCTTGGATATCGCTTATCTGTTAGCACATATGATACTGATGGTATGTATGATAATTCAAATGTTCCTGGACAAAAACTTGGAGCACAATCAACCGATGATACGTCTTTAACACTCGTGTTTAATCCTTCTGATAAATTTAAAGTTAAACTAAGATATCACACATGGGAAGACAGCGATGGTCCAGATGCGGCAACAGCGTATGATTACAGAAGTGGAACTCATAACTGTGAACCAGGAGGGCTTGTTGAAAGATGGGATCCTGTACAAGTACAAGCAGCAGCAGCATTCAATTTTAATCCTGCAACCAATGTCCCACATTCAACAATTTGTGGTCAAGTTCCTGTTCCTAGAACAATTGGACAAGACACAGGGTCACCAAGAGCGCTTTCTTTGTTGAGTACAAGAATTGACGGAAGTCGTTTTCCTATTGCTAATGGCCTAAGACCAGTGCCTGATTTTATGGTACCGGATCATTTTGGTCTTGAGAGAGAAGCAGAAGAACTGAGTATTGTTGTTGATGTTAATTTTGACAATGGTATGAATCTTAATATCGTTTCAGCTCAGCATGAAAATGCTTATTCAACTCATAATGACACAGATAGAAGAGTCACCGAAGGTCTTCACTTGATCGGACAGGGTGGTGGTGTATTTGGTGGATTTGGTGCAAACCATCCAGCCGATGCATTCGATCTAAGAATGAACTCAATGGAAGATGATTCTATTGAATTTCGTTTAAGCTCCTCTGATGATCAAAGTGTTAGATGGATGGTTGGTTATTCACAATTAGATATGGAATGGTTTACTCAAGTAATCGGTAATCTGATTGTTTATTATCCTTCATCTGAAGACAATGCTGCAAGACAAGCAGCTGGCGATATGCCAGTTTGTTATAACCCTTACTGGCCTTTCTCTGGTGCTGGTTTAGCAGGAAGTAATGCTTGTGGTGCTTATGGCGATACTACTTCAAATAACAATGATATGAAGTGGGACTCAATTGATAATAGTGCTTTCTATGCTGCTATTGAAGCAGACATTACAGATAACCTAACAGTAAGTGTTGATATACGTCGTCAAGATGATGATATTACTTCAGGCGGTGTTGGTGCTTATACTGGAGGTTTTCCTAAAACATTAGGAGCTGTAACAGCTGGTCAAAATGGTGAGTTCTCAAGAACACTACCTAGAATCATTCTGGATTATAAGCCTAATGAAGATACAACTATGTATTTCAGTTATTCTGAAGGATCTTTACCAGGTACATTTAACCCATCTTTAGCTACTTTGAGTGCTTCACAGCAAGCTGAAATTGCTGTTCAAACAGGTGGTGCAACTGTAGAAGTGGATGAAGAAGTATCTGAAAATCTTGAGTTTGGAATCAAGAAAACCATCCTTGATGGTAGAGGTTTCATCTCTGTAGCTCTTTACGATACTGATCTGACTAATGTACATACTCCATTCTTTAGTCCTACCTATACTGGTGATGATGGTAATCAAGCAATACTATCAGGAAATATTACTTCACAAGGTGGTGAGGCTAGTCTTAATGGAATAGAGATTGATGGTACTGTGATATTGAATGATCTATGGTCATTGGATTTCACCTACGCAATCAATGACAGTGAGATTGGAGAAGGATTCCAAAGTGCAGATACCTTTGACTTGGATGGCGATCGTAATAAAGTAAAAGGAAATATGTTCTCTAGATATCCTAAAAATAGCGGAAGCTTATCAGCTAATTACTCTAAAGAAGTTTCAGCAGATAGAGAAATGTTCGCTAGAATGGATTATATCTATACTGGTAACATGTATGCATCCAATGCAATGCATGCTTTCACAGGATCAGGATCAAAATTCAACCTAAGAGGCGGAATTGATACTGATACATATAGAATAGAAGCATATTGCACAAATTGCTTTAACGACAATCAACCTAAAGGTCTTCAGCAATTATATGATCTATCAGGTATCACTGGTGGTTTCGGAGACGGAGCAACTAATGCTGCTGGTATGAGGATAGTATCAATCGCTCTTGCTGATAAAAGAACTATAGGTATTAGAGCCAGTTACAAATTCTAAGTAATTAGATTCCCCGTTGTGTAACGGATAGGGATGGGTTATTTCTTAACTCATCCCTTTTTCTTTATCTAGATAGTCTTTAATTCAAGCGTTCTTTATTATTTAATACCTATAGTAAAAATACCAAGAACTTGAGTATCGAAGCTTGCAGTTTTAGTATCAAAATCAATTGTAATTTCACCACCTCCTGGTGGAGTAAATATTGGATCAAATGATTGTGAGAGATCATTGAAGATGTAAGCTTGTATGTCATTGGAGTTCTCAATAGCAATGATATCAATTGGTATAGTAATAGTAGCTGGTGAATTGAATAATGTTCTATATGGACCAAAATAAATAGAGTCTGAAATGGCATTGACTAATTTGGGCATATCTTTTTGTGGCTGACTTTTCTTTTGAGTTCCTATCATTGCGTTGAAATCAAACCATGCACTGATTAAATGATCATCATACGTTTTGAATTCATTAAACGGCCTAATAGCTGTAGAATTGGTATTAGGGTCTCTTGAATTTTCATGTCTATAGCTCAATTCATATGTATAAGATTCTGGTGCTCCTGGGTTGGGATCTTTTCTTACAAGTAGTTTTGCACCTTTTAAATCACCATTTTTAACCTCAATTACCCCACCATCTATATAGGAAATAGGACCCGAAGTTAGTATCTCAATACCTAAATCTGGAAGCAGACCAAATTGTTCAATACCACCTCTAATTCTTTGAGCATATCCAATATTAAATTCTTCTCTCACTTCATCGAATGTTTCCATTAAAGTAACTTTTGTATAGTCAATGGGGCAATTGTGTTTTTGATCTAATATTTGTATTAATGAGCCATCATTTTCATATTTTTCACACCATGAAATATCAAATATACCCTGATTCATTTCTTCTATTGTATTCAGAGGCAAGCTATTGAGTTCTCTGATTTTTAATGAAGTATCTTGACCGTTATAATACCAATGCGAAGGAACAATGATTATATTCTTCTTGCCGTCAACTTTAATTGCCTGTTCCAGTTGATCTCGAATTGTTTCAAAACGAAGATCATCATCGGGATGGCCAAAAATTGTACTTGGAAATCTTGAATAACCATACAGACTATTTGTTCGACTATCTTGACTACCTAATCCATCCGATCGATTGAAATTGATATTCCAACGGCCACCACTCTTCTCATCATAGTAAGCCTCAACATACCGCTTAAAACTGAGATAATTATTAAATGCATTTTCATGATAAACCTCTTTGATCCACGGGTGAGGTGCTCCCAGAGGACCTTGGGGATCTCTTCCAGGCCAAGGCAATCCATAAGTTGCATAAATGAGAGAAATTTCTTCTCCATCAGAATAGTTTTCTAAATAACGCTCCATGTTATGGATCAACATAAGATTGTATTCAGGTGTTCTTCCAACCTGTCTGATCTGTTTTAAATCAACATGATTCTTTAACCCAGAATTGCACAACTTATAGGCAACTTTATTTCTTGTCATAAAATGATTTGCATAGAAATTATGATCTGTGGTTTCTCGAGTTAGAAGCATGTTCTTGAAGCCTCCCCATTTAGCCATAGCCCAGGCCACATCATCATGTCTTGCAGAGTAACCAGAATTTTTTTCATACATACCAAATCTTATTTTGACTCGATTGCCAAAATAGTTATCCATAAAATCTGTGAGGAAGTCTTCCATAAAATTAGTCATTGGATGCATTCCAGTTGTCTGTTTATCTGCCCCTAATAATTTATTAATCCTTCTATAAAAAACAACGTCTTGTTCCCTCACATCTTGAACACCATTGGGAGCAAATATTTTATAATAATCAGGAAGTGGATCAGCACCATTTCTTGGGTCTACTGTTAAAATATTCCTTCTCCCATAACCATCACCTGAACCCGTTACTTTTATTTTTTCATATTGTTCTGCATCCATTCTTGTGAGTGTGACAGTTTCATCTAAGACGTTTACATAGAGGTCTTTGTTTTTATCAAATCGATACATACCGGAATTATCATAATATTCTTCAAACCCTTCAGTTAAAAAGGAACTAACGTGTGGATAGCTGCCCATTGATGAACGGTAAGGGTATTCACCTACAAAGTTTTCTGTGCACTCTTGATTTTTTCTTAAGGCCTGGATTCCAATACGACTCCGTTGCGCAATACCTTGGTAATAGCTTTCAGAGAAACCTTCTGGTTGACCCCAATCAGTAACAACGACTGCAACTTTATCACTATTCATTAGTCTAAAACTAAATAGTGTTATGAGCCATATAGCAGCTAGTAGGCTAATAATTTTGACTATGTTAATCATGTAATATTTCATAATTTATTTTGGATTATTTAATGTATCTGGAACTATTCCTTCGTGATGATGAATAATTTTCCAAGTATTGTTATCTTGAATAAAAACATCAGTTATTCTTACTCGTCCTGAGAGAGCGTTAGGTTCTTGATAAGAAAAATCAAGGTAATAAAGTGCTAAGCAAGAATTTTTTTGAATGGATACTAAAGGTTCTTCAATATCTAGTGTTAATTTACCTCGTTTTATTTTTTGTCTCTGATCTTTATGATGAAAATCATGTACATTTTTTTCACCTGTAATTAACTCAGGTGTAAAAATATCCCAGATGCTTACATTTTTATGCATATGACTCTCGAGGGTAGCAATATCACCTGTTTCGAATGAATCGAAAATAGAAGTAATAATTTTCTTAATAGTTGTTTCAACATTCATAGAGAATGATAGTATTATTTATCAATAAATAAATAGTATATGATTTCTTAATTAATATTAAGCATATCAAGACAAGGGGTATAGCATGAGTCAATCGTTTGTTACTTTAAATTTCTTACCAAAAAATAAATTTAAAATTGATCTTGTAGAAGGAGTAACGAAAACTAATTTCTTTTCTATCTGCTATGGAGCTTTAACCACAATAGGTCTTTTAACTTTTATTTCCTATGCTACTAACTATGTATTAATAGAAAACTTAGCCTATGAACGAAATCAAATAGGAACTATTGTTGGTAATTTGCAGGTTGTTGCAGAAATTGCATTACTATGTGTCTTTTTACCAGTTGGTTTACTTGCCGATAAAATTGGCAGGAGGCCAGTTTATTCCTTTGGCATGTTTGCAATGGGGCTCTCTTATTTTCTCTATCCATTAGCCACCGGCATTGGAGAATTAACGCTTTATAGAGTGATCTATGCAATTGGAATGGGATGTGCAACAGGGATGTTAGGAACCGTGACTGCTGATTATCCTCAAAATCACACAAGAGGGAAAATGATTGCCGTAACAGGCATTCTGAATGCCACTGGCGTTATTATTGTTTCACTAGTCTTTGCAAGAATGCCAAAGAATTTTGCTGAAATGGGATATGATCAAATTACAGCAGGAAAGTATGCCATGTGGGTTGTAGCAGGCACTTGTTTGATTACATCAATTGTAGTTGCTTTTGGTTTAAAAAAAGGTACTCCTACCGAAGAACAGAAGAAGATTCCTTATATGGAACAGATCAAATCTGGTCTAGCTGAAGGTCGGAATCCACGAATACTTTTAGCTTATGCAGCGGCTTTCGTAGCTAGAAGTGATCTTGTTATCCTTGGAACATTTCTAGTGTTATGGGGAGTGACAGCAGGAGTTGATGCTGGTATGACAACTTCCGAAGCTACATCTGCAGCAAGGCTTTTGTTTGTAACTTCTTCAACAGCAGCACTTATTTCCTCTCCTATTATTGGTTATGCAATTGACAAGATCGATCGAATAGTAGCCGTTTCTTTTTGCATGGCTATAGCAGCTGCAGGTTATCTCTCAATGTTTTTTATTGATGATGTTTTGGATGATGTATACAGGCCTTTGTTTATTTTATTGGGCATAGGGCAACAGTGTGCTTTTTTTGCAGCAACAACACTGCTAGGTCAAGAAGCACCTACTATAAAACGTGGTGCTGTAGTTGGTGTTTTTAATTTGGCAGGCGCTTTAGGTATTCTAATATCAACTGGGGTGGGTGGAAGAATATTCGATTCTATTGGTCCATCGGCTCCTTTTATTTTTATTGGTGTCTGCAATATTGTTGTCTGTTTTTTCGCTATGTATGTTAATAAAATAGCTCCAACTAAATAAATATTAGTCTTTCTTTAATGTGTCCCTGTATATATACAACCACTATTACAAGTCTCTTTGATTTCAACTTTTGATAATTGAATTGGAGTATTGAGCATTTTCTGCCATATCCATATGGCTAAATTTTCACTGGTTGGGTTTTCTAGGCCCTCTATTTCATTCAAATAAGAATGATCTAGAATTTGTCTTATGGGTTCGAACGCTTGAACAATATCTGCAAAATCAATGATCCAACCTGTCTGTGAATCTGGTTCACCTTCGATATAGATTCTAATTAAGAAAGAGTGGCCATGGAGTTTTCCACATTTATGTCCATCAGGCACATTAGGTAGTAAATGTGCTGCTTCAATTCTAAATTCTCTATATATTTCCATAATAATCTCAATGGCGCGCCCGGAGAGATTCGAACTCCCGACCTTGTGGTTCGTAGCCACACGCTCTATCCAGCTGAGCTACGGGCGCTTAATCTTTATTATAATTCAATTCGCTAGTCCATAGCGAGTTATGGGGTAAGTTTAATTAATTTGTTTTTCTTGAAGCAATGAATAGCTTTAAAAATTATCTTTTCTTTTTCTTATCTCTGCAAATACTGATACGTTTGATTGGTCAGTCATATCTAGATTTTGCTTTATCTTAGAATCATTGGCTCTGACAAATGGATTTGTTAACTTTTCTATTCCTACATTAGTTGGTACGGTCGGAATATTTTTCATTCTTTTTATATTTACTTCATTTATTCTCTCAATTAATTCTCTATTAATCGGATCTATAGTAATTGCAAATTCCGCATTATTTTTTGTGTATTCATGAGCACAATAGAGTTTTGTTTCATCTGGCCAATTGGTAATAATATTTAGTGAATTCCACATTTGTTCAGCTGTGCCTTCAAATAAGCGACCACAGCCCATAGCAAATATTGTATCGCCTACAAAGGCTATTTTTTCATTTTCAAAATGATAGACAATATGACCTGTTGTATGTCCTGGTGTGTGATAACTAATTACTTTATGGTTTCCAAAGTAAAAAACCTCTTCATGACTTACTTTTTTATCTATACCAGGGATTCTTTCTTGATCCATTTTTGGACCTATAACTTGGCAATCTGTTTTATTTTTTAGTTCAATATTGCCACCAGCATGATCATAATGATGGTGCGTATTTAGAATATGAGTCAGCTCCCATCCATTGATATCTAATGCTTTCTCAATGGCTGATACTTCTGGTGTATCTATTGTTGCAGTCAGTTTTTTTTCATTATCATGAATTAGGAAGCCGTAATTATCAGACAAACAAGGAAACATGTAAATCTCTAGAGGCGACTGATTCATTTCTTTTAACTCTATTCTTTAAGTCTAGGCATTAATTCAACTAAGTTGCAGGGTTTTGTACGATGATCCAATTGTTCTGAGATAAGAAGATCCCACCCATCTTTGCAAGCTCCTGGAGAACCTGGCAGACAAAATGTAAATGTCCCATTAGCAACCCCTGCAAAAGCTCGGGATTGTAATGTTGATGTTTTAATATGTTGATAAGAAAGTGACCTGAACATCTCACCAAAACCATCAATAGTTTTATCCAGAAGAGGTAGGATGGCCTCTGGAGTTCCATCATGACCTGTAATACCAGTACCTCCTGTAGTAATAATAACGTGAACATCTTCTTGCAGAATCCATCGCGATACAATGGCTCTTATTTGATAGCAGTTATCTTTACAGATTTGACGATCAATCAAGTTATGATTTGCATCATTAACTCTATTGATCAATAGGTCTCCTGAATCATCATCTTCTATCTCTCTTCGATCTGAGATCGTTAGAATTGCTATGTTTACTGCTTTAAATTCTTTTTCTGTTTCTTTTGGCATAAGTTTCAATCATTAATATCACTATAATATTTTAGATTTCTTATGTTATCCATTCTTTTAATTGACTAAAAGCTTGGAGGAGTACAAGCAGATACTATTACGCAATCAATTCCCCCAGTATTTTTGAATCGATGAGGGATACTGCTATTAAAAAGATAGGCATCTCCAACACCAAGAAAGTAGGTTTGATCACCAACTGTTAGTTCCATACGTCCTTCTAGTATTAAGCCACTTTCTTCCGATTCATGAGTAAGCATATTTTTTCCAGTATCAGCACCAGGCTTATATCGTTCGAGAATCATCTGAGGCTGATTATTTTTTAGGTTTTGGCCTACTTGTAAATAAGAAATAAGACCACTGCCTATTTCTACTAATTCATCCTTTCTAAATACCACTTTGTTTTCTTCTAATATATCCATTGCAAAAAAATCACTAATTGAAATAGGTACTGCATCTAAGATTTTCTTCAGCATACCTAGAGAAGGGTTCGTTTTATTGTTTTCTATCAATGAAATAGCAGCATTGCTTACATTTGATTTTTTAGCCAATTGTCGTTGAGAAATATTTCTTTCATCCCTAAGTATTTTAAGACGATTTCCGATGTCAATATCTTTTTCTGGCATGTTAAACTGTTAAATATATTAAACAAAAATTATAAAATACCATTAAAAACAATTATTTATGAAAAATCAATTTAAATATTGTTAAATTTATAAAAAGGTTTATGGTGTGATAAATAATTAAATTATTACAGGAATGATAGCTATGACTAGTCCATTACCCAATTTAGAAGCCTATTGGATGCCTTTTACTGGCAACCGATATTTTAAAAAGAATCCTAGAATGTTTAAACAGGCTAGTGGTATGTTTTATACCTCTTATGATGATGAAAAGATTTTAGATGGTATTTCAGGTTTATGGTGTTGCAATGCTGGTCATTGTCACCCTAAAATTGTAGAAGCAGTTCAAAAACAAGCTGCAACACTTGATTATGCAACAGCTTTTCAGTTAGGACATCCAACTGTTTTCAAAATGGCTGAAAAATTAACTGATATGGCTCCTGAAGGAATGAGCAAAGTTTTCTTTACAAACTCAGGTTCTGAAGCAGTTGATACAGCATTGAAAATGGCATTAGCCTATCATCGTGTTAATGGTGAAGGTCATAGAACTAGGTTTATAGGAAGGGAAAAAGGTTATCATGGTGTTGGCTTTGGAGGTATCTCAGTGGGTGGGATGTCACCTAATAGAAAAATGTTTGGAGCCATGCTTCCGGGCGTTGATCATTTGAAACATACTCATAACTTAGAAAAAAATGCATTCTCAAAAGGCCAACCTCATTGGGGTGGACACTTGGCGGAAGAATTGGAAGAAATCTTGATGCTCCATGATCCATCAACAGTTGCCGCTGTTATCATGGAGCCCATAGCTGGTTCAGCTGGCGTTCTATTGCCACCAGTTGGTTATCTTAATAGAATCAGAGAAATTTGTGATAAACATGGAATACTAATGATTCTAGATGAAGTGATTACAGGTTTTGGTAGAACTGGACATAGTTTTGGAGCAGAGGCATTTAATGTAAGTCCTGATTTAATGACTATTGCTAAGGGAATGACTAGTGGGATGGTACCTATGGGTGGAGTTCTAGTTAAAGAAGATATTTACCAAGCATTTATGGAAGGTCCTGATGATGCGATCGAATTTTTTCATGGGTATACCTATTCAGGACATCCATTGGCTGCTGCAGCTGGATTAGCAGCTTTGAATGTTTATGAGGAGGAAGGATTATTTGATAATGCTAAGAATCTAGCACCAGTATTGGAAGAAGAGCTTCAAACTATTAAAGGATCTCCCCATGTTATTGACATTAGAAATTATGGCATGCTTGGAGCAATAGAATTGCAACCGATTGACGGTAAACCCACAGCAAGAGCTATGAGTGTTTTTAGAGAATGTTTTTCAAAAGGAGTTCTGATTAGGACAACTGGAGATAATATAGCTTTATGTCCTCCTTTGATTGCAAACGAAGATCAAATTAGAACTGTTGTGAGAACAGTTAAAGAATCCCTTGATCTACTTGACTGAGTTTTATTCATTATGAAAACTATCAATCATTGGATTCATGGCACTCATCAATCTTCAGCTTCGAATCGAAGAGGCGAGATTTTTAACCCAGCAACGGGCCAAGTCATTGCTGAATTACCCATGGGCAATGCTCAGGATTTAGAAAAAGCAGTTGATTCTGCTGGCAAAGCTTTTCTTACATGGTCTAAGTCATCACTTAGCAAGCGAACACAAATTATGTTTCGTTATAAGCAATTGCTTGAAGAAAATCGTGAGCTATTAACTCAATTAATCAATTTGGAGCATGGGAAAGTTCTTTCTGACGCAGCCGGTTCATTACAAAGAGGCATCGAGGTTGTTGATTTTGCTTGCGGCATACCACATCTTTTAAAAGGCGAGTTCAGTGAACAAGTAGGCACAGGAGTTGATTGCTATAGTACTAGACAGCCTATCGGGATCTGTGCTGGCGTTACACCTTTTAATTTTCCAGCAATGGTTCCAATGTGGATGTTTCCAATTGCAATTATGTGTGGCAATACTTTTATACTCAAGCCATCAGAGAAAGATCCATCTTGTGCGATGAAATTAGCTGAGCTTATGAAAGAAGCAGGGCTGCCCAATGGTGTTTTCAATATAGTACATGGGGATAAAGAAATGGTTGATGCTATTTTGGATCACAGAGAAATTAAAACATTTAGTTTTGTTGGCTCAACACCTGTGGCTCAATATGTTCACAGTAAGGCCTCTGCTAATGGTAAGAGAGTTCAAGCCCTGGGCGGTGCTAAAAATCATGCGATTGTTTTGCCTGATGCCGATATGGAACAAACAGCAAATGCCATTATCGGTGCTGCTTATGGCTCAGCGGGTGAAAGATGTATGGCTATCTCAGTCGTTGTTGCGGTGGATACTATTGCCGATCAATTAAGAGATTTATTAGTTTCAAAAGCAAATGCTCTTAGTATTGGGCCAGGAGATGAAGATAAAAATGATATGGGACCCCTGATTACTGCTGAACACAAACAAAAAGTTTTGCAATACATTGAAGATGGAGTTAGCTCAAATGCTGAATTAGTAATCGATGGTCGATCCCATCCTATTGCTTCTGAAAACCCTGGCTTTTTTCTTGGACCTACTTTTTTTGATCATGTAAAAACCGATATGAATATATATTTGGAAGAGATATTTGGTCCGGTTTTAGTTTTAGTGAGAGTGAAAGATTTTGAAGAGGGTATTGCTTTAGCCAATGATCATCAATTCGGTAATGGTGTTGCACTCTTTACTTCAAAAGGGTCTTATGCGAGAGAATTTGTTAATCGTGTAGAAGTAGGAATGGTTGGTATTAATATAGCAATTCCAGTTCCATTATCTTTTTATAGTTTTGGGGGCTGGAAAGATTCTATTTATGGCGATTCCAATATTTATGGAGAAGAAGGCATAAGATTTTATACCAGAATAAAAACCGTAACAACGAGATGGCCAGATTTAGAAGAAGAGAACAGATTGGATCTTTCCATGCCAGTTATTGAATAGGAGAAAATAATGTTAATAGGTGTACCTAAAGAGATTAAATCCGATGAATACAGAATTGGATTAACACCAGAGAGCGTCAAAGCTCTCACTGAAGATGGACATGAAGTTATGATTTTATCTGATGCAGGACTTGGCATTGGTAAAACCAATGAAGAGTATCAAAACAACGGTGCAATTATTGTTGATACACGTGAAGAGGTATTTGAAAAAGCTGACATGATCGTCAAGGTTAAAGAACCACAATTGGATGAATGTGCTTTATTGAATAAAGATCAGATTTTATTCACTTATCTGCATTTAGCTCCAGATCCACAACAAATTACAGCTCTTCTTAATTCTGGTTCAAGAGCCATTGCTTATGAATCAGTTAAAGGTAAAGATGGTTCCTATCCATTGTTAACTCCCATGAGCGAGGTTGCTGGTAGAATGGCTGTCCAAGCTGGAGCAAGCTGCTTAGAAAAAGCCAAAGGAGGTTCTGGAGTTCTTATTGGCGGAGTTACTGGCGTGAATCCTGCGAATGTGGTTATTATTGGTGGCGGTGTCGTAGGATATAATTCCATCGAGATTGCGATTGGAATGAAGGCTAATGTTACTGTTTTAGACACATCAGCAGAGCGTCTTGATTATCTGGAAACAGTGTTTGGCGATGACTTGAATGCTGTCCTTGCAAATGAAGATAATAATGAAGTATTTATTAGTGCGGCAGATTTATTAATAGGTGCAGTCCTTATTCCAGGTGCTTCGGCACCAAAAATTGTGACCAGAGGATTACTGTCAAGAATGAAAAAAGGTTCAGTCTTCGTTGATGTCGCTATTGACCAAGGGGGCTGTGCTGAAACCAGTCATGCAACAACACATTCCAATCCTACTTATATAGAAGAAGGTGTGCTTCATTATTGTGTTGCGAACATGCCAGGTGCAGTTCCACTAACTTCTGCATATGCTTTAAATAGTGCAACATTACCTTACGTAAAGGCATTAGCTAATCTTGGATTCAAGGAAGCATTAAACAGAGACGAAGGGTTGAGAGAAGGTTTGTCTATTTGTAATGGCGAGCTTACCATTGAAGCCGTTGCAAAAGAGCATAATTATGAATTTAAGGATCCAGCTACTATTCTTGCTACACTTTAAGTTTATAATAGTTTTATGAAACAAAAGAATATTTCATATATTACTCCCATTCGAGATAGCTTAGGAAGACCATTAAAAGATCTTAGAATATCTGTAATGGATCGATGTAATTTCAGGTGCACATATTGTATGCCTGAAGAGAAATACCATTCTGCTTTTAAATTTTTAGCTTCCAAGGAACGTCTTAATTTTGAACAATTAAATCGACTAACTAGAATTTTTGTGAAACTAGGAGTTCAAAAAATTAGAGTCACCGGAGGAGAGCCTTTATTGAGAGTAAATCTCACTGATTTAATTGGTGACCTCAGTAGAATTGATGGTGTTGAAGACATTGCTATTACGACCAATGGAGTTCTTTTATCAAAATATGCTTACGAGCTTAAAGCTGCTGGATTAAATCGTATTACTGTCAGTTTAGATTCAATTGATCCTGATGAATTTAAATTAATGACGGGCGGGAGAGGTTCTTTGGAGAGAGTTTTGAAAGGTATTGATGAAGCAGTTATGGCTGGCTTTAAAAACATTAAAGTTAATGCAGTTATTAAAAAAGGTGTGAATGATAGAAATATTTTAAAAATGGTTGAATATTTTAGATCAAAATCTATTATTTTAAGATTCATTGAGTATATGGATGTGGGAAACATTAATCATTGGCAACAAGAGGAAACTCTAGCCAGTAAAGAAATCATTAAGATGATTTCTGAACAATGGCCTATATCGCCAGTTAATGAGAGCTATCAAGGTGAGGTTGCATCAAGGTATCAATTTGATGATGGGCAAGGTGAGATCGGTTTTATTTCCTCTGTTACCAAGCCTTTCTGCAGTGATTGCACAAGGGCAAGACTCTCATCTGATGGCAAACTTTATAATTGCTTATTTGCTTCAAAAGGCGTTGATCTCAGAGCTTGGCTTGAGGAAGGTATGAATGATGATAAAATTGAATCTCAAATTAAAGAGATCTGGAACAAACGACAAAATCGTTATAGCGAGCTTCGATTGGCTAAAAAAAATGATCCAAGTAAAGAGAAAGTAGAAATGTATTACATAGGAGGTTAAATACTATGAAACTATTAATAAAAGGCAAATTGCAATGAATAACTTAATGATGGATACACCCCTTACTATTACTTCATTAATGGAGCATGCTGAAAGAAACTTTCCCACACGAGAGATTGTTTCTGTTTCCTCTGATAACCCAAGCTTTAGGTACACCTATAGTGAGGCATTTACTAGAACTAGGAAATTAGCTAATGCTCTAAATTCTTTAGGTATTTCTCTTGGTGACCATGTAGGAACTCTAGCTTGGAATGACCATCGACATTTTGAGCTGTATTATGCTATTTCTTGTTCAGGTGCAGTGTGTCATACCGTTAACCCAAGGCTATTCCCTGAACAGCTGGTCTACATTATTAATCATGCAGAAGATCAAGTTATTTTTTGTGATCCTATGTTTGTGCCTATTTTAGAAAATATTCAAGATCAACTAACAACCACTAAAAATTTTATTGTGCTTACGTCAGAGGAGCAGATGCCAGAATCCACACTTCCTGGGCTACTATGTTATGAAACCCTTTTAGCGCAAGAATCAAGTGAGTTTGATTGGCCCGAATTAGATGAAAAAACACCCTGTTCTATGTGCTATACATCTGGCACAACTGGTAACCCAAAAGGTGTACTCTATCATCATCGTTCTACTATTTTGCACACATACGCTCAAGCAATGCCTGATGTCTTTGGTGTAACTGCAAGCGATTGTATTCTACCTATCGTTCCTATGTTCCATGTGAACGCTTGGGGTTCAATTTATGTTGGTCCAATGACCGGTACTAAAATTGTGCTTCCAGGAGCAAAGATGGGAGATGGGGAAACGCTTCAACATTTAATTGAAGCAGAAGGCATAACCGTTTCTATGGGGGTGCCTACAGTGTGGTTAAATTTGCTTGCCTATTTAAATGAAACAGGTAAATCAGTGCCCACTCTCAAGCGTCTTTATGTTGGTGGTGCTGCTTGTCCATCATCAGTTATTACAGAAATGAAGGATAAATATGACGTCGATGTTCATGTTGCTTGGGGAATGACTGAAATGAGTCCATTGGGAACGGTGAATATGTTTAAGCCTGGTATGGAGCATTTAGAAGGAGAAGAGCTTTTAGAAGCTAAATTAAAAGCAGGGCGAGGAGTCTATGGTGTTGAGATGAAAATTACTGATGATGAAAACAATGAACTCCCGTGGGATGGGGTTGCGTTTGGTAGTCTCAAAGTCAAAGGACCTTGGGTATTAAGTGATTACTATAAAGCTGAACCTGGAACCACTCTTGAAGAGGATGGATGGTTTGAAACTGGTGATGTAGCTACTATTGATAAATTGGGCTTTATGGCAATAACTGATCGAACCAAGGATGTGATCAAATCTGGCGGTGAATGGATTAGTTCAATTGATTTGGAAAACACAGCAACAGACCACCCTAAAGTAGCAGAATCTGCAGTAATTGGAGTTTATCACCCACAGTGGACAGAGCGGCCACTCTTATTGGTACAACTTAAAGAGGGCGAGGAATCCTCAAAAGAGGAAATTCTAGCTTGGTATGAAGGTAAAATTGCTAAATGGTGGATACCTGATGATGTGGTGTTTGTGGATACACTTCCTCACACAGCAACTGGCAAGATTCAGAAATTTGAACTGAGGCAAGAATATAAAGATTATAAGTTGCCTGATGTTGATGCTTAATATTAGGATTTTTAATCTTTGAAAAAATCAATTCGTACTACTATTCATAAAAATACTGAAGGTGTTACTCAAGAAATATCGGATGAGGTTGCTATTGAGGAGCCACTGGAATTTAGCATTTGCTTTGGTTCTAATGCATCAAGATCAACAAAAAATATTGCTATCACAATGAGAACTACTGGCAATGATTTTGAGCTTGCAACCGGTTTTTTATTTTCCGAAGGAGTCATTAGGCATAAAGATGACATTCTCTCAATATCGAGAAATAAAGAATATGATGATGATTCAAATCTGGAAAATACCGTATTGATTGAACTCAATGAGTCTGTGACCATTGATCCAGAAAAGATTAGAAATTTTTACATTAATTCATCCTGTGGTATCTGCGGCAGTTCAATGATAGAAGGAATATCCAAGATACATTCAAAGGGTGATCATTCAAGTCATTTGGAAATTGATGAATCTATTTTAAGGCGACTTCCAGAGAACTTAAAAAAGAAGCAAGATGCATTTGGAATCACTGGAGGAATTCATGCGGCAGCTCTTTTCGGTGTTGATGGAGAGATACATAATTTATTCGAAGACGTAGGTCGTCATAATGCATTGGATAAATTAATTGGCTATCAAATAAATGAAAATGCATTACCGCTTTCTAGTTTTGGTTTAATGCTGAGTGGCAGAACCAGTTTTGAACTAGTACATAAATCAGCGTTAGCAGGAATTCCATTGATAGTGGCAATTGGGGCGCCTTCTAGTCTAGCAATTGAGGCTGCTTGGGAATATGAAATTACTCTGGTTGGTTTTTTAAGTTCAGATCGTTTTAATATTTATTCCTATCCTAAAAGAATCACTTGAATTAAAAATTATCTATTTTGTTTTCTTTATTTATCTTATCAATTGGAAGTTTGGTTTTTCCAGAGCATTAATCAACTGTTGTATCGTACGTAAAGATTTGACTCGATTTCATGGCCAATCAATGTATTAGGTCCATGACCAGGGATGACAATGGTTTCTTCATCCAAAGAGTATAATTTGTTTTGTATCGATTCTTTGAGTTGGTTGAAATCCCCACCAGGTAGATCGGTTCTTCCAATGGAACCTTGAAACAGAGTGTCCCCCGAGACTAGAAGTAGTTCTTCTTTAAAATAGAAGCTGACAGAACCGGGAGTATGCCCAGGCGTATGAATGCATGAACCTGAACAGTATTTCATTTCTTCACCATCTTCTATTTTATAGTCAGGAGCTGGCGTTGGTTTGTATTCAATATTGAAGTATTTGCATTGCATTTCTAGAGTATCCCAGAGAAATCGATCGGAATCATGCAAATGAATAGAGGCTCCCGTTTTTTCTTTAATCTCAGCTGAGGCTAGAAAATGATCAAAATGTGCATGAGTATGGTAAAGCCCCTCAATTGAGAGCTCCATACTTTCAACAGTTTGCATAATCAGTTCTGGATGACCTCCTGGATCTATAACATATCCTTTACCAGTTGAGCTATCACCAATGACTGTACAATTGCATTGGAGAGGCCCGACTGGAAAGGATTTATAAATAATAGTCATGTTCTTTTATTCTATATAAGTGAGTTATAATAAGAGGATACCATGTATCAGTCTATTGAAAATATATCCATACAAAGACGCTTCGTCAATCTTGAATCTCGCCAAGTTCATTATCGTATTTCTGGAGAAGGGCCAGTTCTATTATTGCTGCATCAAAGCCCAACTTCTTCAGCAGAAAAAGCTACTATTATTGAGGATTTTTCTGATGACTTTACCGTTATTGCTCCTGATACACCAGGCTTTGGATTATCAGATTATATTGAAACGTTAACTCCTGATATCACACTCTATGCTCAAGCATTGAAAGAATTTATTGATGCGCTTGGTTTAGAGAATATCTCTATTTATGGTTTTCATACTGGAGCTATTATTGCAGCTGAGATGGCAAGACTCTATCCAGATCTTTGTAATACTGTTGTTGTTAATGGTCTTGTTGTTCTAGAACCCGAAGAAGAGGAAGAAATTCTCAAGCATTATACCGAGTGGTTTGCACCCACTCCGGAGGGAGGGCATCTTGCTTGGGTGTGGGCTCGCATTAGAGAGCAATTAATTTTTTTTCCATGGTTTCGCAAAGACAAAGGGTCGAAGCTTCATATAGATTTACCTGATCCTGAATTTTTACAGCCTTACATTTTAGATTTACTAAGATCAACTGCCGATTCTCAAACTGCTTATCAGGCTGCTTTTATGTATCCCTCTAGAGATCGAATACAAGAGATTAATACCCCCACATTTCTTCTTAACTATGTTGGTGATCCGATCGCAGAACACCCAAAGCGATTAAAAAAAGTCTCTGATAGTGTAGAAATTGAATTATTGCCAGATATACCTTCATTGGAAATAAGAGCACGAGAAATTTTTAAAAAGTATTCCACACCACTAGAAACCAGAATCCATCAGGAAGATGTCAGTCTGATTAATGGAAGAAAGAATTTTATACAAACCTCAAAGGGACCTTTGTATTTCTATTGCAATGGAGATTCAACAAAGCCTATTACTTTGGTATTACATGATTTTTCTCAATCATCAAAAGCAATGATTAGTATGAGTGATTATTTTGATTCCAGTAGTTGTAAAATCTTTATCGACTTACCAGGACATGGAGAAACAGGCCCAACACATTTAACTAACTATTCCCCTCAATCAATGATGCAAATGATTTTTGAAGCAATAAAAAATCTTGGGATAAATGATATTAAGATAATTTCACTTGGCGTCTCAAGCTCGGTGGCTCTTTTATTAAGTCAGCATACCAATTTGAATGTTGAGAAATTATTATTGATAGATCCATGGTGCCTAAATAAGGAGGAAAGATTAGAATTCGCAGAGGATTATGCACCAAATTTATCGCCATCTGTTTATGGAGAGCACCTTTTGAAAGCCTGGTATTTTGTTCGTGATAGCGAGTTATTTTTCCCATGGAATAAAACTAAAGAATCCAATGCTTTGACAAAAGAACCTAAGATTAACCCAGATGAATTGCATGAAAAAGCGGTTGATGCACTCAAATCTGGAGAATTATTAAAGCTAGTTGCAAAAGATCTGATCGGATATGATATTGAAGCAGATTTAGCTAATATTAAAACAGAATGCAATATTTTTACACAGAGAGGTAATGGCAGAGAGAAATTTGCAGAAAAGATTAATCTTCACTTAGAAAATTCTACAATAGAGGAATTGCCTAAAGATGAATCTAAGTGGTCGATTACATAGGAGAAAATAGAGAATGGATACAAACGAAATAGATTTGATAAAAGTTCTAAAAGCCGCAATTGGTGAGAAATATGTTCTCACTGATGAGCACTCACTTGAATTTTACTCTACGGATGTTTATCGCTCCCTCGAGATTCCATTGGCTATTATTCAGCCAGGAAATATTGGTGAGCTCCAAGAATCAGTTAGAATTGCTGCAGGCTTAGGAATTTCAATTGTAACAAGGGGAGGGGGTGCTTCTTATACAGATGCTTACCTTCCGACTGATCCTAATTCTATTATTATTGATACTTCCAGATTGAATAAAATCTTAGAAATTAATGAAGAAGATATGTTTGTGACAGTGGAACCTGGAGTAACATGGGCTGAAATGTCAGCTGCTTTAGCTGAGAAGAAGTTAAGAACTCCTTTTTGGGGACCATTTTCTGGTTTAAAGGCAACCGTTGGAGGCTCTACATCACAAAATAGTGTAAGCATGGGAACGAGTGCTTATGGAGGTTCTCCTGAGTCTGTTTTATGTTATGAGGTTGTGCTAGCAAGTGGGAAAATGATTAAAACAGGGTCCTTGGCTATGGAAAATAGTACGCCATTTTTTAGAAATTATGGTCCAGATATAACAGGTATATTCTCAGGTGATGCTGGTGCCTTAGGGGTCAAAGCGAGCATCACTTTAAGATTGATAAAATTACCATCACATACTCTTACCTGTTCTTTTGGATTTAAGACTTATGATTCAATGAGTCAAGCAATGGCTGCAGTTGCACGAGAGGAGTCCGCATCAAGTAACTGGGGTTTAGATCCAAAATTGCAACAAGGACAGTTAGGAAAAGTAACTTTTATGGACTCAATCAAAGCAGCTTATGAAGTTTTGAAAACTGCTAGAAACCCATTAGAAGCAATAGTTCAACTAATGAAAATGGCATTAGCAGGTAAAAGATTTCTAACTGGTTTCGATTATTCTTCTCATTTTGTGGTGGAGGGTCATAGTACAGCAGAAGTTAAAAGTAAACTTGCTCAAACAAGAAAAGCGGCAAATTCTTTTGGAACAGAAATTGCTAACACAATTCCAACTGTTATGGGCGCAATGCCTTTTATGCCTTTGTATCCAATTTTAGGACCAAATGGTGAAAGGTGGGTTCCTATGCATGGGTTATTACCATTTTCAAAAATGCAGAAAATGTATAATCGTATTCAAGACCTTTATCTAGAAAAGAAAGAGGCAATGACAAAACATTCAGTTGAAGCAGGCACAATGTTCATGACTTATTCCACTCATAGTTTCTTGTACGAAGTTGCTTTGTATTGGAAGGATGATCGGTCGATATATCATAAAACCTATTTGGATCAAGATTATCTAGATATGTTACCAATTCATGATGCAAATCCTGAAGGAAGGGCTTTAATTGCTGAACTTAAAACTCGTGTGCAGGAAATTTATTCAGATTTAGGAGCTGTTCATTTTCAAGTTGGTAAGAGTTACCCATATCAAAATGGAAGACAAGCAGAGGCTGCTATGGCTTTACAAGATATAAAAAAATCATTAGATCCTAATAATATTATGAACCCTGGAGCACTGGGTTTGTAATTATCTATGATGGCAGTTATACATAAAATAAAGGTCATAATATCGTTCAGCCTATTTTGTTTTATTTCTAGTTGTTTCCAATATTCTGACCAAATAAATCCTACTAAAAAAGAACACCGAATAGGTGTGCTCATTGTTTCACATGGAGGTTTTGAAGTTTTTGGAGAAAAAGAAACCTGGGAATCTACTATGCAAATTTTTTCATATGATCATAACAGCCCAGTTTATAAACAAATTATTTGGAATCCTGAATACTGGCCTGAGATCTTAAAAGCAGGAAATGCACCCAAAGAGAAAGGAAAGTATTCTTTTGAATATGAACGTATTGGAGGTATAGACCCATACCCAGCATCAAAAAAAATACTTACAAAGCAATTAGCATTAAGCCTTCAAAATAGAGAAAGTCAGATTGATGTTGATTTTATTGTAGATAAAATGACTTGGTTGAGCCCCGATATTTTTGAATTACCAAATCCACGTATGCTTTATTATTCAAAAATTAATAATGATGTAGTGCTCAATTATTGTGGGTCAGGTGATCCATCATGGAATGATTGTGATCCAAATCGCTATGATACAGATGGACCTATTGAGAGGCTTTTAAAAATTGGTGTTGACCGGATTATTATGATCGATTTAACAACAGCAGGTGCACGATTTTCTAAAACATTTGATGTTTTTATTGAATCAAGAAAGGTGATAGATAATTTTAATATAATTAATGGCACATCAGTTTCTCTAGAATGGGTCAATGATCCAAATCAGCTCATGTTGAGATCTTTTCCTACAGAACCTAAGAATTGGACTCGGTCATTAGGTGAACCAATTATAAATCCAATGATTGATTATGAGAGCAATCCCAATCCTGTTATTAGCGATCCTCGATTGGCAGAATTTCATGTCAAAGGTATTGAGCTGGAGTTTAATAGAGAGGTTACATTGGGTAAAACAGGAGTATTAATGGTCAATCATGGGATTCGATCTTTGGATCATTTTTTCGATCCAAAGATTAACGACACATTAATTTTAAATCAAAATATCAAAGATCAACTTTTAGAGAAATACCCTGAGATGCAGTCCGAGAATATTTTAGGTGGTTGGTTTGGTGATTTGGTGAAAAATGAAAAGATAAAAAAAGACAGATCGATTTCATCCCTTATGGAGAGAACAAGAGAAATGAGAGGAGAAAATCTGGGTTTTAATGTTTTATACGATACAAATCATGAAAGACCAAAAGGAGATTGGGGATATCGTTATTGGGAAGCATTGAATCAATTGAGAGAAAATGGAGTTGGCCATATAGTCGTTGTTTTCCCTCAAATTATGGAAAACTCAGTCTTGAATTTAGTGGAGGTACCCAATCAAATTGCTAAGGAGATTGGTTATATGAATTGGATTAATATTAATTCTTTAGATTTTGAATCTTATCCAGAAATAGGCCATCCATTTGCCGATTATTGGGGTATCTGGGTTAATCCAATGTGCAAGAGTATAGACAATCCAACTTTGATAGAATCGTGTTGCTTTGAAATGGGAGGATGCCCAAACAATCAACCTTATCCTCCAAAAAGACAAACATTACTCAATGAGAAAAGAAATGATATGGATCCTTCATTAGCATTTCATGTCTCACATTATGGACACTTGGGGTATGATCCAAACCTTGGTTCTCCAAGTGAGAAAGAACCAGTTCAAAATCAATATAATGGAACTTGGTCTATGTGGAGAGTTGAAGAAGACCACCAATTAGTAGCAGAATTTCTTGCAGATAAAGTCATCGAACATATAAAATCAAAATAAAATTGAAGGAGGGAGGCATGACAGAAAATATTCTAAGGCGTGATTTTTTATTGGGGTTGGGCGCATCGACTTTGTTAGCAAGCAATCAATCATCTGGTGCTATTAGTGGTACGATCCCAAAAAATATACCGGATTTAAGTTTACCCTTAAATAATTTAATAAACTTAATGAGAATGCAATCCAGTCTAGGAGACGTTGATCAAACCCCTTGGCATTACAATGGAACTCTTTATGCACAGAAAGGCTCAGAACAACCAATACCCATGGTGAATATTGAAGGAATGGAGAGCTATAAGGTGATATCAAAAGAAGATGGTTCCTATGAAATACTAGGAAACATGCTGACTTTTTTTAGAGACATTGATTCCAATGAAATGATTCGAGAATATGAAAACCCATTTACAGGTAAAGTAAATCAAGTTCTACCTAATATTAGAAAAGCCAGTTTAGGCAGAGGATTAAATATCTCTACAATGGGAGCAAGACCAACTCCTTTCATTGACCAGATGCCCGATAAACCTTTAATCTTGGATTGGACTTTTGGCCCCAAAACAGTTTGGATGCATAACCAAACTTCATACCCACCTGGATTATCAGAGCCTAGACTACAGCGATCAACCATGTTTGCACCACTTGATGAATTTTTAGATCAAAACGTTAACTCTCTTTCCAGTATGTTTACATCCACTGTCGTTATGCCATGGTTGCCTTGGATGGATATGGAAGGTATCGAGGGACATACTTTGTGGCATGCCTCTGGCGTAAAATTAGACACTATAGATCAACTACCCAGTGATTATTACTCAAGAATGATGAGTGAGCACCCTAAGCTTTCATCTTTTAATCTGCATGAAGATAGTGGGCCTGTGATATATGAATAACTAACTCGTGAAAATTGTTGGTATAATTGATGGATAAAATTAATCACTAAAGAATACTTTCATCTTGATTATTTCTAATAAAAAATTGGTAATTCTTATTTTTATGATAACCATGGGTTGTGATCAAAAAATTGATCAATCAAATACACAAGAGCAAACACAACAATCTGCTAACCCAATCTCTGATTTAACTGTTGATATGGGCGATGCTGAGAGAGGAAGAAAACTTTATTTTCAATGCAGAGCTTGTCATTCACTTAAAAAAGGTGAACCTCACAAAGTAGGACCTAATTTATATGGAATATTTAATGCACAAGCAGCAAGAGATAATGGTTTTATCTATTCAAATGTGTTGTTAAATTCAAATCTTAAGTGGAGTTTTGACAATCTTAATGATTGGTTGGAAAAGCCATATGAATTGGTACCTGGTAATAAAATGATTTTCTCAGGCATAAGAAATAAAGATGACCGAGATGACTTATTAGCCTATCTTTATAAAGAGACATCTGATTAAAAGAAATTATGAGTTATAAAAAACAAATAAAATTGAGGTAATAAAATGGGCAATGATACTTTCTTAGGGATGCTTGCAGAGTCACCATTCACTGGTTTACAAGAGCATATGAAGATTGGCAATAAAACTAGTAAAGAACTCCAAAGGTTTTTGAAAGCTGTTTCAAAAAATGATTGGAAGGAAGCTAAAGAATGCAGAAAAGAAATTGTTTCACTGGAAAATCAAGCTGATGATATAAAAAATAGTATTCGTAATAATCTTCCTAAATCACTTTTTATGAGTGTTTCAAGACAAGACCTTCTGGATCTAGTTTTTACTATGGATGGGATACCCAATGCTGCTAAAGATATCTCAGGTGTCATGATTGGTCGTCAAATGTTGATTCCAGAAGAAATAAAATCAGGGTTCATTGACTGCGCTAATGCCGCTATTAAAGCTGCAAATCAAGCTTCCAATGCAGTTAAGAAGGTAGATCAAATGCAAAGAAGTGGCTTCAGTTCATCCGATGCAAATTTGCTTGAGGATATTGTTTCAGAGTTGGAGAAAATTGAAAAAAAGAACGATGAATTAGAAATAGCTTTGAGGACAGAGTTTTTTAAAGTTGAAAAGGAATACCCGCCAGTCGATGTAATGTTTTTATATGATGTAATCAATAAAATTGGTTCATTAGCTGATATTTCACAAACAGTGGGACATGTATTAATAAGACTAGTATCTAAGTAATTATAGGAAATAATAATGATTGATGTAATAGCGGATTACGGCCACATTTTATTAATTATAGGCTGCTTTTGTGGCTTTTTTATGGCTTGGGGTATTGGAGCAAACGATGTAGCAAATGCCATGGGTACTTCTGTTGGTGCTAGAGCTCTAACCTTAGGTCAAGCTGTTTTAGTGGCTTGTATATTTGAATTTGCAGGCGCTTACCTAGCTGGAGGTGAGGTCACTTCTACCATCAGAAAAGGAATTATTGATTCAGGTGTCATAAATCAAACACCTGAGCTTCTGGTATTTGGTATGATCGCATCATTATTGGCAGCTGGAATATGGCTCTTGATTGCTTCGTATTTTGGTTGGCCAGTCTCGACAACTCATTCCATTGTAGGCGCCATAGTTGGTTTTGCTGCAGTGGGCATAGGGTTTGATGTTGTACAATGGCCTAAAGTTGCATCCATTGTAGCAAGTTGGGTGGTATCACCCATTATGGCAGGAACAATATCTTTTCTTTTGTTCACCAGCGTTAAACAGTTAATTCTTCAAAAACCAGATCCTTTTATGAGTGCTAAGAAATATGTACCAATGTATATGTTTCTAGCAGGTTTTATAGTCTCCATGGTGACATTTTTAAAAGGACTAAAGCATGTTGGCTTGAGCTTCTCTACTTCTCAAAGCATTGCATGGTCTCTGGTTATTGCTCTAGTGATTTGCTTAATGGGAACACTTTTACTGCAAAAGATTGATAATACTAAAAAAGAAAAAAATGGTGCCATGTTTGATGGTGTTGAACGAATATTTGCAGTGTTAATGGTTTTCACTGCATGTGCAATGGCATTTGCTCATGGATCCAATGATGTGGCTAATGCGATAGGTCCATTAGCAGCTATAGTCTCTGTCATCAATAGTGGTGGAGAGGTTGCCGCAAAATCGATACTACCAGCGTGGGTATTATTAATTGGTGCTTCAGGAATTGTTCTTGGGCTTGGTATGTTGGGTTATCGAGTGATGATGACTGTTGGTAGATCCATTACAGAACTCACACCAAGCAGAGGTTTTGCAGCTGAGTTAGCTGCTGCTGGAACTGTGGTTATAGCCTCTGGCACAGGACTTCCCATTTCTACTACTCATACGCTCGTAGGAGCGGTATTGGGAGTTGGTTTAGCTAGAGGAATAGGTGCTATTAATTTAGGTGTGGTGGGAAAAATAATTCTTTCATGGATAGTCACGTTGCCGGTCGGTGCTGGACTTTCAATTCTTTTCTTTTTTGCTCTGAAAGGATTTTTTGGATCATAAGAAAATAATAATTAATGAAGCATCTTTAGAAGAATAAATGAAAAAGCTATTACTAACTTTGATTACAACTTTCTTTTTTTTTAATATTTATGCAGAAGAAAATAAAAGCAAGGTAAGTTATGATTTTCGTTATCGTTATGAATACACAGATGATGAGAGTAAAGTTTCTAAAAGAAGGCGGAATAGGATTAGAGCTAGGCTAGGCTCAGAGTTTAAGCCAAGTGATCAGCTAATAATAAAATTCCGATTTGCCACTGCCGAAGAAAATTCAACATCTTCTAATCAGACTCTTGGCCATGGTTTTTCCTTGAGTGATATTGGCATGGATCAATTTTATTTTGGTTATGCGATTAATCAGAGTTCAAAAATTGTAGTTGGAAAACAATCAAATCCATTTTTTAGATCTAATAAAGGTGAGCTTATTTATGATGGGGATTTCAATCCTGAAGGTGTGGCTTTTCAATTTAATAAAGGCATATATTTTGGGACATTGGGTCTTTTTTCTTATGACAAAACATCTTTTGAGTCAGTCTCCATAGATGGATTTCAAATTGGGTTCTCTGACTCTTTTAACGAAGAAACTTATTTTAAGATTGCTCTTGCCCAATATAATTTTGACAAGATTAAAGGTAGGCCAGCTACAGAGATAACTTGGAATGGTAAGGTATTTGGAAACCAGATGGATATTGATGGGACTTATTTAAATGATTTTAACATCACTAATATTACTGCAGAAGTAAAAACAACGATTGGTACTCAATTAATCCCTGCTTTATTTTTTTTAGATATTGTTGATAATAAAGACGCAAAAAATGATGAGAAGGGATTTCAAACTGGAATTAAATTAAAATTTAACCGACTATGGGAAGCAACTTATTTATACAAAGACGTTGAGAAGAATGCAGTTTTTGGTGCACTAGTGAACTCTGATTTTGGAGGAGGTGGAACTGACCACAAAGGTCATCAAATGATTATTAGCTACTCTTTTTCAGAGAAATTATCTTTTGACTTTATTTGGTTTGATAATAAAAAGAGGATGGAAACAGATTATCAAAGTGCTTTCTTAGATTTTAAGTATAAGCTTTAATCATTCATTCAGTTAAGCCCCATCCGCCACCTGTATAACCTTTAGGAAGGCCTGAATCAATAGTAAAACCATATAACTCTTCATTGGGTAGAGCTTGTTTTACCATTTGATTAACAGCCAGGAGAGCATCAATGTCAATACCTGTTTTGATACCCATTGCATCCAACATAAAAACTAGATCCTCAGTAACAATATTGCCACTTGCACCGGGAGCAAATGGGCAACCTCCAATTCCACCTAGTGAAGAATCTAGTGTTGTGATCCCCTCATCCAGTGCAGCAAGAGCATTAGCTAAACCTAGACCTCGAGTATTATGCAGATGAACACTGGTCAGATTTTCACCACCAATTTCATTTTTTAGTAAGCGTATCAATCTCTTTAATTGTGCAGGGTTAGCATAGCCTGTTGTGTCCGACAGACCAACTTCATTGCATCCGAGTTCCATCATCTTTGCGCCCAAACTGAGCACAGATTTTTCACAGACTTTACCTTCAATAGTGCATCCAAAAGCTGTTGAAAGATTTCCCTCAAATTCAGGTCTATTACTCTCATCTAAGGTTTTTATGTAGTCGCTTATTTTTTTAATTTCTTCCAGAACCTGATTATGATCTTTTCGTAAGTTTGCCTTGCTATGAGATTCACTAACTGAAAGTGGTAGACACATTTTATCGACACCAGCATCAATAGCATTTTTTGCGCCTATAAAATTTGGCACTAGTGCCGCAACTGTTAAATCAGGAATGGTTTTTGCATAACGAACTATTTCATCTGTATCTGCCAATTGTGGTAATAACTTAGGAGGAACAAAAGAGCCTACTTCAATCTCTCTCACGCCTGCATTGGCTTCTGCTAGAATCCAATCTTTTTTATCCTGAGTGGACATAATGCTTTCTATACTTTGAAGTCCATCTCTTGGACCAACTTCACTAATTAATATATCGATATGTGACATCATCCAACCTTAATTATTATTGTATTATGATATTCTAACCTTACTATAAGGAAAAAGAATAATAATCAATTTTAAGGCATTACTCAAAACCAAATAAAATAAACTAACGAAATCATTAACTCATAAAGTAAAAAAATATTAACTCATGAAATCATTGTTTGATCGTAGAAAATTTATAAAATTTTTTGGAGCAGGAACAGCACTGGCATCATCTAGTTTAGCTTTCACTTATTCCATGAATAGAAAGTTTGCTGAATTATCGAAAGCCCTCATTAATAGATATTCCTGGAAGCCACTAAAATTATCCTTCCCTCATCCTACGTCTGGTATAGAGCCTGAAGATCAAATTATTTCGTATGCATATCATGAGGTTGAGGACGATCTTATTTTACCAGAGGGTTTTACCTATAATGTTGTTGCATCATGGGGTGACCCAGTTGGCGATTCTCGTTATGGATTTAATAATGACCACATTGGATTAGTTGAAACTGGTAATAATGAAGCATATTTAGTGGTTAATCATGAATGTGTGGATTTTGATAATTTTAAAACTTATTTGCAAACCTTCCCAATGGTCATGAATTATGAATTGCCTGATGAAGCTCTGAGTAATATACAGGGCGGTATCCTCAAAGATTATAATAGTTTGGATGATAATAATCCTGATAAAGAAAAGATAAAGAGCATTGTGATGGAGGCTACTGAAGATATGGGAATTTCTGTCATTTCAGTCAAAAAGAAGAACAATGGTGATTGGGTTAGAACCTATTCCGATAAGGATAGACGAATATCCATTGCGAGTGCTATCAATGATCCTAAAAAAAGATCCTATTCTACAGGCCCTGCAAGCTCTGTTTTTAATAAGAAAAATAAGCAAGGCTTTGAAGATCATTTAGGTAATGAATGTCTAGGAAGTTACTGGAATTGTTCAGGTACAACAACACCCTGGGGTACAGTCTTAAGTGCGGAAGAATATTATGCAAGTCATGCACCAGAGCCAGTCAGGAGTGATGGTAGTTCTTTTCCAACCAATACGGTACCTTTCATTCCAAGTATGGGCAATGGTTTTGGAAATATATTAGGACTGGCAGGTAATAAATATGGTTGGGCTGTTGAGGTCGACCCAAGCAATAAAGAGGATTACGGAACAAAGCATACAATGCTAGGCAGATATTTTCATGAAGCATTTGCAGTGAATTCTAAAAAGGATATGCCAATAGCCATCTATTCAGGCTGTGATAGAAAGGGAGGCCATATCTATAAGTTCATTAGTGAAGAGAGTACATCAAATCCAAAATCTAAAACCAATTCAAAATTGCTAGAGGCTGGAACATTGTATGCCGCAAAATTTAATACTGATGGGAGCGGATATTGGATTCCACTTTCAGCTGGAACAAAAATAAATCCCGTCCTTCCATCAGAAGTTATCGGCTCTGTCGTTTCGATGCCACATCCAGATAGAAGCTTAGGTGGAATAAAAAAATATGAAGATGATGTAAGTTTGAAAAATGATTTTGCAGTCTTGGGAGACTCACTTGGAGATTTATACACAGGTGATAATGAAGAGGAGATCCAAGGAGCAATTTTAATTGATGCTCATTTTTCTGCCAATGCAGCCGGTGCAACTAGTTGTCCAAGACCAGAAGATTGTGAATTTGACGAAATTAGTGGCGAACTCTATTTTGCTTTTACTTCTATTGATGTAAGTTCTAGTGATAGCCCAAATAAAGAAATATTTGGTAATAAAGAAGATCAAGATGCCTATCAACCAGGCCAAATCGTTAAGATTCTAGACGATAATGCTTCACCGTCAGCATTAACGTTTACTTGGGAAACTTTATTAATGGGAGGCGAGCCATCTGATGATCAATCAGGTTGGGCCAATCCTGATAACCTTGAGCTTGATGGGAAAGGTAATTTATGGATGGTCACAGATATTGGAAGTGACAAGTTAAATCAATCGGTTGTAGATAGGAATACTATCTCCAATAGTAATCTTAGAGGAATATATGGGAATAATAGTGCTTGGTTGATACCAAGATCAGGAGAATTTTTGGGATTATCCATACCTTTTGCAATTGGACCATCAGAATCAGAGCTTTGCGGGTTAGAATTTAGCAAGGATCATAAAACATTATTTTTGACACCGCAACATCCAGGGCTATTTAATGGTATTAGGAAAGATATGGCCCATGAAGAAAGAGAATTTTTAATCAAAACAACCGATGGTAAAGAATTTAAACAAATAAGAAGAGTTCCGATTGGTTCAAATTGGCCTTCAAAAAAAGTTAATGATCCACCAAAACCATCTTTAGTGAGTGTAAGAAGAAAGGATAATCAAATAATAATTTAGCTTTCTTTTTATAACCATGAATTCTTGTTTAAGTGATTCTTTTCGAAGGCATCAATTTGATCTATCTCTTTTAGTGTTAGATCGATTTGGCCAAGACCATTTATTAAAAAATCTTGATCTTTTTTGTCAATGCTAAAATGGAAAGAATTATTCTTTTCAAAAGTAATTATCTTCTTTGATAGGTCAATTTTTAATTGATTTTTTATTGGATTAATCTCAATGAAGTGCTTAAGACTTTCAATTTTTTGTGCATCAAGGACTATTGGTAAGAGACCATTCTTGATGCAATTATTATAAAAAATTGTCCCAAAACTAGGAGCAATAATGACTCTGAAGCCCCATTGCTGAATAGCCCATACAGCATGTTCTCTGGAAGAACCACAGCCGAAGTTATCTCCAGTTAAAAGAATTGAGGCATTTTCATATATCGACTGATTCAATATAAAATCTTTATTTATTTTTTTTGATTTTAATGACATGTAACGCCATTCTGCAAAAAGACTCTTACCTAAACCTAATTTAGAAACTTTATTGATTTCTCTGCTGGGTATAATTGCATCAGTATCAATATTAATTCTTAAAAAAGCTATAGCACTTCCTTTATGAGTTTTGAAAGGTTTCATACTTCAGAACCAATATTTTTAGTAAAATTAATATGCCCACTGATAGCACTCGCAGCGACTGTTGTTGGAGAAGCTAAGTGAGACCGTGTTCCTTTTCCTTGTCTGTTTTCAAAATTTCTATTGGTTGTTGTTATAACTCTACTTTTTTCTTCAAAGCTTTCACCACCAACGAAAAAACACATCGAACATCCCGATTCTCTCCATTCAAAACCTGCTTCAATAAAAATTTTATCTAGGCCTTCTTGTTCTGCCATTTTCTTAACCTGTGTTGATCCGGGAACACAAATGGCCTTAACACCTTTGGCTACTTTTTTACCTTTTAATAACTTTGCAGCAGATCTAAGGTCACTAATCCTGCTATTCGTACAAGATCCAATAAATGCTGCATCAATTTTGATTGTATTAATTTTTTGATGAGCTTCCAAATTCATATATTCCATAGCTCTTAATGCTGACTCTTTTTCTAAAGCATTTTCTATATTATTTGGGTCAGGGATAACATCATTAATTGGCAGCGCTTGTTCTGGACTGGTCCCCCAAGTAACGAATGGAGATAAGTTAGAACAATTGATTGTTAATTGCTTATCAAAGTGAGCATCTGGATCACTGTACAACTTGTTCCACTGGTCGAGAGCTTCATTATACTTTTCTTTTTTAGGTGCAAAAGGCTTATCTTTTAGGTAATCAAATATTTTCTGATCAGGTGCTATAATCCCTGTCCAAGCACCAAATTCAACTGCCATATTACAGAGCGTCAACCTTGCTTCAATGCCTAATTTATTAATCACAGGACCCTTGAATTCTATTGCATAACCCTTGCCTCCCGCTGCTCCATACTTTGATATTAGATAGAGTATTAAATCTTTAGAACTAACTCCTTCCGCTAATTTACCCTCAAAGGTTACCTGCATCATTTTAGGCTTCTTTAGTAGCAGTGTATTCGTAACCAATGCATGCTCACACTCACTAGAACCAACGCCCCATGCCATAGATCCTAAACCACCTAAACTGCAGGTATGAGAATCTGGACATATATATGTAATACCGGGTAGTGCTATACCTTGTTCGGGAGATACAACATGGCTTATACCTTGGTGTTCATTGTCTAGATCAAAGAAATTAATTCCTTCTTTATTTACCGAATCTCTAAATGATTTGATAAATGCACTGCCACTAGGCATCAATGTAGTGTCATTTCTACCTGGGAATGTATCAACTATATGATCGATTGTTGAAAAAACCTTTTTTGGGTTTCTCACTGATCGATTACTTTCTTCTATGCTCTTTAAGGCAATACTGCCAGTTCGTTCATGTAAGAAAATACGATCGATATAAATTAAGAAATTACCATCTCCATCATCTTTGATGACATGATCATTCCAAATTTTTTCTATTAATGTTAGAGACATATTATATGCTTATCTTATTGGCATACATTATAGATCAAATTAAGATTAAAATTTATCATCATGATTCAGCCTGTATTCACAACATTGTTGTTATAATGATATCAATTAATTGGATGTGTTAAGAATTGAGAACAATGACTAGCCATATAGATAAAAATAATAGACCTACCATGGTTGATGTATCAAAAAAAGAAGTGACTTCAAGGGTTGCTATTGCATCAGCAAAAGTTGAGCTGCCAAAAGAGGTAAGAGAAGCATTTTCTAATGGAGAGCTCAATACCAAAAAAGGTCCCGTAATTGATACAGCCATAGTGGCGGGGACTATGGCAGCAAAAAAAACACATGAACTAATACCTTTTTGTCACCCTTTGAGTTTGGATTCTTGTAAGATCGAAATTGTTTTTAATGAGATGGGAGATCTTATCATCAATTGCAAGGTTAAAATTGACCATAAAACAGGAGTTGAAATGGAAGCTTTAACAGGAGCTAGTGTGGCAGCACTGACTGTTTACGATATGTGTAAATCACTTTCCCATGAGATTATAATTAAGGATGTAGCTCTTGTAAAAAAGTCTGGTGGTAAAAGAGATATAGGATAATTAGATTATTATGGAATCTGATATTCATGGCCTTATTCTAACAGGCGGATATAGTAAAAGAATGGGCAAAGATAAGGCTTTGATTAGTGATGGCAACCAAACTATGTTAGATAAAATCTATGCACTATTAACACATTCGCTCAGTGATGTATTTATTTCCGTTAGAGAGGATCAGAAGGAAGAAGATAAAAGATCAGAATTTAATCAGATTATTGATCTAGATGAATACACAGGACCAATGGCAGGAATTCTTTCAGCTTTCAGTTTTTCCCCAAACGTTGCTTGGTTGATTGTTGCTTGTGATATGCCATTTCTTGATAACGCAACTATTAGTCATTTGATAGCAAATAGAAATAGGAAAAAATTTGCAACTGTCTTTTCTAACCTAGGAGATGGACTTCCAGAACCACTATGTGCAATCTATGAGCCAAAATTTTTTCAGAGCGTATTACAAGATAATCAATTTATCAAAAATAATAGTCCCAGAGATACATTGATAGAACTCGATACCCATCTCATTAAGCCACAAAATCCAAAAGCACTGATTAATACGAACTATCCTTGAAGGATTTGGGTGAAATTGCATTACATGTATGAGAACATGGTTTGCATAAATATTTGAATTTATTATTTTTTTAAATAAAAGTTAAATTTTGAGGAATGTAATATGGCTGACAATAATAATGCTCCTAGTAGAGAAGATGCAGAAGCAGCTGTTAAAACTTTAATCGAATGGGCGGGAGATGACCCTGAACGTGAAGGCTTGTTAGATACCCCAGCTAGAGTTGCTAAGGCTTATAAAGACTGGTTTAGTGGATACAATGAAGAGCCTGATGAATTCATGCTTCGTACATTTAAAGAAGTCGAGGATTATGATGAAATGGTAACCCTCAGAGGTATTGAATTTACCTCTCATTGTGAGCATCATATTGCTATGATTACAGGAAAAGCCTATGTAGCTTACTTGCCTAACAATAAAGTTGTTGGAATAAGTAAGCTCGCTAGAGTTGTAGATGCTTATGCTAGGCGATTTCAGGTTCAAGAGAAGATGACTTCTCAAATTGCCAAATGCATCAATAACTCTCTTCAGCCCAAAGGCGTAGGTGTTGTAGTCGTTGCTAAACATGCATGTATGACAACTCGGGGTGTGAATAAAAAGAGTGTAGATATGGTCACTAGCATGATGTTGGGTGATTTTAGGAATTCTGAAGCAACTAGGATGGAGTTTTTGAATAATATTGGACCAGTTCAAGGTTAATAAATGGCGCATGTGATAGAGACATTTGAAGACTTAAAAGCATTGGAAGGACAAGAGATTGGTGTTTCTGGATGGAAGGATGTTACCCAAGATCAAATCAATCAATTTGCAGAATCAACTAATGATCATCAATGGATTCATGTAGATATTGAGAGAGCTAAAAATGAAATGCCAAATGGGAAAACTATTGCTCATGGCTATTTAACACTTGCGATGATACCTGCAATGACTGCAGAGTTTATAGAATTCAAAAGTTTAAAAAATGCAATTAATTATGGTGTAAATAAAGTTCGATTTACGAATATGGTGCAAGTTGAGAGTAAGATTAGGGCGAGAGCTACAATTAAGACAACACGTCAAAGAGCAGGAGCCATTCAAGTTATTGGCGATACAACGGTTGAAATACAAGGGCAAGATAAACCTGCTTGTATAGCAGAAACAGTTTCTTTCTATTATTTAGAATCATAATGAATCAAAACAATAACCTAGACACATCAATTGAACGATTGGTGAGTTTGTTGGACCTTGAAGATATCGAAAAAAATATCTTCAGAGGAGAGAGCCAAGATATTGGAAGCCCACAGGTATTTGGAGGACAAGTACTTGGTCAAGCATTAATGGCAGCAAGCAGAACAGTGGTAGACAGAAATGTTCATTCTTTGCATGCTTATTTCTTGAGAAGAGGGGACTTTGAAGCACCAATAGTTTATGAAGTAGATAGAGCTCGTGATGGAGGTAGTTTTTCCAATAGAAGAGTAATCGCAGTTCAGCATGGTGAACAAATTTTTAATATGACTTCATCTTTTCAAGTGCCTGAAGATGGTCTTGAGCATCAGTCAGCTATGCCAAACGTCCCACCTCCAGAAGAGTTAGAAGATTTAGTTGACCTCATAAAACCAGAATGGATAGAGCAACTGCCTTTAAGAATTAGAAGAATGTTAACCCGTGAGAGACCCTTTGAAGTTAAACCAGTTGAAACACCTCATTTTTTAATCAATGAAGTAAAAGACCCAATTAAGCATAGTTGGATTAGAGCCAAAGGCAGCATGTCTAATGATATTGTTATGCATCAGGCTTTGCTTGCTTATGTTTCTGATTATGACTTGTTAACAACGGCAATACTGCCTCATGGAACCAATTTAATGCAAAATAAATTCCAAATGGCGAGTTTGGATCATGCGATGTGGTTTCATAATACATGTGCAGTAGATCAATGGTTGTTATTTGCCTATGAGAGTCCAAGATCAAATGGCTCTAGAGGTTTTGCAAGAGCACAAATATTTTCCAGAGATGGAGTGCTCATTGCATCAACCTCTCAAGAAGGATTAATGAGAGTTAGACGGACTTAAGTGACTTCCTGAATCGTTGTCCATTTTGAACATAATGTTCAGCAGAGAATTGGATCATTTTAATTTCTTTCTCTTCTAAAGATCTTATAACTTTGGCAGGTGAACCCATAATCAATGAGTTGCTTGGGAAAACTTTATTTTCTGTGATCAGAGAGTTAGCACCAACAATTGAATTTTTCCCAATTTGTGCATGATTAAGAATTGTACTATTGATGCCAATCAGACAATTATCTGAGATATTGCATCCATGCAGCATAACTTTATGTCCTATCGTGACATTTTTTCCTATAGTTAAAGGAGCTCCAATATCAGTATGTAATATAGAACCGTCTTGTATATTAGATCCTTTTCCTATAATGATAGGGTCATTATCACCTCGAATAACTACATTAAACCATATACTAACATCACTATTTAATTCTACTTTACCTATAATTGTTGCATTCTCAGCTATAAAATTTGAGTCATCGTAATTTGGTGTATTCTTATCAATGCTATAGATCATTTTTTAATCATTCCTTGTTTAGCAACCATTTCAGTGGCTTTATCAATTTGTTTTTGATCACCAATGAATCTTTTCGACACTGGTTTTAAATTTTCATTAAATTCATACAACAAGGGTATACCTGTTGGAATATTCATCTCAATAATATCTTCATCACTAATATCATCAATCATTTTTATTAGAGATCTCAAACTATTTCCATGAGCTACAATAATTGTATCTTTATTTCCTAGTAAGGAGGGTAGGATAGTATCTTGCCAATAGGGGCGAACACGACCGAGTGTGTCTTTCAAGCTTTCACCACAAGGCAGGTTGTCAATGCCATTATATTTTTGATCCAGACGAGGGTGATTTAAGTCATCTTCTTCAATTAATGGCGGAGGGATATCATAACTTCTTCTCCAGATCTGAACCTGTTCTTCTCCATATTCTTTTGCAACTTCAGATTTATTCAGACCTTGTAGGGCACCATAATGTCTTTCATTTAATTCCCATGCATTGGTAATAGGAATCCAAGTGAGATTCATTTCTTCAAGTATGATAAATAGAGTTCTCGTTGCTCTTTTTAAAAGCGATGTATAGGCAGCATCAAAAGAAATATTCTCTTTAGCTAAGTTATAACCTGCATCTTTTGCTTCTTTTTCACCTTTTTCAGTTAAGTCAACATCTTCCCAGCCAGTAAAGCGATTTGATAAATTCCATTCGCTTTGACCATGCCTACAGAGTATGAGTTTTCCAGCCATAATTAAACCTATGTTTTTTTAATTTTTTAAAAATAATCGTAGCATTATAGTTTATTTGATTTTTGATGTAATTAATCTTTCATGTGAAGTTATAAAAATAGCTTATAATCCCCTCTAAATAGTTTTTATAAACGTTTTACCGTAATATTTATAGTTTAATATTACGAATTATCTAAGGAGCGATCAGTGGAACGTGAGTCGATGGAATACGATGTGGTTATCGTGGGCGCTGGACCTTCTGGTCTTTCAGCAGCTATTCGATTAAAACAATTAGCTAATGAGCAATCAAAAGAAATTAATGTATGCGTCTTAGAAAAAGGCTCTGAGGTTGGAGCTCATATACTTTCTGGAAATGTTTTTGATCCCAAAGCATTAAATGAATTAATACCTGATTGGAAAGAACAAGATACCCCAGTAAAAACATCTGTTTTAAAAGATGAGGTTAAGTATTTAATCAATGAAAATTCATCCATTTCTGTGCCACTGCTGTTTGCACCTACATTTAAAAATCATGGAAATTATATTATTAGTTTGGCTAACCTTTGCCGATGGTTAGGAGACTATGCTGAAGGTTTAGGAGTGGACATTTTTCCTGGTTATACTGCTTCAGAAATTATCTATGAGGATGATTGTGTTATTGGTGTAGCTACAGGTGATATGGGAATCGATAAGGATAAAGTCAACAAAGACAGTTTTGAGCCAGGTATAGATTTGAAAGCCACATACACTATTTTTTCAGAAGGTTGTCGAGGGCACTTAGGGAAACAACTGATTCAGAAATATAGTTTAGACCATAATTCAGATCCTCAACATTACGGCATTGGTTTTAAAGAAGTATGGGATATCGACCCGGAGTTGCACCAAGAGGGCCTAGTGATGCATACGATGGGCTGGCCTGCTCAAAGCGACACTTTATCAGGCTCTTATTTTTATCATGCTGAGAACAATCAAGCATTCATTGGGTATATTGTACCTCTTGACTATGAAAATCCTCACATCAATCCTTTTGAAGAGTTTCAACAATGGAAGCATCAACAATCAATCAAGACATACTTAAAAGGAGGAACAAGAGTTTCCTATGGAGCAAGAGCTCTAATAAAAGGTGGTCATCAGTCGAGACCTAAAATGAGCTTTCCAGGAGGTTTAATTATAGGTGATAATGCTGGCACACTTAACTTTCCTAGAATTAAGGGTACTCATACAGCTATGAAATCTGGAATGATAGCTGCTGAAAGTATTCTTCGAGAATTCACTAAAGAATCACCAGTTAATGATTTAGAAGACTATGAGAATCAATTTAAGTCTTCTTGGGTTGAAAAAGAGCTTTTTAAAGCCAGAAATTTTTTACCCTTCATTCATCAATTTGGAACTAAATTAGGAGTCTTTTTTGCTGGTATAGATCAACTAATATTCAGAGGTAAACTTCCATTGACCTTGCATCATGAAACACCTGATCATGAATGTTTAAAGAATGCTGATGTCATGCCAAAAATAGATTATAACAAGCCAGATGGATCATTGTCTTTTGATAAACTATCATCAGTATTTTTATCAAGCACGAATCATGAAGAAGATCAGCCTTGTCATTTAACACTAAAAGATACCTCTATTCCTATAGGGAAAAATCTACTGCTTTTTGATGAACCCGCTCAAAGGTATTGTCCTGCTGGTGTTTATGAAATTATTGAAAAAGATGGTGAAAAATTATTCCAAATTAATGCACAGAATTGTGTGCATTGTAAGACTTGCGATATCAAAGATCCAAGCCAGAATATAGTATGGGTAACGCCTGAAGGTGGAGGGGGTCCAAACTACAGTAATATGTAGTTAATTAATGGATCAAAGCAATTATAAAAACGATCTCTTAGAACCTTTAACTAAAGGCTTTATTCTGATAAATTTTAATGGTGAATTAGATTTTAGATTACTAAGAATGGGTTCAAAGTTATATATATTATGATAGAAAAGAAAATAAAAAAGAAAGGCTATTTATTTTTTGTAACGGCTGTATTCCTCTTTGTGGGTTCCATAGTTTATTCTCAATCGAATAATGAAGAAGCAATAATACTCCCAAATCCAATTGATATTTTGGGCGATAGTCTTGTTGTGCAAACTAGTACAACTGAGGGATCACAGAAATCCCAAGTCAAAATTTCCAATCTATCTAATCAAACACAAGAATTACTAGGTGAATATCGGTTGGTTTTGCAACAAATTGATCGATTGATTTCATACAATGAATACGTTGAAAGATTAATTGATGATCAAGAATTACAAATTAAAGACATTAACCAGCAATTGGTTGATTTTGCAATTGTAGAAAGGGGTATCGTTCCCTTAATGTTGGAGAGTATCGATACTCTCGATAAGTTTATTGATCTAGATATTCCATTCTTATTGGAAGAAAGGAAACAAAGAATCGCAAGATTAAGAATCATCATGGATCAATCTGACATTACTGTTTCTGAGAAATATAGGCAAATTATGGATGCTTATCAAATCGAGACCAGTTACGGAGCAGATATTGAAGCCTATAGTGGTTTTCTAGATATTGAAGGCCAAACAAGACAGGTTGATTTCCTGAGAGTAGGAAGAACCTCATTAACTTATCAAACACCCAATCAAGATGAGACTGGTTTTTGGAATAAAGAATTAAATCAATGGCAGGATTTATCGAGAGAGTATACCGATTATGTCCAGCAAGGCCTTAGAATTGCAAAAAAACAAGTGACTCCAGACCTCATTGAGCTTCCAATTGAAGCACCTGGAATAGTTCAATGAAATTTTATAAATCAAATATTTCCTTTATCTTTATTTTTGTAATGGTGCTGAGTATTAGCTCAATAGCTCAAGAAGATGCACAGATAGAAGGTGATGAAATGTCTCTTGAAAATCGGAAAGACCTTGAGAGCCTTAAAGATATTCTAACAATGCAGAAACTGCTTGAAATTACTCGAAGTGATGGATTTCAAACATCAGTCGTAAATTCTAAAAGAGAGGAACAGTTCATTGATGCTAGAGATCAGCAAAAATTCTTGCTTGATCAAGCAAAATTAAGGCTTCAGGAAGAAGAAGAAAGAAGTATTAGGCTGCAAAGTGAGTTCGAAAATAATGAGAAGATTCTTGAGGAGATTGGAGAGACTTTGAGAATTAGGATTGGTAATTTTGGAGAACTTTTCGGAGTCTTTAGGCAAGTTGCCGGTGAAGTAATAGCTACAGTAAAAAATTCAATTGTTTCATTGCAGTTTCCTAATCGTGAAATTGCTTTGGCAGTGATGGCAGAAACCAAAGGCCTACCTTCAATTAGTCAAATGAAGAGTTTAGTGGTTTCAATGCTTGAAGAAATGACACAATCTGGTCGTGTTGAGCGCTTTCAAGGAGAAGTTGTTTTACCAGGAGGCTCATTAGCGAATGCTGAAATTGTGAGAGTCGGCGTGTTTAATGCGATCACAGAAAATTTCTTTTTAAAGTTTGTCCCTGAAACACAAACACTGCAAGTCTTAGCAAGGCAACCAGCTAGAAGATATAGATCTATGGCTGATGATTTATTCAAAGCGAACAAAGGGTTTGTGACAATGGCTGTTGATCCTAGTAGGGGACAAATACTTGGGTTATTAATACAAGCACCTGGACTTAGTGAAAGAATTAATCAAGGGGGTGTGGTTGGTTATTTTATTATTTTAATTGGTTTTATTGGTGTGGTTTTATCATTATGGAGGTTGAGAATCCTAAGAAAAGAAGGAGAGGCTATTGAGAGACAGCTTTCGAACACTGATATTTCAAGTGACAATGCACTCGGAAGAATACTATCAGTCTACACTGAGAATGAAGCTGCTACTGTAGAATCGCTAGAACTAAAAGTTGATGAAGCAATTTTGAGAGAAGTTCCAAAATTAGAAAAATACCATAGCATTATTAAGGTCTTTGCTGCAGTTGCTCCATTATTAGGTCTTTTAGGGACAGTGGTTGGAATGATTGCAACATTTCAAGCTTTGACTCTTTTTGGAACAGGCGATCCTAAATTAATGGCAGGAGGAATATCACAAGCTTTGGTCACAACCATGCTTGGATTGATAGTCGCTATTCCTTTGGTTTTCTTGCACAGTATATTAACCAGTTGGAGTGGCTCCTTGATCGAGATTCTTGAAGAGCAAAGTGCTGGTTTAATTGCGAGAAATGCAATAAAAAAATAATTTCATAATCGTGAAAGTAATGAATTATTCCATACTAAAAAAAATTCAAGTCTACTTAAATTCAAAAGAATTATGGGTTCTTTCAGTTCTAATGTTTTCAGCATTATTTGCCATTTTAATAATTGTTTTTAATGACATCAGAGATTTTTTTGAAGCAGGAGGTCCTGTTTTATGGGGGATACTTATTGTCACTGTCATTATGTGGACTCTAATTGTGGAGCGTTTTTGGTTTTTTTATTACGTTCTTCCAGTGAGGATAAAAAAGACTTCGGATGACTGGAATGCAATGAATCTGTCTCTCAATTGGTATTCGAAAAAAATTAAAGAGCAAATGATTTCAGAACTATCCATCAATTCAAAACAATTTATTCTTACAATTGAAACAATGATGCAGATTTTGCCTTTGCTTGGATTGCTAGGAACTGTGGTTGGCATGATTAAGGTTTTCGATGTTATGACCTTTTTTGGCACGGGTAATGCAAGATTAATGGCGAGCGGTGTATCTCAAGCAACAATTCCAACAATGGCTGGTCTTGTAGCTGCTATATCAGGAGTCTATATTGCTAATATGCTTAAAAGAAAATCTGAAGATGAGATAGATAAGGCCGCCGATCATTTAATTATTGAATAAATATGAGAAGACGATTCACAAAAAAACAAGAAGCAAGCGAGATAAACATTACACCAATGCTGGATATTGTTTTTATTATGTTGATCTTTTTTATAGTGACCACTTCATTTGTTAAAGAGATTTCAATAGATGTTAATAGGCCAACAAAATCACCCATCAAAGAACAAAAAAAATCAGAAGTTATTTCTGTTCGTATTTCATCAGAAGGGCAAATCTTTATTCAGGATCGTTTGATCAATTTAGATGCAGTCAGAGCTAATATTGAGTCTAATTTAGCTTTGAAACCCCAAGCTTCTGTGGTTGTTGTCTCAGATAGAGAGGCAGATGCTGGTTTTTTAGTTAAAGTTATAGATCAATCTAGGTTAGCTGGTGCTTCAAATGTATCAATAGCAGCTCAAAAATAAGACTATGTTAAGAAGAAGGAAAAGAATAGAAGAGGATAGTGAGATAAATATTACACCCATGATGGATATTGTTTTTATTATGTTGATCTTTTTTATTGTGACTACTTCATTTATTAAGGAAACAGGAATAGATCCAAGTAGACCTGAGGCAGAAACAGCAAGAAGAGCAGAACGAGGTAATATACTGATAGCGGTCTCGCCTAATGATCAGATCTGGATGAATAAAGGTCCTATTGAGCTTGAAATGGTAAGAATACTCATGGAGTCAGCGCATTCAGAGAACCCTGAAAGCAGTGTTGTAGTGGTTGCTGACGAGTTAGCTTCAACAGGTTTAGTCATTGATATTATGGACCAAATAAGATTGAGTGGTATCTCTAAAGTGTCTCTTTCTGCAAAGGAAAAATAATCTATATGAACTTTGCTATTCTAACATTCAAACCAGAAATGAGATATTTATCAGCAATGATTTTAGGAGTCATTGTTTCACTATTTTTATTTTTCTTAATGCAGGCTTTAATTGATTCTGGGGATCAAAATTATAAAACATCTGCTGATAGTCAGATATTGGAATTTATTCGAATCAAGGATGATGAAAGCCTAAGTTTTAAAGATAGGGTTAAGCCCAAGAAACCCACTCCACCAAAAGAGCCTCCACCTCCACCGAAGCTTGTTGTCCAAAAGCAAGCTAAACCTACTGTCAATAAAATTAAAATAGAAATACCTAATATAGATTTACCAACCATTGCAGGAGGAGGTCCTTTTTTAGGTAACTGGGAAGGCAATCCTTTAGCCGAAGGTGATGTTCTTCCCATTGTAAGAATTGACCCTCAGTGGCCAAGAGAAGCCTTAATTGAGGGCATAGAAGGGTATGTTATTGTTGAAGTGACTATTGCCTCTGATGGCAGTGTTCGTGGTGCCTCTATTATAGAATCAATTCCTAAAAGAATGTTTGATAGGAGTGTCATCAGAGCCGTTTTGAAATGGAAATTCAAACCAAGAATCATTAATGGTGTTGCTGTTGAGAGAAAAGCAATTCAAAGGTTAGATTTTAAGCTTGATGGGTAGTTTTATAAAGAAAAATAGTTCAAAAAACAGCATTGGTAAACTAATAATAATTTCTATTTTATCGGTATCTACCAGTTCAGTTTTATATCCAAATGACTTTGAGTCATATCATCCTTTGAATGAAAATAGAATCATTATAGACCGTGCATCTTCTGCAAAGAAGATGTCCTATAATGTCAATAAGAAACTTGAAGGCGTTGCTGATCGTTTTGGAGATGGGGATCTTGATGGTGCCCTCAAAAATTTAAGTTTAATGTTGGATTGGAACTTATCTAATTACGAAAAAGCTGTCATTTATCAATTTATGGGTTTTGTTTATGTTCAGCAAAATGATACTAATTCAGCCATTGATGTTTTTAAGAAATGTATCGATTTAAATTATCTATCAAATTCACAACACCAAAGCACTGTTTTTAATCTTGCTAGTTTATATGGTTCTCAGGAGAAATGGGATTTAGCAATTAACTCTTTAATGGAATTCTATAAACATGAGTTAGACCCTGCAGCTGAATCTTATATTATGATGGGCATCGCCTATTTTCAGAAAGGCGAACCCTTAGAAGCTTTGCCCTATATACACATTGCAAATATTAAATCACTTAAGCCAAAAGAAAGTTGGTTACAGCTTGAGGTAGCTATTTTATTTTTAAACCAAAGATATGAAGAAGCTGTCACAGTTGTAAAAACACTCTCAACTTTTTGGCCAGAAAAGGAAAAGTATTGGGAGACAATGGCGGGTGCTTATATGGAAATGCAAAAAGATACCGATGCATTGGCAGCATTAAGTTTAGGTTATAAAAATGATGCATTAAGTAAAAAAGAATCCATAGAGAATCTTGCAAGATTGAGTTTATATCTTGAGATACCTTATCAAGCTGCAATCATAATCGAAGAGAATATGGATTCAGGACTAATTGAGAAAAATGAAGATAACCTCAAGCTACTCTTGGGAGCTTGGACAGCGGCTAGAGAATTTGATCAGGCAATTGCTGTGATCGATGTATTAGCTCCAATGACAAATGAGGGTAAGCTTTATATTCAAAAAGCTATGCTCTTAAATGAAAAGGGTGATTGGAATGGTATAAAATTAGCAACACACCAAGCATTAAATGATAATAATCTCGAGAATATTGGAGATGTTTATATTTTGAGAGGCATGGCACATACAGAATTGGAAGAATACCAAGAGGCCATTAAGTCTTTTACGAAAGCGGTTGAATTTGGAACTGAAACGAATAAAAGGAATGCAGATGCTTGGCTCGATTATGTTTCAGATAGAGAGGGCAACTGATCAAGCTTTAAAAGACTTATGACGCAAGTCTGGTTCATCTAGCTTACTTAATATCATTTCTCTTGATTGGTCCGATATTTCTTCAGCAGTTATCTCTTGGCCTTTGGTTTCAATCGGCGGCGATACAGACACAATAAAATCAACTTTTTTAGGAAGCCAACTTTCAGATCTTAGAAATGTTCGACTTCCTGAAATACTGATAGGTATAACAGGGACATCATTTTTAATAGCGGTTAAAAAAGCTCCTTTTTTAAATTTCAATAATCCTTCTTCTTTTAGAAAAGTAGCTTCAGGAAAAAATATAATTGAGTTTGATGATTTACTACTTGATATAATTTTTTTGAAATCTTCAGCCCCTTTTTTGGGATTTATTCGATCAACTAAATGAGTCCCTAGCTTACTTAAAACATATTCAGCAAATGGTATATGACCTAGTTCTTTTTTAGCAACGTAAGCAAATTTGGGAGGCAATGCAGCAGCAAGAATCATAGGATCTGAATAGCTTGCATGATTAGCAACAAGAATTGAAGGCCGATCTACTAGGTTTTCTTCGCCTTCAACAATTAAATTTAGTCTTAATAATTTTATGATCAGTGAACAGGATTTTTTCGCTAAATTTCTAGTAGATTCAATGTTCCTAGTAAATGGTAAGCAAATAATCATTCCTAAAGCTATGATTATAAAAACAAGCCATGCCCAAGAACCAAAAATATATAAAGAAAGACTTTTCATCAGTTTATTTATTAATATAAATATATGATACATACTCTAATACCATGAAAAAAATGAGTAAAGAAGATTTTCAATCTAAAATCAGTATTGATAACTTTATAGATTCAATCTGGCTGGAACAAGGTTTATCAAAAGCAACACTGGATGCTTATCGATCAGATTTAAGTGGGTTAGAGTATTGGACTACTAAAAAAAATATTACTTTAGAAAATATTTCTAGAGCCGACCTGTTGGATTACATTTCTGAGAGAGCAAAAAATGGTTCAAGTTCAAGGTCTTCTGCAAGAATGTTGTCTTCATTTAGGCGATTTTATGGATATCTTTTTCAGCAAGAATTGATTAATAACAATCCTACAGAAAAAGTATCTATGCCAAAAATAGGTAGATCCTTGCCACAAATTATTTCTGAAGAACAAGTATTGAGACTTATTAAAGCTCCTATTGCTAAAAAACCCTTAGGATGCAGAGATAGAACCATGTTGGAATTACTTTATGCCACTGGTTTGCGAGTTTCCGAGTTAGTAACATTAAAGAAAAATCAGCTGAATTTGAATCAAGGTTTTATTAGAGTAATTGGCAAAGGAGACAAAGAAAGATTGGTTCCTATAGGAGCTATTTCACAAAGATGGTTAAGAAAATATCTGGATACAGCATTCAATGAAATTATTGGTGATCGAGAAACAGATTATTTGTTTCCCACAAAAACCTCTGATGCCATGTCAAGGCAAGCTTTTTGGCAGATAATAAAGAAATATTCTAAAAAAGCGGGTATTGAGATTCATTTGTCACCACATACACTCAGGCATGCCTTCGCTACCCATTTAATCAATCATGGTGCCGATCTTAGAGTGGTTCAAATGCTTTTGGGACATAGTGATTTATCCACAACTCAAATTTATACTCACATAGCGCAAGCCAGACTTAAAGAGATGCATGAAAAACACCATCCTAGGGGATAAATATTTTATAATAATAGTTATGAAAAACACGATAAAAATTACTTTGTTAATTGCAGCACTTACTGTCTTTGGCGACCTCACTTCAAATGAAATAGAAAGTAATAAATCAGTTGTAGCAACAAAAGAAAGAGTTGTTGAAGAGCTATCAACAATTATGCCTGAGGCAACTGTTTCGGAATCGGAAATACCAGGTATATATTCTGTCTCTATAGGCACCATGGTTGGTTATGTCTCAGAAGATGGCAAATATATATTAAGAGGTGATATTTATGACATGGAGACCAATGAAAATATAACAGAAGGACTAAGAGCTAAATCCAGAATTGAGTTGTTAAAGAGTATTAATGAAGAATCAATGGTTATTTTTGCTCCTGATACTTTTGATCGTACAGTAACAATTTTTACTGATATAGATTGTGGTTATTGTCGAAAATTTCACAGTCAGATAAAAGAAGTCATGGAACAAGGAATCAGGGTTCGATATCTCTTCTTCCCAAGAACTGGACCGGGGAAAGAGAGTTGGCTTAAAGCCCAAAAAGTATGGTGCAGTGAAGATAGATTGAAAGCCATGACACGAGCAAAAAAAGGGTCTTCGATTAGATCTGAGACCTGTCTAGATGATCCAGTGGAGAGTCATTATAATACTGGGTTAGAGTTCAATGTTCGCGGTACACCAACTTTGATTACAGACTCAGGAGAAATGATTGTTGGTTATATGGAAGCAACATCCCTCAGAGCTAAATTGGATTCTGAATCTTAATTATTTCTCAAGATATTGAAGCTTATTCTTTACCTCTCGCCATTCATCAGCATCATCAGGAGGAGTAGGAGCGTAAGAAATAACAGGCCATATTTCGCATAATTCTTGATTCATTTCTAAAAACTTTTCTTGGCCTTCTGGTATTTCATCGTCAGCAAAGATTGCATCTACAGGGCATTCAGGTTCACATAGTGCACAATCTATACATTCATCAGGATTAATTACTAGCATATTAGGCCCTTCATGAAAGCAATCCACAGGACAGACTTCCACGCAATCTCCCAATTTGCATTTAATACAACTTTCACCCACTAAAAATGTCATGTTATTTATACCTCATTCAAATTAAGCTTTGTTCTAAATATTTTTAATCAATTGTTTTATATATTGGATTAAAGTCCCCATGTTCTTTTTCTATTTGGGCCTCTAATGTTATTTTAACTGTTTCAAATGCGATTTGCTTCCATGGAATATCAGATAAGTTAAACATTTTTACATCTAATGATTCTACTCCTGGTGAAAACTGTAAATTGTCGAGAGTTGCTCTAAAAAATATATGTACTTGGTTAGCATGGACAACATCTATAATAGAAAGTAGAGGTCCTATATTTGGAGTGATCATAGCTTCTTCTTCTGTTTCCCTAATAGCACCGTTGGCTATACTTTCTCCATTTTCGAGAAAGCCAGCAGGCAGTGTCCAATAGTTACTTCTTGGTTCAATAGCTCTTAAGCAAAGCAGAACTTGGTCATTAAAGATTGGAATAGTCCCAACGACAATTTTTGGATTTTCATAATGGATGAAATGACAGTCAGTGCAAATGTACCTCAATTTAGTATCATCTTGAGGTATCTCTAGCTTATTTTTTGCGCCACATTGACTACAATATTTCATAAAATCCTTCTTTTACTGCCGGGAGAGAGACTCGAACTCTCACGGGTTTAACCCCACCGGATTTTGAATCCGGCGCGTCTACCAATTCCGCCACCCCGGCTAATATTTAAGAAGAATACAATGAGAGGCTTAACCAGTCCATAAACTTTAGTGATAAATTACTTATTTGATTATTATTTAATCTATAAAATGATTCTATGGAAACATCTGAATACTATTATGATTTGCCAGAAGAGTTAATAGCACAAACACCTAGTGAAAAGAGAAGTGATAGTAAATTATTGCATGTTGTACCCAATAGTTTTGAAGATAGAGTTTTTTCTGATCTCACTACCATGCTCAATGAAAATGATTTATTGGTTATAAACAACACTAAAGTTATTCCTTCAAGAATGAAAGGGTTTAAAGAATCAGGAGGAAAAATAGAAATTCTTCTGGAAAGAATACTAGGTAATTATCGTGCACTAGTTCAAATTAAATCAAGTAGAAATCTTAAAAATGGGTCTTCACTTTATTTGAGTAATAATATAGAGATTCATGTTGTGTCCAAAGAAGATTCTTTTTATGTCGTTGAGTTTCCAGAAGAAGTAGAAAAGACTATGAAACGCTTTGCTACCGTTCCATTACCACCTTATATAAAAAGAGAGGCTAATCCTAGAGATGAAAAAAGATATCAAACGGTTTACGCCTCAAAGCTAGGGGCAGTTGCTGCTCCTACAGCAGGTCTTCACTTCACTGAAGAACTGTTGAACAAGATTCAGAAAATGAAGGTAGATATAGGGGAGATTACATTACATATTGGTGCAGGAACATTTATGCCTCTAAGAGCAAAACAGTTGCAGATGAAAAAATTGCATAAAGAGTATTTTAGTATTGATCAAAAACTTTGTAACCAAATTAAACACACAAAAAAACTAGGAGGGCGAATTATCGCAGTTGGCACAACAGCCACAAGAGCTTTAGAAACAGTTGGCTTGAAAAGAATTGAACCAAAAAAAGGCTATACGGATATATTTATATATCCTGGTTTTAGATTTAAAGTAGTCGATGCTATGATTACCAACTTTCATCTACCAGAATCTTCTTTAATGATGTTGGTGGCAGCATTTTGTGGTAGAAAAGAAATACTAAGTGCCTATAGGCATGCTGTAGAGAATCGTTATCGATTCTTTAGTTATGGGGATGCTATGTTTTTAGAAAGAAAGGATACCTAATAGGTGAAATTTAGACTTATCAATCAAGACGGACTGGCTCGAACAACTGAAATTAAGTTTGAGAGAGGGGTTATTCAAACTCCGGTCTTTATGCCCGTAGGCACATACGGTACTGTAAAAACTACAACACCAGATGAGCTTCTTGATTTGGGTGCTGAAATTATTTTAGGCAATACGTATCATCTTATGATTCGACCAGGAGAGGACATCATTAAAGCACATCAAGGGTTGCATACATTCATGGGTTGGGAAAAACCTATTTTGACTGATTCGGGTGGATTTCAAATATGGAGTCTTTCAAAGAAAACAAAAATCAATGATGATTATGTAGAATTTGATTCCCCAGTCAATGGCGACATTATTAGATTGACTCCAGAAAAAGCAATGCAAATACAAAATATTTTGGGTAGTGATATCCAAATGGTTTTAGACGAATGTACAAAATTCCCAGCTACAAAAATCGAAGCTAGTGTATCGATGAAAAGATCTGAACAGTGGGCTCAAAGAAGCTTTGATGCTTTTCATGCGCATCAAACAAATAATGACAGTGCACTCTTTGGAATTATTCAAGGTGGTATGTATGAAGATTTGAGAATAGAAAATCTTGAAATATTAGCAAATATTGATTTCGATGGATTAGCAATTGGAGGCTTATCAGTTGGCGAGCCTGCTCAAGAAAGAGCCATAGTTTTAGAATCATTGCTACCTAAAATGCCTAAAGAAAAACCAAGATACTTAATGGGACTAGGGACGCCGGTTGATATTATCAATGCTGTCTCTGTAGGTGTTGATATGTTCGATTGCGTTATTCCAACAAGACATGCTAGAAATGGTCAAATATATACATCCAAGGGAGTTTTAAGGATTAAAAATGCACCTTATAAGAATGATATGATGCCTCTAGATTCTGAATGCTCATGTTACAGTTGCGGAAAATTTACTCGTTCATACATCAGGCATCTATTTAATTGCAATGAAATACTTGGTGCTAGGCTTGCAACCATTCATAATTTATCCTTTTATATTAATTTAATGAAAGCAATTCAGGACTCAATTAATAAAAATGAATTTGAAAAATTTGCTAAAAAATTCATAGAGAAGTATCAGCAATAATTATTTCTATGTCATAATTGCAACACTAATTTTTGGAAGGTAAGAAAAATGTTTATAGAAAATGCTTGGGCACAGACAAGTTCTTCACAAGGAGACCCTTTTTTGAGTTTCCTTCCACTGATCGTTATTTTTGTTGTTTTCTATTTTTTACTGATCAGGCCTCAGTCAAAAAAACAAAAAGAACATCGAGAAATGATTGATACACTAGAGCTCGGCAACGAAGTAGTTACTGCTGGTGGCCTGCTTGGAAAAATTGTTGAGATTGGCGATCAATATCTTCAGTTGGAGATATCTGATGGTGTCAAAGTCAAAGTTCAAAGAACTACAATTGGTGCTCTTATGCCAAAGGGAACCATTAAAAAAGGTTAATTTCTTTATGAATCAATACCCACTTTGGAAAAATATTTTAGTGATTACTGTTGTCTTAGTAGGTTTTTTATTGGCTATTCCAAATTTTTATGGAGAAGATCCATCCTTAATAGTTTCCAAAGAGAATGGACTTGCATTTAATGAGACTGAAATTAATGAGATCAAGGCTCACCTTCAAGAGAAAGATAAATCTTTTAGTTCTATAGATCTAAAAAAGGATCAACTTTTGATCCGGTTTAGCAATGTTGAAAGTCAAATTAATGCTAGTGATACCATTCGTTCGTATCTTAATAGAGTCGCTACTGTGGCTCTAACTTTTGCTCCAAGGACACCCAATTGGATTGATCAACTTGACTTGAATCCAATGAGTCTTGGTCTTGATTTAAGAGGCGGTGTTCATTTTAAGTTTGAAGTTGATCTAGATGCAGCAATTGACCAAAGGATTAATCAGTATGTGACTGATATTAACAAATCATTAATTGACCAAAGGATCAGAAGAAATATAAAAAAAGAAGGAAATAGAATTAGGATTGAGCTAACAAATTCAGAAGATTATACAGCAACAAGAAGAACTGTAAGAGATATAGATAATTTATTGAAAGTGACGAATTCATCTAATTCCACAGTCGCATCTATGATTGTAGAGATGACCGAGGATCAACTCAAAGAGAGAAGAGACTTTGCTATTCAGCAGAATATTCTAACTATGAGAAACAGGGTCAATGAGCTTGGTGTTGCTGAACCTATCGTTCAAAGACAAGGTTTGGATCGTATTATTGTGCAGCTTCCAGGAGTCCAGGATCCAACTCAAGCTGAAAGAATTCTTGGAGCCACTGCAACACTCGAATTTAGACTTCTTTGTGAAAATGAAAATGCGTTCGAAGCAGAAGAAAAGGGAAGAGCACCTATTGGTTGTGATTTATTCTATGAGAGATCTGGAAACCCTGTTCTTCTGAAAAAGAAAGCTATAGTGACTGGTAATCAACTGATTGACGCATCTCAGTCTTTCTCTCAAGGAAGACCTGCTGTTTCCATTAGACTGGATAGCAAAGGATCAAAATCAATGCTTGAAACAACGAAGAGAAATTTAAATAAGCCTATGGCTGTCTTATTTATTCAACAAAGGCAAGAAACGAAGGAAGAAAATGGAGTGTTAGTAAATAGTGCCGTCTTAGATAAAGAAGTCATTAATATTGCAACCATTAGGGGTGTTTTCAGTAGTCAATTCGAGATTACAGGTGTTTCCGTATTAGAGGCCAAAGATCTTTCAATTTTATTAAGAGCCGGGGCTTTAGCAGCACCAATATTTAAAGTGGAAGAAAAAACTGTTGGACCTAGTTTAGGACAAGATAATATCAATAAGGGTTTTAATGCAATCTTGATAGGATTAGCTCTCGTGATCGTTTTTATGGCTTTTTATTATAAAGGATTTGGTCTTATTGCTAACTTTGGTCTATTGATCAATTTGGTTTTAGTCGTTGGATTATTATCGCTGTTACAAGCTTCTCTAACTCTTCCTGGAATTGCAGGTATTGTCTTAACAGTCGGAATGGCTGTTGATGCTAATGTTTTAATTTATGAGAGGATCAGAGAAGAGCTTAGAAACGGTAATTCACCTCAAGCAAGTATCACAGCTGGTTATCAAAAAGCATTTGCTACTATCACGGATGCTAATGTAACTACTCTTATTGCCGCATTGGTATTATTTACTTTTGGCACAGGACCAATTAAAGGTTTTGCGGTAACGCTTTCATTGGGAATTATTACTTCATTATTTACAGCAATCTTAGCTTCAAGAGCGATTGTTAATATTGTTTATGGACAGAGAACTATTAAAAAACTAAGGATATAAAAGTTGAATATAAAAAAAATAAATTTTCTATCCATTCGTTATATGACTACTGTTTTTTCTATCATTCTAATGCTTATATCCATAAGCTCATTGGTCTTTAGAGGCTTAAATCCAGGCATTGATTTTACTGGAGGATTTTTAGTCGAAGTTGCTTACGATCAGCCACCATCTATAGTAGAAGTTAGAGCAAAACTTAAAGATGCTGGTTTTTCTGATGCAATTGTTCAAAATTTTGGTTCATCTAGAGATCTTATGATTAGAATCCTACCAAGAGAGAATCTTGATAATAAAGTCGTTGGTAAGCAAATACTCGATAGCCTTGATTCATCCACCAATTCAGTGAAACTAAGAGGTTCAGAATTTGTCAGTCCGCAGGTTGGTGAGGAGTTAACTGAGGATGGTGGTCTAGCAATGATCTTCGCATTGATTTTAATTATGATTTATATCATGGCGCGGTTTCAATGGAAATTCTCCATAGGAGCTGTTATTGCTCTAATACATGATGTCCTTATTACATTGGGCATATTCTCTATTTTTCAGCTTTCTTTTGATTTAGCTGTTTTAGCGGCAATACTCGCGGTTGTTGGCTACTCTCTTAATGATACGATTGTTATATTTGATCGCATTAGAGAGAATTTTAGAGCTATGAGAAATACTGAAACTATCGACATACTCAATACATCTATCACACAAACAATTAGTAGAACCATTATAACGAGTGGCACGACTTTGATGGTCTTGTTGGCATTATATTTAATAGGCGGAAAATCTTTAGAGGGCTTTTCTCTTGCCTTAATTATAGGTGTTTTAATTGGAACCTATTCATCTATTTTTGTAGCATCCACTTCCGTTTTATATCTCAATGTTTCAACAACTGATTTAATTGTCACTAAGAGAGAAGAAGTTGATGATGGAATGCCATAGAAAGCATTCATTAAGCGTATAATTTAATTAACCTGTCATCGTATTTTTTTACAACTGCATTCATTAGTTCAAAGACTCTAGGATTACCTGTGATGATACTGCCTGTCTCTAATACATCTTGATTCGGTATTAGGTTTTGAACAATTCCTCCAGCTTCTTGAATGAGCAATATTCCTGCGGCAATATCCCAAGGTTGAAGTCCAAATTCCCAGAATCCATCGTATCTTCCAGACGCAACATAGGCTAGATCAAGTGCAGCTGAGCCTGGTCTTCTGATGGCACCAACTTTTTTTGTAAAATCTGAAAAGATATCCAGATAGACTTCAAGCCAATCTTCTTGATCTCGATAAGGAAAACCAGTTCCAAGAAGTGAGCCTTCAAGTACATTTTGTTTGCTAACCCTAATCTTTCTTCCATCCAATTGACTGCCAGCACCTCTAATTGCTGAGAATAACTCTTGTCTGGAAGGGTCATAGATGACCGCTACTTCCAGTCTGCCTTTAATTTTCAGAGCGATAGAAACACAATAAACAGGAAACGCATGAATGTAGTTTGTAGTTCCATCAATTGGATCTATTATCCAAAGGTATTCCGAACTATTGTCTTGGTATCCACTCTCTTCAGCAAGAATATTATGATCAGGATATCTGGACTGTATAATTTCCTTTATTGCTTTTTCTGCCTCTTCATCAACATAAGTAAAGAATTCATTGTAAGCTTTCGTTTTAATATCATTTGCATCAATCCTATTAAAGTTCGATTGAGCAATATCTCCCGCTTTTCTGGCTGCTTGTACAGCAGTATTGAGTAATCCTTGCATGATAAAATTCTTGTTACAATTAATTAATGAAATGAATAATGTGTAGAATAACAAAACTTTCTGACTAATTGTTTGACTTTATGAGTGAACGTTTAAATAACTGATGAAAAAAAATATTAAATTTGTACTTTTTCAGCCTTCACATCCTGGAAATATAGGGGCTGCAGCAAGAGCTATTTCTACTATGGGCTTTACTAAACTCGCACTTGTTCAACCTAGTATGAAACATCCTCAACCTGAATCCAGAGCAAGATCATCTGGCGCTCTTGATGTTTTAGTTAATGCAGAAGTATTTCCAAATTTGCAAGAAGCCATTAGTGATTGCGGATTTATTGTTGGAACGACAATCAGAGGAAGGAGAATTAGTGTTCCAACTTCAACGGTTAGAGAGTTTGCGACAGAAATCAATGAAAAAGCAAACCAACAAAATATAGCTATTATTTTTGGTCCTGAAAAAACAGGCCTTACAAATAGTGAGATTGATTGTTGCAATCATCTTATTGAGATTCCATCTAGTAAAAAATATTCTTCATTAAATTTAGCTGCTGCAGTTCAGGTTATAGCCTATGAATTGAGAATCAATGACATGACTATTAAAGAAAAAACAATTGATAGAGATTTAGCTTCTAATGAGGAAATGGAGCTTTTTTATAGTCACTTAAATGATGTTCTCTTGGAGACTGGCTTTTTAAACCCAAGAAATCCTCGACAATTGATGCGTAGATTAAGAGTCTTATTTAATCGAGCTGAAATGGATGAGAATGAAATGAACATTATGAGAGGTATCTTAGCCTCATTTCAGTCAACGAGTAATAAAAAACCATGAAATCTATTTACCTTGATTACGCATCATCAACACCACTTGCACAAGAGGTTATCGAAGCTATGGTTCATGTCATCAGTAATGATAATTTTGGGAATCCTTCCTCAATTGATCATGAGTATGGCAAGCATGCACATGATGTAGTTGAAGCTTGTAGATTGGATGTTGCTCATCTAATTAATGCAGATCAACGAGAAATTATATTCACGTCCGGTGCTACAGAGGCTAATAATTTAGCAATTATTGGTTCTTATCAATTTAATCCAAAAAATAATTTTGGCACTATCATTACATCCATGAATGAGCATAAATCGGTTATTGAACCCATTAAGACACTTGAAAAAGAAGGATTAAAAATTCTATTCTTATCATCAAAAAGAAATGGGCTAATGGATTTAAAGGATCTAGAGAAAAATATTGATGAAGAGACATCAATGGTTAGTTTAATGCATATCAATAATGAAACAGGTGTTTGCAATGATATAGAATCCATTGGAGAAATTTGCAAAAAAAATGATGTTATTTTTCATGTTGATGCAGCACAAAGCATTGGAAAAGTCCCCATTGATGTGAAACGCCTTAAAGTAGATCTGATGTCATTGGCATCTCATAAAATTTATGGCCCTAAGGGGATTGGTGCACTTTATATCAATGGCGAATCACTGGGACGTGTTGCATCTATTTTGAAAGGAGGTAGCCAAGAACGAGGAATCAGACCTGGGACACTTCCCACCCATCAGATTGTAGGTATGGCTGCTGCATTCAGGTTAGCTAAAAAGCATATGGATAGAGATTTGAGTCATATTAGGGAATGCAGAACATTGTTTTTAAAATCCATTGCTAATATTGAAGGCTTGGTTATCAATACTGATGATGCTTCAACATTTCCAGGAATTATAAGTTTATGTTTACCGGGATTGGATGCTGAAAGTATTATTTTTGGAATGAATTCAATAGCATTATCAAAAGGATCGGCTTGTACTTCTGATAGTGATGAACCTTCTCATGTCCTAAGATCAATGGGCTTAAGTGATGAAGAAATTAGAGGAACTTTGCGAATTAGTTTTGGAAGGTACACCACAATGAAGGAAGTTTCTATTGCAGCCAAATCTCTTGTTAAAGTTGTTAAACATTTGATGTTAATTAAAGGGCATTAATTGTGGAAAAGCTATTAAGACAATACTTTAATGATGATAGGTTTGTGTATATTGCATCGGATCATGCTGATCTTCAATATCATACTGGAATGGCTAATGAGTCGAATGGTGATTTTTTTCAGTTATACCTAAGATTGAAGAAAGATAGAATAGTTGATGCAAAATATAATGTATCCGGATGCCCATTTATGATTGCTATTGCTGCACTTTATGTTGAAATAATTCAAGATAAGACTTTATTACAGGCAGCAGAAATTCAAGATTTTAATATAGAAAAAACATTAGAATTACCCATAAATAAAAAAGATAGACTTTTTTTATTGGAAGATGCTCTAAAAAACTGTATAAAGCACATAAATAGAGGTTAATAGATGGACATTAAAATTACTGACAATGCGATCAAAAGGTTTAAGGAAAACTTATCGAATAATCCTGAGGCATTGGGATTGAGGATTAGTATCAAGTCTACAGGATGCAATGGTTATTCTTATGTTCTTGACTATGCTTCTGAAATTAATGCTATGGATAAGGTATATCAAGTTTCTGAAGTTTCAATCATGATAGATGATGAATCGATGCCTTTTTTAAAAGGAACAGAAATCGATTTTATTGATGAAGGTTTAAATCAAGTTTTTAAGTTCAAAAACCCGAATGCCACAGGTGAATGTGGATGTGGCGAAAGCTTTAGCATATAAATTTAATAAAGGATTTAAGTTATGGATAAAACACTCTCAATTATTAAACCTGATGGAGTCAAAAAAAATATCATTGGAGAAATCTATAAACGTTTTGAACAGGCGGGATTAAAGATTGTCAAAGCACAAATGATCCAGCTTACCACTGAGCAAGCAGAGGGTTTTTATGCGGTGCATAAGGAAAGACCTTTTTATAATGATCTTGTCTCATATATGACTTCCGGCCCTGTTATGGTCCAAGTCCTGGAGGGAGACAATGCTGTTGCTTTAAATCGTCAATTAATGGGTGCCACGAATCCTGATGAAGCCGATGAAGGAACTATTAGAAAAGATTTTGCTGAAAGCATTGAGGTGAATACTGTTCATGGCTCTGATGGACCGGATACGGCTGAAGAAGAGATTGCATTCTTTTTTGGCTAGTTGATTTCTCCCTTGTCCTCTGAGTTAAATAATCTAATAGGATCACCACATGATGATCTGTCTAAATTTTTTGAAGGTATAGATCAGAAAAAGTTTAGAGCTAAACAACTAATGAATTGGGTCTATGATCTGGGAGTTTATGACTTTCAACTGATGACTAACTTCAATAGTTCACTCAGAGATTATCTAGAGGAACATTGCACCCTCGCTTTTGATCAGCCATCCACATTAGAGCAATCCAAAGATGGGACTTGTAAATGGTTGATACCAAAGGATAAAACACAAGTGATAGAGACTGTTTATATTCCTGAAGATAATCGAGGAACGCTTTGTATATCCAGTCAGATCGGGTGCCTTATTGATTGTCCATTCTGCGCTACTGGGCATCAAGGGTTTAATCGCAATTTATCATCGAGCGAAATTATTGGACAAGTCTTAGTTGCTCAACAAGATTTAAAAAAACGTTTTAAGCGTAATGATCTTTTGACCAATGTCGTTTTTATGGGGATGGGTGAGCCTCTTGCAAATTATGCTGAAACAATAAAAGCAATCAAGACCTTAAATGATCCCAATGGATTTAATATTTCAAGAAGAAGAATTACTGTGAGTACTTCTGGTTTAGTTCCACAGCTCATTAAATTATCAGAGCAAGTCAATGTGGCTTTAGCAGTATCACTCCATGCTCCTAATGACGCACTAAGAGATGAGCTGGTTCCGATCAATCGTAAGCATCCAATTACTGAATTATTAGATGCTTGCTGGCTTTATGCGAAGAAACAAAATCTAAGATCCGTTACTTTTGAATACACTATGCTTAAAGGCGTTAATGATTCTACAAGTCATGCGTTTGAATTAGCAAAATTACTAAAACATAAGCCTGCCAAAGTGAATTTAATTCCTTTTAATAGCTTTCCAGGTGTTAATTATGAATGTTCAACGCGAGATACAATAAATGAATTTAGGAATATACTCATAGAATCTGGGATAATGACGATAACAAGGAAGACACGAGGTGAGGATATACAGGCTGCTTGCGGTCAATTATCAGGTCTTGTTAATAACTTAGCTAAGAAATCTTTAAGACAGAAACTCAAAAGACCATTGAATTAGGATGAAATGAAGGAATCTACTATAAATAAGGCAAGCAATAAACCATTAGCTAGTGTTGGTTCTTTGCTCAAAGAGGCTAGAGAAAAAAGAAAATTATCTCTAGAGGATGCGGCTGCAAAACTTTTCTCAGATCCTGACATTCTAGAAGATCTTGAAAATAATATTTTTGAGAAACTTGGAGGAAATGTTTTTATTAAAGGTTATATTAGAAATTATTCAAAACTATTGGATTTAGATTCAACTGAATTAATTGATTTACTAGCCAATCAGTTAGAATTAGAGGAAGAAAAAATTGTATTACCTAAAATTACAGAACATCTGGTTGCTTTAAGAATCATTGCTATAGTAAGTTTGATCTTGTTATTAGTCACTATTTTAGGAATGTATGTTTCTCATAACTAAATTAATCGTATAAAAATAAGGAGTAAAAAATGTCAGAAGATTCAAATTCAAAAACAGTTGAGCATCTGGTTGCTTTAAGGATTATAGCCGGAGTAAGTCTGGTTTTATTGCTAGTCACTATTGTAGGAATGCTAGTTTCGCATAATTAATTTTATTCAAAAAATTTACGGAAATTATATTGAGTGAAAAAGTAAAATCAATTAGGGGAATGCAGGCTCTTTTGCCTGAGATACTTGAGAAGTGGCAAGCAATTGAACAAATTGTAAAGGGTGTTTTTAATGCCTATGCATTCAAAGAGATACGAACTCCTGTTGTCGAGAGGAGTGAGTTATTTCAAAGAACTATCGGAGAAAATACCGATGTAGTTTCCAAGGAAATGTATTCATTTAAAGATCGTAAAGATCAGTCTCTCTCTTTGAGACCCGAAGCGACTGCTGGTATTATTAGAGCAGGAATAGAACACAGTCTCTTCTATAATCAAACTCAAAAATTATGGTCTATGGGTCCTATGTACCGATATGAAAGACCTCAAAAAGGGAGATATCGTCAATTTCATCAAATCAATATGGAAGCTTTTGGCTTTTCTGGTCCAGAAATTGATGCTGAAATTATTTTAATGACAGCAAGAATTTGGAAATTATTAAAAGTAGATAATCTACAACTCGAAATTAATTCACTAGGAACGCCTGTTTCTAGAAACAAATATAGAGCAGAGTTACAACACTATTTTTTAGAACATAGAGCGATTCTTGATGAAGATTCATTAGTTAGGTTAGAGAAAAACCCTATGAGGATATTGGATAGTAAAAATCCTGATCTCCAATCGATTATTGAAACAGCCCCAAAAATGTTGGATTTTCTTGACGCTGAATCAAGTGAACATTTTGAAAAATTAAAGGAGACTTTAACTTCCAATGGTATTCAATTTGTTTTGAATGATAAATTGGTGAGAGGTTTGGATTATTATACTAAAACAGTTTTTGAATGGACTACTGATCAATTAGGCTCTCAAGCTACCGTTTGTGGAGGCGGCCGATACGATGGTTTGGTTAAAGAGTTGGGAGGACAAGATATTCCTGCAATAGGATGTGCAATAGGGGTGGAACGTTTGACTGAATTAGTTGCAGTATCCGATGAAAACCCTCAGAATAAGCAACCCAAAATCTATATTGTGGCTGTAGGAAAGGATGCAGAGAATCGTGCATTAATTTTATCTGAGAAAATTAGAGATCTGGGACATGGAATTAGTGTGGCTATGAATATGGATGGCGGTAGTTTTAAGCAGCAATTTAAAAGAGCTGATAAATCTGGATCAGATTTGGCATTGATTATAGGTGAGGAAGAAATAGAATCAGGGACTGTAGCCATAAAATCAATGAAAACAGATCAAGAACAAAAAAGGGTTGATGAAGCTAAGCTTATGGATGAAATTAAACAGTATTTATAATTTTAGGTATAAGAAATGGAAAATAATTTAACAGATCAGCAACAAGCAGAAATAGTTAAAAAATGGCTCAAAGATAATGGAATATCTATTGTAGCTTTTATTGCTATTGGTATTGGTGGTTCTCTTGGTTTTCAGTCTTTCCAAGGCAATCAATTAAAAAAATCTGAGAATGCATCAAGACTCTTTTCAGAAATAGAATTTTCAGTCAAGCAGCAGCGTCTTTCTCAAGCGCAAACATTATTACAAGAAATGGATAATAATTTCGCTAATACCCCTTATCAAGACCAAAGTCATTTTGCGATGGCGAAACTCTATATGGATTCATTGGATTATGATAATGCGATTGTGCAATTGGAGTTTTTATTGGAGAATTCCTCCGATAATTCACTTAAACATATAGCAAGATTGAGAATATCTCGAATTTTAATTGAGCAAAGTAAATTGACTGAAGCTATGGAATTATTGATGTCTGTCAATGAAATATCACAACCATACCAATCAAACTATGAGTCGATTAAGGCAGATATTTATGCTCTTCAGGGCGACATTGATAATGCTCAAAAATCGTATCAAAAAGCTCTTGAAATGATGAGTCCTGGAAACTTTGAATATGATTTTGTGAAAATGAAAGCCAGTGAAATTGGATTGGATGAAAACAATGATTTGGCAGATGAATCATGACTAAAGCTTTTTCTGCATCTAAAACCATCGCTATTATTGCAATTGCAATGATTCAGGGGTGCTCTTATTTTGGTGATGATGATGAAGACATTTCATTGTTACCTGCAGAACTTATTGAGTTTCAAGAAAGTATAAGGGTAAAGAAACAATGGAAAGCATCGATTGGTAAAAGTCACGAAGACCTAGGTATTCGATTGAGCCCCAGTACTGATGGAAAGGTTATTTATGTTGCTAGTTTTGATGGTAATGTGACAGCTTTAAATGCTAAAAATGGTAGAAAACTTTGGAAGAATAATTTCGATTTAGCGTTTACATCAGGCCCTACATATAAAGATGGGATTCTTATTTTGGGAACTAGTAATGGGGAATTAATTACTGTTGATTCATTAACTGGAGACTTGATATGGTCTATTAATGTCAGCAGTGAAATACTCGCACCTGCATCCATTAAGGATAATCAAATATTCATTAGAACTGTGGATGGTAATTTAACGGCTGTATCATTAGTAAATGGGGAAACATTATGGACCGTCAATCATAAAGTACCTAAATTAAGTCTTAGGGGTACGACAGGACCTGTCAATTTTTCAAATGCAGTTTTGAGTGGTTTTGATGATGGTAAGGTTAGCGCCTACGATGTAAACGATGGCATGCTTTTATGGGAAACAATGTTGACACCTCCCGGAGGACGAACAGAAATTGAAAAAATTACAGACATTGATGCGCCTTTAGTTATTCAAGGCAATGAAGTATATGCAGGAAGTTATCAAGGAGCATTGGGAGGCATGGCTTTAGAATCTGGTAATCTCATTTGGTTGATAGAGGCCTCCATTTATTCTGGTATAGCCACCGATGATGAAGATATCTATGTATCGCAAGCAGATGGTTCTGTGATGGCTCTGTCACGTTTTACAGGTCGTGAATTATGGAAGAAAGAGAATTTATTAAATCGATATCCTTCTGCACCAGCCATACTAGACAATTCATTAATCATTGGTGATTTAGAAGGTTATGTACATTGGCTGGATAAGAAAACAGGAGAAACCCAACAAAGAATTAGTGTTGGATCCTCAAAGATTACATCAACTCCTTTAATATTAGATCGAACTATCTATGTTTTGACTGACGGTGGGGATTTAATTTCCATTCTTACTCTTTCCAATAGTTCCTAAGATGTGGAGGTTGAATAATGCTTCCAGTTATAGCAATAGTTGGCCGACCCAATGTCGGAAAATCAACACTTTTTAATCGTCTCTCAGGTACAAAAGATGCGTTAGTAGCAGATTTTGAAGGTCTGACTAGAGATCGTATTTATGGTTATCTAAGCAACGATAGATTTCAATCCATTTTGATTGATACCGGTGGTTTGGTTCATGATCATGGCGATTTATCCAATGTAATACAAGAGCAAACATTACTTGCGATACAAGAATCAGATTTGATTTTATTTGTCGTTGACGGAAGAGAAGGATTGGTAAGTAATGACTTAGAAATTGCCAGAACTTTAAGAAAAGAAAATAAGCCTATTATTGTTGTTATCAATAAAACAGAAGGCTTGCCTGAAGATTCAATTGATACTGATTTTCTCAAATTTGGTTTTAGAGAAATAATGAAAGTCTCAGCTATTCGTGGTGATCAATGCGACGCATTGACAAAAAAAATAGCCTGTTTTCTAGATGAAGCTTTTGAAGAGAATGAACTGCTTGAACTACCAGATGAAACTACCTCAATTGCTTTGATTGGAAGACCTAATGTCGGTAAATCAACTTTTATCAATAGTTTAATAAGAGAAAATCGTTTACTGACTCAAAATAAACCAGGAACCACTCGTGACAGCATATATGTTGATTTTAAATATAAAAATAGAGAGTTAGTTTTAATTGATACAGCAGGCATTAGACGAAGAAAGAATATCAATTTGGATATTGAAAAATTTAGTATTGTTAAGGCATTACAGGCAGTTGAATTATCAGATTCTGTCATTGTGCTGATTGATGGATTAGAAGGAATCACTGATCAGGATCTTTCTTTGATTGGTTTGGTTCTTAAAAATGAAAGAGCACTAACCATTGCAGTGAATAAACTTGATGCTTTAACAGATGAACAGATAGAAAATATAGAAAGACAAATCAGGCGTAAATTAAAATTTGTTAATTTTGTGGACATTAATAATGTGTCTGCATTAACTAAAGAGAACATAACTCTCGTGCTCAAATCAGCGATTGATGCTGCTGATATTTCACTGAAAACAATACCCACATCCCAACTGTCTAAGCTAATAGAAGATATGGTTGAATCGGATCCACCGCCATACAATCAAGGCAGAAGAATAAAATTAAAGTATGCTCATCAAGCTGGAAGTCAACCGCCTATGTTTATCATCTATGGCACACAGACTAAAAAGTTGAGAGCTAATTATAAAAAATTTATTGAAAATAGAATTAGAAACTATTTTTCATTTTGGGGAACTCCCATACGATTGATATTCAAAGACAGTTCAAACCCCTATGCTGAGAAGAAAAATAAACTGAGTTTTAGGCAGTGGAAGAAAAGAAAAAGAATCATTCGCCTTAGAAAAAAGAAAAAGTGACTACTTAGTATTCTTTTTCAAATGCGATACTTTTGATTCAAAAAAGCCATCATTCAGTTGAGTTTGAACGACAGAGCCAATGGATAGATCATTAATACTCTTAATGCCTTTCTTTGTTTCGGGTTCACTGACAAATGCATAACCTCTTGATAAAGCATTAAGAGGAGAGGCACCATCAAGTTTTGCTAATGCGATGGAAAGGTTTTGTTCTTTGTTTCTTTTATTGAATTCAATCGAATTGAATAGATTATTTTTAATATTGTCCAATTGATTGTGTAAATCATGGATACCCTTTAGTGGGTTCATAACTTGCACTTGATTCAATTTTTGGTTCAAATCATTCTTCAATTTTTCAAAGTAATTTTTCGAAATAAAATTCATATTATGAGACAGTTGATCCAGACGCTGATTGAATTGTTGCAACTGGCTGGCTGGGTGTTTTTGTTGCAAAATAGAGTCTTTTTGGGTCAGTTTATTTTTTATATCAAGCAGAGAATAACTAATGGATTGGTGCATTTGTTTGTTTAAATCTTTGAGGTTTTCAATCACCTCTTGTTTTTTCGGAAGCACAATCTCTGCTGCAGCTGTTGGTGTTGGTGCCCTATAGTCAGAAACCATATCAGCTATAGTGAAATCAGTCTCATGACCAATGCCTGAAATAATAGGAATGGATGAATTATAAATCTCTCTAGCAACACTTTCCTCATTGAAGCACCAAAGATCCTCCAATGAACCTCCTCCTCGAGCGAGTATCAATACATGGCATTCCAATCGTTGATTAGCAATGTTAATAGCATTGCAAATTTGTTGGGTCGCAGATTGCCCTTGGACCAGTGTCGGGTAAACAATAAGATTGCAATCGTTGTATCTTCTATTAATGGTATTGAATATATCCTGAATCGCAGCACCTGATGAGGATGTGATAAGACCAATATTTCTTGGAATAGGAGGCAGTTGTTTTTTCTTGGTAGGATCAAATAAACCTTCAGCATCAAGTTTCTTTTTCAGAGTTTCAAATTGTTGGCGTAATAATCCTTCGCCCGCTTCTTCTGCGTATTCAATAATTAGTTGGTAATCACCCCTGGCCTGATAAAGTCCAACTTTGGCTTTAGCAATGATCTTTTTTCCATCCTCCATAGGAAATGAAATGGAAGCATTTTGTTGTCTAAACATAGCGCAACGAATGTTTGATTTAGGATCTTTCAAAGAAAAGTAGGCGTGGCCTGCAGCGGATCTCATATAGTTAGAGACTTCACCTTCTATCCAGATGACTCCGAAATTGGATGCCAATAACTGTCCGACTTCTTGATTTAGTTCAGAGACAGTAAAAATATGTTTTTGGTCTTCTTCATTCATATATATGATTCTACAATTATACAAAACTATCCATCCTGAGGTTTACAAATTCTCATTGATGTGTAGAATGCTTTTGACAAAATCCATAGCTACATGGAGTGTCAAATGGCAAAAGAAAAACTAGCATTAACATTCGACGATGTTTTGCTCAAACCGAACTACTCGGAAGTTTTGCCTCGGGAGACCGATTTAAGCTCACAGCTCACACAAAATATTCATCTTAATATCCCACTGATTTCAGCTGCCATGGATACAGTGACTGAATTTCAGTTGGCCATTGCTATAGCACAAGAAGGTGGTTTAGGTATTATTCATAAGAACTTAAGTGTTGAAGATCAGGCAGCTCAAGTGAATCGAGTCAAAAAATTTGAAAGCGGCATTATTACAGACCCTATTACAATCTCACCTGATAAAACCATTAGAGAAGTCCTAGAGATAACCAAAAAAAATAATATATCAGGAGTTCCAGTGGTGGATCTTGATGAAACAGTGGGCATTGTGACCAACCGTGATTTGAGATATGAAACACAAAAAGATGCTCTTGTTAGCAGTGTCATGACACCGAAAAAAGATTTAATTACAGTCAAAGAAGGCGAAGATAAAGCAGAAGTTTTAAAACTTTTACACCATCATCGAATTGAGAAAGTCCTAGTTGTGGATGATGAGTTTAAACTCAAAGGAATGATAACAGCTAAGGATTTCCAAAAAGCAACTGACAATCCATTAGCTGCAAAAGATGATAATGGGGCTCTTTTAGTAGGTGCTGCGGTAGGCATTGGTGAGGACTCAAAAGACAGAATCGCACTGTTGACTCAATCCGGTGTCGATGTAATTGTTATTGATACAGCGCATGCTCACACAAAAAGTGTGATTGATCATGTTTTAGAAACCAAACAAAAGTATCCAGATTTAGAAATAATTGTTGGAAATATTGTCACTGGAGAGGCTGCAAAGGCGCTTGTTGATGCTGGTGCGAATGCAGTGAAAGTAGGTATTGGACCAGGTTCAATATGCACCACTCGTATTGTTGCAGGAGTTGGTATGCCACAAATAACTGCGATCTCAGATGTTTATGAAGCGATTGGTCATCAAGGAATACCTATTATTGCTGATGGCGGTGTTCGCTATTCAGGTGATATTTCAAAAGCCATCGCTGCAGGTGCAAGTACAATCATGGTGGGTAGTTTATTTGCTGGAACGGATGAATCACCAGGTGAGGTAGAACTTTACCAAGGAAGAAGCTTTAAAGCCTATCGAGGAATGGGCTCAATCGGAGCTATGGCACAAAAAAATGGTTCGAGCGATCGATATTTTCAAGGCGATGTTGAATCGGCTGATAAGTTAGTCCCCGAAGGTATTGAGGGACGAGTACCCTGCAAAGGTCCTTTGACTAATAATATTGAACAATTAATAGGTGGACTAAGGCAATCGATGGGTTATACCGGCTGTAGGAACATTAAAGAATTGCAAACTAAAACAGAATTTGTTCGCATCACTGATGCAGGCAAGAAAGAGAGTCATGTCCATGATGTGACAATCACTAAGGAGCCACCCAATTATTCCATCGACTGATTTTTCAGACTACAGTTTAGGAACATTATAAATCTGGCATGGATACAAAATTAGATAAAATATTAATTCTCGATTTTGGCTCACAATACACTCAATTAATTGCACGCCGAGTTAGAGAGGCTTCTGTCTACAGTGAAATTTATTCATGGGATGTTGATGTTTCAAAAATACTTGAATTCAACCCAAACGGTATTATTTTTTCAGGAGGGCCTGAATCTGCTTTCTCAGAGGGATCACCAACAGCTCCAACTGAGTTATTTGAAATGGGTATTCCTATATTAGGTATATGTTATGGCATGCAAACCATGACTGAACAACTGGGTGGAAAAGTTTCATCATCGCCACATCGAGAATTTGGATATGCTCAAATTAATTATGAGCATGGAAATAAATTATTTGATGGAATCAATGAGAAAGAACAATTGCTTGATGTATGGATGAGTCATGGAGATAGGGTGGATAATCTACCTGATGATTTTATTGCACTCGCCAAAAGTGAAAATTCACCGTTTGCGGCTATTTGTAATAAAGAGAAAAACTTTTATGGACTTCAGTTTCATCCTGAAGTGACCCATACAAACAATGGGCAAATTATTTTAGAGAATTTTATACATAAGGTATGTAAATGTGGCTCAGCCTGGAATCCTGGGAATATCATTGAGAAAGATATTAGAAATATTAGAAAGGAAGTAGGGGATGATCACGTTCTTTTAGGACTCTCAGGCGGTGTTGACTCTTCTGTAGTAGCAGCACTTCTTAATAAAGCTATAGGGGATCAATTGACCTGTATCTTTGTTGATAACGGCTTATTACGACTAGATGAGGGCAATCAAGTCATGGAGACATTTGCTAAGCATCTCAATGTTCGAGTGATTAGAGTTGATGCAGAAGAAGTATTTCTAAATAAATTAGAGGGCGTTACAGATCCAGAAGAGAAAAGAAAAATTATTGGCAATACATTCATTGAAGTTTTTGAAGAAGAAGCTAATAAAATTGAAAATGTTAAATGGTTAGCACAAGGAACCATATATCCTGATGTCATAGAATCAGCTGGATCAAAAACTGGTAAAGCACATGTAATTAAATCACATCACAATGTTGGAGGTCTTCCAGATCATATGACACTCGAGTTGATAGAGCCATTAAGAGATCTGTTTAAAGATGAAGTAAGAACTATAGGAAAAGAATTAGGCCTATCAGATTTATTGGTTAATCGTCATCCATTTCCAGGACCTGGTTTAGGAGTAAGGATACTTGGAGAAGTTAAAAAGGAATACGCTGATTTACTCAGGCTAGCTGATAATATTTTTATAGATGAACTGTTGAAACATGATCTTTATTATCAAGTCAGCCAAGCATTTGCTGTTTTCTTACCAGTAAAATCAGTTGGTGTTATGGGAGATGGCAGGAAATATGATTATGTTATTTCACTCAGGGCTGTTGAGACTATTGATTTTATGACTGCTAAATGGTCAAGATTGCCTTATGATTTTCTTGATGTCGTCTCAACAAGAATCATCAATGAAATAGAAGGTATATCAAGAGTGACTTATGATATTTCAGGCAAACCACCAGCAACTATTGAGTGGGAGTAGTAGTCAGCACTGAAACCCTTATGTTTACTGGCTTATGCCACTTGTAAACTACTTGTAAACTCCTCTGAAACACGCATACCTTCGTTAGTTTTGTAAACAAACTTGTAAACTCAGACTATTACTCTGTTTCGTAATAGTATTCCTTCGTTGTCCTT
>ENA-OREN01000050-OREN01000050.1-marine-metagenome-genome-assembly--contig:-NODE-50-length-158007-cov-10.073241_pt1 | contig 158007 bp, 142 predicted proteins | sample MGYA00248624_ERZ508555 | MGnify/ENA primary metagenome ERZ508555 (study PRJEB26222, sample SAMN06267773) | marine metagenome | isolation source: Saanich Inlet, British Columbia, Canada | place... | reverse complement strand
AGCTGGGTAAGGGCAAATCCAACAGTGCCTCTTCTTTTCCCATCTTCAAGGTTTCTTTCGGCCCTATTCATTTCGTTTCTAACATACTCGCTGACATCATGGTAAAGAGCCGCTTCTTCATCTGAAAGAGTATAATTAGCTGTATAGGCTCGTCTTTCTGGAAACAATCTTGTTCCATCAAATTTTAGAAGATCTTCCTTAACCCTCCTAAGCATTAAATCTGATACGTCCACTTTACGTGTTCCATCTCTCACTTTGCCATAAAAACGATCAGAATCAAGAAGAGATAAAAACATCTGAAAATCATCTTCTTTTCCATTATGGGGGGTAGCTGTCATTAGCAAGAAGTGACGAGTTCTTCTTCCAATATCTTCACCTAAACGAAACCTTTGAGTCTTGTTAAGATTTGTACCATAGTAATTAGCTGACATTTTATGTGCTTCATCAACAACAACTAAATCCCAATCATTGGCGTTTAGTAGTTTTTCTTTTAGATCTTCTGCTCTTGCTAATTGATCAATTTTAGCAATAACTTGGTTCTTCTCATCAAAGTAATTTCCAGTTACAGAATGCTCTTGTTTTTCTCTAGTAAAAATATCAAAGTGTACGCCAAATTTCTCAAAAAGTTCGTCTTGCCATTGTTCAACAAGGCCACCAGGAGCGACTACCAAACATCGCTCCAGATCGCCCCGGGCAATAAGCTCCTTGATTAGCAGCCCGGCCATAATTGTTTTGCCAGCTCCAGGATCATCGGCAAGCAGGAACCGTAACGGCTGTCTGGGGAGCATTTCGCCATAAACGGCCGTGATCTGGTGAGGAAGAGGCTGAACCAAGCTGGTATGGATAGCGAGGAATGGATCGAAATGATGCGCGAGATTGATTCTGTTAGCCTCAGTAACAAGGCGAAGCAGGGAGCCGTCGGCGTCAAATGACCATGAGCGACCAGTTGAAGCAATCTTCAACGTTTGCTCTTCGTCCCGGTAGACGAGACGATCCTTAACGCTGCCATTAGCGTCTTCAAATATGACTTTCACAGCCTGGTCGCCAAACCACTCCACGTTGACAACTTTGGCTGCTCCGGAAGGGGTCAGGCCCTCGACGGAGGCTCCGGCTTTAAGTTCTTCTAATTTTGACATTCAATCCTTGGGATAGGGCGATAAAAGTTATTTGAATACTGACACTATAGCAAAGACTTTTTATGCCTTAAATCACTATTAGAAGAGGTCTAGTAGGATCGACACCCCCCATTCCCCAGATCATCAAATCCATCCTTGGTATCGAATTCTTTTACTACCAGTGCACAATCTTCCTAATATGAGGCTCCTTCAGAAAATAAAAAATTTAATAGTTCATGCAACAAGAATGCTGTCGGCTTCTGTCTGTCAATATGCCGCTTTAGCTAGGGTAACTACCCATTCTTATTTTGAGTTCTTGCTCAAACTATACTATCCGTCATCAAACACAAATAAACCACAAATCTCTGAGTCCGCACTTCGATTCAAAGAAATTAGTGATATTTATATCTATATTGATTTTGTTCTAGTTGGTGGGATGGATTTCGATATACAAGAACCTCAGCAAAGTAGAGTGACATCGAGCGATAAAATGCTGGTAAGAACTTCTTTGACAGTTTTTCATAAACTGAACATGGCCTCATAAAAATTGCCGAGAAGTAGACTCTTTGATTTAAGTACCCTCCGTGACCGGTCACAATTATGTGCAATTAGTTGCACAAGCCCATCAGCAATTAAAAAAGCTGTGCATTAAGCAATTCCAGCTTTTTCTTTTGAATTGCCTGCTGTTGAGCCTCCTTTAGGCTTAGCGGACCGATACCCCAACCATACCTGATCATCGATCTCTCATTGTCACCAAGCATACCATTTGCACTTAATAGAACTTTACACGCTTGAAGCCTGACCTGATCGTTATCACTATTAAGCAATTCCTGAATGCAATCAATTGCACCCTTAGATAGCGATATAAGCCTATTCCTCGACGAATCCAATATTTCTGACATATTTCGATTAACAGCAACCTCAAACTCAACAGATTTTTGCCAATTGCAAAGAGTAGCTGGAGTGACTGAGACATCTTCTGCAACATCCTTCTGCTTCATACCAGATGCTAGTAGCAATGCAGCTCTTTCTTTATTTGGCGACATTTCCATGATTTGCCCTCAATTCATTCAAAATAGTTAAAAAATATTATGATACAAGGGCAATTTGATCAAAATCTGTTTCTAACACATGCCCTACACCATCTTGCCAACCAGTCCAGATTAGATATGGATTCCACCATCCACACTTATAGGTTTTTATCAGCTTAATAAATTGCTTCTTCTGATATGGTTCTAGAAAGGATAATCCGTTCTTCAAATTAGTATGCTTGCTAATTTCTAGAGCCATTTGCAGTGGTTGTCGCTTACTAACTATTGAGGAATACTGGCTGATTGATATTTGACTAAACTGATTCCCTGCCTTACCTAAATCTTTGAGGAGTAAATCGCCTCCTTTGGGCTTAACCCTCGCCTCTATTCTTGTACATTTATTAGAGTTACTAGTAACTGAGCATTTAGCTCCATGCGCTTTCTCTTCAGCAATTTTGTCGTAGACAATTAGACTCCATGGACTTTTTCTGTCCCCATAATATTCTGATTGGGTTTTATTTTTATTGAAGAATATCTGTGATTTCCGGCATTTCCCTGGATAGACGATGAGTTCGCTAATATCTACTCCTAGTACATCTACAGCCACATCAAATCTTGTGATTTTTGCGTCTTCGACAATTCGTTCATAGCCACCAGGAACAATGAAATCCAGATATGAGGCAATATAACTAGTCGCTACCTTTGCCGGGTTATAGTCAACCCGAAGGAATGCCTTCTGGCTCAAATTACGAGGAGAACACTGAATGGTTATTGGAGCCGATAACCCAGACTCATCGAAGAATGCGAAGGAATCGAAATATAGTGGCCGCGACACTCGTCTACACTCCTTACACACATTCAAAGAGATCAAAGCATCCCGAATCAGTTTCTCTTCTGCTATTGAGGATACACTTAACACATAGGACAATTTATCCAGTATTGGGCCAGACACATTGGCCACTTGCACAATTGTTAGCGCCATCCTAACCAATACCTGTGCAATCAATTGCACGCGAGTTCTTAGAAAATGTGATATCAATTGAAATCATCTTATTTTGTCTCTAAATCTATCTATTAGTATTACCAATCTGGAAAACACGTACCCATTTCAGACTTTTTCCCAACTACAATTATCTCGCCTTCCGAATACCGAACTAATTCAGGGTCGTTATCATGAAGGCAATTTAGTAAGAGCTTAGAAGCTAGCTCATTTAGACCTTGGTTTTGAAGCCCTGCAAACCTCTCTGCAAGTGAGCCTCTTAAACTCACCACAACTTTTTGGCTTTTGTCGCGCCGACTGATTAGCAGATTTTTATCAGAAGCTAAATCAAACATCGCCTTTTCCTTTAATGCCTGAATGAAGCCAGCTGTCTATATCACTCTTAAAGTAATAGATTCGCCCGCGCTTCACGTAATTTGGCCCGATTCCCCGGGAGCGCCACTGGGCGAGCGTCTTTACGCTCCTTCCTAAATAATCAGCAGCATTGGCCGTATCCATACGGCCATCTGGCAATAAACGGACAGAATTCATAATTGTCACTCCTGAGATTTTGTACGCCAATAGTAGAACATTTGACACAAAGATGGAATTAGTAAATAATCAGCTCTACCCATTTGAGAACTATTGAGAACATTTATATGTCAGTGACATACATATCAAGAGCAGACAAAGATGAACGGATTGCTATCAGGGTATCTGCCAAAGACAAATTTGCGATTGAACTACTTGCCCAGAAGCTCGGTAAGACTATATCCGCATTAGCAAAAGAAGCGCTGGAAAAAAGCCTAAAGGACCCGGAGTCCGGCCTGTTAATCAGCCGTGGGTCAAAGCAAGCTTACCTGCCAGATCTGTGCTGGGACCCTATTGAATCTGACCGCTTAGTAAAGCTGGCTATGCATGCGCCCCACTTGCTCACCAACAATGACATGCTGAGATGGAAGGTGATTGCAGAAAGTAAGATTTATATGAGCACAGATGGAAAACCCAATTTTAAAAAAATTAGAGGCGACTGGCAAAAAATTACGCTTAAAGCTACTGAGCTATACAACAGTTAAACGCACTAACAATTGGGAGTGCACCCAAATACTCGCTGTTAAACCGAGGCGACATCTACCACCAATGAATTCACAAATGACGGAGCTGAAGTGATGAGAAAAAGAGTTGATTATCATGACTACATTATTGGAACACTCCTCAGCTGCGGAATTTGTAAAACTAACGCTTTTCGAAAAACTTACAGGCTATTCACCAAATGCTGCTCATATAAAGATACGAACTGGAGTTTGGGAAGAAGGAAAAGTATGGGTAAAAGCCCCGGATGGGAAAATTCTTATAGTTATGTCGGGATACTACTGCTGGTGCCGAAGCGGCTTTAGTGGATAGTTAAACAAGTCTCTAATTGTGCAATTTCAAGGAATCAGACCATGCCAAAATATCTTGATAGCCCTCCTACCGGAGTTAAAATTCGGGGAAACTCCATACTCATCCGATTTACATACAAACATATTCGCTGTGAAGAGACTTTGAAGGGAAAGAACGTTACTCAAAGCAATGTGGCATATGCTGGAAACAAAGTAGCCGCTATAAAACACCAAATCGCAGATGGCAATTTCGACTACAGTGAGCACTTCCCCGGTTCTTCGAAGCTGGAGAAATTCACTAGCATTAAGGGGTTTAACCGAACAATCGAAGAAGGGTTGCTCAGCTGGCTTGAACGCAAACAAAATCGAATTGCTCCTACTAGCTATAAAAGTTACAAGAACAAGGCCCTAAAGCACATTCTTCCCAGGTGGAAGGATTATCCTATCCGGGATATCAAGAAAACCGAGCTTGAAAGGTGGCAACTTGTGGAATTACACAATAAAGGTCTTGCCGACAAAACCATCAATACGATTTTTATTGTAATGAGGGGGATTTTCAAAGATGCCATGGGAGACCAAATAATAAAAATGGACCCTCTCGCCCTAATAGAGAACCTAGAAAAACCTGAACCAAACACCCCAGACCCTTTCACTAATAAGGAAATGCTGTCTCTCCTTTCAATAAAAACTAGCAAACAACAGGAGTTGAACGCGTACGGTTTCAATAGCTGGACCGGACTTAGAGTGTCCGAGCTTCTGGGCCTAGCCTGGGAGGACATTGATACGAAAAAGTGGACAATTAAAATCCGTAGAGGTCGAGTAGATGGGGAGTACAAAATTCCGAAAACTGCGGGCAGTATCCGAGAAATCGATTTACAAGAAGAAGCGATTTTCTGGCTAAAAAAACAACTACCCTACACCTCAATGCTAAAACCAGAGCCTCATGAAGTTAGACAAAAAAATCATAGAACGTTCAAAACTGAGTCTTTACGGTTCGTTTTTAATAATACCGCCACAAATAGACCTTGGTCAGGAGATGGAGTTTATCGCGAAGCATTCGCCATCATGTTAAGAAAAGCGGGGCTTAGATATCGAGGTCCCAATCAATTGAGACATACATTCGCAAGCAGATTATTAACTCTCTACATTCCACCGGAATGGATTGCACCAATCATGGGAACAAGCATTGAGATGTTAAGAAATCACTACGCGACTTTTATCCCTGAAGACCGGCCCAACATTGGCCGCCTAATATCCAATATGCTAAGAACACAAGAACAAGAATTACAAAAAATCGCCTAACCTGTGAATTGATTCCCGGATTGGGACATTAGAGGGACAACATCTAATAATAACAATATAACCATTTGAAATATATGAATAATTCTGGTGCGGACGGGGAGACTTGAACTCCCACACCTTGCGATACTAGAACCTAAATCTAGCGCGTCTACCAATTCCGCCACGTCCGCATTAATCGAGGCTTTTCTCATTGAGAGGGCGCGTATTATACCTGAACTCAATGTTTTGCCAAGATCAGATACTGAGCTATATTCTTGAGCTGAAAACAAGCGTTATACTGCCTCTTGAAATACTAAAACAGTCAGAGAAAAAGGACCTCCACATGTCTCACCTAGAAGTTTCCCATGATAACGGCATAGCAACCCTCACCATGAACCGACCGGAAGCCCGCAATGCGCTTAGCATGGAGATGCGTAGCGAATTATGCTCTGTGCTACATGATATCGAACGCGATGCTTCGGTGCGCTGCGTGGTTTTAAAAGGAGCTGGAGATCACTTCATGGCTGGAGGCGATGTTAAGGGTATGGGAGAGTCCATCAAGAAGCCCCCGGAGGAAATCCGAAAGGAATTCATGCTCAGAATTCATGATCTCCATCCCATTATGTTTGCCATGCGCAGGATGCCGAAGCCAATAATTGCAAGCTGTCAGGGTGCTGCTGCAGGTGCCGGAGTGAGTATGGCATTGGCTTGCGATCTGGTAATCGCATCGGAAGATGCCTTTTTCACCCTGGCATATTGCAAGATAGGAACCAGCCCTGATGGCTCTTCCTCATTCCATCTACCCAGAGCCGTCGGTATTAAGAAGGCTATGGAAATCGCACTACTAGGTGATCGCTTTGATGCTCAGGCAGCTAAGGATATGGGAATGATCAATTTCGTGGTGAAAACGGAAGATCTGGTAGACGAAACCAAGAAGCTGGCTACACGATTAGCCAATGGCCCTACCCATGTCTATGGCAACACCAAGGCATTGTTCTACAGATCACTTGAGAGTGAATTCGAATCTCAGCTTCAAGCTGAGGCCGAATATTTTTCCGATTGTGCATCGCGGAATGATTTCAAGGAAGGTGTTAATGCATTTATCGAGAAACGAACGCCAAATTTCACAGGTAGTTAGTTCACAAATAGTAGCTCACAAGGGAATGTCCTGCGCTACTGAGCAGTTGCGCCTGTTGCGAGTTGCAGAGCTTCGATATTTTCCTGAAGCCTGAACAGACTCTCGTTCACCTGCAGGCGATGGGCATTTATTGACTCCATGGATTGCTCCATATACTCGAGCCTCCCAACCAAGCCCAATACCGTACTATCACCACTGCTAAGAGCTTGACGAATAGCCTCGAGATCTCCCTGCATTTCAGTCAAGTTTTGAACTCCTGCGTTGAGATCGAACACGGAATCGACGATTCCCTGCATTTCTCCGGTCAGAGCATTCAATCTTGTTTCACTGGCCTGTAGTGTTTGATTAGTAGAAGCTATCAGCTGACTATTATTAGCCGTAGTTTCATCCTGACCTTCATTGGTCAGTGACAATTTGGCGATCTCAGACTGAACATCTTCCAGATTTTGGTTTATCACACGTCGCGCAGCCCACAACTTATCAATTTCGGTGAAATTGAAGTCCAGGCGATCAATTAGATTCAGTGTTGATTCTTCGGCACTGTCACCAACCAGAGCAAGTCTGCCCTCCAGGTCGCTAATACGTAATTCCGCCTGACGCATCGTAGTCTCGTATTCGCCATACATATAATAGGCGCCATACCCAGCTCCACCCATTACCAGCACGATCAGCGTAAGCATAATGCGTACAGGCCAGGTGCTAACCTTAACCTTCTCGGCATAGTAGCTAGGGCGAACGATCTCTTGCCCCTGAGATTTGCGATTGGACAGGTGCGAGTCCACGTCATCCCTGTCTGGGACCATCGGTGGAATATTATGTAATTCTTCGTTATCAGTCATGGGGCGGTATTATCCTAGAAATTCACTGATGGCGCCATCCCTGGTGTCATAGCCTGTGAGCCAGACCGGTGATAAGATGGAAACAGTACCTGGAAAATGGAATGTCCATGCAGGCGGGTATACAAAATAATAATCAAAAATTCTGGGAGCCAGACTATGGAATTAGAAAATCTCGTCTCATACCTCTTTCGCTGGATACATTTCTTCGCAGGGATCACCTGGGTTGGAATCCTCTACTATTTTAACTTTGTACAGACTGAATTTTTTAAGGAAACCGATGCCGGTACTAAATCTGCGGCAATCGCTAAACTAGTGCCCAGAGCCCTCTGGTGGTTCCGTTGGGGCGCCATGGCTACCTTCCTCTCCGGCCTGGCTTTAGCCGGATTCATGGGCGGCGCGATCAATTTCTATATAACAATTGCCATGTTAATGGGCACTATAATGTTCCTCAACGTCTGGCTCATTATCTGGCCGAATCAGCAAGTGGTCATTGCATCAGCAGAGCAGGTTATTGGCGGTGGTGAGGCTTTGCCTGAAGCAGCAGGAGCCTTAGCTAAAGCGGGTCTGGCTTCTCGTACGAACACTCTATTTTCATTACCTATGTTGTTTTTCATGGGAGCATCTTCCCACCTCGCAAGTTTAGGGCAAGTACCAATGTCCTCAGTAGGTGGAGTGAGCGAATTAGCGATGGGTCTGTGTCTGCTCATTGTTCTGGCATTGGAGACAAATGCAATTAAGGGGAAAACGGGCCCAATGACCAGTGTGGTAGGAGTGATTCACTGCGGAATTGCGCTTGGCGTCGTGATGCTACTAATCATGGAACTACTCTAACACCCAGAGCATGAAACCTTTCTCTCGCAGCCCTCTTTTACCAGAGGGCTGCATCCCTCCCCGGTCATTTTCATTACAATATTTTCTGATAGAATAGGCGCCGCATTGCGATGATAGTATTTCATCTTGCCAAAAATACTCACATTTTTAGTAAGGTAATTTCATCGCCCAAAAATTTCAATTGTGTTGAAAGTAGCACCTGAAATAGTGTTGAAACCAATTTTTTGAGGAAACTATGAGTCTACAACTACCCGAACTTCCATTTGCTAAAGATGCACTGGAACCACACATGTCTGCAAATACACTGGACTTCCACCATGGCAAACACCACAACGCCTATGTTGGAAAAGGAAATGAGCTGCTTGCAGATGCTAATCTGGATGCAACAAACCTTGAAGATCTTGTGAAAGAATCAGCCAAGATTGGCGGCGCCCTATTTAACAATGTAGGACAACACTATAACCACAGCTTCTTCTGGAATAGCCTTAGCCCAAACGGTGGCGGTGCTGCCACAGGTGATATCGCAGCAAAGATCGACGCAGATTTTGGTAGCTTCGACAACTTCAAGAGTGAATTTGTTGCTGGCGGTATGGGCCAGTTTGGTAGCGGGTGGGTTTGGTTGGTATCTGATGGCGGAACCCTAAAAATAGTGAAGTCAGCAAATGCTGAAACTCCACTTACAGATGGCATGAAACCAATCCTGGTTTGCGATGTTTGGGAACATGCATACTATCTAGATTTCCAAAATCGTCGTCCGGATTTTCTGGCATCATTCCTGGACAATCTGGTGAACTGGGATTTTGCTAACGCTAATTTGAGTGACTAAATGGCCCTCATCTTTAATCAGGGAGCTAGTCTTAGCTCCCTGATTTTTCTCTTCGCTTCGCTTCTCATACATTCTTCGAATTGCTTTTATTGCCATTAATAGTCACCACTATATTTCATTTGATCCAAGCCAACTCTAGGCAAACGAAAACCCCGCCCAATAAAAAAGGCAGAGCTAAAAGCCCTGCCTTTCTCTATAAAGAATCCGCTAATTGCGAATCCTCAAAATCGATTGCCAGAGAGAGGATTGATCCTTCCTGGCAAGGCAGCTTGAAGACCCGACGCGCAGTGTATAGATCATACTCGAGCATCGGAAGATTCAAACTGTCGCTGCTAATTCAAAATCGCGCCCAGAAGGAGGATTAGCGGCCTATAACGAGAAAGCCCTCTCTTTTCGAGCGCAGTGTATAAATCATACATGAGCATCGAAAAGAGAGGGCTTTCAGATAGATCTTAGAGTTCTACCAGTCTTTAAAATCGGTTGCCAGAGAGAGGATTGGTTCTTCCTGGCAAGGCAGCTTGAAGACCCGACGCGCAGTGTATAGATCATACTCGAGCATCGGAAGATTCAAGCTAACGCCGCCAGGGAGGAACAAGACCTCTCTGGCGACCGATTTTTACATCATGCCTGGCATTCCGCCCATTCCACCCATATCAGGCATAGCCGGCGCACCGCCGCCTTCCTGAGGAGCATCAGTAACCATAGCCTCAGTAGTAATCATCAGTCCCGCAACAGAACCCGCTGCCTGAATAGCAGTACGAGTTACTTTAGCCGGATCAAGAATACCCATCTCAAGCATGTCACCGTATTCGCCAGTGGCCGCATTGAAACCGAAGTTACCTTCACCTGCAGCAACCTTGTCCAGTACAACAGAACCTTCTTCACCAGCATTACCTACAATCTGACGCAGAGGAGCTGTAACTGCCTTAAGCAACAAGCCAATACCAACATTCTGATCTTCGTTGTCACCCTTAAGGCCTTCAACTTTCTGAAGAGCTCGTACCAGAGCAACACCGCCACCAGGTACAACACCTTCTTCAACAGCTGCACGAGTCGAATGTAGAGCATCCTCTACGCGAGCTTTCTTTTCTTTCATTTCGATTTCAGTGCTAGCGCCTACTTTAATTACTGCAACACCGCCTGCCAGCTTGGCAACACGTTCCTGCAGTTTTTCACGATCATAGTCTGAAGAAGTTTCTTCGATCTGAGCACGAATCTGGCTAACTCGTCCTTCGATGTTAGCGCCTTCGCCAGCACCATCAATAATAGTAGTGTTTTCCTTGCTAATTTGAACACGCTTAGCTGAACCCAGGTCTTCAATGGTCGCGCCTTCAAGGCTTAGACCAACTTCTTCGGAGATTACAGTACCACCCGTAAGAGTAGCGATGTCTTCCAACATAGCCTTACGACGATCGCCAAATCCTGGAGCCTTAACCGCAGCAACTTTTACGATACCGCGCATATTGTTAACTACCAGAGTTGCAAGCGCTTCACCTTCAACATCTTCAGCAATAACCAGTAGAGGTCGGCCAGCTTTAGCTACGCCTTCCAATAAACCCAGCATGTCGCGAATATTTGAAATTTTCTTGTCTACTAATAGAATTAGAGGGCTCTCAAGATCAGCACTCATGCTGTCCTGATTGTTGATGAAATATGCAGAAAGGTAGCCGCGATCGAACTGCATACCTTCCACAACGTCCAGCTCATTCTCCAAGCCAGAACCATCTTCAACTGTGATAACACCTTCTTTGCCAACTTTGTCCATTGCTTCCGCAATGATCGCTCCAACTTGCTCGTCAGAGTTAGCAGAGATCGTTCCGACTTGAGCAATAGCTTTCGAGTCAGTACAAGGGGTAGCCAAGTCGCTTACTTCGGAAACCATTGCCACTACCGCTTTATCGATTCCGCGCTTGAGATCCATCGGGTTCATGCCTGCCGCAACTGACTTCAAGCCTTCGTTAAGAATAGATTGAGCCAAAACTGTTGCAGTAGTTGTTCCGTCACCGGCTACATCAGATGTCTGGGAAGCAACTTCCTTCACCATCTGTGCGCCCATGTTTTCAAACTTGTCTTCCAGTTCGATTTCTTTAGCAACTGATACGCCATCCTTAGTTACAGTCGGCGCGCCAAATGATTTATCTAAAACAACGTTACGCCCCTTGGGACCCAGAGTTACTTTAACTGCGTCAGCAAGAACATTTACACCGTGTAAAAGTTTTTGGCGTGCTGCGTCGCCGAATAATACGTCTTTAGCCATTTTCCTAAATTCCTGTCTTATCTAAAGGTTATTTCTTTAAAGTGTGGAGTCGATTTTAAAATCTTAGGACTCGATAACACCGAATATTTCACTTTCATTTAAAATCAGCAATTCTTCGTCACCAATTTTTACTGTATTGCTGGAATACTTACCAAATACAACAACATCTCCAACATTGACGTCTACAGGCTGAGTCTCACCATTCTCATGACGTTTGCCTGGACCTACAGCTATAACTTCACCTTGAGCCGGTTTTTCTGTGGCCGAACCTGGCAGAACGATTCCGCCCGCACTGGTTGTTTCTTCTTCCATGCGTCGTACCACGACACGATCTTGTAAAGGCCGGATATTCATTAACATCACTCCTAAAAACACATTTCTATTAACAGAACTTAAAACAAAACAATCGCATTGCTGATCACAGCATTGAGCTTGTCCTCTTATACCAATCTGTGGCTAAGGCCCCGAAACACGGAGTCCTCAAGCAACACGCGGATGACTCCTAAATGGGGTTAGAGCGGGGAATTTCAATGCTTGGAAAGTAATTCCACAAAGAAAAATTGCAGAATGTCTCTATCTTATTGATATTAAAGTATTATTTTTTATCGTGAATTATGAGAATCATCATCATTTTCTTGAAGATTTTGCTCCAGAGCTCCAGATTCTTCGGAATAATCACCCTCGAAGACATTGGCAGAGTCATCTGAGCCATTGCCTGGGCTTTCATTTCCATAACGCTGTGTACTGGAGTAGAAGCTAAAAGAGCTCCCTCCTCCTCTCCCCGCGCCAGATCCCATGCCTGCACCCATAGATTTCACAACGCCCGACTTGATGATCTTGCGAGCTAGGGGCCGCCGGAGAGGACCGGTTAGAAATACGAAGCCTATGGTATCGGTAATAAATCCAGGGGTAAGTAACAGCGCTCCCGCTCCGGCCAGCATCATGCCCTCTACGATTTCCTGTGCCGGCAGCTCTCCCGACTGCAGGCGCTGATTTGCGCGGGTGAGAGTTGCCAGGCCCTGACTCTTTAGTATCTGTACACCAATTACTGCAGTAGCAACCACCAGGCTCAATGTGACCAAGCCCCCGATTCGATCGGCTACTTCAAAAAGTATCAACATCTCCGTTAAGGGAATGATGATGAAGAAAATCATTAGGAAACGCACATCTCTCTCCCGATATCGCTTTATAATCGAACTGTATCATGTTCGAACTGGATTGTTCGATCAGGCTTGATCGTTTTCAGAACAAGAATTTACAGGGATTGAAAGTGAACAACAAAGAGAAAATCTGGCAAGTCGTGCATCAGATACCGAAGGGTAAGGTGGCCAGCTATGGTCAAGTGGCAAAGATGGCTGATCTGCCAGGATATGCTCGATATGTAGGTTATGTATTAAAGAACCTCCCCGAGGACAGCAAGTTGCCGTGGTTCAGGGTGGTCAATTCTCAGGGAAAAATATCTTTTCCTATTGGAACGCGACAACATCTAGCACAAAAATCTCGCCTCGAAGAAGAAGGAATCGTTTTCGTAAGTGGTAAATTCTCAATGAAGATGTATCAGTGGTAGTTCAAGGATAAGTGCAGAAGTAAGTATAGGGGGAAAGTGCAGGAAATTATTTGCCAGAACTTTCCAGATTCTCCTCATTTCCAGCAGCTTCCTCTTCAAACAACTGTTGATCCCCATTCCACGGAGCTACTTTAAAGAGAAGTAGCATGCCAGGAATAGCGAGCGCCATACAGAGATAGAAAAAACTGGTATAGCCGATTTCTTCGACGATGAACCCCGAACTGGCACTGGCAAAGGTACGAGGCAATACGCTGATGGCAGTAAGCAAAGACAATTGAGTCGCCGCATATACCGGAGTAGTTGAGCGGGCAATAAACGCTACGAATGCCGCTGTTCCCAAACCAACTCCTACATATTCCATCGACAATACAATGGCCAAGACAAGGGTATTGTTTCCTGCCTCCGACAACACAGAGAATCCAAATATAGTCGAAATCTGAACCAGTCCAAAAATCCATAGCGCTTTGTTGATTCCCAGTTTTATCATCCAGATTCCGCCGAGAATTCCTCCAAAAACTGCCCCCCAAAGACCTGCGTTTTTTGCCACCAAACCTATGGTAGTTAAACTGAAACCAAGATCGATGAGGAAAGGAGTCTGCAGAGCGACTGCCATATTGTCACCCAACTTATAGAAAAACATAAACGCCAAAATGAGAGCCGCCCCGCTCCAATTATTGCGGCTTATGAATTCCGAAAAGGGCTGAATCACCGCCTCCCGTAAAGTCTTTGGTGCTGAAACCAGATTGTTTTCTACGAAATTAAATGTGGCCACGATTCCAATAATCATGAAGGCACCGATGATCATGAACACAATATTCCAATCCAGACTGTCCGCCAGAATCAGTCCTAGAGCTCCTGGTATCAAACCTGAGATGCGGTAGGCCTGCACGTGGATAGTATTTCCCAAACCCAATTCGTTCTCTTTAAGCAATTCTCTACGATAAGCATCAAGAACTATATCCTGGCTTGCGCTAAAGAAGGCAACGACAACACAGACGGAAGCAATTAGTCCGATGGAAGTTTCTGGGTTAAGGAATCCCATAAAGGCGATAGTGAAAAGCAGAAATATTTGGGTAACCAGCATCCACCCAGTTCGCCGGCCGAGCAATGGCGGCATGTATCGATCCATAAAGGGAGCCCAGGCAAACTTCCAGTTATACGGAAGAAGAATAAGCGAGAACAAACCAATGGTAGCCAAATCCACTCCTTCAGTTCTCAACCACGCGGGCACCAACTGAAAGAGAACGTAAAGAGGAAAGCCGGATGATAATCCGGTAAATATACAGGTGAGCATCTTCGGACTGAAGATGCTTTGAATCAGGCTAGGCTCATCACCTTTGGGTTCCTGCATGGATAAGGTCTCGTGGAAACTGCTGGCAATCAGTCCCTAAAATTTTCATATTGAAGCGGGATATCCAGCTTCGAGTCTTTTAGCAGAGCGATAACTTGCTGTAGATCATCCCGCTTCTTTCCATTAACCCGAAGCTTCTCTCCTTGTATCGCCGTTTGAACCTTTATCTTTGATTCTTTAATCATCTTAACGATTTTTCGGGCAATTTCTGACTCAATTCCCTGTTGGACCTTTACATCCATATGGGCTTTTTGTCCGGTCATTTCCACATCGCCTTCCTCAAGGCTTTTTATATCCACACCACGCTTTACTAATTTTGCACGAAGAATTTCCATCATCTGCCTTATCTGAAAATCAACTTCAGCACTGACAACTATCACAGTATCTTCAGACAGCTCAAACTTGGCATCGATGCCTTTAAAATCAAAACGAGTGCCCACTTCTCGATTAGCTTGATCTAGAGCATTATTAATCTCATGCATATCCACTTCAGATACGATATCAAACGATGGCATTGTTATTTTCTCCCATGAATCCATTGCATACTTTTCGCCAGTCTATCACTCTGCAATAGTGAAATTGAAGCCATCAATGTTAAGATTCCTTTTCACAGACTTGCCGAGGCCTCCTCTCTTGCGGCTACTATTGCTGAGATTTGAGACCAGAGATACAGCTTGATAAACAAACATCAAATTTTGCTCATCCCTTCGTTATTGCTATTCAGTTTGGCGAGCCTGTTAATTTCTCTGACTAGCGGTAGTGTCGATATATCTGCCATGCAAATGATCGGCGAGTTATTTACAGCTAACGAGAGTCTATCGAACCAGATTCTGTGGGATATACGAATTCCTCGTTCTGCATCCGCTTTTATCACAGGGGCACTCCTCGCCATGTCGGGAGTAATAATGCAGGTACTACTGAGAAATCCCTTAGCTGACCCTTATATATTGGGAATATCAGGCGGAGCTGCCGTAGGCGCCTTATCTGCAATCCTGCTGGGTCTTGGTGGACTATGGCTCACCAATGCCGCATTTGCAGGTGCGCTCTTTTCCATACTTCTTGTCTTTGGTATCGCAAATAAATTTGGCAAGTGGTCAGTAACTCGTTTACTTCTTACCGGAGTTGTAGTTTCTGCTGGCTGGGGAGCAGTTATCAATATACTGCTAACCACTACTTCCACTAACAATGTGCAAAGCATGCTTTTTTGGTTAATGGGCGATCTCTCACAGAGTCAGGTTGGAAATGCTCATTTCCTGTTATTAACTGCCGCCCTGCTTGGCGGCCTATTTGTGAGCCGATCTCTAAATGTTCTTGTTCGTGGCGAGCTTGTTGCCTCCGCGCTAGGTATCAATGTGCCTTCTCTTCGTCTGCTACTTTATTTTTCAGCGTCCATACTCACAGCAACAGCCGTTACTGTTGCGGGATCCGTGGGATTTGTTGGATTGGTAATTCCACACGCTCTGCGACTACTGGGAGCGCGAGATCATCGATTGTTAATTCCTGGTTCACTTCTGCTGGGTGGCAGCTTTCTATTGCTAGCCGACACTATCGCTAGAACTGTTATTGCTCCTCAACAACTACCAGTAGGAGTTGTTACTGCCGTTATAGGAGTTCCCGCTTTCATACTTATACTGCGGAGGTCGATGAAGGATTGACATGGCGCTTCTTGAATTGAAATCTTTGAGTCTGCAAATTGCCGGCAAGCAACTATGCAATAGACTCGACCTAAGCATAGAAAGAAATGAATGCTGGGGACTGTTGGGGAAGAATGGTGTTGGTAAAACCACTCTTCTCCATACCATTCTTGGGCTTCAGCCTGCGCAAGAGGGAGAGATTCTTATAGATGGCCAGAATACTTCCTTGCTGAATCGACAAGAACTAGCGAGAACAATGGGAATCCTGTTTCAGCAAGGGATAGATGAATTACCGGCAACAGTTATGGAGACCGTCATGCTCGGTCGATACCCCCATCTGCAAACTCTAATACGGGATAACCCAGCCGATAGGGAAATCGCAGAAGAAGCTCTAGATGCTTTTGAGTTAGGGGCGCTGAGTAACCGAGAAATCACTACACTATCCGGCGGTGAAAGGCAGCGATTAGCTCTCGCAACGCTTCTTACTCAGGCTCCGGATCTATTCCTGCTGGATGAGCCAAGCAATCATCTCGACGTGGCTTTCCAGATCAAACTGCTCAAGATATTGACCGATAAAATCAGTAGCGCATCAGCAAGCTTTCTAATGGCCAGTCATGACATCAATCTCACGGCACGATTCTGCGACAAGATTTTGCTACTGATTGATGGCAATAATTATTTAGCAGGCGACAGCGAAGAGATACTGAATGAGGAAAACTTAAGTAGGGCATATGACTGCCCTATCAAATCAATTAGCCAAGATGGAATACAACTCTTTTACCCGCAATAGAATAGTCATTCGACTACTGACAACTACTACAGAGCTAAATGGCGAACATCAGCTAATAACTTGGAAAGAAGCGTCACAAACTGTCCGCCATCAACACCATTCACAGCTCGGTGGTCATATGAAAGCGTATACGGAAGCATCTTCCTGGGAACGAAGGCGCCATCTGAATAGACAGGTTTAATTTCAGTCTTTCCCACTCCAAGAATAGCCACTTCCGGCGCATTGATAATAGGAATAAACCCCGTACCGCCTATAGCGCCAAGGCTGGATATGGAGAAACAGGCTCCCTGCATATCTTGTGGTTTTAGCTTACGATTCTTGGCTTTATTCGACAGCTCTATAACTTCCGCCGCCAATTGCCAGATAGTTTTTTGATCCACATCTCTAATCACCGGAACTACCAGTCCCGCTTCTGTAGCAACAGCTATACCGATATGGATGTATTTTTTCTGAATAAGGTGTTCGTCTGACGAATGAAGCGAGACATTAAACTGAGGAAGCTCCGCAAGAACTTTTGCACAGGCCTTAAGCAAGAAAGGCATGAAAGTTAACTTGGTTCCTTTGCGCTCTGCTGCCGGCTTCAACTCAGCTCTGAATTCTTCCAGGTCTGTAACATCCGCCTCATTGAACTGAGCGACATGGGGAACCGATGACCAATTCCGGTGCATATTGACCGCAGTCAATTTGTGCAACTTGGTTCTTGGAACTTCCTCTATCTCACCAAACTGACTGAAGTCAATATCCGGGATTGCAGAAACAGCGGATCCAGAAACAGCGCCGCCATTGATTCGACTCTTTACAAATGCATGAATGTCTTCTTTTAAGATTCTAGACTTAGCACCGCTGCTTGGAACCAGAGACAAGTCTACGCCCAACTCTCTCGCCAGTTTTCTGACAGCCGGGCCAGCATAGACTTTGCCACTATTAGTAGTAGGCGCAGCTGCTGCCTGGGGTTGGCTCGCGGCTTGCTGTGCAGGGGCAGTAACCGGCTCTTTAGTTGGTGCAGCTTTGGTTTCTGGTGCGGGGCTTAGTGCCACCGGTGATGCCGCTACTTGTCCCAAGATCTGCGCGAAAGGCGTTCCGGTCTTAACCTTATCACCAATTGCAATCGACACGGATTCGATCACACCAGCTATTGGTGAAGGAACATCCATTGCGGCCTTATCCGACTCAAGGGTTATCAAGGAGTCGTCTGCTGCGACACTATCGCCTGCCTTTACATGAATTTCGATTACTTCAACTTCGTCATCTGTTCCCAAATCTGGAACTTCAATCAAGTTGCTTTTACTTTCTGTCTCAGCAGAAACGGATTCCGTTGCTTGTTGTTCGACTTCCTGCTTTTCAGCAACTGGTTTTTCTGCTTCTGTTTTTGCAACTTCGGCTTTATCAACTTCGGCTTTATCAACAACAGGAGCCTTTTCGGAATTCTCGCTGGCTTCGACTTCCAGGCTGAGAATTTCACTGCCGGAAGTAACTTGATCCCCTAGATTAACTGATATGCTTTTTACAATCCCCGCAACCGGGGCAGGAATTTCCATGGCTGCTTTGTCGCTTTCGAGAACTAACAAAGAGTCGTTCTCTTCCACGCTTTGACCAACCGATACCAGCAATTCAATTACTTCCACTTCTCCGGCATCGCCGAGATCTGGAACTTGTATGTTTTCAATTGACAATGTTGCCAACTCCCGAGCTAATTAATTCTTATTGAGAAACAGGATTAGCTTTGTTTTTGCTAATTCCGCTTTTCTTCATGAAATCAGTGATTTCTTTTGCTGTTATAGCACCCTGTTCTTTTAGCTCAGTCAAGGCTGCCAGCACAACAAACTTGGCATCAACCTCAAAGAAATGTCGTAATTTTTCTCGACTATCACTGCGGCCAAATCCATCGGTTCCCAATACTCGATATGTATCTGGAACGAACTCTCTTATCTGATCTGCATAAGACTTCATGTAGTCTGTTGTAGCGATCACTGGACCTTTCTGCTTTCCAAGCTGCTCGGTTACAAACGAAGCAGTTGGTTTCTTTTCTGGGTGTAACATATTTTCTCGATCTACAGCGAGTGCATCTTTTCGCAACTCATTGAAACTGGTTACACTCCAGACATCCGTGACAACTCCAAAATCTTTCCTTAAGGTTTCAGCAGCTTTTCTAACTTCGCGTAATATAGTGCCACTACCAAGAAGCCTCAAACGTTGGCCACTTGTCCCTTTTCTGGGTTTTGCCACTTTATTCTCTTTGCTTTCACCATCTTCCAGCAAATACATGCCTTTGATAATGCCGGCTTCACTACCTTTTGGCATCTCAGGCTGAGTGTAATTTTCATTCATGGTAGTGATGTAGAAAAAGACCGACTCCATCTCCTTGTACATTCTTCTTAAGCCATCTTGAACGATTACAGCAAGCTCATAAGCGTAAGTAGGATCATAACTTACACAATTTGGCACAGTTGATGAAAGGATATGGCTATGACCATCCTGATGTTGCAATCCTTCCCCATTAAGAGTCGTCCTACCCGCTGTAGCACCAATTAAAAACCCTCGGGCCTGACAATCACCAGCTGCCCAACACAGATCTCCTACGCGCTGAAAACCGAACATAGAGTAGTAAATATAAAAAGGGATAAGAGGGTAATTGCTGACACTGTAAGATGTCGCTGCTGCGAGCCACGCTGAGAAGGCTCCAGCCTCGCTGATACCTTCTTCCAGCATTTGGCCTTCTTTATCTTCTCGATAGAACATGACCTGATTGGAATCTGCTGGATCATACAATTGACCGACCGAAGAATAGATTCCCATTTGGCGAAACATGCCCTCCATACCGAAAGTGCGAGCCTCATCTGGAACAATTGGAACTACTCTTTGGCCCAGTTCCTTATCCTTGCAAAGAGTACTCAACAACCTGACAAAAGCCATGGTAGTAGATATTTCTCTAGTGCCACTGGACTTCGTCTGGGTCTCAAATGCAGATAGGTCTGGAACTGACAGAGCTGTAGTAGCTGATCTGCGCTGAGGAACTGGCTTACCCAGTGGCTCTCTGATCTTGCGCATATACTTTAACTCGAGACTCTTCTCGGGAGGACGGTAATAAGGCACGTCTTTCAGCTTATCGTCTTTAATAGGTATACCGAAACGGTCGCGAAATTTCTTTAACGCTTCTATATCTAGCTTCTTAACCGAGTGAGTAGCATTCTGCCCTTCAGCTGTATCTCCAAATGCATAACCTTTTACAGTCTTGGCAAGAATAACCGTAGGCTTGCCATTAGCTTTAGTTGCCTGTGCATAGGCTGCGTATACCTTATAAGGATCGTGACCACCTCGATTCAACGCCATGATGTCATCATCAGATAGATGTTCTACCATCTTCAAGAGTTCTGGACTCTTGCCAAAGAAATTTTCTCGGGTATAGGCGCCGCCGCGACTCACATAATTTTGGTACTCACCATCTACCACTTCATCCATTCGCGCTTGAAGTATGCCTTCCTTGTCGGCTTGAAGAAGATCATCCCAATGTCTTCCCCAGACCACTTTAATTACATTCCAGCCTGCGCCTCTGAATACGCCTTCCAGCTCCTGGATTATCTTGCCGTTGCCGCGAACGGGTCCGTCGAGTCTCTGCAAATTACAATTAACAACAAAAATAAGGTTGTCGAGCTTCTCCCTTCCGGCCTTGCTAATAGCGCCGAGCGATTCCGGCTCATCAGTTTCGCCATCTCCCAGAAATGCCCAGATTTTCCTGTTCGAGTTATCTAATAATCCTCGACTGGTTTGATACTTCATTACATGAGCTTGATAAATAGCTGTGATCGGACCTAGGCCCATGGACACAGTTGGGAATTGCCAGTAATCGGGCATAAGCCAGGGGTGAGGGTAAGAAGAGAGGCCATTGCCATCAACTTCTTGCCTAAAATTGTCTAATTGTTCTTCGCTTATTCTCCCTTCAAGATAGGAGCGAGCATAGATGCCTGGTGACGAATGCCCCTGGAAATAAACTAAGTCGCCTTCATCTTGATCATTGGGACCACGAAAAAAATAATTGAAGCCAACATCATAAAGAGTTGCGGCTGAAGAAAATGTTGATATATGTCCACCGAGATCGGGGTTGTGTTTATTGGCACGCATCACCATCGCCAAAGCATTCCACCGAATGATCCCGCGGATCTGTCTCTCCATGAACATATCGCCGGGCATACGTTCTTCGTTCAATGGAGAAATGGTGTTTCTATAGGAAGTGTTTACTGTTGAACTCGGTGTGTAGCCACCGCTTCTGGTCGCTTTTTCGGATAGACGACCGAGGATGTAGTGCGCGCGTTCGATGCCCTCTACTTCAATGACTGAATTTAATGCGTCCAGCCACTCTCTAGTTTCTTCCGGGTTTCCATCGTTTCGCTGTGTCATTTAATACCCTTTCATTCCCACTGATACTTCCGCCTTAGTATTTCCAAACCTGCTTCAAAGGGAGAAAGTGTTTCTTAACTCTTTAATATACTAATTGCTTTACTATTTTTGTAAATAAATTACAAAGTAAGAGTATTTTACTGCAAATGAGCTCCTTTTCCCATTCCAATATTGCCGATTATGTAGTAATACTACAAAATGGCGGAGCATCTGGAAAAAAGACAAATTTACATTATTCTTTTATTTTTCAGTGTATTGAGATCGAAAAATCTCACTACCCTGCTCGATAATTGAGCTGTATGCCTTCAAAAAACCAGAAATACTACAATTCTCAGTTCAGCGCTCAGGTATTTCTGTACTCTATATCGACAGCTGAGCTAAATATTGAGAACAACTACCAAGGGCTTAGTCCAAAAATGGTAATCAGTGCTAATACACTCAACCAAATTGCCTGAGACCGCTCCAGAAGACCCTGAAGCGCAGCAATTTCCAGCACTGCATCTGAACGACTATTGTCTGCCGGAGTTTCGCTGTCAGCGCTCCCCTCGCCGTTATCTTCGGCACCGGATCCTGCTTCATCCAACTGCGGGTCAATCAAGCCGGAAAGCGCACAACTCGCATAACCATATAGCAAATCTGCATTATCTGTTTCTCGTCCGGAAAGCCAAAATGAGCGCTTGAGATTTTCAAAGCAGCGAACAAAATTTCCAGCAAGTGAAAATGTCAAAGCCAGCAATCGTAAGGGAAGCCACTCGAGAACCATCAAGGTGTTCCTTACCAAATCCAGTTGCTGCTGCGCCTGTTCATCTTTGTGGCTATCGCGCATTTGATATGAAATATAACAAAATAAAATACCTATCGGTCCAGTGATCATGTACCAGAAAAACATGACAAACATTTTTTCAAAACAGCGGTATATTAGCTGTTTGCTGAAATAGCTGCTCAAGGATTTCTCGTCTGTAACCTCTAGCGGATCGACTACTGACAATTCCTCCTGCAAGTAAAGAACGCAGGCTTCCATATTCCCTTCTTTCCATTTTGTTACGAAATCACTAGCAAGCTTTCCTGGTTGAGTTCTATCAAAGGCTATTAACAACACCAGTATGTGAATCAACATAGTTAAAAGCCCATACACTGCCCCTTCAGCTAGCAATAAGAGCAAGGTGAGAAATAATATGGGGACAAGGTAGATGATAGCCGCACTCAACAGCCAAGCCTGTGATATTTTCTCCATAGAATCTGAAGTAAAGGAATCTATCTTACAGCGAAATCGGAAAAACCATCCGTCGTCGAAACGGTCGAAATCTTTCAACCAGAGATAATTGATGGTTAAGCAAATAAGAATAACGAGAAATTTCATTTTTTATCCAGTGTCGTCAATAATCTTCAGGCTGTAGAAGCCAATTCCTGCTCAAGTAATTGCTTGTATCTATCCCATTGAAAAAAAGGTCCTGGGTCGGTCTTTCGCTCAGGAGCAACATCACTATGTCCAACAATCCGATCCAGCCCAATATCTGGAAATTCGCTTAGAAGCGCAATTGACAGAGTAACTAGACTACCATACTGGGCATCGGTAAATGGCTCATGATCTGTTCCTTCAAGTTCCACACCGATTGAAAAGTCATTACAGTTCAATCTTCCGTCGAAGGTAGATTCTCCCGCATGCCAGGCTTTCATATTAAGGGGAACGTATTGGGTAATCGAGCCGAGTCGGTTTATCAGAAAATGTGAAGAAACCTTTAAATCTGCAATAGTTTCAAAATAGGGGTGAGCATTTTTGTCGAGGCAATTACAAAATAACTGATCTATACAGCCTGTATTGTATTCACCCGGAGGTAGGCTAATGTTGTGGAGAATCAGCAGATCAACAACACTCTCTGCTGGCCTCTCACTCTGATTTGGAGAATCGACTTGATGTGCCCCAATCAATTTATTTTCAGCTATGGATATTCCCATTGCGACAGACAAACCCCTTGGAATCAATGGGGCTAATAGTAGCACAATTTAATGGGGTGCTGGCAGGAAGGGCTATGGCGAACCGGCTAAAACAGCTAAACAACTAGTCCTTGTAGGCCGGTTGAAATTCGGTCACCTGATCAGGCTTTTCGTTCGATTCGGGTGATGGAAGACGAACTTCCCCATCCCGCAGACAGATAGCGAGCCCAAGTTTACTTCGCGAGATCGAAAACCGTCTTCGCACGGACTTTATTTGATAGGAGGCAGGTTCTTCGAACCCTTTACTCAATTCACATTCCACAAATTGGTCCCCCAGTTTGTATTCGATCTGGCAGGGGCAACTGAGCGTGTCAATACGACCAAGGAAGTCTGCGATGGGGCTCCGAAAATTTTCGGTAACACTGCTTGAGCTTCCATCATTTATAAGGTTCGATATCTCCTTCAAATCTTCCTGATCCAAAACCCTCTTGCCGAATGGACTGATGGATGATTCTTCAACGGAGGTATTTCCCTCGAATTTTCCTGCGCTAAGAGGTTCTTCTTTTTGACTGGGTAGTAATCCTACCAAGCGATCAATTAATTCATCTTGCTCTGAAGCATCCAATTGAATCAGGGAAAGCCCTTGGCGCAATTTAATCAGAAACCCTTTCATTTCTGACTCGGGTGCTGCAACACCCTTATCGAAATAGTTAAGAAGAAGGGAGAGAGTATGGCTTGCTTCCTGCCATTCAATACTGTTGTGGCTTTTATTCAAACCAATGAGAAATAGAACTGCTTTCCACTTTGTTCGGATAAAGCTTTCAACAAATGGTGGCAAGTCCACCAAGTCACAACTTTGCTTAACTAATTGACTGACTCTATCCTCCAGTGAAACTTCATCACTCTCCTTTCCATGGAGTTGAGAGTTGTCATCGTTCAATTGTGATTGTGCGCCTCGCTCTTCACTCCCAAATGCCGAAGAAGACAAGAATAAGCGGTCAACAAAGTCACCATTTTCTACATTAGTGAGAATGCTAATGATATCCAGATAGAGCTTCTCCATCTTTAGAACGAAATGCTGTTCGAAAAGTTTCATAAAGATTAGCCGAACATCCAGGCTAATAGAGAACGAATACTGCGCTTTAGTGAAAGCCAGCATTGTTTGCTCAATCAGAAAACTGCTCTGAATAACTGGTTCCCTATATGCAATATTTAGTTTGCTATTCAGACTATCGATTTGCTTGATAAAAGGAGAATAAACTTTTACTGCTTTTCGTTGCATAGCTTTTAGTGCGAGGTCAGTTTCAACTTTCTCGTAAATTCCGTCTGAGCCAGAAGAGCTACCATTAGCGATAAAGGAAGTCTTATCAACGACGGTCGAATTACTTCCTTCCATATTTTCAAACATGCTTGAGAGCAGGATTTTTTCGAACAAAGCTTGCTTAGCCCGAAATTCTCGCATAGCCTTTAAATAGACTCTGTCTTCAGAGAGTTGGCCTTGCTGTCCATTGCTGAACAGGAAATCGTCCAACTCATCAAAGAAGCTACCATTGAGCCTGACTATCTGTTTTCGCAGACGCTGAAGAATCGACCAACGCACTCGAGCCGCCAACTTCTCGTCTAGCGGTCGGCGCCCTTCGGTTCTTCCTCTAAATCCTGCGACTGCCATTATGCTATCCATTGAAATACTGAAATCCCGTGTGTTTAGTGCAATTCGAGAGCGTAGTGTGATTTATATCACTCCGATTTCTCTGATAACTTGAATTCGCTCACAATCACAGGATATTTTGCTCCTAAACGCTTATAAATACTGGGCTTTAAGCCAAATTTCTAGAGCTGCGTCACAACTTTCTATTGTAGTCGCCATGGGACATACTTTGCCCTATGCCCAAACAACTAAATAACAAGCACAACGCAGCCGGTCGAAATCTGGGACAGGGAATGCTTATTGCCAGTTTTGTAATTGCCCTACTCGGCATGACATTCTTCTTCGATTCCCAGCTTATGAATCAAATCAATCCCAACAGCAATCCTGAAAGCTCAGAATCTTCTGCAGGTGTAAGGGAAGTAATTCTGCAGAGAAATCGCCAAGGCCACTACGTCACATCAGGCTCGATAAATGATGTGGAAGTTATATTTCTATTGGATACGGGGGCTACTGACGTGGCGATCTCCCCCGAGTTGGCAGCAAAGGCCGGATTGCAGCCAGGCAATGCTACTCAAGCGTCAACTGCTAACGGTATAATTACGGTCTATTCGACAAATATCGACAGCCTATCAATCTCGAGCATCTCTCTAGAGAATGTAAATGGCAGTATTAATCCAGGAATGAGTGGCGAGACGATCCTTCTAGGAATGAGCGTACTAAAGGAAATCGAATTTAGTCAAAGAGGATCTATTCTTACTCTAAGGCAATACCCTGAAACATGAGCGCTGAAACATGAGTCCTGAAACCTAAATCCAGAAACATAAGATCAATGACAAAAAGCGAAACGCAAAAAGTGAAACTCAAGAATACAAATATTCCTAATGACATTGCCGCCGTAGTTAAATTTGCACTGCAGGAAGACATTGGAAGTGGTGATATTACCGCCGAGCTAATCCCGATTGAAAAGCAGATTACGGCGAGAATAATTAGCAGAGACGAAGCGATTATTTGCGGTATTCCCTGGGTTAAGGAAGTTTTTAGACAAGTGGATGAAAGTATAATCCTCGACTGGCATGTAGCTGACGGCGATGCAGTTAATATCAATCAGCTACTTGCCACTGCGATTGGGCCAGCTCGCAGCATAATGACTGCGGAGAGAGCTGCACTAAATTATCTACAAACGCTCTCCGCTACAGCAAGCCAAAGCAAATACTACAGCTCGCTAGTAGCGCATACTAAAGCAACTCTGTTAGACACAAGGAAAACTATTCCAGGCTTGAGAACAGCACAGAAATACGCTGTTAGAATTGGCGGATGTCAAAATCATCGCATGGGTCTTTATGATGCATTTCTAATCAAAGAAAATCATATAAGTGCCTGTGGAGGCATCTCTGAGGCTATAGCTAAAGCAAGAGAATTACACCCCCAAAGCCCTGTTGAAATTGAAGTTCAGGACCTAACGGAACTGGACACCGCTATATGCAATGAGGCTGACATTGTTATGTTGGATAATTTCAGTCTCGAAGACACAATAAAAGCCGTTGAAGTAACTAAGAGTCGATGTAAACTGGAGGCGTCTGGCGGAATAGAGACAGATGACCTGGTGAGAGTTGCCGAGACTGGCGTTGACTATATCTCTATTGGAGCCTTAACCAAGCATTGCACGGCTGTAGACTTGTCCATGCTAGTCGACTAAAAACGACCACCTAAACTATTACCTAATGAACGGCAAAAAGGAGTAATACCGATGAAGCGAACCCCGTCCGAGCTGTTCGTCTATGTACTACTACTAATACTTCCATCTTTTGCCTTCGGCCATGCTGGCAATATAGACCGTAATGGAGGCCACTATTATGGACGTTCATATCATTGCCACCTGGGTGGCTGCGAAATGCCCGACACCTTCGATATCGGAAGAACCAATAGAGACAGCCTGTTAACAGACTACCGTAGAAGAGAAAAATTTTTCAATACGGATGACTGGAGCTTCGAAGAGGACTTTGATGAAGACTGCCAATCCACCCGTCAAGAGATGTTGGTACTCACCAGCAGAACAGAAGTTAGATTCACCAACCCACGGAACTGCGTGGCTCGAACCGGAGAATGGCTGGATGAATACACAGGAAAAATATTCAAGGTTGCCGTGCAGGTAGATTTGGACCACGTCATTCCCCTTCTCTATGCTCACACCCACGGAGGAGATCGCTGGTCTGCACAAGTGAAGCTTCAATTTGCCAACGACCCGATGAATCTCATGCTGGTTGAAAAACGGGAAATACGACGCAAGTCAGAGCGGGGGCCAGAAGGATATCTCCCTCGAGATGAATTCCAGTGTGAGTATGTTCGATTATGGGAGGCGATAGCAGATAGATATGACCTGCAATTGGGAACTCGGGATCGCAACCAAATAGAACGTACGCTACGCGACTGCGCGCCTGAGTAGAGTATTTTCTCAGAGCAAAAAAATGCCGAATCAAGATTCGGCATTTTTCGTGTCTCAGAATTAATTCTAAAGACTTACATTTATGGAGAAACTATATTAATAGTATCCATTCCAGCGTCAGGATCCAATTTCGTGTCACCTGTTGGAAATCCGTTCTCTGAAAGAATATAAGCAATTACATCAGTGTATTCATCCAGCATCAGTGAACCAGGATTATCCGCTGGCATTGTTCCCATTATCGATTCCCACAACCACAAAAGGGGTTGGTTATCCCAGGACTTCAGCGTATCTCGATAGAAGCGCATATCGTGGCAAGCGGCACATGTAGAATCGTAGACAACTTTTCCTGTCTCCACTTGCGCAGCAGTAAAAACTCCGTCATTTACTGTTTTATCCTGAGCGAGAGCCGAAGGGCCCGCAACCAGAGTAATCAGCAAAAACACACTGCTTATGACCATTTTCACCGAATTTTTCATTTTTACCTTCCTCTGCAGATAAGCGTTTGCTCCTGCATTGCTGTGTTGTACCGATCAAGCGCCAATTTGAAATCGGCGTAAACATAAACTACATCGCCTTTATTATCAAGAGCGTCACTAGCGACCCCAAGTTGGAGGGTCTGTTTAATCCTTTGATAATCAGTATGATACCTGATGCGAGCCATATTAAGCTAAAGTAAATGAATCCTGGCTGAATGGAGAATCACAAAGGACAGAGCTATTCTAAAGTGTGGCCTCTTTCACACCTTACTCTGCAGCCTTTTGATCCATTACTGCACAAAAATTGTCTTTGTGCTTTTGGTATTACTGAAGGGAATAATATGCTTCTTTTTCAAGTCTTAGTCTCTCTTCCTGAAAATCGCCTGTGTAACTGCAATCTCAACTTCTTCTGCAAAGATACGAAGCTCCTGATCAGTAGGGCCCCTATGTATTTCTTGCTTCATTAACTACTGTTGAGAACTAGGCTAAGAATAGAATCCTGTAGTGAGATGCGCCGACCTCAAAGTGGCGCTTAGTGAAAATGGATTGATCGATAAACTCTTGTGGCTGTCTTCTGGCAGTGCAGGGAAATTGTGGGGATGCAGGAAAGGTTCCCACAACACAATAGTCGCGAACTGACAAAAAGTGTCAGTTCGCGACTATTGTGATGCGAAAGAACAAGCTTCTTCCAGCTTTAAATAACAAAGATAAATTTTTTTTATCTTATTTATCAATAAGTTAAAGGATTTCCTTAAAGTTGGCATAGTATGTGTATATATCTTTGTAACCGTTGGGAAATCTAACGGATTAGATTTCTTAAACAGATTGTTCGGCTTTTCCTAACTGGAGATAGAAAAATGAAGAAAGTACAAAAAGGTTTTACACTAATCGAATTGATGATCGTTGTTGCGATTATCGGAATCCTGGCTGCTGTAGCACTACCTGCATACCAGAATTACTCTAACCGAGCTGCATTCTCAGAACTGGTTCTTGCTATCACACCTCGCAAGACTGCTGTAGAACTGGCTATTCAGACTCGCTCACCTGCTAACTTAGCAGCAATACTGCCCTCAGTTATGGGCATACCTGCTAACGTAACTGCAACCTCACTCGTTCACGGTGCTGCTGTTGCTTCTGGCGTAATCACTATGACTTGGAAGGCGGATACTACTTCTGACCTGGCTGGTACTACTTACAGCTTGACTCCAGATGGTGTTACTCCTCCAGTTCAGTGGACTGAAGGCGGCTCATGCCTGACTGCTGGCTTCTGCTAGAGTCTAGCCTAAGTCCGATACCTGGCAGCATTTCAGTTCATCGAATTGCGAATGCTGCCAAGGCATCATCCCACTGCACATCACTACCCTCGCAACACCCTGTAGTTAAAACCTGCAGTTAAACCTCAGCACCAAACTTAGAAGTAGAAATTGAATTTACCGGAGAACCAATCCGGACGGTCAAGTCTTGACACTTTTTCAGCCAATGTAGCTATTCGAGTAGCCAAGCCGAATGAAAGAATAAGCAAACAGTTTCTTACAAAGCAGTGACGCAAGATGGGTTATAGATCTCTAAGAGGACTGGATAGTGAAGAAAAGAAAACAGTCAGGTTTCACCCTCATCGAACTGATGATCGTTACCGCAATTATCGGCATCCTCGTAGCCGTTGCACTACCTGCATATGACTTGTACAGAAACCGAGCACGCTTCTCTGAAGCCATCCTTGCCATCGGATTTAATCGTGCAGCAATTCTCACGCAGGCCCACTCAAATCGTTTTGCGGCGCTTGCCGATGTGGATTCCGGCACCAATGGTATACCCCCATCTCAAGCGCAAGCACCCACCGCACACGGTATATCGGTGCAAGATGGAGTGATCATCATTACCTGGATGGCGGATGGTTCTGATCTGGAGGGCGTTACCTATACGCTGGCCGCTCAGGGTGTAACTCCGCCAATAGAATGGGTAAATGGCGGCACTTGTGTCGTCGGTGGGTATTGTTAGTTCAAACTCAGAGATTTAAATCTCTGCTTGCGGGTATTCATTTCCATAAAAATCAGTAAGAAGTTCTTCATTACTCCCATAGCAGACGAAGCCCGAGTTTTTAGTAGATACAAATTTAGAGAAACGGCATTCTTCCCTCAGCTGTCCGAGCAATTCATCTGATACAGATTCTCTGACTGAATCTTCTCTGCGAAAAATCCCATCGAGACTCTCGGCATTCCCCTGTAGTGGGCGATACTTATCCGTCTGCATGTACAGTGGGTCACCTATAAACTGACTGCGCATGTTGGCAACATCAGCACTGAATTCATTTTCAGGTAGTTCTACATAGATCAGCTTGGGATAGGAACCGGGTATGCCTTCTAATACCGATATGTCCTTACCGTTGTCCTCAAATTCCTGAGCTGAAAGACTAAAGAAAGTGTCGTAAGCTAAAACCAGTGCCAATGGTCGTTCGTTATACACAATCCACATACCGGCTGCCATGCTGCTAATCTGGAAAATGGCAATACAGCTAAGATCGAATTTCAAACCAGGCTTCCCGGCCTTAAATACAACCAGGGTTAACAGAGGACCTAATACCAGATCAACTCCTATGACGATGCGCAAACCGGACCAGCCTCCATCAATACTAAAGAGAATTCCAGGAAACCAGACTAGCAAAATTATAGAAAGTAACAGTAGAAATACCGCAAGACTTATGGAAAAGTGAATTGCACCGGCCTTCCATCTACTCATTAACACCACTCCAAAACTTACAATCACTCGAGTTTAACAGGAAAAAGCTTGAGAATTCGCCGCCCAAGCAAAACCTATTCTATACTGATTTTATCGATCAATTCTGAGAGATGATGAGACACGAACCCTAATTTTTTTCTAATCTATAAAATGCTGCCACGCTGGTTGGAGCTGAATTAGTATGCCCTCTCCCACACTCGACCTGGATTGTGTAGATCTACCTCAATGCCCGCCCTCGTTAGTCAAATCGACGTTAATTCGACAACACAGAGTCCTGCCGCTATTAAAACAAGCTGGCAAGCTTTATCTGGCAACAGGTGATGACTTATCGGACTCATCATTAAAAGAAATTTGCTTTCATACCGGGCTTAAAATCCAATCGTTTCTCGTAGACAAAACAAAATTACAGCGTTGTATCGAGAAACTTCTAGATCGAGAGAGCAAGAAAAAAGCGATTGAAAATGCTCTTGATGATATAAGCCGAGAATGCTCCCCTCTCTATACGCCGAATTCACCTAACAGCTATTTGTCTTCTGCTGAGGATGCACCTCTTGTAAAACTAATTAACGGTTTGCTACTGGATGCGATCGATGCAGCTGCTTCAGATATCCATTTCGAACCCTATGAAAATGTATACCGTGTCCGTTTCAGAATTGATGGCCTGCTTCATCAAATCATCGAGCCATCCATCAAGCTGGCTGGGCGACTGGCCTCTCGACTCAAGGTCATGGCACAAATGGATATCTCCGAGAGACGACTGCCTCAAGATGGTCGTATCAAACTAAGGTTATCTTCTTCTCGCTTCATAGAATTCAGGGTTAACACACTGCCAACTCTTTGGGGTGAAAAAGTCGTTCTCCGAATTATGGATCCACTAAATACTTTATTAGGAATCGACGCACTGGGTTTCGAAGGCTCGCAGAAAAAACTCTACCTCAATGCCCTCGACAAGCAACAGGGGCTTATTCTGGTAACAGGACCTACAGGCAGCGGGAAAACCATATCTCTGTACAGTGCCCTGCAAATTCTGAATACGAATCAACGCAATATATCTACGGCAGAAGACCCTGTGGAAATCAATTTTCAAGGTATCAATCAGGTCTCGGTTAGCCCCAAGATAGGATTGGACTTTGCCAATGCTATGAGAGCATTCCTGCGTCAGGATCCAGATATAATCATGGTGGGAGAGATTAGAGACCCCAAAACAGCCGAGATCGCTATCAGGGCCGCACAGACAGGTCATCTTGTGCTTTCAACTCTTCACACAAACAGCGCAGCCGCAAGCATTACACGTCTGCGTAGCATGGGCGTGCCTGCTTTTAACATTGCCAACTCCATCAGCCTAATAATCGCACAACGGCTGGCTCGCAGACTCTGTAATAGTTGTAAAGAAAGTACAGAAATACCCGAAAAAGTACTAATAGCCGAAGGGTTCTCCAGCTCTCAGATAAAGAATATCCGACTTTTCAGCGCTAGAGGCTGCGAAAAATGCAGAGATGGATACAGCGGCAGAATCGGTTTTTATGAAGTAGTTCCTATTACTTCAGCACTAACCCGGATTATTATGGATGATGGTGATGCCATCAGCCTAGCGGATCAGGCTCGCAGCGAAGGATGCCTTAGTTTGCGCGAATCAGTGTTATTGAAAGTCGCCAAGGGCGTTACCAGTCTTGAAGAAGCTAACAGACTGACTTAATTCATAATTATGTACATTCATGGTATAGTTCAACGCAGTAAATCTGCGAATCCAATGGCCGAGGTGACTCATGGCAACTGAAGCAGCACAATCCCTATACACTTGGCAGGGTACCGATAAAGCCGGTAACAAGACCAAGGGCGAAATTCAAGGCAGTTCACAGGCGCTGGTTAAGGCGCAACTCCGTAAGCAGGGTGTAAACCCAACGCGAGTCAGGCGCAAAGGAAAAGATCTCTTCGGTCCTAAGAAGCAAGCGATCAAGCCTCAGGATATAGCCGTATTTACCCGCCAATTAGCGACCATGATGAAGTCAGGTATTCCTCTGGTTCAATCGTTCGAGATTGTTGGAGAAACTCTTGAGAACCCATCCATGCGTCAGCTAGTTTTAGCCATTCGCGACGATATAGCTGCAGGTAACAATTTCGCTGACTGTATACGCAAACACCCTCGATATTTCGACGATCTTTTTTGTAACTTGGTTGATGCTGGCGAGCAATCAGGCGCCCTGGAAACGATGCTGGACCGCTTGGCAACTTACAAAGAGAAATCAGAAGCACTAAAATCCAAAATTAAAAAAGCTATGAATTATCCGATTGGCGTTGTTTGCGTTGCAATTGTGGTTACAGGAATATTACTGGTGAAAGTGGTCCCCCAGTTCGCTGTAACATTCTCCAGCTTTGGCGCTGAACTTCCTGCATTTACTCTTTTGGTGCTAAATTTATCAGACATAGCTATTGCTCATTGGTGGAAGGTTATAATCGGTATTGGTGTCTTTGGATATACCTTTAAGGAACTAAAATTCCGCTCTAAAGCAGTTGCCGATGCTGTTGACAGAATATCTCTGAAAATACCCATAGTAGGTCCTATTTTGAACACTTCCTGTTATGCGCGATTTACCCGAACTTTATCTACAACATTTTCTGCAGGTGTTCCCTTGGTTGACGCTTTGGAATCAGTTGCTGGGGCAACAGGTAACATTGTTTATTCAAGTGCAACCAGAAAAATCAGAGATGATGTAACTACTGGGCAACAACTGAATTTCGCCATTAAAAACACAACTCTATTTCCGGTGATGATTACCCAGATGGTGGGCATCGGCGAGGAATCTGGCGCTCTGGATTCCATGTTGGACAAGTGTGCTGTTTATTATGAAGCAGAAGTGGACAATGCTGTTGACGGACTAACGGCGCTCATGGAGCCTATGATTATGGCTGTGTTGGCCGTTTTGGTGGGCGGATTAATGATTGCGATGTATCTGCCTATTTTCCAACTCGGCGCGGTAATGTAAGCAGCCTCGAGCTAGCGGAATACGACCCTTATGGAAATTATTTCGCTGCTCGAAGCCAGCCCTCCTTTACTAATTGTTATATGCACGGTACTCGGCTTGCTGGTGGGCAGCTTTCTCAATGTAGTAGTCTATCGCCTTCCAATTATGTTGCAACGAGACTGGAAGGAACAGTGTTGCGAGTATCTGGAAATAGAAAACACTGTGCCCGACAGCAATGAATCTTCGGCAAAGTTCAAAGTATTCAATTTACAAAAACCTGATTCTCACTGTCCTCTTTGCAATCACAAGATTCGCCCCTGGGAAAATATTCCAGTATTCAGCTACCTCTTTCTCGGCGGCAAATGCTCTAGCTGTAAGAGCAAAATCTCCCTTCGATATCCTTCAGTAGAATTTGTTAGCGGTGTGATGTCTGGCCTGGTGGCATTCAGCTTCGGTGCCAGCCTTCTCACACTTGCATTGCTGCTCTTCACCTGGAGCTTGATAGCTCTTACCCTAATCGACTTTGACCATCAGCTACTACCAGACAATATAACTCTGCCCCTTCTGTGGCTTGGCGTCCTGGTGAACACACTAGATCTCGGCTTCGGTGTAAGCCTGCGAGACTCTGTGATTGGGGTTATTGCCGGTTATCTCGTCCTCTGGAGCTTCTATTGGCTGTTTAAGCTTGCTACGGGGAAGGAAGGCATGGGGTATGGCGACTTTAAACTATTGGCTGCCCTCGGTGCCTGGATGGGCTGGCAAGCACTGCTTCCAATTGTAATTCTTTCGTCACTGGTGGGCGCCGTTTTTGGTTTAGGAATGATTGTATTAATGGGCAGAGATAAATCCATACCTATGCCCTTTGGTCCTTTTCTGGCGGGCGCAGGATTTATTATGCTGATCTGGGGGCCCCAGATTAATACTCTTTATATGAGCACCTTCGTATACTGATCACACAAGTTATTGAGGATTACTGTGTTCGTAGTTGGACTTACTGGCGGAATCGGGAGTGGCAAGTCCACTGTTGATTCTTGCTTTCAAAATTTGGGCGTGAATATTGTCGATGCCGATGAGCTTTCGAGAGAAGTTGTCAGCAGCGGAGCGCCTGCGCTGAATAAAATCGCAGAGCATTTCGGTTCTGATATCTTGACCAGTAACGGAACCCTAGATAGAGAAAAGCTGCGAGGTATTGTTTTTTCGGATGCTGACGCGAGGTCCTGGCTTGAAAATTTGTTACATCCGCTTATTGCACAATTAATACAAGAGCGAATAGCAGCGACTGAGTCAGACTACTGCATTCTTACATCACCTCTCCTACTTGAAACCGAGCAATATAAGCTGGCTGATCGAGTTCTGGTAATTGATGTTTCAGAACAAACACAACTGAGCAGAACCCTGCAACGAGATGGTAGTTCGGAAGAGACCATCAAGTCCATTATCGCTTCGCAAATGAAGCGAGAGAAGCGATTGCAAAAAGCAGATGATGTACTCGATAATGAGGGAAACCTTGATTCGATTGAATCAAGAGTGAAAAGCTTGCACACAAACTATCTCGAATATTCAAAGAAGTGTTTATGACGACTATTAAAAAAGTTAACTGTCCCAGCTGCAGTAAAGAACTGGAATGGAAAGAGTCCAACGAATACAGACCATTTTGTAGTGAGCGCTGCAAATTAGTAGATTTTGGTGATTGGGCTATGGAACGCCATAGCATTCCTGGAGAAGAAATTTACCCGGTAGATTCTCAGGACCAAGATCAATAGCCCATTGCGATAAACTTCTTAAGGCTAACATCCTGTCAGCCCGATTCAATATTCAACCCACCTAAATAATGCTACTTAGGGAAGTGGTGTACCCTGAACATCTGGCATAGGCATCCAGTAAAATTTACTGTTTTCGGCGTGTGTTTCATTCTCGAGAAATAGAAGCAGAAGATCTCCATCCCGTGAAACTCTAATCTTCCTAATCTTCTCTTCTTCTAAAAGACCTAATTCAAAATCTTCCAAAATCAAGTGAGTAACAACATCGAATACATATAATTTGTCATTGTCGGTTGCTATTAACAGAGTCCCTGTACTATCGAAAGCAGCACTCACTGGTGAACTACCTAGAAACCATTCCCCATCTGCATCGAAATATGCCTCTGGGTCCATATCCACAATACTGAAATTGGTACCATTACGGTTGCCATTGGGGCAGGAATAAGCGAGGCGAGTTCCATCCGGAGAAACACTAAAATCTGTACAGCCATTGCCCACAGCAAGGTCCGTTCCAGGTACAAAATCCATTACGTTAGTAAGCGGATTAAAGTTGAAAGTAGCTAGATTGGACTCTGTCGCCAGGAACACATGGTCTAGAACCGGATCATATTCGATTCTAATTGGACTCTCGAGAGGTAGGCTATCTGTTAAGAAATTCGCACTTGGATCCATCAACCCCAACCACAAACCAGTTTCAGTATAAGGAATAGCATTCTCGGGATCGATTTGAATATTGTCATACATAATCGCAAACACATTCCCAGCCTCGCCGAGAGCGATATCTCTCAGCGACCAGTTATAGGTATGATCAAAGCCGCCAGCGCTGAGAACTTGTTCAATACGATTAGATGTAAATGCGCCTGTATTCAAATCCAATCTGTAGAGCCTTTCGGTTTCTGGGTGTACAGTCATATAGACTGCACCATTTGCATCATCCAAGGTAAATTGGTCTGGAACAGTATTGAAAGCGTAGGTGTTTCCAGTCTCTCCGGAAATCAGATTTCTCTCCACTACTCTGTTACGTATGGAATCCCCGATAAGTACCCAACCGTGACACAGAGGAACAAAGTCTTGGCTTGGCTCAACTATCAAACCACCGCCAAGAGCGGAAATTGTTGCCTGGGAAGGTCCTGCCTGAACTTCTCCTATAGACAAGGTTTCAAACATCCAGGGATCAGTACCTTCAATATGTTCAAGCCTTAGGGCAACTTGCTCATCATCAAAGTTAACGCTTGGGATATCGAGGATTTCGGAGTTGACCGAATAGGTAGAAGTTCCGGCAGCGACCGTCACTGCCGTAGGTGCCGTAAATGCGGAACAGTTAAATAACTCGATGCCTGATAGTGGAGGCGCGCCAACGCCCGTGCCAGTGATTTCTGCAGCTGTTAATTGAAATCTTAGTTCGTTGACGTCAACCAAGCGTAATTGAACCGCGGCCTCGCCTGTTCCTGGCACCTCTATATTTGGCACTTCGAGTGTGTAACCGTCGAAGCGAGCTACATCATTTGCAACTGCCGGAGCTGCGCCAGGGGTAAATTCCAAACTCGGATTATCTGTGAATTTCGCACCAGTCCATGAAGGGCTGAGTGTACTTAGCACAGCCGCTGGAGCTATGGTGCTACTGATTCAAAAGGCAACGTATTGGCCGGTACCAAGTGCAGCATTCACTGCCCCGGTTACGTCTATTTCTATTTCTGTGAGTAAAGCGACATCAAGCTCCGCTATGGAGTTAACGAAGCCAATGGAATAATCCGTATATTCAATAAATCCATTATCTGAGAAGACAAAAATTTCTAGCGGGACTGAGTCATTTTGCGGATACACTTCCTCGATAGGAAGAGTCAGAGTTGCCTGAGCCACAGTAGGGTTAATGCCAAAGTCAAATACCACTACGTTGGCATCGATAAATTCCGTGCCGGTTACCGCCCACCCTCCAGAGCTTACATAGGATGCATCATTTGCTTGGCCTATTACGGGTTGCTCCTCGAGCTCTTCATCCTCTACCAGAGGAGCTACTTCGGGGTTTTTTTCAACCAACACGGCCTGATCGACCAGAATAGCAAAATCCGCAAACACTGGTCCTGAAAATGCCAACAGGAGGAAAGCCAACACAAGTCGCTTCCTCGACATTTTAACTAAGAATAATTCTCTCATAACACCCGCCGATCTCTCGCTATTTATTCCTACAGTTTCAACTAGTTAGAAATAATCGCAGTGAACCCGATCACATCCGCAGCCGATAGTTTGCCACAGGCGAAATCCCTGCATATCACCTCTCCAGTTCTGTGTATCTGCTCCTAGGCTAAATACTTTATCACAATTAACCAGATTTTCTCCCAGATTCAAGCATGCTAATTCTATTTATATCAGTAACTTGCTGGCCCAATTGGAGTTTTTCCCTAAGTAGGGATTCTTATCCAATTAAGCCATAAGGCAATTCATGTGGTAATTACCGGCCCAAGAAAGCTGAGATTCCGGCAATACCATAACCGCCACAGTTCCACGCCTGTTCCAATTCCTGCCTATTTAGGCCTCCCAGAGCATAGACCGGAAGACTAGCCGACTCTTGAGCCTGGAAAATTGTTTCTGTCTTAGCTACACCTTTTGGATTTTGTTATCTAACAAGCAACGAGTAATTGTCAATTATTTATCGAGAGTAGAAACATCAGACATGATTGTTAGTTCTTCAGGTAACTGCAATGTCTTGATAATCTCCGCATTGGCTGCGGGAAAATCCGATTTTGCCAAGCTATCCAGGGGTTGCCATTTTATCGCCTGCCCTTCCAATCCCATCGCCTCGCCTGTAAAACTGGCCACCAGATAAACATCAAGCAAAACACTTTTGTCATGGTATTCATGGGTGATTTTTTGAAGAGGGAAGGCTGTGAGAATTTCGAGACCGAGCTCTTCTTTGATTTCTCTACTTAACGCGCGCTCTACAGTTTCACCCACTTCTACCTTGCCACCGGGAAATTCCCAATACCCACCTTGATGGCTGTCGATATGTCGTTTGGACACCAAAACCCGTCGATCTAAATCAAGGATTACCCCAACTGCCACATGAACTGGAGATTGTTTCGATTTTGACACGATAGGCAACCTGAACTGGTCTTGTTATAGGTAGGAATTAGGGCTGAAGTTTCAGCTTCTATATTCGGCGTTAATTCGGACATATTCATGGGACAAATCGGAGGTCCATACTGTCTCCTGGGCATCTCCTCGTGCCAAACCAATATCAATAAGAATTTCTTCTTTATTCATTTCACTCTGGCCTAATTCTTCCGTGTAGCTGGAATCGATGGCACCACCGCTTACTAGGCACACATTACCGAGGGATATTGAAACCTTCCCTATATCCAATGAGTTCAGCCCTGCGCGACCAATCGCTGCAAGTATTCGCCCCCAGTTAGGATCTGACGCAAATAGTGCGGTCTTTACCAGCGGAGATTCGGCTACAGTGTAAGCCACGGCGAGACACTCATCGGCGTTTGCCCCTCCACTGACCTTAATAGTCACAAATTTTGTAGCTCCCTCAGCATCCTTTATCAGCCCTTTGGCTAAATCAATAAAAAGCGCGTCCAATGCCAACGAAAATTCTACAGCCTGCGAGGTATCAGCCTCAATCTTACTAGCTGAGTTTTCTCCAGTGGCTACCAGCATGCAGCAATCATTAGTGGAGGTATCACCATCTACTGTCAGTCTATTGAATGACTTCTCAACCGCTGAATTAAGAAACGAGTTCAGAGTTTGCTTCTCTATATTTGCATCGGTGAATACATAAGCCAGCATGGTCGCCATATTCGGCTTGATCATTCCCGAGCCTTTAGCAATACCCGTAATGTTAATCCGCTCTCCGTTGATTTCAATTTGAGTCGATGCGATTTTTGGTCGAGTATCAGTTGTTAGTATTCCTGTGGCAGCATCAGACCAATTATTTTCATTAAGACTGTTGAAAGCCTGTGGTATTGCAGCCTGAATCTTTTCTACCGCTAAAGCCTCCCCAATGACACCTGTGGAAAACGGCAATACTTGTTGGAGTTCTACGTCGCTTGTATCAGCCACTGTTTGACAACAATCTCTTGCCGCCAACTCCCCCTCTTTTCCAGTACCTGCATTGGCATTACCTGTATTGATTAGAAAGTACCGGCTGTCCATTTGCAGCAGGTGCTTCTTGGAAACATTTACTGGTGCCGCACAAAAAGCATTCTGAGTAAACACTCCAGAAACTCGGGAACCCTCTTTTATTTCTATCAATACTAGGTCGAGCCTATCGGCATAGCGAATATTGGCAGCCACAGCCGACAAGCGCACGCCTGCTACTGGATAGATAGTAGATACTGATTGCTCGGTTATCGCCATTTTCGTTAACTCTTCAAGCTTTAATTCTTAAACACAAAATACTAAGAAATTTTTCCGTGGCAGGCTTTGAATTTCTTACCTGAACCACAAGGACAAGGATCATTTCTGCCAACTTTTGCCATTCCCCGCACGAATGGAGATTGCTTCTCTTCATTGCCACCAGCAGTAGCACCACCGCCAGGACTATCAGCATTGGCTCCTTCACTTGCCGCAGCGTCGCTCAAGGCTGAAACCTCTTGATGCTGAAAGTTCACTTGAGCCCGGGCTCGCTCTTCTGCTCTTTGTCGCTCAATTGCATCGGCCTCGTCTTCTTGCCTGATTTTTACGTGACTCAAGACCTTCACAACTTCCTGTTGAAGATTGGTCATCAAATCCTGAAATAAGGCGAATGCTTCTCGCTTGTATTCTTGCCTCGGATTCTTGCCGCCATAACTACGAAGGAAAATTCCTTGTCTTAAGTGATCCATGGTAGCCAAATGGTCTTTCCAAAGACCATCGAGAATCTGCAAAGTGATTTGCTTCTCGAAGCCGCGCATTTTTTCACCTATCGCGGTACATTTATCCACGTATTCTTCAGTCAGATTGACATTGATACGTTGCTTCAACTGGTCTTCGTATAACTGATCATCCTCATCCAACCACTGCTGAACTGGCTGTTGTGAAGAAAATTCTGCATCGATACTCGTCTCCAGACCTTCAACATCCCATTGCTCAGGAACACTTTGAGGAGGAATGTGGTCATCAACAAGTTGGGAAACCACATCATCACGCATATCATCCAGCAGTTCGGTGATATCCTCGCTGGCCATTAATTCGTTTCGTTGACGATAAATAATCGTTCGTTGATCATTAGCCACGTTATCGTATTCAAGCAGCTGCTTTCTGATATCAAAGTTTCTACCTTCAACTTTTCGCTGCGCTTTCTCAATGGAGCGCGTTACCATTCCATGCTCAATCGCTTCTCCTCGCTCCATTCCCAAACGCCGCATGAAGTTCTTAACACCATCTGTGGCGAATATTCTTAACAGATTATCTTCCATCGAAAGGTAAAATCTCGAATAACCTGGATCACCCTGACGGCCAGAACGTCCCCTGAGCTGATTGTCTATGCGTCTAGATTCATGGCGCTCAGTACCGATAATGTGTAGGCCGCCAGCTTTAATAACTGTGTCGTGACGCTTTTGCCATTCAGTCTTGATATTGCTGATTTGTTCTTCAGTTGGATTTTCAAGCTCGGCGATCTCTGCTTCCCACTTACCACCGAGAACTATATCTGTTCCTCGGCCAGCCATATTAGTAGCAATAGTTACGACTCCGGGCCTACCGGCCTCAGCAATAATCTGTGCTTCCCTCTGGTGAAATTTCGCATTGAGCACTTCATGCTCAATCTTATTCTCAGTCAAGTATTTGGAAATGATTTCTGAAGTATCGATGGATGCAGTTCCAACCAGAACCGGGGCACCGGCTTTGCTGATCTCGGAGATATCCTCAACGATAGCTTCGAGCTTCTCATCCATAGTCAGGTAGATAAGGTCGTTAGCATCGTCTCTGACCATCGGCATATTGGTTGGAATAACAACGACGTTTAGACCATAAATTTGACTGAATTCGAATGCCTCGGTGTCTGCAGTACCCGTCATTCCGGAAAGGGTGTTATAGAGGCGGAAATAGTTCTGGAAAGTGGTAGAGGCCAGAGTCTGGCTCTCACTTTGAATTTCCAGTTTTTCCTTGGCTTCCAACGCTTGATGCATACCCTCAGACAGCCTTCGCCCTTCCATTGTTCTACCCGTGTGCTCATCGATTAGAACGATTCGTTTTTCTTGAACTATGTATTCTATATCTCGATGAAAGAGATGATGGGCCTTAAGAGCAGCATGTACGTGGTGTAATAAGGAAAGATTTGTTGCTGCATAGAGAGACTCTCCCTCGTCTAGAAGTTTCTTCTTGATAAGAAGATCTTCTACAAACTCATGCCCTGTCTCTGTCAATTCTACTTGTCGACTTTTTTCGTCGACAGAAAAATGACCTGATTCTTCAGGAACAAAATTCTTGTCCATCATCTCCATCTTGGACTTTTCAACTTTTTCACCCATTTCCAATTTAGGTATTAGTTGATTGATTGCTACATAAAGCTCTGAGCTATTCTCTGCTGCGCCAGAGATAATGAGAGGTGTTCTAGCCTCATCGATGAGAATCGAATCGACTTCGTCCACTACTGCAAAATTTAATTCCCTCTGCATCTTATCGTCAAGACGAAATGCCATATTGTCGCGAAGATAGTCGAATCCGAATTCGTTATTAGTGCCGTATGTAATTGAAGAATCGTAAGCAGCCTTCTTGTCCTCTGGATTTTGACCAGAAGCGATTATTCCAACGCTAAGTCCAAGAAACTCGTAAAGAGGACGCATCCAGTTTGCGTCACGTTCTGCAAGGTATTCATTAACCGTGACAATATGAACACCTTTACCAGTTAGGCCATTGAGATATGCGGGAAGCGTAGCCATTAGCGTCTTGCCTTCACCAGTTCTCATCTCAGATATGCTGCCTTCATTGAGTACGACTCCCCCAATCATTTGCACATCAAAGTGTCTCATTCCCATAACGCGCACACCGGCCTCACGGACTACCGCGAAAGCTTCAGGAAGCAGAGCTTCCAAGGACTCACCACCGTCGAATCGCTGCTTGAATTCTTCAGTCTTTTGCTTAAGTGCGTCATCAGAAAGAGCTTTGATAGATTCTTCATGACTATTAATTACAGTGACAATGCGACTTAGCTTTTTCAGCTTACGTGAATTGCTACTGCCAAATATTTTGTTAAGTATGCTCATAATGTTTTTTCTGGAATATTAGTTAATTTAGTCTAGCTTGAAGCATCCAGACTATATGGAATCAAAAGCCTGAGGCTTTTAGAGACATACGCTGGAGTATATTGAGGTGGTGGGGATTATCTGGCTGTTCTATGAATATAGGCAGCTGGGTCAACGATTCTTCCGTTCTTATAAACTTCGAAATGTACATGAGGACCAGTACTTCTTCCGGTGGATCCTACAAGGGCAATATTTTGTCCCTTCTTTACAATATCACCGACTTCAACCAGGACTTTCTCTGAATGGGCATATCTAGTAGTGAACCCATTGCCGTGATTCACTTCAACCATCAAACCGTAATCAGTGCGAGGCCCCGACCAGGTTATAACTCCTGCAGCTACCGTATTGATTTCTGCGCCAGCTTTACCAGTAGTGAAATCTACCCCGCCATGAAAGGCGAGCTGTCCGGTAATCGGATCTAGTCGTTGACCAAATCGTGAAGCTATCCATCCATTATTTACAGGTCTGCCGGCCAGGAAAACATCGGACTGGATTTTCCGGTCGGTCATCAGGCTTTCCAAGATTTGCAGCTGTTGCTGGCGATCTTCGAGTTGCCTTTCCAACAGATAGACCGAATCCATGAGTTCATTCGACGTTGGCGCTCGCGTATCACCGAGAAGTGGCCCCCCCAGAGCAACAGGTTCGCTGAAGTTAAATTCTCCAGTGTCCAAGTTCGCTATTGAAGTAACTCGCTCGCCTACAGCATCGAGTCGAACCAAACGGGCTTGCAACATTGCCAATCGCAGAGTCAACGCTTCCAACTGTTCTTCAGATTCTTGTTTTATTTCTGTTAACTGTTCAGCTTGAAACCTGATTTGCTGTTCCCAATTACGAGCGGACTCCTCGGTGAAGATTCCGGAATTTTGTGAAACAGCGAATTGATAACCAAAGTATCCCAGAGCGACGGGAGTACCGAGCAGGCATAAAGAAAGCAGGCCTTTCAGCCAGCCTTTGAGGACAATAGTTTTTGTGTGACCGTGGCGCTGGTCAACTAATATTACTTTCATTCAGGCGTTATTCTCAGAATTTCGGCTAATACACTACATTTGGGGTTGATAAGAAATATTTCAACACCGTTAAATATAGTGTTATAAATCAGTAGGTTACTTACTACGCAGCGAGTACCGGCTTCATATATGAAATCGGTACATTTGATTCCGTGTCGAAACTGACGATTTCCCATGCATCCTGATTTACTTCGAGCATTCTTAATAAAGCATTATTCAGGGCATGTCCAGATTTATATCCCTTGAACTCACCTATCAAGCTGTTCCCAAGGAGGTACAAATCGCCAATAGAATCGAGGATTTTGTGTTTTACAAATTCGTCTTCGTATCGAAGTCCGTCTTCATTCAAGACTTTGTAATCACCAACGGCAATTGCATTATCCATGCTGGCACCTAATGCCAGATTTCGGTTTCGCAGTTCTTCAAATTCGTGCATGAATCCGAATGTACGTGCTCGACTGACTTCTTTTACAAAAGACGTACTTGAGAAGTCGATGGTGGCGCTCGTGGTGTGATTTTTATAAACGGGGTGATCGTAAAGAAGTGTGTAACTAACTTTGAATCCGTCAAATGGCTCTAGGCTTACAGCCTTGTCCCCATGTTCTAACGTTAATGGCTTGAGTATCTTAATGAATTTCTTCGCTGCCGGTTGTTCTTCGATACCGGCAGATTGAATCAAGAATACAAATGGTCCAGCGCTGCCATCCATTATTGGAACTTCAGCTGCGCTCACATCCACATAAGCATTATCAATGCCGAGACCGGACATCGCTGACATCAAGTGTTCGATTGTAGAAATCCTGACGTCATCTTTCACCAGGCAGGTAGACAAGGTTGTGTCTCCGACATTCGCAGCTATGGCTTCAATTTGCACGGGAACTTCGAGATCAACTCGAGTGAAAACTATTCCGGTATTAACCGGAGCGGGACGTAGTGTGAGATAAACTTTTTCACCGGTGTGCAGGCCGACACCGGTTGCTCGAATCACATTTTTGAGTGTTCTTTGTTTTAGCATAGGTCTTCTGCGGTGCCTTTGCTGTATAGACCAGCAAAATTCGGGTTCGTTCCCTTTTTCGTCTAAGAAATCGGACTGTTACAAAGCTGACGCATAGTATCAAACTCCACGCCAGAACCCAATATATGGGAAGATATCTCCGAACCGCAAATCCTTACTCTTCTAGCTTACATTGTTACTAAAGAGCAGGAGGGACAGGAAAATCTTTCAATTCCCCGGAAAAAGGCAGCTTAATCAGCCTGCCTTCTTAAGAAAGCCGGAATATCCAGATAATCCATATCAGTCTCTGCACCTGCAGCTTGTGCCATTACTGGCGCTGGCTCCGCTGATTCCCTATTGCGAAGAATCGCTGGTCGGTCCAGGTTTCTGTAGTCTGTGGAAGTTTCTTTCTGAGTGTTATCCACGACCTTCGTGGGAATTGCATATTCAGAATTAAGACCAGTGGCAACAACCGTTACCCTCATCTCACTATCCAGGCTTGGATCAATGACAGTTCCAACAACTACCGTTGCATCTTCAGAAGCAAACTCTTCAATTGTATCGCCAACTTCAGAGAATTCGCCCAAGGAGAGGTTCTCACCAGCAGTAATATTAACCAGTATGCCCCTAGCGCCCTGAAGATTTACGTCTTCCAGCAGCGGGCTCCGAATAGCGGCCTCTGCAGCGAGTCTTGCCCTATCTTCGCCAACGGCAGTCCCCGTTCCCATCATCGCCATGCCCATTTCAGACATAACAGTTTTTACATCGGCAAAATCCACGTTGATCATGCCCTTATTCATGATTAAGTCAGCGATTCCTTTTACTGCACCGAGTAATACATCATTTGCTGCTTTGAATGCTTCCAACAAGGAAGCTTCTTTACCAAGAACATCCATCAATTTTTCATTTGGAATGGTAATTAAAGAATCTACCTGCTCAGATAATTGACGTATCCCCTCATCTGCAATTGCGGAACGCTTCTTACCTTCAAAGGAAAATGGCCGGGTTACAACAGCAACAGTTAATATGCCAAGTTCTCTCGCTACTTCAGCAACGATTGGAGCAGCACCTGTTCCGGTACCTCCCCCCATGCCGGCAGTAATAAATACCATGTCAGCGCCAGCAAGAATCTCTGCAATTTCATCACGGTCTTCAAGGGCGGCTTGCCGACCTCTCTCCGGGTCTGCACCAGCACCCAAACCTTTTGTGATATTGCTTCCCATCTGCAAGATGGTTTTAGCCTTGAGATTACTTAGAGCTTGCGAGTCAGTGTTTGCACAAATGAACTCAACTCCATCAACCTCATTATTGATCATGTGATGGACTGCGTTTCCGCCACCACCACCTACACCGATAACTTTGATCTCGGCGCTTTGCGTGAGATTTTCGACTAATTCGAACATATAGCCCCCTTATTATTTATAAAATTCTTTAACTTGTGTTGGTTAAAATTACTAATTAAAAATTACCCTGGAACCAATTTTTCACTCGATCCACCATCTGAATCTGTGGTTCCTGCTTGGAATCAATTCCGCCTCGTTCCTGATACTGCTTTAGCCCATAGAGTAATAACCCAACACCAGTAGAATAAATCGGGTTTCTTACAATATCGGCTAATCCATTGACATTATTAGGTTTTCCTATCCTAACTGGCGCATGAAATATTTCTTCTGCCAATTCAACTACACCTTCCATTTTGCTGGTTCCACCAGTTAGGACTACACCCGCCGCAAGCAAGTTTTCAAAACCACTTCGCTGCAGCTCAGCCTGTACCAAGGTGAATAATTCGTCATATCGAGGCTCGACAACTTCCGCCAAAGCCTGTCTCGAAAGTTCCCGTGGAGGACGATCACCGACACTTGGAACTTTAATCGTGTCATTAGCGCTGGCTAGTTGAGTCAAAGCACAGGCGTACTTTATTTTGATATCTTCTGCATTCTCTGTAGGTGTTCTGAGCGCCATGGCGATGTCATTAGTCACCTGATCTCCCGCTATGGGAATTACACCGGTATGACGAATTGCCCCTTCGGTGAAAATTGCGATGTCAGTAGTACCGCCACCGATATCAACTAGACATACACCCAATTCTTTTTCATCTTCGGTTAATACGGCATAGGCTGAAGCCAGCTGTTCCAAAATAATTTCATCAGTATCTAGCCCGCATCGCTTGATACATTTTTCAATGTTTTGAACAGCATTTATTGCACAGGTTACTAGATGTACTTTAGCTTCCAATCGAACACCCGACATTCCTAGAGGCTCTTTAACACCTTCCTGGGAATCAATGATGTATTCCTGGGGAAGTATGTGGAGAACTTTTTGGTCCGCCGGAATAGCAACAGCCTGAGCAGCATCAATCACTCTCTCAATGTCTGCTCTCATTACCTCGCCATCTCTTATGGCAACTATTCCGTGGGAATTCATACTTCTGATATGACTCCCAGCGATACCTGCATAGACAGAATGAATTTGACACCCCGCCATTAATTCAGCTTCCTCAATGGCTCGCTGAATAGATTCAACAGTGGACTCGATATTGACTACCGTTCCCTTTTTCAAACCTCGGGACTGGTGACTACCAATGCCAACAATGTCCAGGCCACCGCTATCGTTTATTTCACCAACAATAGCGACGACCTTCGATGTACCGATATCGAGTCCGACTATCATATTTTCGTTTACTGATTCATTCATAAATGGTTTCTCCAGGTAGCTGAGCGCTATTGATTCCTGGTTTATTATTTACCTTGCTGCAATTTCTGTTAAATCTGGCTCTGCATTTTGTACTGCAATTCCATTGCTATATCGTAAGTCTACTGATTCGATCAGTGCTATTTGTTCGTTGTTCTGAACATTGTGAAAGTCTACAAATCTTTGAGTCCTTTCGAGTACATCTACCCTTCCAACAATTACTCCCAACCTGTCATTCAATTCAAGCTCCCAACTACCCCTTTTGCTCAAATAAAGCCCGGACAACCTGAGCGCAGAGGGAAAAAGGAGCTGACTAAGCTTCTGATACTGCTCCATCACTTCGAATTGACTGTTTTCCGGTCCTGTAAGCACAGGTAAATTAGCTTGCGTTGTTACGTTTTCCGGTTCAAAAATCTCACCATACTGATTAAGAAGTTGACGTTCTCCCCAGCGGGCTATAGCGACTTGTTCGTTGATCTGTAGTGAAAGTGTGTCAGGCCATACACGTTTCGCCGAAACTGATGAAACCCAGGAATGACTCTCTAGCTCAGATTTAACTCCCTCTACATCAAAATCAAAAAAGCCTTCACCCATATAATTTGAAAGTCGCTGACGGATTTCTGACTCACCAATATGTTGCCAGCTGTTCTCCATTCTTACCTTGCTCACGGGGCGGTTCATAAACAGGGAAATTTCCTGATTATATTGCGTCACTAAAAGTCCCAGGCTTAAACCAAATGCAGTTAACAAAACAAGATTTCGCTTAGGCGAATACTTCAGCTTAAGTGGCTGCCTGTTTTGAAGTGGAATACGTTTGGTTGCACGCATGCCACTCTTTGTATGTCTCGGTGCACTCATTTTGAATTCAACGCCAATTCAGCGTCCAGGATTTTCAGGAGTAATTCATCAAAACTAATACCTGTTTCTTTAGCAGACATTGGAACAAAGCTATGTTCGGTCATTCCCGGAATGGTATTTAGCTCCAGTAGATAAAAGTCGCCATTTGAATCCTGCATTACGTCTACCCTTGCTAACCCTTTACACCCTAAACTTTGAAATGCAGCAAGCACTAGCTCATTGAGCTCTTGCTGCTTGTTTCCTTCAAACTTAGGAGGACAAATAATCTTCGTGTCCTCATCAACATACTTTGCTTCGAAGTCAAAAAATTGTTTTCTCGTTTCCATCTGGACTGTTGGAAATACTTGGTCCTGTATTACCGGAACTGAAAACTCCAAACCTTCAATAAACTGTTCAGCCATTACTCTCGAATCCAACTCTCTTGCAATGTAATATTGCTTCTTTAGAGAATCTGCATCTTCAACAATTGCTATGCCGATACTGGAACCACCATTTACCGGCTTTACAATAAGCTTTCCCAATTTATCGATGACTGACTGCCAATCTGTGCCTGTACCGAGCTCAATAAAATCAGCAGTTCTCAATCCATGTTGTCGCCAAATCAATTTGCTCTGGATCTTGTCCATCGCCAGAGCAGAAGCGAGAACTCCACTCCCTGTGTATGGCAGCCCCAGGGTTTCAAGAAACCCCTGAATCACTCCATCTTCGCCACCTTGACCATGGAGCATATTGAGAACGAGGTCTGGCTTCGCCCTTTCAAGCTCTTGGGCAATATCAGCATCAACATCTAGCAAGGACGAATTCACCCCCAAACGCTGCAATCCATTAAAAACTGCGCGCCCACTTATTAGGGAGATTTCCCGCTCTGCTGACAGCCCGCCATTGAGGACAACTACATGCCCCAATTTTGCTACTAATTCATCTCTATTTATCGTTCTCATATCACTATTTCTTGACTTAAAATCGTTAAATTCTTCTATAAAAATCAATTAATTATGCTTTAAAGCCCGTTTCTGCCAATTGCTTGGCCAAAGTACCCACTGAACCGGCTCCCTGAGTCAAAACGATGTCTCCTGGCAGCAAAAGACCCTGCAAAATTTCATGAACATCAGGCTCGTTTTGTACGTACACAGGATCCACTTTTCCACGTAATCGGATACTTCTGCAGAGACTCCTTGAATCGGCTCCGGGTATCTTTTTCTCACCTGCAGAATAAACTTCGAGCAGAAGTAAAACGTCGGTCTCGCACAGTACATCCACGAAGTCTTCATACAAGTCTTTGGTTCGACTATATCTATGGGGCTGATAAATCATTACCAGGCGGTTGTCAGGCCAGCCATCGCGCAAAGCTGTGATCGTTGCGGCAACCTCGGTTGGATGATGGCCATAATCATCTATTAACAGCACCGAGCCGCCTTCAATTTCAAACTCTCCCTGCACATCAAATCGTCGTCCCACTCCGGAAAAATTCTTGATGCCATTTTGAATGTCTTTGTCTTCAATCCCCTCGTCACAGGCGATTACTACAGCTGCGGTAGCATTCAATGCATTGTGTTTACCCGGCATCCCCAGAGAAATTGAGAGGTGATCCTGCTTATCTTTTCTAAAGACATCAAATTCCGTAATTCTTTCATGCTGCCTTAAGTTTTCGATCCTGAAATCAGCATCTTCCGAGAAGCCATAAGTGAGCTTTGGCTTGGAAACTCGCGGAAGTATCTCGCGGACCGTTGGGTCATCGATGCAAAGAACAACCAGCCCATAAAAAGGTAGATTATGAAGAAATTCGATAAAGTACTTCTTTAGGTTTTCGAAGTCCCCACCATAAGTACTCATGTGATCAGCTTCGATATTAGTTACAACTGCAACCATCGGCTGTAAGTGCATAAAGGAAGCATCGCTCTCGTCCGCCTCTGCAACAAGATAACGACTCTCTCCTAGTCTCGCATTGGTCCCGGCACTATTTAAGAGGCCCCCTATTACAAACGTGGGGTCGAAACCCGCCTCTGCGAGAATAGAAGCGACAATACTCGTTGTCGTAGTCTTGCCATGGGTTCCCGCGATCGCAATTGAATGCCTATAGCGCATTAGCTCAGCAAGCATTTCAGCTCGTGCGATTAGTGGCTTGGCTTTAGACACAGCAGCATTTAGTTCTGGGTTCTTGGTATCAATCGCACTTGAATACACGACAACATCTGCACTTTCTACGTTGGCAGCATCATGACCGATATATATTTTTGCCCCCATAGAAGCCAACCTTTCGGTATTCGCTGACTCCTTAATGTCTGAACCAGTAATTGAATAGCCTTGGTTCAGCAGCACTTCGGCAATGCCACACATTCCGGCACCGCCGACACCTACAAAGTGAATTGTCTTTATGCGGCGCATTTCTGGAACAATATGTACGTTATTATAATCAGCCATTGGCAAGCTCCAGGCATTGTTCGGAAATCAATTCGCTTGCATTACAAACAGCTAATGACTTTGCCTTCGCGCTCATCTCTACTAATTCTGAACGATTAGCCTGAAGCCGGGATAATATTTTGCTGAGGGATTCTCTGCTTAACTCTGATTGCTCCAACAGATAGGCTGCTCCCGCGCCCGATAGCCATTTTGCATTGTGACTCTGCTGCTTATCACTATGATGGGGATAAGGTATGAGCACAGAAGGCAGACCCACAGCTGCTAGTTCACTGACCGTGCTAGCTCCAGAACGACAAATGACCAGATCCGCCCACATATATACGTCAGCCATGTCCTCAATAAACGCCTGAACTTTTATACTGTTGCCTAGCTCGATTCCTGCCGATTCGTAAAATTCTTTAGTTCGTTCCAGCGTTGCCTTTCCCGATTGGTGAATTAGAGTCGGCCTGCTATTTGAATCCCATTGTTCTATTATTTGAGGAACAATTTCGTTAATAGCTAAAGCACCCTGACTTCCGCCAAGCACCAGAATGCGAAGAGGCTCATTTTCAGGAGAGAATGTTCTTTCAAGTTGATGCAAGGCAGCTATATCTTCCCTTATGGGATTCCCGGTAAACATAACTTTCTGACTGCTCTTGAAAGTTCGAGGAAATGCTTCAAACACTTTATTCGATATTCTTGCCAACATTCGATTGGTAAATCCCGGCACGGCGTTCTGCTCATGAATAAGCAACGGTTTACCGAGCAATTTCGTAGCTAGACCACCAGGACCTGATACAAAGCCTCCCATTCCTAACACGCAATTCGGCTTCACTCTTGCAATCACACGCATCGACTGAACTAAGGCAACAAGCATCATAAACGGAGCCAACAGCAATCTCACTATGCCCTTTCCCTTTAATCCCTTTACAGAAACGGGATGAATCTTAATGCCGGAATTCTCCAGCAAATTATTTTCCATACCGTGACGAGTACCTAACCACTCTGTTATCACACCCTGGTCTCTCAAACATTGAGCGATAGAAAGCGCAGGAAATACATGGCCGCCTGTTCCTGCAGCCATTATCAAAACTTTTGTGTTTTGAGTATTCACTCTTTAGCTTTCCTCGATGTACTGGCCGGCTTCAAATACTCAGTCTCATATTGAATTCTCACTAACAAAGCAATCATGAAACAGCTAACAATAAGGCTGGCTCCGCCCTGGCTAAGAAACGGTAGTGTTAAGCCCTTGGTAGGTAGTAAGCCAATATTCACTCCAATGTTAATGAGAGCCTGACCTGCAAATAACAATCCGAGGCCGTAAGCAAAAAATGCCTCAAACAGGCATCCCCTGAGGTGAGCTATTTTTCCAATTGAGAAAGCTTTATATACGAGCAAGGTAAACAACAGAATGACAACGCCAACCCCAAACAACCCTAGCTCTTCACCGATTATCGCCAAGACAAAATCAGTATGCGCCTCAGGTAGGAAATAGAGTTTCTGAATACTGTTCCCCAAACCTACTCCCAGCCATTCTCCCCTTCCAAATGCGATAAGAGCCTGAGTTAATTGATAGCCTCCGCCATAAACATTTTCAGCCGCCCAGGGATTGAGATAGGAAGAGAATCTTACAAGGACGTACGGCTTTGTAATTGCGATGGCAACTACCGCACCACTACAAATAACTAGCATAAAAAGAAAACGATAGAACTTTGCACCGGCGAGAAAAATCATGCAAAAAGCGGTAAGCAACAAGATCACCATAGCTCCATGATCAGGCTCAAAGTGAAGTAACACCACGGCTGCTGATATAACACCTAGCGGCTTAATAAATCCGGACCAGCTTTCCTGCACTTCCGGCAGGTGTCTTTCCAAGAAGGATGCGAGATAGATAATTATAAAAACCTTGGCAAGCTCAGATGGCTGAAGGTTAATAATTCCTAGATCGATCCACCTCGCCGAACCATTGACAACTTTTCCCACGCCGGGAACAAGAACCAGTAGCAATAGTGCGTAGGAAGCCATCAATAGAAACCAACTAAATTTCTTCCACAAATAGAGTGGAATATTAAGGGTTACAAACATCACCACAATACCAACTGCAGCAAAAATTCCCTGGCGTTTTAGGTGATAAAAAGGATCACCATACCGAGAGCTCGCGATTTCTACAGAGGCCGATGTCATCATCAACAATCCGCTAGTCAAGAGCATCAGAGTAAGAAATAACACAAGATTTAAGGACTTTTCCTCTTCAATCTTGTTAAACCGAGGCGGTCTGTTTGCCGTTCTAGCCATTGTCATTGCAATGTCTCCACGGACTGAACAAAGGAACTTCCCCTGTGTTGAAAATTATCAAACATGTCGAAGCTTGCGCATGCTGGGGACAACAACACAGCATCACCCGCTCTCGCATGCTTTAATGCGACTTCTACGGCATCTTGCATATCATTCGCAAAATAGGTATTAATTTCCGAGTCGAAGTGCGCTGCCATCTCTACTGCATCCTGACCGATTAGGACGAGCTCTTTACCCCACTTATTGATGGCAGGAACCAAGGTTGCGAAATCCGCCCCTTTACCAACACCTCCGGCGATAAGAATAATGTGGCCAGAAATTCTCTGTCCCAGACCTTCAACCGCAGCAACAGTAGCGCCAACGTTCGTACCCTTGGAGTCATTGTAAAATTCGACACCGGATATATTCCGAACCCATTGACAACGATGGGGTAGCCCAGTGAATTCTGTTATAGCTTTCTTGATCGGCTTAATATCTATGCCAACGGACATTGCGAGAGCAATAGCTGCGAGAACATTCGATATGTTGTGCTGACCGAATACTTTCAACTCGTTCACTGATACGATTTTGTCAAAATGATAGGCTAAGTACTGTTCTCCACCATCTTCCAAGAGACCGAAGCCATTTATACCAGGCCTGCTGAAACCGAAGTCCCACTTGGGAACCTCTAGCTCACTAGCTGGATTGCTATAGCTGTCGTCTCGATTAATCACTATTTGCTTACACCCTTTAAAAATTCTTTGCTTAGCCTGATGGTATTCTTCAAGACTGCTATATCGATCCATATGATCTTCGCTAAGATTCAGTAACACAGCGACCTCAGCATTCAAGCTCTCTGTTGTCTCTAGCTGAAAGCTGGACAACTCCAAAATGTAAAAATCTTTTTTGTCTTCGTCTAGCAGGTCCAATGCTGGCTTAAAGTTTGCCCCATCCAAATTTCCGCCCAAGGCATATCGCTTTCCTGCTTTACGAAATATTTCAGCCAACAAAGCCACAACCGTGCTTTTTCCATTTGACCCAGTCACTCCAATAATTGGAGCATCTACCACTTTCGAAAATATATCGATGTCACCGGTTATAGGCACGCCAGCTAATCTTGCCGCTACTATTTGCTCTGTCTTTAAACTAACACCCGGGCTGACAACGAGTTGCTTGGCCTTTAGAAAAGTTTCCTCTGAGAAACTTCCAAGTTCCAGCTCGATGTCCGGAAGTATTTTTTTCAACTCCTCAAGACCTGGCGGATTCTCCCGGTCATCAACAACCTTGAACGCCTCCCCTTGTGACGCAAAATATTTTGCGCAGGAAAGACCCGTACTTCCCAAACCAACAATAACAATCAGGCGGTCATTCGACTCTGTTGTCATTCCTTTCGGTCTCCGAGGTCTACTAACGTAGCTTTAATGTAGCCAGGCCAAATAGAACCAGCATTACAGTGATTATCCAGAAACGAACAATAACCCTGGGCTCAGGCCAGCCCTTTAATTCAAAGTGATGATGTAGGGGAGCCATCTTAAACACTCGCTTTCCAGTCATCTTGAATGAAGCTACCTGTATAATTACAGACGCAGTCTCCACTACAAAAACCCCGCCCATTATGAAAAGTATTATTTCATGACGAGAGATAATCGCCATTACTCCAAGAGCAGCCCCGAGGGCTAAGGCTCCCACATCTCCCATGAATATTTGCGCCGGATAAGTATTGAACCAGAGAAAACCAAGACCAGCTCCTGCCAGCGCTCCGGCAAAAATGACAATTTCTCCCGAGCCTACAACGTAAGGAATATTCAGATAAGTCGAGAACTCTGTGTTTCCCGCCAGATAAGCAATGATTCCCAATGCTCCGCCTACCATTACTGTTGGCAGAATCGCCAATCCGTCCAAGCCATCCGTCAGATTAACTGCATTGCTGAATCCAACAATCATGAAATAGCTGATCACGATATAGAAGACACCTAAATCAATGGCGACATCTTTAAAGAAAGGAATAATGTACTCAACTTCAACAGCTCCAAATGCCGTGTAATAGAGAACGATAGCTGCCGCCAATCCAATCACAGATTGCCAGAAATATTTCCAGCGAGCTGACAGCCCTTTGGAGTTTTGCTCGAACACCTTACGATAATCGTCAACCCAGCCTACTGCCCCAAATAGCATCGTTACCATCAGCAAAATCCACACATAGTGATTACTCAGGTCCGACCACAATAGCGTGCTCATCGCGATGCTCACCAAAATCAAAGCGCCACCCATCGTAGGTGTCCCGGCCTTGGAAAGGTGAGACTCGGGCCCGTCGTCCCGCACCACTTGTCCAATTTGATGATAGTTCAGGCGGCGAATCATAGTTGGACCGATAATCAGCGACACAAATAACGCAGTCAAAATACTGAAGATGCCTCGTACAGTTATGTACTGGAGCACGGCAAAACTACTATCGAATTGTATTAAGTAATCTGAAAGCCATACCAACATTAGAGTTCACCACCCATTATTATTTTTCACGCAATTCATTTACAACAAGATCCATTCTCGCGCCGCGGGAACCTTTAATTAGAAAAGAGACATCTGCTGCAGCAATATTTTTGCAGGCATTCAAAAGCTCATCTTGATTCGTAAATAATCTCGCCCTACTGCCGAATGCCTTTGTCATTGGCAAGCATGACTCACTGCTTGCCCAGAGTTCTTCTATCCCAGCTTCTGCTGCGTATGATCCAACAAAGCTATGGGCCTTCTCTGACTCATCACCTAATTCTCTCATCTCGCCCGCTACTAAGATTCTTCGTCCCTTACAGTTTTTCAACACATCAATGGCTGCAACAAAAGAGTCCGGGCCAGCGTTGTAACTATCGTCAATGACTCTGCTTCCCGCTATGCCAGCAACGGGACATAGACGCCCTTCGATTGCCTGCAATTTTGAAAGCCCGGCAGAAACATCATCTAGTGTAGCGCCCGCTTCCATGGCGACCGCTGCAGCCGATACTGCATTCATTACATTATGTTCTCCGAGAAGAAACATTGAGGTTACTTTGCTTCCCTCTGGTGTATTCAGATTAAATTTAACAGCACCGTCCTCAGCCATCTCAATTTCAGAGGCAAAATATTCAGCAGATCCTGCTTCATTGATATAGCTGAAGAACACCTTTTTCCTATTCGCTGCTCGATCAATCCACTGCACGCAATTCTCGTCGTCAGCATTCAGAACCACTGTCCCTTCGTCGGACAGGCCGTCAATGATTTCTCCCTTGGCCTCTACTATCCCCTGCAAACTACCAAACCCTTCAATGTGTGCAGCATTGGCATTGGTGATTAAGGCGATATCTGGTTTTGCAGCATTGACGCTGAACGCTATCTCACCAGGACTGTTAGCTCCCATCTCCAAAACAACTCTTGTGTGCTCAGATGAAATTTGCAGCATCGTCAATGGCACACCAATTGTGTTATTCAAATTTGCTTCTGTGATCAAGGCGTTTTCACCTAAGCCAAAAATGGAACCGATCATCTCTTTAACTGTTGTCTTCCCTTGACTACCTGTAAGAGCTACTACTTTCGAATCACTTCTCAATCTGTTCAGGGAAGCAATTTTTCCCAAAGCCTCATGGGTATCCTGCACCACTAATACCGAACCGCCATCAGGCAAGCCAACTGCTTCAGTGGAAATAGCACCACAGGCTCCTTTCCTTATGGCATCCACTACAAATTTGTTGCCGTCGAAATTCTCTCCGCACAGAGCTAAATAGAGATCACCCTTCTGTAGCACTCTGGTATCAGTTGATACTGTTGAGAATTCCACATCAGGGCCATGGAGCTCACCGCCTATTTCATTTTTCAATTGCGATAGCGTCATGGACCCAATCAATCTCTTCTATTCCCTCTAGTTCGCACTTCTTTCTTGCAAAGCCAGTCTCACATGATTGGCGTCACTGAAAATCAACTTGGTGCCTGCGACGTCTTGATATGTTTCATGTCCTTTGCCCGCCACAAGAACTACGTCTCCATGTTTGGCATTGGCGATAGCGTAGGAGATAGCTTCCGCTCTATCTCGAATTACCAGAACCTTGTCCGGCTCATTTATGCCGCTCAAGATATGCTGAACAATTTTGTCGCCTGCTTCTTTTCTTGGATTGTCATCGGATATAAGTAGCTTATTTGCATTTTGCTCAGCCACTTCACCCATCAAAGGACGTTTGCCTTTATCTCGATTGCCACCACAGCCAAACACGCACCAGATATCTCCATCGAAATGATCCCGCAAGCCCAGCAGCGCAGAGCGCAGACCGTCTGGTGTGTGGGCATAATCAACAACTACAGTGATATCATCGGAGTCGCCGATAATTTCCATTCTTCCATCTACGGGCTTTAGGTTGGAAATCTCACTACACAGCCTCTCGACATCCAACCCTTCTCGCTGATTGTAATAACTAATAAGGGTGGTAATTACCGCTAGCAAATTACTAAAATTAAAATAGCCAAGCAGGCAACCTTCGATATTTCCTTGACCTATAGGAGTTGAAATGCGCGCCTCAAACCCTGTTCTGGTCATCTTTAGTTCTTCAGCGTAGACCGCAGCCATTTTATTTTTGATACTGTAAGTAGAAATTTCTACGCATTTCGGAATGCTATTAATTACAGAAAGTGCGTAGGGATCGTCGAGATTTACAATTGCCTGCCTCAAACCTTGAGATTGAAATAGTTTTTTCTTGTTCTTCCCGTAATCTTCCATACTCTCGTGATAATCGAGATGATCACGACTTAAATTGGTAAAAACCGCTGTATCAAAATGAACTGCTTTAACACGACGCTGATGTAGTCCGACAGACGAAACTTCCATCACTACAGGATCAATTCCATCCTCGACCATTTCTGCGAGTGCCATTTGTGTAAATACAGCATCGGGTGTAGTTAATTGCGTTTCTTTAAGATCTCCATAGACTCCGTAACCCAGCGTGCCAATAGTTCCGCATTGAAGACCCATCGAACTAAGTGCTTGTGCAATAAATTGACAGCAACTGGTTTTCCCATTGGTGCCGGTTATTCCAATCACATTTAGCTTCTGACTTGGATGGGAATAGAATCGACTTGCAACTTCACTAATCTTTGAGAAAAGGTTGTCAATCGCCAACACCGGCACATTCTCAACAAACCTGATACCAGTCCACTCACCGCAAGATTCCGCCAGAACCGCAGCGGCACCCTGCCCCACAGCTTGGTTTATATAATCACGAGCATCGTGATTTCTGCCAAAACAAGCTATAAACAAATCACCTTGCTTTAACAGACGACTATCCATCTGCACTCCGCTCACAGTGACATTCAACTCAGAGCTTACGGCTTCAGGAATGCCAGTCAGGCCTTCCACTAGTTCCAGCAATGATATTGTTGTGTTTAATTGTTTCGCAGTATTCATTTTAGAGTGATGTCAACTCCATCGATTGGTTGTCGGGCACGTCATCAGGAGCAATGTTTAATATTCGCATCGCGCCAGAGGCGACTCTGGAAAATACAGGTGCTGCCACCTGACCTCCATAGTGCTCATCTCCCTTGGGTTCATTCACTATTATTACTACAACGAGCTTGGGATCAGATGCCGGAATCAAGCCAACAAATAGTGAATTATGAAGATTTTCTTCATAACCAAATTCACCGACGACGTGAGCCGTGCCAGTTTTTCCAGCCACTTGATAAAAAGGGACTCTGGCCTCTACTGCGCTGCCACCGCGTTTCCGATCAACAACAGTCTCCAGCATCTCGGTAATTTGTTCCGTTATAACCTGGCTCAATACTCTTTCGCGAGGCAATGCATCAACAGCCGCTTGGTCAAGCTTGACCAAAGAGACTGGTTTTTTAATTCCGCCATCAGCAATCACTGAGTAGGCATGAGCGAGCTGAAGAGCCGAAGTGGTCAAACCATAACCATAAGAGAGAGTAGCTATTTCTATATTGCTCCATCTATTTGGGCTAGGTAAAATTCCACCCCTTTCGCCGGGGAATCCAGTGCCCGTTACTTCTCCCACCCCTGCCCTTTCAAGGACATCTCTAATGGGTTCGGGGCCAATATTGAGAGCGATCTTACTAGACCCGATGTTGCTGGATTTAGTAATCACCGTAGATAAAGTCAGAGTGCCATAATCAAAAAGATCCTTTACTTCATCCCTGCCAACCATCATCCATCCAGGACTAGTTTCGATCACTGTATCTGGGGTATAGACTCCAGACTCTAGCGCAGCGGCTATAGTGAAAGCCTTTATAGTAGAACCCGGCTCAAACATATCGGTAATAGCTCGATTTCGCAGAACACTAAAATCGGTCATATTAGATTTGTTATGAGGATTGTACGAAGGCTGATTGGCCATCGCCAGAACTTCACCCGTATCAACATCGAGAACTACGATAGATGCTGACTTTGCTCGCCGAGTCACAAATTCTTCTTTAAGCTCTTTATAGGCAAGGCTCTGTAAACGAAAATCGATACTTAACTCGAGGTTCTTTCCAGGCTGAGCCGTCTGAATTGTATTCAGCTCTTCGATAATATGCCCACGCCTATCCTTGATCACCTGTCTTCTGCCGGGAACACCTCTCAACCACTCGTCATAAGTAAGCTCAAGACCTTCCTGACCGATATCATCTACATTACTAAAGCCAACGATGTGAGCCGCTACTTCACCCTGCGGGTAGAATCTTTGATATTCCTGCTGACCGTAAACTCCATTGATGCGACGCTCCAAAATTCGATCAGCTTCAGCGGGAGGAAGTCGTCGCTTCACATATAGGAATTCCTTACTACTATTATTCTCAATATTATTTGCCAGCACATCTGCATTGAGTTCCAGCTCCGCAGCCAAGGTCGCAATCGCCTCGAAATCTTCGTTAATTTCCTGAGGGTTTATCCAAATTGATTTAACAGGTGTGCTTACAGCCAGAGGCTCTCCGTTTCTATCCGTAATCAAGCCACGGTTAGCAACCAGAGGTACTGTACGGATGGTACGGGCATCACCTTGTCGCTGAAGAAAATCTCGCTCGACGATATGCAGAGCACTTACTTTCCAAGCAATGGCAGCAACACAGAGCACCATGCCAAGAAGCACGAAATATAGTCGCCATTGCTGAAAGCCTTTGACAGAGTAGCTGTTCATTCGCCCACCATAACAATGCTATCAATTTCGGGAACCCGCATCTCCAACTGATCAAGCGCTTTCTGCTCTATTCTGCCTTCGATGCCAAATGTACTCTGCTCAATAAGCAGTTGGCCCCATTCAACATCAAGCTGATTGGCCTGATCCTTTAATTCTTGTAATTCATTAAATGCAAATCGGTTTTGATGTGTTGTCTTCACTACGGAAAGACCGGAGGTCAAAATAGAGCCGAGCAGTATCAACAATACAATTGTGGAGGGGCGAGAAACTCCTGCCCATTGAAGAATGGACATCTTGTTTCCTGGGCGAACCTGGGAAGCTATTGTTTTTTTACCCATACTCATAGTGGCGGTCACCAGCCTATTCTTGAAATTACGCTATTTTTTCTGCTATCCGCATAACTGCGCTTCTTGCCCGCGGATTATTTCCGATTTCCTGCTTACTTGCCTTTATGGCTTTTCCAATTGGCTTAAGTCTGGGATTCAACATCTCCTGAGAAACCGGAAGGTCTCTCGGAAAATTATCTCCCTTAGCCTCTTTTGCTATAAACTGTTTAACTATTCTGTCTTCAAGCGAGTGAAAGCTAATTACCACCAGCCTCCCGCCTACTTTCAATAACTCTAGAGATTGACCTAGAGCGCTTTCTATTTCTTCCAGCTCACTATTGATATAAATGCGAATCCCCTGAAATGCTCGAGTCGCTGGATGTTTGTCTCTTTCCCAGGAAGGGTTAGCTTCCTTGATAAACTCTGCCAATTCCCCGGTTCGGGTAATGGGCTTCTTTAGTCTCTCTTCGACAATTCGCCTCGCCATTCTTCGCGAATGTCGCTCCTCACCATATTTGTAGAGGACATCGGCAATCTCGTTCTCGGCCGCCGTATTAATCCATTCGCTAGCACTAAGCCCGCTCGTTGGATCCATTCGCATATCGAGAGGACCATCTCTTAGGAAACTGAACCCTCGCCCTGCCTCATCGAGCTGAGGCGAGGAAACACCAAGGTCAAACAAAATTCCATCCAGATCACCCGACCAAGCTTGAGCACTTATGTATTTTTCCAACTGGCTGAAAGGAGCATGTGCCACTTTTAACCTTGAATCTGCTAGTTGCATCGCCTCTGCGACTTCTATCGCTTCCGGATCTCTATCAAATCCCAGAAGCTCGCCTTGATCTGAAAGCTTCTCGAGAATCAGCCTGCTATGTCCTCCACGACCAAAAGTCGCATCGACATATTTTCCGGATGTATCACCCACCAATGCCTCAACGGCTTCGTGAAACAACACCGTCTCATGGGCTTGATCAGATGCCATGATCATTCAACCCTACAGCGCCAGCGATCTTAGTTTTTCCGGTAACTCTCCCTCAGTTGAGGATTCCGTAAGCCACTGCTCTCTTTGCTGATTCCAAATATCCTGGCTCCAGATTTCCAGCTTCTTGCCCTGACCGATCAGGCAGACATGTTTCTCGAGCTGAGCATATTGTCTTAATTCCTGAGGCAGAAGAATTCTCCCGCTGCCATCCAGCTCGAGATCATTGGCATGACCTATAAGCAGATGCTTAACTCTCTGAGACATTGGATCGAAACTGGAAAGGGATTCTATTTGCCGCTCAATCTGTTCCCATTCTGCAAGGGGATAGAGCAACAGACAACGATGGTTGGTGTCGATAGTAACAACGAGATGACCCGAGCAATGAGTAGTCAATTGCTCACGGTATCGGGCGGGCATAGCCATGCGGCCCTTCGCATCGAGATTGATAGTATTGATGCCGCGAAACATCGTTGTCCCCATTTATTATTGGAAAATCAGTCGAGGAATCGGAATCCTTCCTTTCCCACAATTTGACAGTATTTTCCACTTTTCGCCACTAAGACACACTATAGGGACAGATTTCCCACTGCGCAAGCACTATTTAGGGGATTTACTTCAAGAAAATACGCGATCATGCCGCTAAAAGTAGGGAATATGGTGTTATCTTGCTATTTTTCCTAAAGAGAATTCTAGGGTTTTCAGCGTAATAGCAAGCTTAATTAATGTAGTTTATTAAGTTGCCGGTGGCTTAAACCTATTCTTAGGAGAACTTAGGGGGAGAAAAAAAGAAGAGTCAGCCTATAAGCCGGGTTCTGTCGAGGACAATTATTCATCTTCAATCTGCGTCGCCACAGATTTCTAGCGGCCTACCCGGATCCGATACGAGCCGCATCATTAGATCCCTATTTGGCCTTGCTCCGGAGTGGGGTTTACATTGCCACGAACTGTTACCAGTCGCGCGGTGCGCTCTTACCGCACCATTTCACCCTTACCTGATACTCGAAAGTAATCTGGCGGTTTATTTTCTGCTGCACTAGCCGTGGGTTCTCACCCCCCAGGCGTTACCTGGCACTCTGCTCTATGGAGCCCGGACTTTCCTCTATAAATTTCCTCATCTAACGCTATGCGATAAACGAAGAGCTATCTACAGCAATTGCCCAGCTGACTCTGGGGCGGATAATAATTGATCTTTCAAATGCTTACAATCTTTCATCCCGCTCATTTGCTATCGGAATCCAGCTCTTCCAAAGCCTTGCTATAGAGTAAATTTTTCCTGGTGCCAGTAATCTCGCTGGCGAGCGCCACCGCTTTTTTCATTGAAAGCTCTTTGCCAAGGGACTGCACGATGGTCATCGCCTGCTTCAGCTTCAAGTCCTCATCTTTGGCGTCATCATTGCCTGCAACAACAACAACAAACTCCCCCTTCTGGTTGTTTCCGTCAGAGCGCACCCAGTGCACACATTCCTGCAAACTCCCTAGAAAATGACTCTCGAATTTTTTGGTCAGTTCACGCCCAATAAACGCTTTGCGAGAATCTCCGAAGACTGAATTCATATCCGAGAGCGATACCAGAATCCTGTGGGGAGACTCATAGAACACCAGAGTACGAGAATCGACCTCCAGTAGTTGAAGCCTCTTAACGCGTGCCACCTGTTTGGCAGGAAGAAAACCTTCGAACGAAAATCTATCTGTAGGCAAACCGCTGACGCTTAATGCAGCAGTCAATGCACTGGCTCCTGGTATGGGCAAAACCGGTATACCCTTCGATCTAGCCTCAGTAACCAATCGATAACCAGGGTCAGAAATCAAAGGTGTACCCGCATCCGAAATCAGGGCAATTGATTTTCCGGCCTCGAGTAATTCAATGAGCTTTAAGGTCTCACTGAGGTCAGAGTGGTCATGATAGGAAATGAGTGAGGTATCAATCTGATAGTGTTGAAGCAACCTCTTACTATGACGCGTATCCTCTGCGGCTACCAAATCAACAGCCTTCAGAACCTCAATAGCTCTGAAGGAAAAATCATCAAGATTACCTATAGGAGTGGCCACAATGAAAAGTTTAGCTTGTGTTGACATATTCCAAACCAGATCGAGCGAAGTGAATAACAGCAATAAATTGCCGTCCTTTCATTACTGTATTAATCTTTATTAGTGATCAAGCAGCTGATCATGAGATCATGTGTCACTTGGTAACGCCAGATAACTATCAATAAACCCAGACAATTCCGACAAACTATCAGACAATCCTGCATACACAAAGATGATTTTATACAGCACTCATAGCAAGAGATTTTTGGCAGCCTTTATTCTCATTGGCCTGGTTAGCTGCGGATCCAGCCCAACTCCCACCGCTGTCGAGATGCCCGCCGATTCTCCTGTTGATAGCCGAATAGTATTGCTTCTTGAAGACGCAAGAAACTCATCCGGAAATGAGTCAATAGAACTTAAACTGTCTGCCATCGATGCGATGGTGGATGACAGACAACTAAATCGTGCACAGCGCCAGATTAGTCAACTCCAGTCAGAAGATCAGCTATCTGCCACTCAACAGGTTCGCGCTATTACCAGTCTTGCGAAAATCTCTCTGCTATTGGGTAATGCCGATACAGCTATTGATCATTTGAGCGAGATAAGTGAACAGAGCATTCAGGCACTCCCTGCTTCCGATGACGAAATCCGCAACTACTTTAGAATATCCGGAGACGCCTATTCTTCCACGAACCAGCTCGCAGAGGCGGTCACTAATTATTCGCGATCTACCAACAATATAAATCCTGACCCTGAGGTTCATCAGATCATTTGGGAGATTCTAAACCAGTTCAGCGATCAAGAATTAATGAATTTTGCGACTTCAGCAAACAATTACCAAACCAGGGGATGGGTAGAGCTTGTTCGAATAATCAGGTCCGACCAATTCTCGGTAAAGGCACAATTGGACTCCGTAACTACTTGGCGTCGAACCTGGAGTCAGCACGCTGCCACACAATTATTGCCGCCAGCCATAAGCGAACTGAATGAAATTTGGGAACAGCGACCACGACATATCGCTCTAATCCTTCCCTTGCAACTCAGTGCTGGTAACGCCATTCAGGAAGGATTCTTAAGTGCCTACTATCAAGACCTCGCAGTGACTCGAGAGGTTCCACAAATTTCTGTCTATGATTCCAGCAACGCGCTATCAATAATCCCGATTTACAATCAAGCAATCGCTGACGGTGCAGACCTGGTGATAGGACCATTAGACAAGTCTCTGGTTACGGAGCTCTCAGAGCTGGACGAATTGCCGGTTCGGACGCTTGCTTTGAATTATACCGAAGAAGATCGCATAGAATTCCCTCCAGGCTTGATTCAGTTTGGACTCGCTCCCGAAGACGAAATCGAACAAGCCGCAGATCTTGCCTGGGCATCAGGATTCAGAAATGCCGCTATTATCACTCCCGACTCTGAAGACTATTTACGTTTGCAATCAATCTTTCAGACTCTCTGGACAGAAAAAGGAGGGGAGCTTGTCTCGCTAACAAGTTACAACGGCAGCGCAGACTATGCGGCAGTAATAAAACGGCTTATGGCCATTGATTCCAGCGAGGCAAGAGCCGCTCAATTATTGGATATCCTGCCAAGAAACAATATGGAATTCACTCCAAGACGCAGACAAGATATCGATTTTATATTTATGATTGCAAACCCAAGGCAAGGACGACAGATTAAACCCACTCTGGCTTTCTATTTTGCCGGTGACATACCTGTTTACTCTCTCCCCTCTGTATATGATGGGCTTGAAAATCCCAGCGCCGATCAAGACCTAAATGGAATAGTGTTTACAGATGCGCCCTGGATATTGAGCAATGAGGACGCCTTGAAAGCAGACGTTGAATCCATCCTGCGACCGGTCCCAGGCCCTCTTCGCAGACTGAGAGCTCTCGGCATCGATAGCTACCGGCTCTATACTCATCTAGAGCGGCTTGATGATCACGCAATAGATAGCTTGGACGGAGTCACCGGAAGCCTGAGCATCACGGATAGCGGCAGAATCCGTCGCAGTCTGGCTGTCGCCCACTTCGAGAATGGATTGGCGGTGTTTTCAAAGGATGAAAACCCAGAATCAGACTAGGCCCTGATTAACTTTTACTGAAGTGCTCACAAGGATGTGCGCCTCATGTCTTTCATTGGCAAGTCTCGAAGCCTATTGAATAAACGGCTACTTGGCAGCAGTCATGAGGCCAGAGCCTGCAAATTCCTGAAACGGCAAGGCCTTAGACTTATTAAATCCAATTTCCACTGTCGTCGTGGCGAAATCGATTTAATAATGCAGGATTCGGATAACACACTGGTTTTCATCGAAGTCAGATTCAGACAAAACTCTTGTTATGGTAACGCTGCCGAAACAGTCGGCAGGAAGAAGCAAGAAAGAATCAGAACGAGCGCTTCCCTGTTCCTACATGCAAACCCTGGATATCGTAAACTTTCGTGTAGGTTTGATGTGGTAGGCATCTCTCCCCGGCCTTCTTTAGAGGCATCCAGTGAAGAATTTGAAATAAACTGGATTCGAAATGCATTTTTTTGAAACTTTCCGGTCTCTTTGTAAGTCTCAGTATCAGTATCAGTATCAGACTGAATTCATCATAAAGAGCAAATCTCTTATAAATATTGAATGCTTAGCGGCCGATATAAACGAATACCTTTTGCCTTTTTACAAAGGCACAGACTAGCGGAATCAGGAAACCATGGATTTACGAGATCAAATTAGCCAGCATTTCATCGATAGCATCGAAACCAAGAAAAGGTCGATGGACGAGCTGGTAGATCCCATACAGCTTGCAGGAACAACGATGGTGAATTGCCTGCTCAATGGCGGCAAGATTCTTTGCTGTGGCAACGGAGGCTCCGCCGGAGATGCTCAACACTTTTCCGCAGAGCTACTGAACCGCTTCGAAAAAGAGCGACCACCACTCCCAGCAATCGCATTAACTACTGACACTTCAACAATTACGGCGATAGCCAACGACTATAGCTATGACGAAATCTATTCGAAACAGATTAGCGCCCTCGGCAATGAAGGAGATATCCTGCTGGCTATCTCTACCAGTGGTAATTCAGCTAATGTCATCACAGCTATTCAAGCCGCTCATGAAAGGCAAATGTCTGTGGTCTCCTTTACAGGAAATGCAGGCGGGAAAATGGAGAGCTTAATGACAGAGAAAGATGTAGAGATTCGCGTCCCGTCAAATAGGACGGCAAGAATTCAGGAAGTACATCTAGTGCTTATTCATTGCCTCTGCGATTTTATTGATACTCAATTATTTGGAGAAGATCAGGTATGAAGCTTCGACACTTTTTACTTATCACACTCATGCTCGTTACCACGTCATGTACTTCTATTTTGGTTCGGACAACTGGCGGTCAAGGGATAGAGGAAGATCCTACCGAAAGAACTGCTGGCGCCGTAGTAGAAGACCAATCTATTGAAACCAAGATAGCGGTAAACTTGCGCTCTTTTGAACCGGATTTCAGACAGGCCAATGTACAGGTAGTAAGCCACAACGGTGTGGTATTACTAATCGGGCAGGTGGGGTCTGAAAACTTAAAATCGAGAGCCACCGAGATCTCCGCTGAAGCGAGCACAAAAATAAAGCGGATTCATAATGAGTTGGAAGTAGCTGGCCAAACCAGTCTGATTTCGCGAAGTAACGACACCTGGATCGCAACAAAGGTTCGCACTCTGATGTTGGCTAATAGTGAGATTCCCTCATCTCAAGTCCGGGTAATTGCCGAGAACGGTGCAATTTTCTTGATGGGTTTGATCAATCAAGCAGAAGGCGACAATGCAGCAAATCTTGCACGAAACGTCTCCGGTGTCACCAAGGTAGTGAAGGTATTCGAGTACGTTAACTGAGTTTATTGAAAGAGCTTCTTGTAATAAATTACTTTACGACTCTCAAAGAAGGCTTCTTCTTCTCGCCGTCTATAGGCGAAACACTCGGCTTACCTGGGTCGTCGCTTCCGGTCGGAGGTTGCGGATTGATTCCGTCGGCTTCAAAGATCATACCCTGCCCGTTTTCCTTTGCGTAAATACCCATTACTGCTGTGATGGGTACATATACGCGTTTCGGAATTCCAGCAAAACGGCCATCGAAATCGACAGACTCATTTCGAATAAAAATATCTTGAACTGCAGAGGGGGAAATATTTAGGACTATCTGTCCGTCCTTAACATGTTCCTGTGGGACTTCAACGCCATCAGCATAGGCGTTGACTAGAATATAGGGAGTGCAATCATTTTCGAGAATCCAGTCATAGAGCGCCCTGACCAAAAAAGGCCGACTTGAAGTCATGGTCATAATGGGGCCCCTGACGAATTAGTGAATCAGACCATCTCTTTTTCTTGCTCGGAAAAACTAGCCAGTATTGACTCTCTTTCGAAAAGGCGATCTCTGTATTCGAGAAGAGGTTTAACGGCCTTATTTTTGGGAAGGTCGATACCCATATATGGGAGCCTCCACAAAATTGGCGTTACACAGCAATCAACTATGGTGAACTCATCGCTCATAAAGAAAGGTTTCTCCCCGAATATTGGTGCAATGGAGATAATGCTTTCTCTTAGCTCTTTTCGTGCCTTATCGAGCTGTGTTGGAGTTCCTTTACCGGCCATCAAAAAATCTACCTTGTCGCACCAGTCTTGCTTGATGCGATATATCCAAAGACGACTTTGGGCTCTAGCTACAGGATAGACGGGGAACAAAGGTGGATGGGGAAATCTTTCGTCAAGATATTCCATCATGATGTCGGCTTCATACAAAACTAAATCACGGTCTACTAGAGTAGGCAGTGTATTGTATGGATTCAATGAGGCCAGATCTTCTGGCTTCTCCGCAGGATCGACATCTATCGTCTCAACTGTTACGCCCTTTTCGGCTAATACTATTCGAACTCTGTGACTGTAGTGACTGGTGCCATCTGAGTAGAATGTCATCGAAGATCTTTTTGCAACCACGCCCATACTTTTCCCTTTAATCCAGTTTTTCTAGCTTAATGTTTACTTTAAATGAAGTGCAGAGGCTTTAAGACATGGTCTTAAAGCCTCGAATTGAAAGCTTAGTGGTAATCCTTTCCAAATTCTCTAGCTACCAACACAGTGAGTACATAGAAGAAGGCAAGGAATATAAGAACCCATATCCCAATCTCTTGACGACGAGATCGAATCGGCTCTCCTATGTAGTAGAGAAAGTTAACTAGCTCGGCAACCGTGGTGTCGAACTCAGCAACACCCATAGCGCCAGTTCCATCAACATGATGTAACTCACAATGCCCATCATGCATCTCACACTCTACGTTACCTTGAAGCTCGTGTAACACATTTGGCATGGCGACATTGGCAAATACCGTGTTGTTCGTTCCAAAAGGACGAGTCTCATCGTCATAGAATGATTTGAGATAGGTATACAACCAATCTGCACTGCGCACCCGTCCGATCAAAGTCAGGTCTGGTGGAACTGTAGAAAACCAGGCCAAGGCATCTTCTTCGGAAAGATTATTTACGATCAGTCCGCCTATTAGAGAATCATCGAATATCAGATTCTCCAGCGCGAGATCATGAGGTATCTCCAAATCGTCTGCTGTTCGCTCATAGCGAGCGTAGCCAAGTGCGTGACAACTTACGCAGTAATTCATATAAGTCTTGAATCCGCGCTGCAGTGAACCTTTGTCTTCAAAACTGGTTTCTACATGCTCAAGATCGATATTGGCTTCAGCCGCTTCCGCCGATTCCGAAACCAGCATCAGTGGCAGCACCACCAGGAATGCGATCAGTAAAATGCTACCGATAAGCTGAGGAATGCTGATAAACCGTCCAGTGACCCTTTCTGGAGGCTGAGAAGTCGTTTCCTTGCGCGTATACCAAGGCATAGCGAAGAAAAACGCGAAGTAAATCAGGGTCATAATCTGAGCTAGCAATGTCTTTGCCGGGCTAACAGATTGTGTACCCAGTACACCCAGAACGAGAAAGCTCACTACAAAGAGTAGAAGTGCTATTCGGCTATACCAACCCTTGTAACGCATTGACCTTACCGGACTCTTATCCAACCAAGGCAGTACGAACAGGATAGCGATAGCGCCAGCCATCACTATCATTCCCCAAAATTTAGCATCGATGCCAAACAAGGGATAAGTAACCGCACGCAGCATGGAATAAAATGGCGTGTAGTACCAAACCGGAGGAACATGCTCAGGAGTCTTTAATGAATCAGCTTCCTGGAAATTTGCTACCTCGAGGAAATAGCCTCCCATCTCTGGCGCAAAAAATACAATGGCACAGAATATGAACAGGAATACGACTATGGCAGGCAAGTCATGATACATGGTGTAGTAAGGGTGGAATGGAACGCCATCAATTGGATTGCCATCTGGCCCTTTGTTTTTCTTGATATCGATTCCGTCAGGATTGTTTGAACCAACTTCGTGAAGTGCAAGAAAGTGCAGAACAACAAGAGCTAACAATACGATTGGTAGAGCCACAACGTGCAATGCAAAGAATCTGTTAAGAGTGGCACCAGAGATCAAATAATCTCCTCTCACCCAAACCAACAGGTCTTCACCAACAATAGGAATCGCGCCTGCCAGGGAAACAATCACGTTAGCACCCCAGTAAGACATCTGACCCCAAGGCAGTACATAGCCCATGAAACCTTCTGCCATCAGCACCAGGTAAATGGCCATTCCGAAAATCCAGATCAATTCACGGGGCTTCTTATAGGAGCCATACATCAAGCCGCGAAACATATGTATATAGACGACGAAGAAGAATGCCGACGCTCCTGTGGAATGCAGGTATCTTAGTAACCAACCCCACTCAACATCTCGCATAATGTATTCGACTGAAGCAAAAGCAGCTTCCGCACTCGCGGTATAGTTCATCGTCAACCAGATACCGGTAAGTAACTGCAACACCAGGACAACTGTTGAAAGAATTCCGAAGAAATACCAAAAGTTAAAATTCTTGGGAGCGTAATACCCGCTCATGTGGGTCTTCCAGGCCTTCATAATCGGCAACCTGGCATCGGTCCAGTCACGTAAACCAATTAGAGAAGAAACAACAATCCCTGGTTTTGTATTATTCATATCGTTTTCTACTTCGCTCATGCCGCAGTCTCCTCGTCAATGCCTATAACAAGGATGCCGTCGCCCTCAAGAGAATGAGGCGGAACTTCCATATTTCGTGAAGAAGGAGAACCACTATAAACACGGCCGGCAAGATCAAATCGCGAACCGTGACAAGGACAAAAGAAACCACCACGCCATTCTGAGTCAAAAGACTGGGGAACTAATTCAATATGTGGAGTTGGTGAACAAAACAGGTGAGGACATAATCCAACCAATACCAGCAACTCTGGCGAACGAGAACGGGTCTCGTTCTGCGCGTAGCTGGGCTGTTCCAGTTCTTCTGAATCTGGGTCTGTTAAGCGACCCGGGTCTTCATTTAGCGCACTAAGAACCGCTGCTGAGCGCTTAACAATAAAAATCGGCTTTCCACGCCAAGCCGGAATTGGTCCGAGCATTTCACCATCCTGCAGACGGCTAATATCGATTCGGACGGGTGCGCCAGCGGCTCGCGCCTTCGCACTAGGGCTCCAAGAGCCAACAAAGGGGACAGCTGCCCCTACAACTCCAACAGCTCCCACTGCGGAAGTTGAACCCACTAAAAACCGTCTACGGCCAGCATTAGTACTGTCGTCAGTCACCGTAAATTTCTCCTTGAGAACAAGCTTGTCAATTGAAATACCCCGAAATAATTCGGAATAAGCGATCAGAAATCGCTGATTTGGGCCGAGCTGACGTTTACGGTCAACAAAGCGCGCGAATTGTAGTCAATTTTGCAGATTTATTCAAGTGGGGCGCGGGTCAAATATTGATCTATCGCATTGAAAATAAAGAGGAATAATTTATTTTCGAGCACAAAAAAAACGCTGATTTCGAAGCTCGAATCAGCGTTTTTTGTACTGCCAGTGTTAAAACGTAAAGATTAACGCTTGGAAAACTGCGGCTTCTTTCTAGCCTTGCGTAAACCAACCTTCTTTCGCTCCACTTCACGGGCATCACGAGTAACAAAACCTGCTTTTCTAAGCGTAGGCCTGAGCTCGCCATCATACTGCATCAGGGCTCGGGTAATACCGTGGCGAATAGCGCCAGCCTGACCGAAACTACCACCACCGCGAACAGTGACTTTAATATCGAATTTTTCAACCATTTCAACAAGCTCAAGTGGCTGCTTAACGATCATGCGGGCAACTTCTCGTCCAAAATAACCATCCAGAGTTCGGCTATTGACGGTAATGCTGCCGCTGCCGCTGGTCAAATAGACTCTTGCTGTCGAAGTCTTACGTCGGCCGGTGCCATAGTATTGCGTGCTAGACATTAGGACTTAATAACCTCTTTATAATTTAACTGACTGGGGCTGCTGGGCACTATGTGGGTGCTCAGTACCAGCGTAGACTTTAAGCTTCTTCAGCATAGCCCTACCAAGTGGAGTTCTTGGAAGCATGCCTTTGACAGCTCGGTGAATAATTTTTTCCGGGGCTTTTGCCTGCAATTTCTCAAAGGAAATGGACTTAAGTCCACCTGGAAATCCGGAGTGTGAGTGATAAATCTTATCAGTCGCCTTCTTGCCAGTAACCTGCACCTTATCGGCATTGATTACTACAACGAAATCTCCAGTATCTACATGAGAGGTATACTCGGCCTTGTGCTTGCCACGCAGTCGCGTTGCAATTTCAGTAGCCATACGGCCTAGAGTTTGCCCTTCGGCATCCACTAAAAGCCAGTTGTGTTCTACCTCTTGGGGTTTTGCGCTATATGTCTTCATGTTCGGTCAATGTGCTTTACATTAGGGAGCGCGAATACTACCGGAGCAAATAGCAATATTCAAGCGAAATTCAGCTGTATAATCAGATTTCTCGGGGACTTTGAGACATTTGCCAGTTCCTGGCTGAATCCAGTGAAAATCAGTGGGTTCAAGGCCTGTTCCTGTCCCGAAATGCGACTCTCTCAAGCTCGATGCTGATGGGACAAATATTGCTCAGACTGCATCTCAAGAAGGCGCGATTGTGTCCTCTCGAATTCAAAACCCAGAGCATTACCCTGGTACAAGGAATCAATCGCCACATCAGCCGAAATAATCAGTTTTACCCGGCGATCATATATCTCGTCTACGAGGCTAATGAAACGCTTGGCCTGATCCCTTCTCTCGTCGTCAAGGCGAGGAACTCCACTGAGAATCAAGGCATGAAATAATTTTGAGAGTTCAACATAGTCGAAAGCACTACGGGGGCCGCCGCAAAGCTGATGGAAATCGAACCAGACCACGTCATCTCCACAGTAGCGAGAGCGAATTTCCCTGCCGAGCAACTCTACGTCCTCGTCAGCAACAATTTCTGATTTATCCGGTGCAAGCTCATTGAAATATTGAAGAAGCGTAGCATCTGTAGCTGAGGTAATTGGACAGTGATAGAGCTGCGCTTGGCTCAGGCTACGTAATCTATAGTCAATACCTGCTCCAATTTCGATCACTTCGGTATGTTTTTCAATTAAATCGATGGCTGGCAGAAACCTTTCTCTTTGCAACCCGTTCTCATAAAGTCCATCTGGCCGAATGTTGGATGTAGCGACCAAAATCACATTTCGTTCGAAAAGCGCTTTCATTAGACCACCCAAAATCATGGCATCGCCAATATCCTGGACAAAGAACTCATCAAAGCAGAGGACGTCAATGTCTCTGGCAATGTGTTCTGCAATTTTCTCCAAGGGATTCTTCTGCCCCTGCAGACTGTTCAAGTCTTGGTGGATTTTCTGCATAAATCGATGAAAATGAGTTCGCTGCTTTCTCTCGCCCTGTAGACAGTCGAAAAATATATCCATCAGATAAGTCTTTCCCCGACCAACACCGCCCCATAGATACAAGCCCTTTAAACTGACCTCCTCACGTTCCTTCTTCTTCCACATTCTGAAAACAGAAGAAGCTCTTCTCTTGTTATTTTCATGGGATTGAACACGAATAAATAGCCGCTGCAGTTCATCAACTATCGCTGCCTGACTTGGATCAGGCATGGAAAGCTTCTTCTGCAGGTCTTGCGTATATCTTTGTAATGGATTCAAGGCTAATTTCGCTGTGGAGTGTTTCTCTTGTCTGTGCATGCCTATTCTAGAGTATCTAAGGAGAATACAGCTACTCTCTTCTTTTGTTCTTTCTTAAGGGCATCCTAAATCATCCTGTCTATATGAGATGAGCAGGCTGAAATTTAGCAACATAACTACTCTTCAAGAAATGCCACAAACTGAGGTATACTGTGGCCATTCCTGCGCAGAAAGCAGGATTTTACTACTCGCTGCCAAATTATTAGCTGTTGTTATCAAATACAGTTACTAAATATAGCTGCCAAACAGAGGCTTCAGAAAAAATGACTTGGTTAATTGCAGTTGCCTGCCTGGCTGTTGGAATCGTAATCGGTGTTGTATTTTCCAGCCGCTTAAATTCCAGTCCGTCACGGGTACAGGAATTGGAAAACCAGATCCGAGATCTGAAAGAATCTCATAGTGGTTATCGAGAAAATGTCAGCGATCACTTCAGCATGACTGCTGACTTGGTTCAGCATATGACAGAGAGCTATAGAGAAGTTTACCAACATCTTGCCAGCGGTGCTCAAGACCTATGCTCGAATGAAGTCGCTGGAAAATTACTTCCTGCAGGTAGTGATGCGGTTTTTGAGAATAGCGAAGAAATAGAAACAAGCAGTGGACTTATACCTCCCAGAGACTACGCAGCAAAGCAAAACCCCGATCAGGTAGGCGCGCTGTCAGAAGAGTTTGGTCTGGACAAGTCCAGAGCAATAACTGACGAAGAGCTAGCACCAACCACAAACAATAAATAACATCCGCATTCCTGGCTAGTTAGATTCCTGAGCTTTAGGCATTTCTCACTACAGCCACCTGCGATTAACACGAAGAGCGATCATGTCTGAGTACAATCTTACTCATTTAAAACAGCTGGAAGCTGAGAGCATTCACATCATTCGCGAAGTTGCGGCTGAGTTTGATAAGCCAGTGATGCTTTACTCTGTTGGCAAAGACTCTGCCGTGATGTTGCATCTGGCTCTTAAAGCTTTTTATCCAGGCAAGCCCCCGTTTCCACTAATGCATGTGGACACTACCTGGAAGTTTAAAGAGATGATCGAGTTTCGAGATCGTCATATAGCAAAGCTGGGGCTGGATTTGATTGTTCACACTAATCAGGAAGGCGTAGACGCAGGCGTCGGTCCCTTTACCCATGGCAGCGAGAAGCACACCGATGTCATGAAAACACAGGGTTTGAAACAGGCACTTAATAAATACAAATTTGATGCCGCCTTTGGCGGAGCAAGAAGAGATGAAGAAAAATCTCGAGCTAAAGAAAGGGTGTTTTCATTTAGAGACAAGAATCATGTCTGGGATCCTAAGAATCAACGCCCTGAACTATGGAATATTTACAACGGCAAGGTAAATAAAGGCGAATCGATTCGGGTTTTCCCTCTGTCAAACTGGACTGAGCTGGATATTTGGCAATACATCTACCTTAACAATATCGACATAGTCCCTCTCTACTTCGCGAAACCTCGACCAGTCGTTCATATGGATGGAGTAGATATCCTTGTTGATGATGACCGCATGCCAATCGAAGAAGGCCAGAAAGTTGAAATCAAAACTGTTCGATTTCGCACACTGGGCTGCTATCCATTGACCGGAGCCGTAGAATCAACGGCAACTACACTGCCTGAAATCATTCAGGAAATGCTGCTTACTACAAGTTCGGAACGTCAGGGGCGATTGATCGACTCTGACAAAGCCGGATCAATGGAAGAGAAAAAAAGAAAAGGATACTTCTAGGAAACACTACGAAGAATTTTTACCTCGCAACTGACTCAAACCATTTCACAAGCACCATCATGAGAAACACCTAATGTCACATCAGTCGGAACTAATTAGCACAGATATTAATGCGTATCTTGCTCAGCATGAGCGTAAGGAGCTTTTGCGACTGATAACTTGTGGAAGCGTCGATGACGGCAAGAGCACCCTCATTGGCAGACTCCTGCATGATTCAAAAATGATCTATGAAGATCAGTTGGCTGCTATCGAGACCGACAGCGTCAAGTCCGGAACAACCGGAGGCAAGCTGGATCTTGCCTTACTGGTAGACGGTCTGCAGGCTGAGCGAGAACAAGGTATTACTATAGATGTCGCATACCGTTATTTTTCAACGGCGAAGCGGAAATTTATCATAGCCGACACCCCTGGCCATGAGCAGTACACTCGCAATATGGCCACCGGCGCCTCTACCTGTGATCTGGCAATCATTCTTATTGATGCACGGCATGGCGTTCAGGTACAAACCAGACGCCATAGTTTTATAGCATCACTGCTAGGTATAAAACACATAATCGTTGCTATAAACAAGATGGATTTGGTGGACTATCAACAGAGCGTCTTTGAAGACATCCGCAAGGAATACAAAGCATTTTCAAGCAATCTTGCACCAGCAGATTTTCAATTTATCCCACTCTCTGCACTGAATGGCGATAACGTAGTAAACAATAGTGAGCATATGCCCTGGTATGAAGGTGAAGCCTTAATGCCAATATTGGAGACTGTGGAAATATCAGGGGATCGCAATTACACGGATTTCCGATTCCCGGTTCAATATGTAAATCGTCCCAACCTGAACTTTCGCGGTTTTTGCGGAACTGTAGCATCGGGCGTTGTACGTAAAGGAGACGAGATAACAGTTCTGCCGTCCAAAAAAACCAGCCGAGTAAAATCCATTGTTACCTTCGATGAAGAACTGGAACTCGCCCATGCTGAAATGGCTATCACTCTCACACTCGAAGATGAAATCGATGTCAGTCGTGGAGATATTCTTGCACACCCGGATAACATCCCTGTTATTAGAGACAGTTTCGAAGCGACAGTAGTTTGGATGACAGAGTCGGCCCTATTACCAGGTGCCCAGTACGACTTTAAACTGGGTTCAAAATCTGTGGGAGGCCGAATCAAAAGTATTCGAAATCGCATTGATGTAAATACCCTGGAGCATAGCCCCGCCCCTTCCCTGGAATTAAATGAGATAGGTATTGCAGAGCTTAGCCTCGATGAGCCAGTTTGTTTCGATGCCTATAAGGACAATAGATTAACTGGAAGTTTTATCGTCATCGATAAAATGACTAACGTAACCGTTGCCGCCGGAATGATCGACTGCGAACAAAATATCCAGACTCCGAGAATTGAATCCGCAAATATTCATGTCAGTAAAGAAGAGCGATCCGCTCGTTATGGACAAATACCCGCAACCATTATGTTTATTGGAATTTCTGGTTCCGGAAAATCCACACTCGCCCACGGCCTTGAGAGAAAGCTATTTGATATGGGACGAGTGAGTACCGTTTTAGATGGAAAAACAATGCGACTGGGGATCAGTAAAGATCTTTCCCATGATGCTGAGGGGCGCGCAGAAAACCTTAGACGCAGCGCTCATATTGCTCGGTTCCTGAATGATTCCGGCGTCATTTGCTGCGCTTCTTTTGTGGCGCCGAATAGTGACTCAAGAGAGCACGCCGTCAGCGTCATAGGCAAGGACAATTGCTATCTGATCTATCTAAATCCGCCGATTGAGACCTGCATTCAGCGAGACCCCAGTGGTTTATATACTTCGGCAGAAGGATCAGACTCTGTCGACATCCCGGGGCTGTCTTTTCCCTATACTCCACCGGAGGATGTTCGCCTTGAATTGGACACCGCGACACTTTCAGTCGAACAATGCCTGACTCAGGTGATTAAACTAATGAAGGCAGAAGATATTATCTAGCAAGAAGACAGGTTATTTCTCGTCTAGACAGGGTTATCGATATCAATGAATTGGTGCTCGATTCCAAATTTTTCTGCCAGATATTCCCCTACTGCCTGAACGCCATATCTTTCCGTTGCATGATGTCCTGCAGAAAAGAAATGAATCCCTGACTCCCTTGCCATGTGAAAAGTGGATTCCGATACTTCCCCGGTAATATATGCATCAATACCCTTATCGATAGCAAGTTGGATATAGTCCTGTGCAGCACCTGTGCACCAAGCCACCGAAGTTATCTTCTCCGCAGTTCCGGCAACAACCAAAGGGTCACGACCCAACTTGTCCCTGAGCAAGTTTGTTAACGCTTCACAAGACAGTGGTTCCGCTAATTCTCCTGTCAGCCCCATGGGATGATTGTTACGTTTTCCTAATTCACCGGTAGTTTTAAAGCCGAGCAATTTGCCAAGTTGTGAGTTGTTACCTAGATCCTGATGAACATCCAATGGTAAGTGATAGGCCAATAGGCTCAGTTTTGATTCAAGCAGCTTCTCTATACGCCCCTTCTTCAGACCGGTAATTGTCTGATCTTCGCCTTTCCAGAAATATCCATGATGAACTAGCAAGACATCAGCATCATTGTCCTGAGCAGCTTCGATCAGCGCTCGACAAGCTGTAACCCCTGACACTATTTTACTGACTTCTTTCCGCCCTTCTACCTGCATACCATTTGGGCAATAGTCATTAAATTGCTCTGGTCTTAGCAGTGTTTTTAACTCGCTTTCAAGTTCATTTAGGCTGATAGGCATTGGTAAGCACCCTTGCAAGGCTGTATATTGTTGAAGACCCCATTTTTTGGGTCTGATTCACAAGAGTCGAATATTAGCATAGCAATTGGATTCTGAATCAAAGCTAGAACCAAAAAGAAAAGAAGAAGAGCTGGAAAATGATAGATCGTTTCCTTAAAGCCCTGCAGTTTTTAGCGTGGCCTGTAGCCACAGGCATTCTGCTGTCTGTCGTAGTACTCCAATATCAACAGCTTCAACAATTGAGCGAACGAACACCCTTGCCGGTAGCAAGAGAAACCCCATCTACTGGTTTGAATTCTTTTTCAGAAGCTATTAAGCGAGCCTCCCCTTCCGTGGTTAGCATCAATGCCACCAGCGTCAATATTGAATCCATAGAACGAGCTGCCGAGGACAGAGTAAATTTGTATCTCGGCGAGCGCGCCAGTCTGGGCTCAGGAGTTATCGTCAGCGATAAAGGTTATATCCTCACTAACCTTCATGTAGTCGATACCCTATTCGATGCTTTCGATACCGAGGTCACTCTGAACGATGGAAGGAAAAAGCCGGCGACGGTTATTGCCTGGGACGAAGATAACGATCTAGCTATTCTTCATATTAATATGGATAACCTGACTCCTATTTCAATTGGAGATGAAACCGCAATGGAAGTAGGAGATATCGTCTTTGCAATTGGGTATCCAAGAAACATCGGGCAGTCGGTATCTCAAGGAATCATAAGCGCATTGAATAATTCTCCTGATTCATCATCGGCAATTATTCAAACCGATGCTGCAATCAATCCCGGAAATTCTGGAGGAGCCCTCATCGACGCCGAAGGAAAACTAATAGGAATTAACTCTTCCATTTTTTCTGAGTCAGGAAACTTCGAAGGAATTGGCTTTGCGACGCCCGTCAGTCTCGCCGTTGCCGTACTTGATGAAATGGTAGAACAAGCCATCGAGGCTAATTCAGGCTACCTGGGAGTCATTACTGGCGAAGCTCTGAACGCGCAGTCCAGCCAATTATTCTTTGGAGCGGATCATATTCGTGGCATGTTGGTGGAGAACGTGGATAACGGTGGTGCAGCTCAGCGAGCTGGCATACAACCAGGAGATGTTATTACTAAAGTTGAAGATACTACAGTGGTTGATGCTCAGAATATTATGCTGGAGATTCGAAACAAGAAACCTGGCGATACCATAAATATAGAGATATATCGCGCTGGGCAAACCCTCAGCTTGCCAACTGTGCTCGGGTTTGGTCAGGCCATTATTATTGAACCCTAGGATCGAATCTTAGAATCGAACCTTACACCATTCTAGCGACTAACAATTATTTCGACTTATCGATTCTGTATTCAGCCGAAAGTGCATGGGCTTGCAAGTATTCATTGCGTGCCAATTCTGCCGCAGTTGTTGCAAGTTTGTCTGCAGCTTCGGCAGAGCAATTGATAATTGAACTTCGTTTTTGAAAGTCATAGACCCCCAAAGCTGAAAAGAATCTGGCAGTTCCAGAAGTAGGAAGTACGTGGCTTGGCCCTGCGCAATAATCACCCAGAGCCTCTGCACTATACCTGCCCATAAATATGGCACCGGCATTGTCTATATATTGAAGTAGATCATCCGGGTCTGCTACAGATAACTCAAGATGCTCGGGGGCTATAAAGTTGCTGACTTGGGCAGCAGCCTCCATATCGTCCACCAGGATTAATATTCCCCGATTCTCCAGAGAAGTTTTTATAATATCTTTGCGGTCCATCTCCGGAAGCAATTTCTCGATACTGTTTTGAACCTTATCGATAAAATCGGAATCAGTAGAAATCAAAATAGACTGAGCTTGCTCATCGTGTTCAGCTTGTGAAAATAGATCCATAGCGATCCAGTCAGGATCAGTATCGCCATCGCAGATAATAGTCAGCTCCGAAGGTCCTGCAACCATGTCGATACCTACTTCACCAAACACCATTTTCTTGGCAACGGTTACATAGACATTTCCCGGTCCTGTGATTTTATCCACTTTGGGTATGCTTTCGGTCCCATAGGCCAATGCACCAATCGCCTGAGCTCCACCTATGGTTATAACCCTACTCACCCCTGCCAATGAAGCAGCGGCAAATATCAGTTTAGCCTCTTCGCCATAGGAGCTGGGTACCGTAGCAACAATCTCTTTCACGCCTGCCACCTGAGCAGGTATAGCAAGCATCAACATGGATGAAGGGTAATTGGCTTTGCCTCCAGGCACATAAATACCGACTCGTTCCAGCGGGCTTATTTTTTGACCATATACTGAACCGTCAGCTTCTTCGTAGTGCCAAGAATTCTGTTTCTGTTTCTCATGGTATTTACGTATACGTTCAGCAGCATGTACCAAAGCTTCCCGTTGATTATCACTGAGCGATTCCAGAGACTCTGCCATCTGTTCAGGACCGACAGATAAGTCTTCGATCGAGGCTGCATCGAAGCCATCAAACTTCTTGGTGTAGTTCAGTACTGCTCTATCACCATCCCGTCTAACATCCTTGAGAATTTCAGCTACCGTCGACGTCAGATCTTCTGCGACTATCATTTCACGATGCAATAGCTCGCCTAGCCTTTTATCAAAGCCAGTGTCAGTAATATTGAGTCTGTTTATTGAAACGGGTGAATATGACATCTTTAGGTGTTGCTTCTATGTGGTGGTTTACTGTGGGTGAGCTTTTCAGCTAGTGGCTAGCTATTTTCAACAGCAGCTCTTAGCTTCCCGAGAACATCTCGAATAATACTGTTCTTAATCTTCATAGATGCCTTGTTTACAATAACTCTTGAACTAACATGAGCTATTAGCTCTCTGGGTTCAAGACCATTGGCCGTCAAGGTCTTCCCAGTATCAACTATATCTACAATAGCATCAGCAAGACCCATGGAGGGAGCCAATTCCAGTGCACCGTTAAGTTTTATCAATTCGATCTGCTGACCCTGCTCGGCAAAATATTTTTTCGCGATATTAGTGAACTTGGTCGCGACCTTCAAGCGCCCAGAGACTTCCTTCGCATTAACCGGCTCTGCGGTCATCAACCTGCACTCAGCAAGCTTCAAGTCCAACGGCTCATAGAATTCTTCGCTACCGTGCTCCAACAATAAATCCTTACCTACAACTCCCATGTCTGCACTTCCGAACTCAACATAAGTAGGCACGTCAGAGCCTCGAATAACCATAAGTTTCACATTAGGCAAGCTGGTGTCGAAAATCAGCTTCCGGCTTTTTGATATATCTTCCGCCGGGATAATATTTGCCTGCTCAAACAAAGGAAGAACTTCGTCGAGAATCCTCCCTTTAGTGAGTGCGATAACGAGTTGTGTAGGTTTCATTTTGGAGATTCTCAATACAGCCGGAAATCTGGAATAGTCGCCAGTTTAAGCAGGTAATCGTCTTATCTGAGCGCCCAGCGATTGCAGCTTCTCTTCGATACATTCATAACCGCGGTCTATATGATAAATACGGTCCACGGTAGTTTCGTTCTCGCCCACCAATCCTGCAATAATCAGGCTTGCTGAAGCACGCAAATCAGTAGCCATAACTGGCGCACCCTTTAGATTATCAACCCCGTCAACTATAACGGTGTTTCCTTCTACGCGGATGGCTGCCCCCATGCGGTTCATTTCATGTACGTGCATAAATCGATTTTCAAAAACAGTCTCGGTAATTGAGCCTGTTCCTTCAGCGACAGAATTCAATGCAGTAAATTGTGCCTGCATATCGGTGGGAAATGCAGGATAAGGTGCGGTTCGAACCGAGACCGATTTGGGTCGCTTTCCATGCATATCCAGCTCAATCCAATTGTCCCCAACCTTGATATCGGCTCCTGCCTGCTCAAGCTTGCTGAGAACTGACTCTAGAATATCCGGGCGCGTATCCTTTACCTTAATGTGACCTCGAGTAGCAGCGGCAGCGATTAGGTAGGTTCCAGTTTCAATACGATCAGGCATTACCGAGTAGCTGCAGCCTTTTAGTTCTTTAACACCCTCTATTACGATGGTGTCTGTTCCCTGGCCTGTGATCTTCGCACCCATTTCAATTAGACAAAGAGCGAGATCTACAACCTCGGGCTCTCGCGCTGCATTTTCAATCGTGGTCACACCATCAGCCAGCGTTGCCGCCATCATCACATTCTCGGTTCCCGTTACGGTAACCATGTCCATGAAAATCGAAGCACCTTTGAGACGACCATCAACCGATGCCTTGATATAGCCATCCTCTACAACGATGTCTGCTCCCATAGCCTGCAACGCGCTAATGTGAAGGTTGACCGGTCGACTACCAATGGCACAGCCACCGGGCAGTGCGACTTCGGCTTCACCGTAGCGAGCAAGCAGAGGACCCAACACCAAAATGGAGGCCCGCATTGTCTTTACTAATTCATAGGGAGCCGAGAAATGAGCAATAGTGCTGCTGTCTATTTCTACATTCAGCTTCTCGTCAATAACCGGCTGCACACCCATACATCCCAATAACTCCAACATAGTAGTTATGTCAAATAGATGGGGAAGATTGCAGACCTGCACTGTCTCATGGGTTAACAGGGTTGCTGCCAGTATCGGAAGCGCCGAATTCTTCGCGCCAGCGATACGAATCTCACCCTGAAGGCGTACGCCTCCCTTAATTAATAACTTGTCCATTTATAAGTCCAACAGAATGGATTGACATTAAGCCGCTTCGCTTTCCTCTACGGTCATCAGATTCATACTGACCGCGTGAATAGCTCCACTACTAATATGCTCATTGAGAATTTTGTAGATGGTTTGCTGTCTCTTAACAGCGTTCAATCCTTCGAAAACTTGACCTATTGCTGTGACCAGGTATTTCCCGTCACCACCTTCTACTGTAATTTCGCAGTCACTTAAGCCTGCCGTAAGTATCTGTTCTATTTGTACGGAATCCAAAAGCTTCTTATCCTATTTCCAATTATTCAAAACCAAATCGATATCATTGTTGTGTTGTGACATAAGAGCGGTAAATTGTGTGTTGTACTGCCTACCAAGGTTAATACCTACCAGGCTCAGGTTCTTTAGCTTCCATTCCTCATCCGCATTGAGAAACATCTGATACTGCAACTTAAGATTAGTATCGGCGCCTCTCAGCTCCATGCTTACTACAGTGTCCGCTCGAGGGTCCGCATTGGGATTTCCGGCCGGAAGAAAGACCAATTCCTCATCGTTGTATGAGACCAGTGCGGCACCATAGAAACGAGTCAGGGTGGTCTTCAGAATATCAGCGAATCGTTGCTTTTGAGCGTCGCTGGCAGAACCGGCATGCCGCGACATCACTACAGCGGCCACCTCATTGAAGTCCACAAATGTATTGAGAACCCCTTCTACATTCGAGAAATACTGATCCCTGTCAGATAAAAACAGGTTTTTAGACTCTGCAACGGTTGCCAGAAGCGTCTCAACTCCCTTCTCAGCTGTTTCAACAGCAGTCATTTGTTGTGCCATAGCAGAAGGCAAAAAACTCGCCATCACAAAAAGTAAGACATATTTCTTCAATAAATTCATCTGCTTATCTCCTATTTGAGTCCGCCAAAAAATCCATATTAAGCGCTAAAAAAATCAATACTACCAAGCTTAGATTGCAAGACCTGAATAAGGACTGAATCCCCCTTATTAAGGATGCGCAGTTTACATCAATTGCCGAGTTCAATAAATTATTACTTGCAAACCATGCCAAAGACACTTCTAATTGTCGGCTTTATTGCTGCAGTAAGAAATCATCGTATATGTTCCTTGATACGGCCATTATTGTTCTCGGATTTGTTGGACTAATCTGGGGAGCGGACAAGTTTGTGTTTGGCGCCTCGGCAATGGCTCGTAATTTAGGGGTATCCCCCCTGATGATAGGCCTGACGATCGTAGCCTTCGGCACTTCCGCGCCTGAGATATTCTCCTCCGCTGCTTCTGCACTTAATAACAAACCAGAGCTCGCTATCGGAAATGCCCTTGGATCCAATCTCTTCAATGTAGGTGTGGCTTTGGGTATTGCAGCGATTATAAGCCCGCTCAAACCTCCTGAGTCCCTTATTGGAAAGGAAATCCCCGCCCTTCTTCTGGTTACAGTAATCACCGGTGTTTTATTATTCGATCTGTATCTCGGTTTTTTCGATGCCCTGATACTGATAGCTATAACTGTCTACTTCGGATACAAACTATTCAGGAAAAAGTCTAAGACCGGAGTCGCCCCAGACATCGATGAGGAAAGTCTGGATCACGTAAGTAGTCTTCAAGCGGTAGCTTATTTGATTCTGGGATTGGCACTCTTGATTCTCAGTGCAACAGCTCTGGTAGAGGCCGCCTCTTCGATCGCCGATTCTTTTGGAGTATCAACAGCAATAATTGGTCTCACTATAGTTGCTCTAGGAACGAGCCTTCCTGAACTGGCTGCATCTGTTACCTGCGTATTGAAAGGACATCACGATCTGGCTATTGGAAATATTGTTGGATCGAACATTCTAAATTTGCTTGCGGTGCTGCCTTTTCCCGGCCTATTTAGCCCAGGACTGATCGAGCCAAATCTACTCTACAGAGACTACACATTCGTACTCTTACTAACGGTCATGCTGGCCTACTTCTGTTACACCGGAATAAAAAAGAAGAAGATGATTGGAAGGTTCAGTGGCCTAATGTTTATCTCAATTTACTGCGGCTGGTTTACAGTCATGCTGGTCCAGCTTTCGGCGCAATGAGTCAAAAATTAGATCGCTAGACTGATCTGCCTTAGTTATAATTATTCCTACCAGAAAACTCATCTCATAGTGAGCTATTCACTAAGCTAGGCCAAGGAAATATGACAAGCGACACTTCCTTTAAGAACAGTGCCCTTAGAACAATCGAGATTGAAAAAAATGCGGTAAGCGCACTATCTGATCGCATTGATGAGCAGTTTGAACTTGCCTGCAAAATCATTCTTGAAAGCTCAGGCAGGGTTGTAGTCATCGGTATGGGGAAGTCTGGGCATATAGGCAAGAAAATCGCCGCCACACTGGCCAGCACAGGCACCACCGCAATGTATGTTCATCCTGCTGAAGCAAGTCATGGCGACATAGGCATGATTGCATCTGATGATGTCGTACTTGCGATCTCAAATTCAGGGACAACGGAGGAAATCCTTTCGCTTCTCCCTATTCTCAAGAGAAAAGACATCCCTTTAATTACCCTTACCGGTGATACTGATTCAGAACTCGCCAAAGAAGCATCAGCAAATCTCGACGCTACTGTTAACGAAGAAGCCTGCCCTCTAGGCTTAGCTCCTACATCAAGTACGACAGCAGCACTGGTGCTCGGAGATGCTTTGGCTATGGCCCTCCTGGAAGCCCGCGGCTTCACCCGGGATGACTTTGCTTTTTCTCATCCTGGCGGAAATCTGGGTCGAAGATTGTTGGTTAAAGTCAAAGATTTGATGCATACAGGAAAAGAAATTCCAACCGTTCCTCAAGGGATTGCTTTGGCGGAAGCATTACTAGAGATGAGCCAAAAGGGTTTTGGGCTAACAACAGTTGTAGATAGCAAATCGAACTTAGCCGGGGTATTTACCGATGGAGACCTGCGCAGAACTATCGATTCCGGGCTGAATATTCAGGACACGAAAATCGATGATGTTATGTCAACGAATTTTAAATACGTAAACGCCAATTCCCTGGCAGCGGAAGCTGCACTAATTATGCAAGAAGCAAACGTCTACGTCGTCTTAGCCAAAGACGATGAGGGTCAGGTTGTCGGCATTCTTAAGATGCATGACTTATTACAATCAAATGTGGTTTAACTCGAGCAATGATATTCAATTATGATTTATAACATAGACCAGGACGATGCCGAATCTCGTGCCAAAGAGATCAGCTTACTATTACTCGATGTGGATGGAGTGTTGACTGATGGTCGCCTGTATTTTTCGAACTCAGGAGAAGAATTTAAGGCATTTCATAGCCTCGATGGCCACGGAATAAAGATGTTAAAACAAGCGGGCATCGAAGTAGGCATTATTACAGGGCGTAGCTCGGCCCTTCTGGAGAAACGCGCCGCTGATTTAGGCATTGAATTGCTGTATCAAGGCAGGGAAGACAAATTAAATGTATTAGACGAAATCATTTCATCCAGAGGTATAGCAAAAAGCTCAATTGCCTATGTCGGCGATGACCTTCCCGACCTCCCTGTACTGAACTGTGTCGGCCTCGGCTTTTCTGTTCCGGGAGGCCACCCCACTATCAAAAAATCCGTTCACGCCATTACTGCATATTCTGGAGGCATGGGGGCTGTCCGTGAAGTTACCGATTTTATTTTGACGTCTCAACACAAGATGGAATCTTTTCTCAACTCCTGAGTCAAACAATGCCAGGTGCTCTTAATAGAAGCAGCTCCGCATCTTACTCGCCGAAATTCCAAAACTCCGAATTAATGAAGCATTCATGTTAAGCTCGGTCTAATGGCTTAGCGGAGAGTAACTAAGATTCATTTAGTGTCACTGAGAATCACTGAGAGTACCTATGCAGCGCATTCGCCTTTTGATAATTCCGACATTAGTCGCAGTAACTCTGTTCGTTGGGATTAGTTCATTTAATTCAGAAGTCCCCTTATTGGACTCAGAGGAAAATGAATTATTACTCGACTATAATGCATACTCTGAAGGAATAAACACCGTACTTTACGACGCACAAGGGAATATAAGTTATACCTTGCAAGCAAGTCGCCAAACCACGTTTAAAGACGAGACAACAGAATTGGAAAGCCCATTGATTCGACTCTATGAGGAAGGTGATTCCCGCTGGAATATAGTCGCCAAATCCGGCAAAATTTCAGCAGCATCGGGCAGTGAAACTTCCAGTAATCAAACCATTGAGCTAAGCGGAAATGTTGAAGTGTTCAATCTCGATGCCGCAGGCAATAGAATAACCATGTCTACTGAATTTTTGTCAGTGAACCCGGAGCTGGAAACACTGACTACGGACAATCGAGTTACAGTTGTAACAGAAAACCTGCAACAAACGTCTACAGGGATGATAGCTCGATTAAAAACCGATGAAATAGTCTTCCTTCGGGATATAAGAGGACAATATGCACAGATTGCGAATTAGCAGAATTAGCACAAGATTTGTGATTTTGGCTAGCTTACTCTCCGCTCAAAGCTACGCTCTGGAGACAGATAAATCCCAGGACGTGCAATGGAGTGCAGATGGAAATTCTGTCATGAGCATGAGGGACGGCCTAAGAATTCTCGAAATGTCAGGTAATGTGCAAGTAACTCAGGGAACTCTAATAATAAATGGAGATGATGCAGTTTTCGAAAGGGATGCTACTACCAATGAGCTAAACAAAGTTACCGTACATGGCTCTCCCGTTCGATATCAGCAACAACTGGATGAGGAAGGCGGCATGGTTGTCGGTACTAGTGAAACTCTTTCTTTCTACACCGACCAAATTGATGGCGAAACTATTGTCGAATTATTAGGTGAGGCTAGCATCCAGTCCCCTGATTCAACAATGAAGTGTAAATCAATTACCTACCTCGCTGACCAAGACCTGATTAAGGAAGCAGCGGGCCCTTGCGAAGGCATGTTGAACTCCACAAGCAACTAAAACCATGCTGAAAGCCTCCCACCTAGCCAAAAGTTACAAGAGCCGCGAAGTAGTTCGGGATGTCTCTATTAGCGTGGAGCAAGGAGAAATAGTAGGGCTACTTGGCCCAAACGGAGCTGGAAAAACTACCTGTTTTTATATGATCGTTGGGCTAGTGCAGGCGAATGGCGGCACCGTCGATATATCAGGCAAGGATATTACCTCTTTACCTATTCATAAGAGAGCCGAATATGGCTTGTCATATCTTCCACAAGATTCTTCAATATTCAGAACCCTGACTGTAGAGAATAATATTCTCGCTATTCTTGAGACCCGAAAGGATTTGTCGGCACCGGAGAGATCGAAGAAACTTGAATCCCTTCTTGATGAATTCAATATTCAACATATTCGACACAATAAAGGCATGAGCCTTTCTGGTGGAGAAAGAAGACGAACAGAAATTGCGAGAACACTCGCCACCGATCCAAAATTCATTTTACTGGATGAGCCTTTTGCTGGAGTTGATCCAATTTCTGTGAGTGATATTAAACAAATTATTCAACATTTAAAATCGAGAAACATCGGTATCCTTCTAACCGATCACAACGTCAGAGAAACTCTGGATATTTGTGAGAAAGCTTACATTGTCAGCGAAGGTCATATCATTGCAGAGGGCGATGCCAATGCAATTCTAAGCAATGACAAAGTAAGAGAAGTGTATCTCGGAGAGCAATTCAAAATCTGACAATTTCCTTCCCTTCACCCCCCCATGGCCTCCCCCAACACCCAACAGAAACCTCGAATAAAAAGCCTATGCAATACAGGCACGATTCTTGCTATACTGGCATGGAATCACTGGAAACTTGGGCAAGAAAAGTACTCGAATATTTACCAAGATAATTAGTCACTAAATCCCCCACATAGATGTATCTTCCATGAAATTATCGCTTCAGCTCAAGCTAGGTCAACAACTGACTATGACTCCGCAGCTGCAGCAGGCGATCCGCTTACTACAACTTTCTACTTTGGATTTACAACAAGAGATTCACGAGGCTCTGGAAAGCAATCCAATGTTAGAACTCATTGAAAACAATGAGGAAGAATTGCAGGGAAATAAAACGGCGAATGACCTCAATACCGTCGAAGATCCAATACAAAAAAATGCCGAAATTAATGCTGATGCCAAGGTTTCAACGGAACAAGATACTGCCGAGGATAGCTGGCAAGATCAAATTCCCAACGACTTATCAGTAGATACCAACTGGGACGATATCTACCCTGAAACTTACACGTCATCAGGGTCTTTTGATGGTAACTCCGCAGATTTTGAGTCTCGAGATACAGCTGATGATTCACTGCAGGATCATCTTCACTGGCAACTCAACCTCACACCAATGAGTGATCAGGATAATTCGATTGCACTAGCCATAATTGATGCTATAGACATCAACGGTATGCTTACCGTTGATGTCCCTTCCCTAATCGAAGGCTTTGACCCTGAACTTGAAATTGAAGAAGATGAAGTCCTCGCCGTATTACACCGAATTCAGCAATTTGACCCTGTCGGAGTAGCTTATCGAGACTTGTCAGAATGCCTGACTATTCAGCTAGGACAATATGAAGTTCCCGGACAGGAAAAATTGGTAGAGAATGCAAAGCTTATTATTAGAGATTATATAGATTTATTGGGGCATCGCGATTACGCCCAGCTGATGCGGCGAACCAAACTAAAAGAAGCTGAACTAAGCGAAACTATAAGCATTATTGAGAGCCTTAACCCAAGGCCTGGCTCAGATATAGCACCTCCCGCCACCAGTTATATCGTGCCTGACGTTATTGTAAGCAAAACCCAATCAGGCAAGTGGAAAGTTGAACTCAATCCAGAGACGGCTCCGAAAATCAGAATCAATGATAGTTATGCCTCTCTGGTGAAGCGGGCAGATAGTAGCGAAGAAAATAGTTATCTTCGAGACAATTTGCAGGAAGCAAAATGGTTTATCAAAAGCCTGCAGAGTCGAAACGAAACTTTAATGAAAGTATCTACGCGAATAGTAGAACACCAGAAAGGTTTTCTTGAATACGGTGAAGAGGCTATGAAACCTCTTGTCTTGCACGATATAGCAGAAGCCGTGAGCATGCATGAATCAACCATATCCAGAGTCACTACTCAGAAATATATGCACACACCGAGAGGAATTTTTGAACTCAAATACTTCTTCTCTAGTCACGTTTCTACTAGTGGCGGAGGCGAATGTTCCTCCACAGCTATTCGAGCTATTATCAAGAAATTGGTGGCAGCCGAAAACAGCCGCAAACCTCTTAGTGATAGTAAAATTACGAATTTGCTTGAGGAGAAAGGAATTAATGTCGCCAGACGAACAATTGCCAAATACCGCGAGTCACTCTCTATACCTCCTTCGAATGAAAGAAAACGACTTGCCGGGTAGATAAATTGATATTGGGACTGTTCTTGGAGCCCTTGTTAGAACCGTAATTAGAACCCGTACTAGAATTACAGAAACACGAGAGACTAGAAAAATGCAGCTTGAAGAAATACTTACTCCTGACCGATGTCAATGCAACATGGATGGCGTGAGCAAGAAACGAATACTCAACAATATTAGCGAATTGATTTCAAAGAACATAGATGCTCTTGAAGCACCTGAAGTCTTTAATGCCTTAATGGAAAGAGAAAAACTCGGCACTACAGGTCTCGGAAATGGGATAGCAATTCCACATTGCCGCGTCGCACCTTGTGACAAGATTATAGGCTCCTTGATCAGTCTGGCTGAACCGATTGATTTTGATTCTGTGGACGGAAAACCCGTAGATCTTTTGTTTGCGCTTATTGTTCCAGAGCAAAAAACCGATGAACATGTACAGACACTGGCGGCTCTAGCGACTCTCTTTAACGATGAAGATTTTTGTTTTACATTACGTCATACTAACGACGGTGAAGACTTATACAATGTAGCTGTTACCTATTGAAATGTACTTTTAATTAATATATTTCAACATCTTATATTAGTAATATCTTGCCCAAAAAACAGTAACACAAAATGAAACTTACCATCATTAGCGGCAGATCAGGATCTGGAAAAAGTACTGTTCTTCATATACTTGAAGATCGTGGTTACTACTGCATTGATAATTTGCCTGCGAGTCTGTTGCCAACTCTAGCAAATCGAATATCAACTGATTCGACAGGTATTCCTCATGTAGCTGTTAGTATCGATGCTCGAAATATATCTTCTGACTTGGAGAAAGTGCCCGAATATTTAGTAGATTTGAAAGACAAAAACTTTTCAACCGAAATAGTTTTTCTTGATGCCAATAGCCAAACCCTATTGAAACGTTTTAGTGAAAGCCGAAGGAAACATCCTCTTAGCACAGAAACCATAGGTCTTAGGGAAGCAATAGACAAGGAATCGGAATTATTAGAAGCCATTGCTGTGATGGCTAGCTTATCTATAGATACAAGCACAATGTCTCTGCACCAACTGCGTGACCTTGTAATAAACCGACTCATCGAAAATAGTGAAACCAGCCTCGCTCTTTTGTTTCAATCATTCGGTTACAAGAATGGCATTCCGGTTAAAGCGGATCTTGTCTATGACGTTCGATGCTTGCCAAATCCTTATTGGGACACGGCACTACGCTCTCAAACCGGACTGAACGAAGACGTAATCCAGTTCCTTGAAGCTCAGCAAGAAGCTCAGGAGATGTATGAAGACATTCGGGACTATCTGGAAAAGTGGCTACCGCGCTTCGAAAGTAATAATCGCAGTTACATAACTGTTGGCCTTGGATGCACTGGCGGACAGCATCGATCAGTTTATCTGGTGGAAAAACTGGGTCGACATTTTTCAAACAACATCAGTAACGTACAGGTGAGGCACAGAGAGTTAGGAGTAGAGAGCTAAGAATCAAGAGCTTAACCAATAGAATTCGGATTCACGTATACTGCACAACACTATGATAGAAAACACAACTACAATAATTAACAGAGCTGGCCTTCACGCAAGAGCTGCATCCAAGCTTGTGGAGCTGGCATCCAGTTTTGGGAGTGAAATCAAAATTGGTCACGACAAGATGGTTGACGGAAAGAGTATTCTGTCGCTAATGATGCTTGCCGCTACAAAAGGAACTGAAATTCGAATTCAAATAGACGGTGCCGACGAACAAGAGGCCATGACTGCCATTCTTGCTCTGATTGCGGACTATTTCGAAGAAGGCGAATAGACTCTTCAGCAATAAATCACGTCCTTAAATCCCCAACCAAGCCCAAATACGGCAACTCTCGTTCAATTGTTAGTCAATTGACGGTAGAATTGATGTCTGAATTGCCTTTCTTATATAGATAAGACCTAAGTAGAAGGCAGCACATATCCGTTAGCTATTTTTCTCATCTCACCGATGAACTCAGGGTTCAGTAGCACCATGCCTCAAGTACAGGAATCACAAGCAAAGAAACATCGCTCGCTTGAAGTTAGCCAAGCGATTGATAGCGGATCTTTGTTCCAAGTTCGGCAGATGATTAAAACTCTGCCGAGTGCCGGTATTGCCCACCTACTTGAATCCTCTCCCCCAAAGACGCGGACTGTAATTTGGGAGCTTATTGATAAAGACGCCGAAGGCGAAATTATTCAATACCTCAATGAGGACCTTCAGCAGGAAATTCTGAGTGAACTTGATGCTCAGCAATTGGTTGAGCTCACTGAAGGCCTGGAAACAGATGACATGGCCGATATTCTCCAGCAACTACCTCTGCAGGTTAGCTCTCAGGTGCTGCTGGCTATGGACGAACAAGATCGTCACCGAGTGGAATCAATTCTTTCCTACGATGAGGATACAGCTGGCGGATTGATGAACACGGACACCATTACTGTACGCCCTCGCCACACATTAGAATTAGTGCTTCGATATCTCCGTCGCCACGACAGCATCCCTGAGATGACTGACAATATCCATGTTGTAAACAGGAAAGATGAATTCCTCGGCATTCTTCCATTAAACCGACTACTTATCTCAGACCCGAATACCGATGTAAGAGATGTTATGCGCAAAGACATTGAAGCGATTCATGTCGACATGGAAGCAACAGAAGTTGCACAGTTATTTGAACAACATGATTGGGTTTCGGCTCCTGTAGTTGATAAAAATGGGAAATTGGTAGGCCGTATTACGATCGATGATGTTGTGGATGTAATCCGTGATAGCGCCGAACACTCATTGATGAGCATGGCGGGACTCGATGAAGAAGACGATACATTCGCACCCGTTGTTAAGACTGCTCGAAGAAGAGCGCTTTGGCTCGGCGTCAATTTAATGACAGCTGTACTTGCCTCTGGTGTAATCTACCTTTTCCAAGACACTTTAGATCAAGTAGTCTACCTCGCTGTACTCATGCCGATTGTTGCTAATATGGGAGGTGTTGCCGGAACTCAGACTCTTACATTAGTGATCAGAAGTCTCGCCCTGGGGCATATCAGTCCCTCTAACAGTCGATGGTTACTTATTCGAGAACTAGGAGTTGCGCTAATAAATGGCGTACTCTGGGCTTTCGTTGTATCAGTGATCGCATATGCTTGGTATCGGGATTTGCCGCTCAGTTATATCCTTGGCGCTGCGATGATGATCAATCTGGTAGTTGCTGCTTTCGCCGGCGCCTATCTTCCTCTCTTTCTAAAACGAATTAATATCGACCCAGCGCTGGCAGGTTCTGTAGCACTAACTACAGTGACAGACTCAATAGGCTTCTTTACATTTCTCGGGCTCGCCCAAATGTTCTATCTGTAAGCTGTTCATAGACAATAAAACCAGAGACGAGATTATGGGAACACCTGATATGAATACCACAGCCAATAAAAAATCCGAAGTTGAATTGGAAGATGAGCCCCCGAGTAAAACCCAACTAAAAGAAGAAGCAAATAAACTTCAAAAACTGGGAGTAGAGCTAACTACTCTTAAACCCACAATTCTTCAGATGCTCTCCTTAAACAGCCGTCTGCTTGCAGCCATAGAGGAATTCAACCGCCTACCCAACAGTCACGGAGCGAGAAGACGTCAGCTTCAATTTATTGGCAAGCTAATGCGCGATTGCGATTACGACGCAATTACCAGGCAGATTGAAAAACTGACAAACCCTCGCCAAGCTTTAGAACCAAATCAGCCGGAAGCAGATAAATGGACCGACAAGATTCTCGAGGCAGGAGACCCTGAAATAAATCAGCTTCTTGAATTACACCCTAGTCTGGAACGACAATTTCTACGTCAGATTTATCGAGAGTTCAGCCGCGCCGATGAGAATGCCAGAGTTCGGCTAAGGAAAAAACTGATCAATCATTTGCATGAGCAGCTCTTATCTAGCTCCTAGACTGCTCAATTCTCCGCTCTCAGCCCTTTAGACTCGCCTATACGCTCCGATTGTTAAGTGATAATATCTTTTCGCTGTTCGAGAACAGCCCACCTCTAAGAGGCCCAAAATCTCTAGAAACAACCCAAAATAACAAGATAAACGAGGATCGGAATGTCTGACGCTAATGCCAACTCCTATTGGAAATCCAATATCAAGTTAGTCCTCAGTCTTATGGCTGTCTGGTTCTTCATTTCATTTGGCTGCGGCATCCTGCTTGTGGATGTTCTGGACAATTTCAGATTCGGTGGCTTTAAGTTGGGCTTCTGGATCGCCCAACAGGGATCTATCTTCGTCTTCGTCGCGCTTATCTATATCTATATCCATCAGATGGACAAGCTGGACAAAAAATACAACACCTCATCTTCCGCTACCGAAAGCTCTGCATCAGCGGAGGAAAGCTCATGAGTGTTCAAATCTGGACTTACGGTTTTGTTTTCCTGACCTTCGGTCTGTATATAGGAATCGCAATCTGGTCTCGCGCCGGGTCCACAAGTGAGTTTTATGTGGCGGGTGGCGGAGTTCATCCTCTAGCCAATGGCATGGCTACCGCTGCAGATTGGATGTCCGCCGCCTCATTTATCTCCATGGCGGGTCTAATTTCCTTTTTGGGAAGAGACGGTACCTTCTATCTCATGGGCTGGACCGGAGGGTACGTTCTCCTGGCATTGCTGCTAGCTCCTTACTTACGCAAATTCGGCAAATTTACTGTGCCCGACTTTATTGGCGACCGATATTACTCGCAATCCGCTCGCCTCATCGCTGTTTTTTGTGCGATTGTTGTTTCATTCGTCTATGTTTGTGGTCAGATGCAAGGTGCAGGGATAGTATTTTCCCGCTTCCTCGAGGTGGATATAACTACCGGTGTCATCATCGGTATGGCTATCGTCTTCTTCTATGCCGTTATGGGCGGAATGAAGGGAATAACCTACACGCAGGTTGCTCAGTACTGCGTGTTGATTTTTGCCTTCATGGTTCCTGCCATATTTATCTCAATCATGATGACTGGGCAGCCTATCCCCCAAATCGGATTCGGCTCGGAGCTCACTGAAGCTTATGGCGGCGGTTATTTGCTGGATAGACTGGATGGAATGAGTGAGGCTCTAGGTTTCGCAACCTACACCGAAGGTCAACGCAGTACTCAGGATGTCTTTTTTATCACCGCTGCTCTGATGTTTGGTACTGCAGGACTGCCCCACGTAATCATCCGCTTCTTTACAGTGCCCAATGTAAGAGATGCCAGAAGATCTGCTGGATATGCACTGATTTTTATCGCCATTCTCTACACCACTGCACCGGCTGTTTCCGCATTTGCCAGAACCAATTTAATTAATACAGTGAGCAATCTGGAATACAGCTCCGCCCCTGAATGGTTTAGCAAGTGGGAAACCACTGGATTAATATCATTTGATGACAAGAATGGCGATGGCCGAATTCAGTATGTTGGTGACCCGGTCGCCAATGAGCTTAACGTCAATCGAGATATCATGGTTCTGGCGAATCCAGAAATAGCCGAGCTTCCTAACTGGGTTGTTGCATTAGTGGCTGCAGGCGCACTTGCTGCTGCCTTATCAACAGCAGCGGGACTATTATTGGTAATTTCAACTTCTGTGGCTCATGACATGTTGAAGTGTACCTTTATGCCTCAAATTACTGAACGGCAAGAATTGCTTTACGCTAGGTTATCGATATTTGTAGCGGTACTCATAGCAGGATACTTTGGCATCAATCCGCCTGCCTATGTGGCACAGGTTGTTGCATTTGCATTTGGATTAGCCGCAGCTTCTTTCTTCCCGGCTATCGTATTGGGAATTTTTAACAAGAAGATGAACAAACAGGGTGCGATTGCCGGCATGATTGCTGGATTCACCTTTACAGCGGGCTACATAATCTATTTCAGATTTATCAATCCAGCGGCAGACAATGCGGACAGTTGGTTATTCGGAATTTCGCCAGAAGGTATAGGCACTATGGGTACGCTGATAAATCTAGCATTCGCTACTGTGTTCGCCAAACTCTATCCTGAACCCCCCGCGGAAGTTCAGGAAATAGTTGAAAACATTAGATTACCTGGTGAAGCTATTCCAAGGTAGGCCTCGCACTTGTTCTTTAAGTGCGGTGCTTGCCATGTTCAGTTTTTTCCCAGTACTCCGTTACTGTCTGCTTCATCTCTTTGTGCATGAACAGAATGCCGATCAAGTTTGGTACTGTCATTAATACGATGGTAATTAGCGCCACATTCCAAACAATCGTTGTATCTGCCAGCGCCGCATAGAAAAACCCCATTACATACACTATTCGATAGGGTAATACGGATTTCGGTCCTGCCAGATAAGTCATTGCACGGTCACCGTAATAAGACCAGGCGATGGCCGTTGAAAATGCGAATAGCATAAGTCCTATAGTGACAATATATTTACCGGCATCTCCAAAGAGGCCCGTGGAAAATGCTTGAGCCGTCAGTGGGACTGAGTGTAGTAAGGACTCTCCTGTAACCACGATAGAGGTATCTTCCAGTTGCCCATCACTTACTACAATATTTCCACTAATACCTTCACCATCCCGCGAATACACCACGTTTTCGGCAATAGACCGAGCACTAATAAGAGTGAAGTCGTCTACATTGAGCACGGCTCCATCACGCAAACTTATTGATCCAGAATATGCACTAGCTGAAGATTCATCACCATTTAGGTAAGCAAACAATTCCGGTACGTCTGCCTCATTGGATTCACTGAAGGAGCCCGCCAGAAAGTTCATGTCTGCACGCTGAAATTCGTTCTCAAATTTCTCCATCCACACACCCGACGAAAGAATTACCAGGCCTGTAATGGTGCAAATCACAATAGTGTCGATGAAGGGCTCGAGTATTGAGACCATTCCCTCATCAGCAGGCTCATCAGTTCGAGCTGCAGCGTGAGCGATAGCAGCTGACCCCTGCCCTGCCTCATTGGAATACAAGCCACGGTTGACACCGCGATCAAATGCATAGGCAAATGTGGCTCCTAAGAATCCACCAGTAGCAGCGGACCCGGTAAAAGCATCGCTGAAGATAGACGCAAATGAAGGAATGATATTGCCCAGATTGGGAATAATTACCGCGAAGGCTCCTATAAGATAAATGAAAGCCATTGAAGGAACGATCGCCGCCGCCACCTTGGCGATACGGGAAATACCCCCAATAATCACTAGGGCCAATAACACAGAAAACACACTGGCGGTAATTAACGGATCTAGGTCAAAGCTGCTTTCCAGCCCCGCTGCTATGCTGTTGATCTGTGGGAGATTGCCGGTGCCGAAGGAGCTGAGTACAGTTGCGATAGCAAATATCACTGCCAGCCATTTAGCGTTCAGGCCTCCCTCCATGTAATACATCGGGCCGCCAGCCATGGAGCCGTCTTCGACCTGAGTACGGTACTTATGAGAGAGCGTAACCTCAACAAATTTGCTGGTCATGCCAAAAAAAGCAGTCATCCACATCCAGAACAAGGCGGCTGGACCCCCAAGGTGTAAGGCCAGTGCAACGCCGCCAATATTGCCTGTACCCACTGTACCCGAGAGTGCGGTTGCTAACGCCTGAAAATGAGAGGTATCGCCCTTGGCGCCTTTTTTATCAAACTTCCCTGTAGTAACACCGATAGCGTGTTTGAAATAGCGAATCTGAGGGAACCCAAGATAGAGTGTAAAAAACACACCTACTGACAGCAATAAAGTTGGAAACCAGATTGCACTGCCTAAAAAGCCATCCAGAAAAATTAGAAAATCATTAACTGCGTCCAATGTAATACCCCATTTTGATTTTTATTCTGATAAAAGAACCCATGCTAGTCTTCTTCAATACTTATCGTGGGCATAGCGTTTGAGTCAGTAACTTCGGCGATCCTGGCCTCTATTCGTTCTGTGATCTCAATATAGGACCTACTCGCTGGATGTTCAGCCATTGATGCTACCACAGGATTACCTCTGTCAGTTGATTCGCAGATTGCAAGATCCAGCGGCAAACGGCCTAGAAGCTGCACACCGTATTCAACAGAAAGACGATCACCGCCCCCGCTGCCAAAAATGGCCTCTTCATGTCCGCAGCTACTGCAGACATGGGTACTCATATTCTCCACAATTCCCAGAATAGGCACATCAACCTTACGGAACAGTTCAATTCCCTTTCGAGCATCAAGCAGGGCTACATCCTGAGGTGTTGTGACGATCACAGCGCCGCTTAGCTTCACTGACTGAGTCAGACTAAGCTGAATATCTCCAGTACCAGGCGGCATATCCACAATCAGATAATCCAGCTCAGACCAGAGGGTGTCGCCTAATATTTGCTTGAATGCCGAATTAATCATGGGGGCCCGCCAAGCCATCGCCGTCTGCGGATCCACAAGAAAGCCCATTGAATTACATTCAACGCCATGGGCTGAGAGTGGAACCATGAACTTTTTGTCTTTGATTTGAGGGCGTGTACCTTCCGCCACTCCCATCATCAAGGGAAGACTCGGTCCATATATATCGGCATCCAAAATACCAACTCGGCGCCCCCTTCTACTCAGAGCCAAGGCCAAATTGACTGCTGTAGTAGACTTACCAACACCGCCCTTTCCGGACGCCACACAGATGATGTGTTTAATATTTTCGAGGGAATTCAATCTATTCTTCTTCCTTGATAAGTTCTTCGATAGTTCCATGATAGCTCATTGGAGCTACCCTAATGAATACAGCAGACTGCTTAAGGTAAGCATCAAAGCACGACCTGCGGGATTATCATTTATTCGATGTAAAAATCCAAGATAAGACTACTCAATTTGCCAATACCTCTCACTAGTCTCGTTCACGGACAAAAATGGGCATGACAGGAGACTGCATAGACCGCTAGAATCAAGGTATCAGCCTAATCGGTTCAGGCTTTAAGTGAGAAACTGGGAAAAGGCACAAAATGAGTAGGGTTTTAAGCGCAGCAATTTTGACTTCGAGCATTTTGCTATCAGTCCCGTCAGTCGCCGAGCATATGGAAGAGACGGACCTCAAGTTTGCATTCTATTCTTCGGCATGGGGAGAAAATACTGATGACGGATTACGACTGGTCGCTTTGAATCGAACTACCAATGATGTTCAGATAAATTCAATAAATTTTCACGGAAGTGACGAAGATAGCAAAGATGTTTATATCGAAATCGGTTTAAAAGTTCCACCAGAAGGCTATGCAGATATAGAGTTCGAATACATTGATCTTCTTGCGGAAGATGAGTGCCTGGATAGAACCTTGGAAGAGAATTGGAAGCTGGTTGAAATTTCCAATTACACACTTAATCCTTCTGTAAGAAACTTGATCATTGAAGACACAGACTCATTCCGAATCTATCAATGCGTAAAGACCATAACAACCAACTGGACTAATCTTAGTGACAATTCAGAAAATGAGTATCAGGAATGGGTGCTTTATCATTTTGAATCTCGAAGAGATCTGTAAGCCTTAGAATATCAATACCTCTTAAGCCTTGCCCGCAGTACTAGCGCTCGAAAATCCTTTCAGCTGTCCGAAAACACAAAGCAAAAAAAAGGGGTCTTAAGACCCCTTTTTTATTCTTAACTGTAAGCTATAAGTCTAGCCCACCAAAACTCCACCATACTGTACAAAGAATGGTGTGAATACCAAGCTAAGAATCGCAGATAGCTTGATCAGGATATTCAGCGAAGGTCCGGATGTATCTTTCATAGGATCTCCTACTGTGTCGCCTACAACCGCTGCTGTATGCACGTCCGAGCCTTTGCCTCCCAGATTTCCAGATTCGATGTATTTCTTGGCATTATCCCAAGCACCACCACTGTTTGAGGAGGAGATAGCAAGCACACCACCAGCAACCAAGGATCCAATCAGCATTCCTGCTACGGCTTCAACACCGAACAGAAAACCGATTACGATCGGTGAGCCCATGATCAATATACCTGGAGCAATCATCTCTTTCAGTGCCGCCTGAGTTGATATAGCCACACATTTTGCGTAGTCAGGCGTACCTGTACCTTCCATGATTCCTGGAATGGATTTGAACTGATGACGGACTTCTTCAATCATTGCGAAAGCTGCAATACCAACTGACTTCATAGTCATGGCTGAAAACAGGAAAGGTAGAACCGCACCTATAAACACAAAGGTAAAAACCAATGGCTCAAGCAAGCTCATAGTGATTGGCTCACCGCTTAACGTTTCCGCAAGAGTAATAAAGGCTGCGAACAGCGCCAGAGACGTTAGTATGGCTGCGCCAATAGCGAAACCTTTACCGATAGCCGCTGTAGTATTACCAGCTGAATCGAGAATATCAGTACGTCGTCTTACTTCTTTATCCAGACCTACCATTTCGGCGATACCACCAGCATTGTCTGCTACCGGGCCATAGGCATCGATAGTCAGAGCAAGTACTAATGTGCCCAACATACCCAGCGAAGCGATTGCAACGCCGTACATGCCGGCTAGCTCCCATGAGACAAAGATACTTACAGCAATGGCAAGGTAAGGCAGAACACTACTCTTATAGCCCAACGCCAGTCCGTAAATGATGTTAGTAGCAACACCAGTTTCGCAAGACTTCGCAACTTCCTGAACCGGACCGTACTTCTCTGAAGTGTAGTAGCCGGTTAATAATCCAACAGTCAGTCCCGAAATGAGACCTGCCAGAAAGCAGAAATAGACACCCAAGCTGGTGTACTCTTCGCCACCCAGATTAAACGTCTCTGGGATCAAGGCTATGGTAAAGAAATACATAACCACTGCCATCAAAGCACTGGAGATAATCAGGAGCTTCATCAAAGCCGGAGCAACATCATCTTCAGTTTTTACGCCAACCAATAATTTAGTCAGCAAACTAATAGGAATACCTATTGCACTGATTAGTATTGGGAATAACAAAGCATCAGGGTTGCCAGCAAAAACAACCGCACTGATCACCATGGCTGCACATGTGCTTTCAGCACAAGAGCCGAAGAGGTCAGCGCCCATACCAGCTACATCACCCACGTTGTCACCAACGTTGTCAGCGATAACCGCTGGGTTACGGGGGTCATCCTCAGGAATGCCCTGCTCAACCTTACCTACCAGGTCAGCGCCAACGTCAGCAGCCTTGGTAAAAATACCACCACCAACGCGAGCAAATAGCGCAATAGTCGAGCCACCCAGACCAAAGCCAGCAATGACTTCCATCAGGATATGGTTATTTTCAGGACCAAGGTCGGACAATAGAAAACTCATCACGACATAAATAATTACCAGACCTAAAGTTGCGAGACCAACCAGGGCGAAACCCATCACTGCGCCAGCATTGATAGCTACATCGAATGCAGCACCAATGTCCTTCTTCGCAGAAACGGTAGTTCGAGCGTTGCCTTGAGTAGCAACTTTCATTCCGATATAGCCAGAAGCGATGGAAATAACACCACCGAACAAAAATGCTATGGCGGTATAAATCCCCTCATGGATATTCGGGGTATGAGTATCATTAATCAGAATCGCAATAATGGCAGCGAAAACCCCCATGAAGATAGTCAGGACTTTATATTCCTGCTTCAAAAAGGCCATCGCGCCGTCTGCAATAGCACCATGAATGAATGTAAGACGCTTTGCTTCGTCTTCTTCCAGTCCTAGATCCAGCGGTACACTCATTACCTTCTTCATATAAAAGAAAGCAATCCCCAAACCTAGCAGTGACAGAACTGTAGTAACTGTAATTGTTATGCCCGACATCTAAAAGTTTCCCCAAATTGGAATGTTTATTTTAAAGGCGCGCACTTTACCATAACCCACGCCGCAAAAAAAGCAGTCAGAGAGCCTGAATATCAGCAATTTAATGCAATTCAGATGAATATTCGAGACCGGCTTTAGAAGCCTTGGAATTAGGCTAATGAACGCTATTTTCTTGAGGTTTTGCCGCGCTTTTTACGGTTCTTACGGGACTGGGCGGGAGAGTCATCTCCCCGGGCCAAGCGAAAGGCTTGTCTAAGAGATTCCACTTTAGCTTCTTTGCGTTTATGCAAGTGCTCTAGCTTACCGGCTTCGAAGTCAACTACCTTGTCTGAACCTTCTTTCTCAGACATCCATTTTCACCAGAAAATACGGCAAATGCGCCGCCCCGGTGATGCCTGGAGAGTGTGGGCTCTTGAGCCTACTGGGCTCTTGCTCTTCTGACCAGATCATCTTTTCGCGCCTGCAACTCAGCGATTAAGTCTTTTTGCAATGGCTCAAGCGTATTACCCTGGGCGTCCGTTTCCTCATACTTGGCCTGCTCTACGCTCAAGACATCCAATAATTCTTCAGCGACGGTAATGGCTTGCTGTAAAATTTCGGCACTGTCGTCATCGCCAACTGAAGTATCGGAGAAAGCAGCAATTTGCTCCTCAAGATCGGCGATGCGATCAACCTTGGCTTGACGCTCAGCCTGAACTGCAGCTATAGCCGCAAGCCTTTCTTGTTCCCTTCGCTCAACGACTTCGCGCCGCTGTCGTTCTTGCTCAGCTCGTGCCGTGGCTTCAGCAGCACGTTGCTCTCGCTGAGCCTGCAGACGGGCTTGTTCTGCTCGCAGCTCTTCTCTCGCACGGTCAGCCTCGGCTGCCTCTGCGGCTTGCTGTTGTTGAGCCATCTGTGCAGCAATTTGTTCTGAAGCCACTCTTACAGCTTCTTCTCGAGCAAGCTCGGCCTCTCGAGCCGATTCAGTTGAGCAAGCCACTAGAAAAGACATGAGCAGAACACCAGCAATGGCTCGCCCTATTGCTGACCTGGTTCGTGAACTGCTTGTTTTGACTGATTTTAACATTCTCATCGCCATCTCCTTTGTGGGGACATTCGATTAATCTGGCTGGTATGCTCTGGAAATATACATCCAAGCTATTGATTATTAAATTATTTTTTAAACTAATTTCGGATTTTGTCGATTTTGTCATACTTTTTAGCGATAAACACCGCATTTGTCAGTAAAATTGTCAGCAATCCGACGGCATCCTTGGCTGTTATCGGCAATATTCACTGAGAATTCATTCGAAGAACCATGACCGGCCAATATCGTTAAGCCCATATGACAGCCCAAACTTCAAACTTACTCCGTCATTTTTTGCGTGCTTTCCTGGTACTGCTTGTTAGTGCCCCCATCGTAATTCTTTTGCTATCTGTTCAAACAGCTCCTTCAGTTTCAATCGAACAATCAATTAGCCCTGCCGAAATTTCGAGGATAGAACGCCTTTTGCTGGAAAATGCACCAGAGTCTCCAGGCAGCGAGCAGCAGCAGGAGATTCATCTAGATTCGGAAGAGCTAAATCTCCTATTAAGATATGCCTTGGAAATCACAAACCAGACGCCACAATGGGCAGCTCAGCTCGCATTAGAGTCTCAGCAGCTGACTGGAGAAATTAGCCTGAACTTATTTGCTTCTTCTCTGCCGCTGTTTCTTAACATAAGAGGCGAATTTGCGAGCACTGATAAGCTGCTGGAATTGCAATCGCTGCAAATAGGAAAATTGACAATACCTCAACGGTTTCTTGACTACACTATCAATCGCCTGAAACAGAACCTGCTCTCTCCAGATTCCGGCTACGGCGATTTCAACGAACTCTTATCCAATGTCAATTCTGTAAAACTCACAGACCAGAGCGTGGATGTTTCCTTGCGCTGGGATCCTGAGTTAGCGACAAGAATTGGGAATCAAGCTCAGCTCTTGTTTATTTCGGAGCAGGATCAGCGAAGAATCAGGAATTACTATCAACAAATATCAGATATAGCAGTTACCATTCCCAGTGACATTCGCGCAGTTTCTATTAGTAGCTTTCTGGTACCGCTGTTTGCAACGGCCGCGGAAAATGCAGCAGCGGGCAGCGACCCAATAGCCGAGAACAGAACCCTATTCCAGACACTGGCTATATATGTCAATCAAGAGTCCATCAGCCAACTGCTTGGCGAGGAACAAGCATCACAGATCAGCCCAGCCAAATTTATTGAAGTAAGACTGCAGAGACGTCAAGACCTGGCTCAGCATTTGATTTCTATTGCCGCCATAACGGCATCAGCAGGAGCAGATCTGGCAGAATTAGTTTCAACCACCAAGGAAGCATACGATGCCCGCTACAGATCAGGCTTCTCATTCTCTGACTTAACTGCAAATAGTGTAGGGGTCGCGATGGCCCGCCTTGCTACCAGTAGTAAGGAAAGTGCCCTACTGATGCAACAGAGGATGAAGGAAATTGAAAGTGAAAACGATTACATGCCAGAGGTTGGAAGCAATCGAGATGGCCTTTCCGAATCTGATTTCAATGCTATTTATGAAGACAGAAACAGCCCGGAATATCAGCAGCGGCTAGCAGAGATCAAACAATTGATTGGGGACCGCCCCCTGTTCAGCGGCTTAACTATTTAACTTAGGCCTTTGAATATGGAAGAGCTGGATACAAAAACTCTGTCGACCTTGAGAAATCTGCTGCTAAAGATGGAAAAAGATTTAGACGAACAACTCTCAATTAGCAAATCGGCTGCAGGAATTGTAACCCTCGATCAGACTTCGGTCGGCAGGGTCTCTCGAATCGATGCCATGCAGCAGCAGAGTATGGCTGTCTCCACCAGAGAAAAGAGCAGAAGACGCTTAAAGAACGTTAAGCAAGCAATAAACAGCATGAACTCCGGAGACTATGGTTATTGCAAAAAGTGCGATGAGCTTATCTCAACTCCTCGACTTATGGCTCAACCCGAAGCAAAGTTCTGCCTGAGTTGCCAGGATCAGAGTGATCGCCAACAGTAGACTATGCTCAAACTCTAGCGAATTATCTATTCAAACTACTTCGACCACGCTCCATTACCTTCCACTACTTCAGTTATTTCCTTTTAAATCAATGATAAACTACCTCTCATTCTTTCAAAAATGACCCTGCTGGTGTATAACACCGCCAACTTAATCAAGCTGAAAATAGAGTCGAGTCACCATCATGAGCAAGAAGGGCTTTAACACCACAAACCTGCACCTGGATCGAAAAGATAATCCAGAACACGGGGTATTGCACAAGGCTATCCATCCGTCTGTGGCTTATGGCTATGAAGACGCGCGGGAATTGGCGGAAGTGTTTCAGGGTAAGCGGCCAGGTTACAACTATGGCAGGCAGCTCAACCCAACCGTTACTGCCTTGCAAAATAAAATCAGCGCCATGGAAGACGGCCTAGCTAGCGCTGCATTCGCTACCGGAATGGGAGCCATTTCTTCAACCATACTGTCTCTACTTAAGCAGGGTGACCATATCGTTTCCAGTGCTTATTTGTTCGGCAACACCAATAGCTTTTTTGGAACAATTCAAAATTTAGGCATAGAAGTTAGCTTTGTGGATGCAACCGATGTAGAGAATGTTGCGGCGGCGATAAAAGATAATACTCGATTAGTTTTTGTCGAAACCATTGCTAACCCGGTTACTCAAATTGCTGACTTACTCCCAATTGGCCAACTGTGCCGAGAGAAAGGCGTGATTTATTGTGTAGACAACACCATGACTTCTCCACATTTATTTACACCAAAATCAGTAGGCGCAAGTTTGGTTGTAAATTCTTTGACCAAATATATTGGAGGACACGGTAATGCACTTGGAGGTGCTATTACTGATACCGGACTTTTCGATTGGGAACAATTTCCGAATATTAGTGACTCCTACAAAGGACAGGACCCTTCCCTCTGGGGGATCACTCAAATAAAGAAGAAAGGTTTGCGTGATATGGGTGCATCTCTAGGACCAGAGGCAGCCCATCATTTAGCAGTGGGCTCTGAAACCCTCTCATTGCGCATGGAAAAGGCTTGCAGAAATGCAAAAGCGATTACAGAATTTTGCGATAAGCACTCCAAGGTTAAAAATGTTTACTACCCAGGATTATCCAGTCACCCTCAGCACAAAAGAGCTGCCGAATTGTTTCGAGGGTTTGGAGCTTTATTTAGTATCGACTTGATAGACGAATTGGATTGTTTCGACTTTCTTAATAAACTTGATAGCGTAGTCTCTTCTAGCAATCTAGGAGACACGCGTACCCTTGCTATTCCCGTTGCTCATACAATCTATTATGAAATGGGTGCTGAGCGACGAGCTTCCATGGGTATAGCAGATTCAATGATTCGTTTTTCAGCAGGCATTGAAGATGTCGAAGATCTTCTTGCTGATTTCGAAAAAGCTCTCGGGTAGTCCCAGAATGCTTACACTAATCTCTGTCGACTCTATTGAAGAAGGAAGCTCCAAGGGAGTGGAGGTTGATAACCTCTATATGTTCGCCGTAAAAAAAGACGAGCAAATCTTCCTCTACTGGAATCGATGTCCACATCTTGGTACTCCACTGGAATGGGAAGAAGACCGGTTTCTCGATGCAGATGGCGCGCTAATTCAGTGCTCTACCCACGGAGCTTTGTTCCAGATTGAAGATGGAAAATGCCTTGCAGGACCCTGTGTGGGTAAGCATCTTCAGGCCGTTCCCTTTATTATCGACAACGGCATGATCACTATTGATGAAACTCGACTAAATCGCTGAGTACGATCCCCGCGCTGGTTTAGAGACAAACTTCAATCTGACCTTGCATTGATACGCTTGAAGTCTCTACATCTACTTCCACGCCATAAGCGAAAATTTCTACCCCACTGGCGGCAGCCAATCTCAACAATCTTCCGTACTCAGGATCAATATCATCAGCTGGGGTAACTCTGTCTATACCCGTGTGTTGCACCGAGAAAAGCAACACTGCCCGGAATCCTTGCTTTCTTACCAGCATTAACTCTTGCAAGTGTTTCTGCCCCCTGGTGGTTACTGAGTCAGGAAAACTAGCTAATCCATCACCTAAGCCAAGACTCACATTTTTGACTTCAACATAGCAGTCGGGCTCTGCCCCATCGTGATTCGAAAGAAAAACATCAATGCGGCTGTTTTGATCTCCGTAGGGCACTTCAGTTTTCAATTTTTGATAGCCTTGCAACTGGGCAATCACATTTTTCTCTAAGGCCTCAACAACCAACTTGTTGGCGAGCCCTGTATTCACTCCGACTAAATGCTGTGTGAGCTTGTCAATTGTCTCTATAAACTGCCAAGTACAAGGATATTTTCGCTTGGGGTTGGCTGAGTCTGTATACCAAATTCTGCTGTCAGGAGTTTGACAGTTTTTCATAGATCCTGTGTTAGGGCAGTGAATAGTGATCTCCGACCCATCCTCCAGACGAATGTCTGCAAGGAACCGTTTATAACGTTTTATTAGTCGTGCGGACTGCAGTGGATTCTCAAATTTCATTTAGAATCTCAGGACTTACCCAATGCTGAACGCAATCGACTCACAGCAAGATGAAGATTTTCCATATCAGTTGTGAATGCAATTCGAACATGTTTTTTTGCTTCAAAATCACCGAAATCCGTGCCCGGAGTGATAGCCAGGCCGTGGTTTTCCAACATGTCATGACAAAATTCCTCGCTATCGTCTGAAAAATTCGAGATATCAGCATAGATATAGAAAGCCCCTTCAATGTTCCTGGATAAACCGAAACCTAGCTCAGACAGGGCCTCCATCAAATAGTCCCTTCGCTGCCTGAAAGAGTCGCGGCGTTCTTCAAATATTTTGCTTGCCTCTTCAGTGAAGGCAGCCAATGCAGCATATTGCGCGATTGAGGAAGCTGAGATGTAAAGATTTTGCGCAAGAATGTTCGCCTGCTCAATAAACTGTTCAGGAACAACGATCCAACCGAGACGCCATCCAGTCATCCCATAGTATTTTGAAAAACTATTAACAATGAAGCATGTCTGATCTATCTCCAGCGCACAGGGAAGATCATCCACGTAATGTAGCCCATGATAAATCTCATCTACTAACACATGAAGTCCATTTGACTTGGCCCAGTTACAAATTGACTCAAGCTCACTCCTTTCCAAAATTGTGCCCGTAGGATTATTGGGAGATGCTAACCAGATTCCTTTGCTAGCAGAATTGCGATGCTGTTTTAGTAATTCCAAATTTGGTTGAAAATTTTCCTCAAGACCAACGGGAACCAATTGCGGCTCAGCAGCCATTAGCTGAATGAAATTTCTCACACAGGGATATGCTGGGTCGCCTATAAGAATTCCATCTCCCGGATTAACCAGCAAGTTAGCGAGCAAGGTTAGTCCTCCACTGGCACCAGGTGTGATTAGAATCCTTTCTCGATCCACATCCACTCCGTATTTCTCTTTATACTGCTTAGACAGACAATCCCGAAGAGCAGTGATGCCTGGCGCAGAAGTATATTGTGTTAGCCCCTTATCAAGAGCAGCCTTCCCTGCATCAATTATGGGTTGCGCAGTGGAGAAATCTGGCTCCCCTACTTCCATGTGAACAATCTTGCGTCCCTGTTGCTCCAGCTCATCTGCTCGTTTCATTACAGTCATTACCCTGAAGGGGCTGACTTTCGATAAAAGAGAACTGGGTTTTAAAAACTGCTGGGACATGGAGATGTCTTCCTTGAATTCGGACTCGGACTAGAATTAAGAGTCATTATAGAGGATGGTTTTTATCCATGAACAGGGATATTTAGGCTCCAACTCCATCCAGCCAGCTCGGGACATTCCTGTTAATTTTTATAGCATCCCCCGAAAGAATCTGGTAGTTTACCGAGCTTTCTGAAAATCGGCCGTTTAACACAGGCTGTTTTTAAGAGAACAACAGACTCATTTTTCGTTCTTGTAGCGATAGAACGAATAGGGAAATATTCAACTAACACTTTGATTTGCGTGACTTGCTAGCTTAATAGCACTCACTTTTGTTCATAATCAAGGATATACAGAGGCATTAGAGTCCATGTCTGATTCTCAAGCGATGGTTTCTGAACCAGTTTTAAAAAATTTCGTTCCGTACAAGCCTAAGAAAGGCGAAGAGTATATGAACGAAAAACAACGAGAGCACTTCAAGCAGATCTTGCTCGATTGGCGAGACCAGTTGATGCAGGAAGTGGACCGTACTGTACATCACATGCAAGACGATGCGGCGAACTATCCGGACCCTGCGGATCGCGCTACCCAGGAAGAAGAGTTCAGCCTCGAACTTCGAACAAGAGATAGAGAGCGAAAGCTCATCAAGAAAATTGATAATACTATCGAATTAATTGCACAGGACGATTACGGCTATTGCGAATCATGTGGTATCGAAGTCGGAATACGTCGTCTCGAAGCGAGACCAACAGCTGACAAATGCATCGACTGTAAAACTCTTGATGAAATTAAGGAAAAGCAATTGGGCAGCTAGCAGCTCCCAATTGTAATACTCCAGCCCTAAACCGACTCCTTGTATTTATCGAAGCTGACATGCCACCCGTGTCAGCTTACTTCTTCTCATCTGCTACAATTCAAGACCCCGAATAGTAGACCTTCAAGATGACTGATCCTGCAACTCATAGCGACCAGCACTCTCTTAACAAGAGCTATATAGGCCGTTTTGCACCTTCTCCCACAGGACCCTTACATTTTGGTTCTCTGATGGCGGCTGTTGCAAGTTTTCTCGACGCAAGATTTCAGCAAGGTCAGTGGCTCATCCGCATGGAAGATCTGGATCCGCCAAGAGAGCCACCGGGAACCGCAGAGCTGATATTGCAACAGCTTCAGGACTTTGGCCTTAAGTGGGATGGAGACGTACTATTTCAAAGTAGCAGACTAGAGAAATATCAAGGCTTATTGGAAAAGCTTCAGCAAGATGGACTGTGCTTTCCCTGTGACTGCACTCGCCCTCAGATCAAAATGATGGGAAATGTTTATGATGGTTCCTGCCTCAGTAGAGCGAGTCCTCCGCTTACTAACTATGGGATTCGAGTTAGAGTCGAAGATAAGCTCATATCTTTTCAAGACTTGATCCAGGGAGAGTATGCTCAAAACCTAAAACAGGACATAGGTGATTTTACGATTCTTCGCAAAGATGGATTGTTTGCCTATCAGTTGGCTGTTGTTGCTGATGATGATTATCAGCAAGTCAGTCACGTCATTAGAGGTATTGATCTTCTTGATTCAACACCTCGGCAAATCCACTTACAAAGTAAATTAGGCTTCCCTGAGCCAATCTATGGTCACATACCTATTGTTGTAAACAGCAGCGGTCAGAAGTTAAGCAAACAACATTTTGCGCCCTCAGTAAATACAGAGGACGCTAATAAGCTGCTGGTAAAGTCTCTACGCTTCCTCGGGCAGAACCCAGCGAAAGAGCTAATGCTGGAATCCCCAGCAACAATCCTTAAATGGGGCATCGAAAACTGGGATATACAGGCCGTACCCAAGTTAGCTACTATCCCTGAAGACATAGCAAAATAGCGATTCTGACGTGTATATACCTCGATCAATACTGACACTAATTATCATAATCTACTTATTGTTTCTGCTAAGCGTAGATTGGATCAACCAGAGTGATGGCACCTGGTATCGACCGTTCCTAGTTGGATTTTTAGTAATCATAGTTGCAGCCTGGTCACATCGTGAACAGGATTCCGATGAGCTTTGAGTTAACTACACTTCTGATTCTGGGTAATTCCTACCTTGCCCTGCTTTTCGGAATAGCATTTGCAACTGACCGCGGTTTGATCCCAGAAAAAATTGTTCGCCACCCGATTGTGTATGTCTTATCTTTGGGAGTCTTCGCTAGCGTTTGGGCTTATTACACCTCTGTTGGAAATGCACTCACCGATGGCTATGGATATCTGGCTCAGTCAATTGGCATATCCATTGTATTTATATTCTCCCCTCTTCTTCTTCGTCCACTACTTGAGCTAACGCGTACCTATCAACTTAGCTCATTGGCAGACTTATTGGCTTTTAGATACCGTTCTCCCTGGGCAGGCACAGCAATAACCCTGGTTACGCTTGTTGCTGTGACTCCGTTAATAGCATTACAGATCAGAGCCGTTGCAGAAACTGCTGACATTCTTTCTCCCCAGACCTCTCAAAATGCACTGGCTTTTGGCTTCTGCATAATCATCACTCTTTTTTCTATCTTGTTTGGCACATCGAAACGAGCAAGACGAAATCAGCACGACGGCCTGATGATGGCAATAGCATTCGAGTCCCTGATTAAACTTCTGGCTTTCTTGTCTGTTGGAATTTTCGCTATTAGTGGAGGATTTGGCGGCTTGGATGGCCTCGATCTCTGGCTTCAGGAACAGCCTCAGTTGCTAGATACCCTGAAGAATACGAACTATTTCAGTTCGTTCCACGTAATGGCATTGATTTTCTTTACTGCCGCGGTTGCCATGCCTCATATGTTCTATGCAATTTTCAATGAGAACAACGGGCGACGCGCTCTCTCCGTTGCCAGCTGGGGATTACCCCTATACTTCCTGTTAATCAGCCTGCCGGTGCTACCTATTTTGTGGGCGGGCTTACAATCAGGGAGCGAAATTCAAGTTGAGTATTTTCCTGTTGCCATCGGCATGGAATATGGATCGCCCGTATTTACCTTAATTGCCTACCTTGGCGGATTGTCTGCAGCCAGCGGCTTAATCATAGTGCTTACGCTGGCACTTTCAAATATGTGTTTGAACCACCTCATTCTTCCGATTTACCAACCCAAACCCAGAGACAATATTTATCGCTGGCTGGCCTGGAAGCGGCGAATACTTATCAGCGCTCTTATTTGGGCGGGTTTTTTATTCTATTTTCTACCTGAGCAACAGATAAGTCTTCATGTAATCGGAACCGTGTCATTCACGGCGTGCCTGCAATTCTTGCCTGGAATTTTGTCAATTTTGTATTGGCCCCAAGCCAATAAGAAAGGTTTTCTTAGCGGGCTACTATTAGGATTTAGTATCTGGTTTGCATTTCTCATGTTGCCCCTAGTTATTGAAACTGCATCGTTAACATTGCTCTCAATTAATTGGCGCGAGATTGCAGTATTTTCATTGATGAGCAACAGCCTGGTTTTTGTTCTGGTCTCTCTAAACACCAAAACCACTGACGAAGAAAGAAGCTCAGCAGATATTTGTACACTCGATACAATTAAACGCCGAAAGCGTAGCGGCCTGGTAGCCAAGACCCCTGACGACTTCATTAAGGGCCTTAGTAAACCGCTGGGAAACAAAACAGCTACGCGAGAAGTTACACAAGCACTGCAAGATCTCAACATCGGCATCGATGATCGACGCCCCCATGCTATGCGGATTCTTCGTGGCCGACTGGAAGCAAATTTGTCCGGTCTTCTGGGCCCATCAATTGCTCGTGAAATTATCGATGGCTATCTACCCTATAGCATCGTTTCACAGCATGGCAGCTCAGACTTGAATGTTATTGAGAATAGAATCGAAGCTTATAGAAGCAACCTATCCGGCATGGCTGCTGACCTCGACAATCTCAGGAGGTATCACAGACAGATTCTTTTGGAATTACCTCTTGGAGTTTGTTCCTTAAGTTTTGACAAGGAAGTGGTCATGTGGAACCGGGCTCTTGCCGACTTTACCGAAATCAATAGTGCCGATGTAGTCGGCTCACAATTAATCGAATTAAAAGAACCTTGGTCCAGTCTAATTCTGAATTTTATAAACGAAGACACCAATCATTCCTATAAACACAATTTTGAGTTTAATGGTCATAAGAAATCCGTAAATCTTCACAAAGCCCTGATTGAGACGAATAGTGATCAAGACTCGAGTCACGAAGGCTTGATTATTCTGATTGAAGATATTACTGAAACCGAACTATTGGAAGCTGGACTTACCCACAGTGAAAGACTTGCGTCTATAGGAAGACTAGCCGCCGGAGTTGCTCACGAAATTGGCAATCCTATTACAGGCATTGCCTGTCTTGCTCAGACAATTCGGGATGAATTTCCTAGTGATGAGTTAAACAGCCTTTCAGAACAAATCATCGAACAAACAGACCGGACATCCAAGATTTTGCAATCACTTGTTAATTTCGCCCACGCTGGAACTAACAAAACTCATTACGCAAACGAGGTCGTGTTGATCAGTGACTGCATGGATGAAGCGAAGACTTTTATTTCACTGGATAAGAATCGAAAAGACTTGGAGTTTGATATTGAATGCGATCCAGCTGCGAAGGTTCTTGGAGACTCTCAACGTTTGTTACAGGTACTGGTTAATCTGATTAATAATGCCCGGGATGCAAGTCAGGAGAACAGCAAAATTTTCATGTGTGCGGAAATAGTGAGAAGCAAAGTCAGAATTTCAGTCACTGATGAAGGTATCGGTATTCCCGCCGCAATAAAAGACCGAGTGTTTGACCCATTTTTCACTACCAAAGAAGCGGGAGAGGGGACAGGCTTGGGCCTTTCATTGGTTTTCAGTATTGTGGAGGATTTGGGTGGAGATATTGATATAATTAGCCCGGTCGACCATGAGCGAGGAACAGGGACGCGAGTAATTTTACGCTTTCCCTGCTATGATGAAAGCTCAGAGCACACCACTGATGAGGGTTAAGATAAGATTCGGCTTGAATAAACTTCAGGCGTAAACATGATATCTAGTAGAGAATAGAGTGAACTCAAGCAAGAGTTCTTAAGTTATACTTCATAGAATCCATTGATAAAAATCCATGACAGCATTAACCCAGGTTTTAGTAGTTGAAGACGAGGCGGTAATTCGCACTGCTTTGAAGCGCCTACTCGAACGGCACGAATACCAAGTTAGCGAAGCCGGCTCAGTTAAGGAGTCACTCGATAATTTCAACATGGATGACTTCGACGTAATCATTAGTGATTTACGTCTGCCAGGCGCTCCAGGAACCGACCTTATCAAGGCAACTTCAACTCCCGTTCTAATCATGACTAGCTATTCGAGTATTCGTTCGGCTATTGATTCAATGAAACTTGGTGCCGTCGACTATATTGCTAAACCCTTCGAGCACAACGAAATTATCGAATCGCTTGCAAAAGTAATACGGGAACATGGCAACCGCAAACAAGACATCCCTGCCCCAGCTAATGACTTTGAACCACCTGTTCACGGCATGATTGGCAGTTGCCCTCAGATGATGGAGCTTTTCCGACGAATTAGAAAAGTTGCCCTAACCAATTCAACTGTATTGGTAAATGGTGAGTCGGGTACAGGTAAGGAATTAGTCGCCAGAGCAATTCATAATCTCAGCAATCGAAACAAAGAAGAAATGATCTCAGTGAATTGCGCGGCCATTCCAGAAAACCTGATCGAGTCTGAATTATTCGGGCATGAGAAAGGCGCTTTTACTGGAGCCACAGCTACACGAACTGGCTTAGTTGAAGCCGCCAGCGGCAGCACGCTATTTCTTGATGAAATTGGAGAACTTCCTCTTGAGGCTCAAGCAAGACTCTTGCGAGTACTTCAGGAAAATGAAATTCGAAAAGTTGGCTCTGTGCAATCCAAGAAAGTCGACGTTAGATTGGTTGCTGCCACTCATCGAGACTTAAAACAATTGGTAATCGATGGTCTGTTTCGAGAGGATCTATACTATCGCATCAATGTAATGGCGCTTCTGATTCCACCTCTACGAGAAAGAGGCAATGACATTCTTGAACTGGCGGATGCTATTCTTCTAAGAACTTGTAAAAGACTTAAAACAGCCGTATTGAAATTCAGCAATGAAGCCAGCCTCGCAATCGCGAATTATTCCTGGCCTGGAAATGTGAGAGAGCTCGAAAATGCGATTGAGCGAGCAGTAGTTTTAGCCGAGGAAACAACTATTGCCGCCGAGTTATTGGCGATAGAGAGTGAAGCAGTTACCAGCGTCAGCGACATCTCGGCAAATGATTCTCAAATCTCCCCACCTGAGCCAGTAGAGGAAATGTCTCTTGAAGACTATTTCCAGCACTTCGTTCTCGAGCATCAAGACTCCATGAATGAAACACAGTTGGCCAAAAAATTGGGAATTAGTCGTAAATGCCTCTGGGAGCGCCGCCAGAGATTTGGAATTCCTCGAAAGAAAAAACACGCAATATAAACCGCTCTCAGCTATCACACATAAGCCCTGATCCTCAGCACTTACAGCGATGCCTCATTCAACTAATTCTCAATGATTTTTTGTTACCGCTACGCTTATACCCACACAAAAGGGTATATACGTAACGCTTTTGGGATTTCAGAATTCAGATACTGATTATTAAAATACTAAGTCTTTGTTTTTAATCACATAAACCATATTGGCACGGTAACTGCACTGTTTGTAGGGATAATAATAAAAATAAATAATAATAATAATAAGCTTAATAAAAATAAAAATAGCATTACTGAGTTATACAACTAAGGTTAGTGCATCAAATAATAGAAGGTAGGGTTGGAGCTAAAGCGGCATATTGTCACCAGGCTTCATGTTAACCACCTCATATTAGGGTTTCGGTATCGGAATCCGCTTAATAAAAATAATAAATACTGTTTAAAATAATAATAATTATTACTTCCTAGGGGGGTGGTATCCACCCCCAAAATTTCTCCCCTCTTTCCCTGTCTCTCCTGTAGATTCAATTTGCAGTGGTTCAGTGTATTATGCCGTCTACACGGCGATTCAGATGAAGCACTCATCTGTTCGATTCACTCTGGCAACACACAAAAGAAAAGCTGGTACCTTTATTGAAAATTCTATTCTCCGCTTTTAGAGAATCCAATGCTGTTCATTCAGGTAGCCTGGATCGATGAAACCTCAAAACTCACCTCCTGGCATTGAAAATGCCATTCGCCTGAGCCGCGATGAACATTGCATTTCTCGAAAGAATATTTCTAAAAACGCCGTCAAGGTTTTGTATAAGCTGGGGGAAGAAGGCTTCAATGCCTATCTGGTGGGTGGCGGTGTCCGCGACCTGCTTTTAGGAAATCAACCAAAAGACTTTGATATAGCAACTGATGCTGAGCCAGAAGATATTCGCAGAATATTCCGCAACTCTCGAATAATCGGCAGAAGATTCAAGATTGTTCACATCCGTTTTGGTCGAGAAATTATCGAAGTAACTACATTCAGGGCCCCTCATGAAGCCTTAAATGAAATTGCTGATGATGCTCCGCGGAAGCGAATCAAGGAACTGGACTCAGCCCATTCCAGCTCAGGAATGATACTGAGAGATAATGTCTACGGAAACATCGACGAAGATGCGCTGCGGCGAGATTTCACTGTGAATTCCCTCTACTACACTGTAGATAATTTTGAAATCCTGGATTTCAGCTCCGGGCTGAATGATATACAGTCGAAGCAGATTCGCATGATAGGCGATCCAGAAGAGCGCTATCGGGAAGACCCAGTTAGAATGCTCAGGGCATTACGATTCTCAGCCAAATTGAAATTTGAAATTGAGAAAGAGACACGAGAGCCCATCAATCGCCTGGCACATTTGCTAGAGTCTATCTCCTCTGCTCGATTATTCGACGAGTCAATGAAGCTTCTAACTGGCGGCCAAGCGGTTGATACCTTTGCCCTACTGGCTGAATTTGATCCCGGGAAATATTTGTTCGGCCCTACTATTGAAGCCATTGAAGATGCGGAAGCTCCTGCGAGTAAACTACTTCAACTCGCACTAAAAAATACTGATAGTCGATTGGCTATCGGCAAATCTGTGACACCAGCATTCCTCTATGCGGCCCTGCTCTGGCCTGTGCTCCAGAAAAAAATAAATATGCAACAGAGTGAAGAACAGAACCCAGGCCAGATCTATTCTGAGGCTGTGAGCAGCTGTATTAGTGAACAACTGACCTTTACGTCAATACCAAAAAGGTTTACAGCCGCATCCCGCGAAATTTGGGATCTGCAGAATCGGTTGGAGCGACGCAATCGTCGAAACGTAAATAGCTGCTTCGCCCATCCTCGTTTTCGTGCGGCCTATGATTTTCTGCTTCTTAGAGAGGAGTCAGGAGAAAATCTCGGTGAAGCCGGTCAGTGGTGGACGGATTTTCAAATCGGTGATACAAAGCAAAGAGATGAGATGATTGAAAAACTGAACTCATCAAATAGTCGTCGAAAGCGTCGCCCCCGACGCAAGACCAACAGCGATAGTCACTAATGCCTCAAAACAGCCTTAGTAGAGAATTACCTCAATACATAGCCGTCGAAGGGCCCATTGGTGTTGGTAAAACTACTCTTACCAAGAGGCTGGCTGAAACTTTCAACTACGATCTCTTGCTGGAGAATAGCGAGAATAATCCCTTTCTCGATCGTTTCTATCAAAATCCAAAGCAACACGCTCTCTCAACACAGCTGTTTTTTCTATTTCAACGTACACAGCAGATTCAGGAACTTCGCCAGAACGACTTGTTTCAACCTGTTCGCGTCGCTGACTTTCTAATAGAAAAGGATCAACTGTTTGCACAACAAAACCTTGAGCCCGATGAGTACGAACTCTATCTCAATGTATATCGACACCTGACAATTGACGCTCCCGTACCTGATCTGGTCATTTACCTACAAGCACCTACTGATATCCTCCTAGATAGAATTCAGAGACGTGGTATCGAATCCGAGCAACTCATTGAAGTTGACTACCTGGAAAGTTTAAATCAGTCCTATACAGAGTTTTTTCACTATTTTGATAAGACTTCACTATTGATAGTTAACAGTGCTGAAATCGATCTTGTCGACAACGAAGAAGACTATGAGATGCTGGTTCGCCATATACTGACACGCCCCACTGGCACACAATACTTCAATCCTCGCCCTTCTCTTTTATAGACCTAACTCAAATGTAGACCTAAGGCTCATATAGACCTTAAGCCATTTTTCCGGCATCTTTGCCTTGAATAGCTGTAAACCAACACTTACTATCGCAAGCCTTAATAAAACCGGCAAAATCAAGCAATTATCATTATGAGCAGTCAATCGAACTCCAAGGCAGTAACCCTCACTACTTTACTGGACCTAAAGGCCCGTGGAGAGAAGTTCAGCTGCCTGACAGCCTATGACGCCTGCTTTGCAACAATATTGAGTGAGGCGGGTGTGGAAGTGCTTTTGGTGGGTGATTCGCTAGGAATGGTACTTCAAGGACACGACAGCACCCTTCCAGTAACCATGGCAGACATGATTTACCACACTGAATGTGTAAAACGCGGTAATCGGGGAGCATTAATCATGTCTGACTTGCCCTTCATGAGCTATGCATCGGAAACCCAAACCCTGGAAAATGCAGCGTCCCTAATGAGAGCTGGCGCTCATATGGTCAAATTGGAAGGCGGAGCCTGGATTGCCAATACGACTCGATTACTGGCTGAGAGAGGCATACCAGTTTGTGCCCACATGGGATTGACCCCGCAATCGGTTAACCGAATCGGTGGGTTTCATGTCCAAGGTCGTAACACAGAACAGGCTGAAATGATCATTGAAGAAGCTCAACTACTGCAGGATGCCGGTGCCAGTACCCTCCTGCTGGAATGCGTACCCAGAGCCCTCGGCAAAAAAATCACAGACTCTCTAAATATTCCCGTAATTGGAATTGGTGCAGGACCAGATACTAGTGGCCAAATTATGGTTCTCCACGATGTATTGGGCGTTTCGCCCATTACACCAAAGTTTGTAAAAAACTTTTTGACTGACTCAGATAACGGCATTCCCGGAGCTATCGAAGGCTATGTGAACTCCGTTAAAAACCTGACATTTCCTTCTGATGACCACTGCTTCAATTAAGCGCAGATCTTAAACGAAAATGATTATCTTATCTAAAGTCTCCTCCCTAAGAGACGCTCTTGAAACACACCGAGTCAGCAAGCTAAATATTTCTCTAGTGCCAACAATGGGAAACCTCCATCAAGGCCATCTCAAGTTAGTTCGTGCAGCAAGGAAAAATTCTGACATAGTAGTATGTTCAATCTTCGTAAATCCTCTTCAATTTGGTCCAAATGAAGACCTCGAAAATTACCCGAAGACCCTGGAAGCAGATGAAGACAAATTGAGAGAAGCTGGCTGCGACTTTTTATTCCTGCCGGAAGTTGAAGAGATTTACGGCACATCAATGGAAGAACAAACTCTGATTCGAGTACCAGGTATCACTGATGGATTCTGCGGCACAAGCCGACCCGGACACTTTGACGGCGTTGCCACAATAGTTTGCAAGCTTTTCAATATGGTACAGCCTAACAGCGCCTTCTTTGGATTAAAGGACTACCAGCAGTTTCTAACTATCAAGAAACTAACTCGGGATCTTTCTCTGGATATTTCGATTGAAGGAGTTGAGATTGAAAGGAACTCCGAAGGCCTGGCATTGAGCTCGCGAAATTCCTACCTCACTGCCGAGGAACTGGCATTAGCACCCTTAATCTATGAAAATCTAATGGAAGTTTCTAATCGGGTTCTGCAAGGTGAGCGTGATTTTAGAGATCTTGAAAAGAGCGCTATAGAAATACTCAAGGCAGCTGGATTGCATCCTGAATATTTCTCCATCTGCAATGCCGAAAATCTGAAAGCTGCCCAACAGGAAGATAATCATTTAGTCATCCTCGCAGCGACCAAATTAAGTATCTGTCGTCTTATCGACAATATCCGATTTACACTTCCACAGTAATACCGATCTACATCAAAGACAGCCTTTCTACAGCCTCTGATTTGTTGTGCCTTAAAGTGCTTTGAGGCATACTGCCATTCCCCATTTTTTCCAGTTATCCAACCCGCTAGGTGCTCGAAAACTAAAGGGGATTCCAAATTATTCTTATTAATATCAAATAGATATAGAATGGAGCCAGGAAGAGAAATGTCAGAAGAGAAGGTCTACCCAGTAAGCGAATCCAGTAAAAATCATAGCCACCTGAGCCTTGAAAGCTATCGCGAACTCTATCAACAATCCATTGATTCACCGGAAGAATTTTGGGCCGAACAAGCGGGAAAATTAATTCACTGGCACCAACCATGGCAATCAGTCTGCAGCAGTGACTTTCGAAAAGCCGAAGCAAGCTGGTTTACTGGAGCAAAACTCAATGTCAGTTTCAATTGCATTGACCGCCATCTTGAAAGAAGAGCAGAGCAAACTGCGATCATATGGGAAGGTGATGACCCGGAAGATTCCAAACACATTAGTTATAGAGAACTGCATGAAGCAGTATGTAAATTTTCTAACGCATTAAAAGCGAGAGGTGTAGGCAAGGGAGATCGAGTTTGTATTTACATGCCGATGATTCCGGAAGCTGCATATGCCATGCTTGCCTGCACTCGAATCGGCGCAGTCCACTCTGTTGTCTTCGGAGGTTTTTCACCAGAATCCATAAAAGATCGAATTCTCGATTCTGATTGTCAGACAGTTATTACAGCAGACGAAGGCGTTCGTGGGGGGAGAACCATTCCTCTAAAAGCAAATGTAGATGCAGCTCTTGAGTCCTGCCCGGGTGTTCATTCTGTTTTCGTAGTTCGAAGAACCAATGCACAAGTTCCCTGGCTTGAAGACAGGGATGTTTGCTACCACAAGGCTACCGAAGCCGTCAGCTCAGACTGCGAGCCTGAAATGATGGATGCAGAAGACCCCTTGTTTATTTTGTATACCTCTGGATCAACTGGAAAACCGAAGGGTGTATTGCACACCACTGCCGGATATCTTCTGGGCGCCAGCATCACCCACAAATATGTCTTCGATTATCATGAAGGAGACATTTACTGGTGTACTGCCGATGTAGGCTGGGTAACTGGTCATTCCTATATTGTTTATGGACCCCTCGCTAACGGAGCTATAACGCTTATGTTTGAGGGAGTGCCCAACTATCCAGACGCAAGTCGTTTCTGGCAGGTGATTGACAAACATCAGGTTAATATTTTTTACACGGCACCAACTGCAATCAGGGCCTTAATGGCTGCAGGTGACGATCCAGTAAAGAAAACTTCACGATCTTCACTCAGATTGCTGGGCTCTGTTGGAGAACCTATAAACCCTGAAGCCTGGGAATGGTACTACCATGTTATTGGCGATTCACGATGCCCGATCGTCGACACCTGGTGGCAAACTGAAACGGGCGCGATCATGATTACCCCTCTACCAGGGGTTACAGATCTCAAACCCGGTGCTGCAAGCATGCCATTTTTTGGTGTAAAAGCAGCCTTGCTAGACGCCGATGGAAAGGAACTGGAAGGTGCTGCGACGGGAAATCTGGTACTTAGCCAAAGCTGGCCGAGTCAGCTTCGAAGTGTGTACGGAGATCATCAGCGCTGTATCGATACCTATTTTACAACCTACCCTGGATACTATTTCACAGGAGATAGTGCGCGACGTGACGACGACGGTGACTTCTGGATAACTGGAAGAGTTGACGATGTAATCAATGTCTCTGGGCATCGTCTGGGCACTGCAGAGATTGAGAGCGCTCTGGTACTTCATCACAGCGTTGCGGAGGCGGCAGTTGTTGACTACCCACACGACATCAAGGGTCAGGGCATCTACGCTTATGTAACTCTCATGACAGGGGAAGATGAATCCGAAGAATTGAGAAGTGACCTGGTTCAATTCGTCGCGAAAGAAATTGGCTCATTCGCCAAGCCTGAAATTATTCAGTTTGCACCCAGCCTTCCCAAAACGCGTTCAGGAAAAATCATGCGTCGCATATTGAGGAAAATAGCAGCGAACGAATTGGAAAGCTTGGGAGACACAACCACGCTGGCCGACCCAACAGTAGTCAAGCAGCTTATTGATAACCGAGCTAATAAGTAAACTGGAATATCATGTCAAATTACACAGCAACCATAGAATGGAATCGGAACGGCGAAGACTTTATTAACAATAAGTATTCTCGCGCTCATCAATGGAAATTCGATGGCGGTGCAGAGCTAACGGCAACAGCCTCTCCTCACATTGTACCTGCGCCATGGACCGCGGAAGAGCATATCGATCCAGAAGAGGCATTTGTCGCATCACTTTCATCCTGTCACATGCTCTTCTTCCTCTCGTTTGCATCTAGAGATGGTTTTCAGATCGATTCCTATATCGATAAGCCCTCAGGTCTAATGTCAAAAAACAGCAATGGCAAGACTTCCATGACCCGAGTAGTAATTTCTCCTGAAGTCGTCTATTCAGGAGACAAGCGACCAACGAAAGAAGTAGAAAAATCTCTTCATCATCTTGCCCACGAAAATTGCTTTATCGCCAATTCAGTAAACACTGAAATTGAAATCAACATTTAGTAATTCCACAAGGGCCTCTAGTTGCCGTATTTCCCATGTCAAAACGATTAGCCAGTGAGTAATTCCTCTAATCAGCATATTTTCTTTACCTCAATGCGGACCTTAGTGGGCCTTTTCCCGTTAACCTTGCAGGGAGTTGCGAGCCTGCTGCTTTCTGCTTTTGCGCTCAGCATCTACGGTTATGGCTCAATGGATTTGGTTGTATTTTCACTCGCTATATGTGCATTAGCGATCCTGTTGTTTAGCCTTTTCAGTTGTGTCATAAGCGGAATCTTCATTCAGAGAAAAGTTCGAAATTTTATTGACGAAAACCCTTTAGTAAATACCCTAAATTTGGAAGCCGGTTATCCCAACGAAACGGGTTTCAAAATTAGAGCTCCAATTTATGTTCCTCTGATAAAACTGTCCTGGATTATTGAATACCCCGATTATCTTGAAACGAGAATTCGAACAGATTCAGATGCCAACCTTTGTGAGGAAGTCGTTCCAGAGAAACGCTGTCTGACCCAATCCGTTCAGCGCCGATTTACAGTTTCTGACGTATTAGGCTTTTGCAAATATTCCTGGATGCAGAAACAGGACGCCCAGTGTATGGTTTTACCTAGGGCTAACACGGTCAAGAGCCTGCCCTTTCTTCGCTCTTTGACAGCTGAGGATGGCATACCTAATCCCACCGGTAACCCGGAAGGTGATCGCATGGAAATTCGTCCCTATGTCCCCGGAGATTCAGTTAGAAATATCATGTGGAAGAACTATGCTCGAAACCGCCAGCTCAATGTCCGATTAGCCGAGAAAAGCGTATTTCAAAGTAATCGGACAGTCGCCTACCTTCTAAGCAGCAAGCACGATGAAGCTGCTTCGGCGGTTGCAAGAGCCGCGCTTGAAAGCGGCGCATTGGGGGATGATTGGGTGTTTTCAGCAGATGGATCAGAAGGTGTGTATAGCGATCTAGCTTCCTCTTTATCTGCTATTGCCAAATCGAGGGCTATTCGTGAACCCTACCCATATGGACTGAATGATTTTCTCAGTAAAGCCTCGGCTCAAACCGCTACTCACTGTATAGTATTTGCAGCAGCAGAGTCTGCGCCTTGGTTATTGCCAATCAGGAATACTATTTCCAGCTATTCCGGTCAGTTTACCTTGGTATTGGCTACTGATGGCCTGGAAGAAAAAACAACGCCTGGCATTTGGAGCAGGCTCTTGTTACGAGACGGCACACAAGGCCTTAATCAGGGTCCGGTAAATACGAGCCGTCAGGAACTCATCAAATTATTGACTGAAATTGGTCAACTAGCAGAATCAGCATTACTTGTAGACAGAAAAACCGGAAACAGCTTTGATCATCATTTGCGTAAAATTCAGTAAGGCAAGCACGGCGGCAATACTTCGATGAACCGAATATCAAATTTTCTCCAAGGAACAACAACTAGAAAATGACAGTGCCGAATGACAACATACAGCAGCGCTCTCTTCCGACATTATTACGGGCCGTAATCCTGGCGTGTGCGTATTGGTTTTTGAGTTTGTCATTGACTGTCACCGCTGGTTCCATCGCAGCAATCGCTGGCTGCATATTTGCCTGTTTCTTTATCGACCTGAACATTCGCAAAGATCCTCTTGATAAATTGCGAACTACAGCAATTCTTCTTTTCTCCTTGAGTCTCTTTCTGGCTGCAATTCTAGTCGCTTCACTTGTTGTAAGCACAAATTTGATTTCGACTTTGTTTTCGCCCATCGCTGGGTTTGAACTCGGAGAAGTACTGAAATGGTTTGGAATTAGCCTTTCGTTGACTCTCTCACTAAGAACACTTTCCCATCGAACCAGCTTTGGCTCCATTCTGGAAATTCTATTCGTTGCTATCGCTTTCGTTGTAACTCTGTCGGCACATCGAAATGGAATGATTCACCGACCGTTTTTCATCGGTGATTTTGCTTTAATTCGAGGCATAGATCCTTCTACGATTTTGCTTTCTTTTGGTTGTGCGGCGGTACTCTCTCTAGCTGCTTTATTGATGATCGAAAATAATCAACGTCGGCTGCCTTATCATTTCACTGCGCTTGGCTTGATATGTTTCTCTCTAGTGATCTTCGTGCAGATGTTTGGCCTGCCGACCCCAAGCATGACCGATGACCTCGGTTTAACGGGCCAGGAACAGAACGGAAATGGCAGTCAACGGGAAAATCCTTTTCGGGATGGTGAAAACGATGCCAATGACATGGAGGCACCCGTAGCGGTTGTTGTATTCAGAGATGACTATGAGCCTTTGAATGGTGCTTACTATTTTAGAGAGTCTGCTTATTCCCAATACAGAGGAACCATGCTGGATGTTACCTCGCGAGATGACATGGATAGGGATCTTATCGACCATTTCACTAGTAATCGTTCAGACAGCGGATTATTACCGGGTGCAACTGATGAAAGAATTCCTGTGCGAACCAGCATCGGGATGCTGGTTTCACATAGAAGACCATTTGGCTTGGAAAGCCCTATTGGCTTTGAGAATACTCCGAACCCCAATAATTTGAGATTCAAACGCACCTATGATGCATATTCACTTGCACCAACTTATGATTTTGACTATTTGTTAGGTCGTGAACTTGGTCGAGATGACTGGTCAGACGAAGTTTGGGAAGAGTATCTCCAACTTCCAGATGATCCTCGCTATAAGGAACTGGCAGAAAGCATAATAGGAAATTTAAAGACGGAATATACTGATGATGCCTTCGCCAAAGCATGGTCAATCAAAACTTATCTCGACGAAAATGGAATCTATAGCCTAAAAAATCAACATGCCTACGAGACGGACCCAGCTGCATCATTTCTCTTTGGAGATCTTACGGGTTATTGCATGCACTTTGCCTTTTCCGCTACCTATATGTTTAGAAGCTTGGGAATTCCCGCACGTGTTGGCATCGGGTACTCCGTTCCAGCCGCAAATAGAGCTGGAGGCTCTTCGCTGCTCGTTCAAGCTATTCACGGGCATGCCTGGCCAGAAATTTATTTCAAAGACATTGGCTGGGTAATCGTAGACCCAGCACCACAACAAACACTTGTTGATATGACTACGGATCCACAGGATACCCTTCAGCAACTTCTAGGAGATATGCTTCGAAACGATGCCTCATTCGAGGACTTTCTTCAATCCGAGCAGTCCTCTCTTATAAGCTTGGAGAGACTGTTAACCGTATTTTATATTTTGGTATTGTCTGCCATCGTTACAGCTTATCTCATAAAAATATATCGTCTTTGGATCCCGTCGAGGGCGGCTTTAAAATCACAATATCGATTGAGCTATCGATCTGCTCTCGATCAATTGTCCGCCATTGGAATCTATCGAAAGACTGGAGAGAGCCGGGAACAATTTGCAGCGAGGGCTAGCACCATCGCTCCGACAATGAAGAAGTTGACCCGTCAACATCTGTCGATGACCCTGGGTAGTGAAGATAGAACATCTTGTCAGCGAGTTGAGTGGCTAGCTCTAAACGAATGTGTTAATCAGGAAATCAGGGAAAATGCAGATTCCTGGAAAGTATACCTGGCGATTTTGAATCCTTTTTCATGGGTTCTCAGCAGATAGGTACTAAATAATTTGGTTCTAGGTAATTCAGTTCTAGAAAACTAAATTCTGAACAAAGAGAGTGACACAAAGCAGATTCATAATCTGTCTATTAGTCTCCATTTATTATTCGACAAAGGCACACATAGGGAGAACCAATGAATGCCAGATAGTGTTATTGAAGAGTCGGCTGCAGAGTCGATTACAGAACCAGCAACAGAGCCTGCAACAACGACCGAAGCATTGGCTCAGCTTGAGCCTTCGGCTGCTCAGACCTTGCAAAGCGCAAATGAAGTGCTCAATAGATTAATCTCGGCGGTTAAAAGTCAGGTTATTGGACGCGACGATGTGATTGAACTCGCTGTTATAGCCCTTATTGCCGACGGACATGTTCTGCTGGAAGATTTTCCGGGCTCAGGGAAAACAACTCTAGCCAAATCTCTAGGCGAAGCAATTATCGATCCGAGTGATTCTTCTACCAGCAGCGAACAGATAGTTCCCTTTCGTAGAATTCAATTCACTCCCGACCTAATGCCCTCCGATGTCACTGGCGTCCCCGTTTTTGACGCGAATAGCAGCGCATTCCATTTTCGGCACGGTCCTCTGTTCGCTCATGTTGTTTTGGCAGATGAAATAAATCGAACATCACCAAAAGTCCAGTCTGCAATGCTTGAGGCGATGGGGGAAAAACAGGTGACGGTAGATAATGTGACCTATGCTCTGGATGATTTGTTTTTTGTAATCGCCACACAAAATCCGCTGGATCTGGTAGGCACCTATCCACTACCTACTCCTCAACTGGACAGGTTCCTATTTAAAATTTCGATGGATCATATCGATCGGGAATCGGAGCTGGATGTTCTAAATACTTACAAGGAACGAAAAGACCAAAGCTCCGAAAAAATTACGGTCAGCAGGGAGGAACTCCTGGCGGCCAGAAAAGAAATAGAGGAACGCGTTGATATTGATAGTGCGATTAAGAGTGCCTTGGTGGATATATCAAGAAATCTTCGCGAGGATGACAGGGTCTTACAGGGAAATTCTACTCGGAGCATGGTTCTGATGTTGCCCGCCCTTCAAGTTTCCGCGGCTCTTCGCGGAAGAAGTTTTGTAAGTGCCGAGGACATTGAACTGCTCCTGCCCCGCGTACTAGGTCATAGAATAGAGTTGGCTCCTGGGGTGGCGGATATTAACAAAGTTCTTGGAGATGCCATGCAGGCTCCTATGGAACAACTTGCAAGAAGTACACTGGCTTGAGTTTTTTCAATTCCTGAGGCAAAGAGATTCCTGCATGCAACACTGCAACAAGCTAACAAAGCAAATTCTCCAAGCAGCTGCTCTCCTTGCAATCTCCCTTCTAGGAGCTGCACTTTCTGCGCAGGACGGTACTATTACGTCAATTGATGAGATTGATATTCCACAGTCGCAAAGGCCACTCTGCTTCGGGTTTAGGGATATAAGTGATCTTCGTGCTCTTGCAATATGTGATGCACTCAATGTAAAGCAAAACGTAAAAGCTCGTGAGCTCAGCGAACAATGGATTCGACGTGAGCCTGATTCTCCTGCCGCCCAATTTGCGCTCTCTGAAGTATTACTCACAATTGAAGGAAATATGCCTCGGGCATTATTTCATTTGAACCGAGCCGAGGAATTAACAAACTATCAAACCCTTGAAGATGCATTTGCCTCTGGCAATGTTCAGTGGCACTACCTGACCCTGAGCCAATTATCCTATGTTCATCAGCTTATGGGTGATCAGCTGAGTTCATTGGCCTATCTGGATAAGTTAAACGAAGTTTACGGGCAGGACGTTGAGTCTTTCAGAGGCTGGCCTCTTATAAAACTGAAAGACTATGAAGCAGCCAAAGAAAGTGCTAATCGAGTTCTACAAACCAGTGAAAACGAAAATGAGCGAGCTCGGGCCTGGAACACTCTTTGCGCAGCTGAACTAGCCAATATTCGTGCGAGAGACAATATTGCAGCCTGTGATAAAGCTATCGATGAAGATGAAAATATTTCTGACCCATCGAATGACAACGACACTGTATATCTGAGCAATGCCTCAGAGGTAGCTTTAAGTTTATTGCAGATGGACAAAGCTGAGGAATTTCTGGATCGAGCCACCAGAAATATCAATCCCAACAGCGTAGCAAACCCCTGGATATATAAACTCTACCTAACTTTGAATCAGGGTCGATTCGAGGAAGCAAAAGATGCTCTGGATCGCATGTTGATCTGGAGAGAATCACAGGAACCCATAGTAAATGTCATGAATCGAGCAGAGCATTATCTAGCCAGTGCCAGCTTCCTTTTACTGGCTGGATACGCTGAAGATGCAAACTCATTGAGTATGACAGCACTTAATCAACCAGATCGTAATGGCTCGTACAGTGCCGACGATTCTCAGAAAGACTCAGCAGCTGCATTAATGAATATGGCTGCCAATATGACCGAGTATCAGATTCTAAGTGAAGATATTTCCAGCATGGATTTCCTAGAATCCATTAATGCAAGAATCACTGCCGCTCAGTTTAGGATCGCAGCATGGAGATCAGGAAAAAGAGCCGCTTCTTTATTTGCTGAATTTGATGTGTTGCAGAATAGGCTAAGGCCTTATGCACCACTGGATGTTCATATCCCGGAATGGCTTGAACCCGAAATCGTATCGATACTAGGTACCGGGGTCATGTCTAATGCTTTGGATAGAGCTCGAGCCAATGGTGCATTCTCGCTTAATGAAGGTTATTACTTCTCCTATCGAACAGAAATAGCATCGATACAAGAAGACGATCAATTAATCCTGGAGCTTGGTGCCAGAGCACTTGAATTACTCCCTGCAGAAGAAGCGCTACTTCAAGCGCGCATCTTAGCACGCATGGGCTCCGCATCATTAAGGCTCGACCAGAGTGATGACGCTCTAAACTTCTTCGAGGCTGCTTACCGACAAGACCCCAGCATAGTCAGGCGTCTCGGAATAAGCCTGCCCGTGAAAATCCAAAGAGATGCCAGTGAATTTAGCGCGCTTGTGGAATCTTACCTGGAAGGCTCTCCACGATTTCATAGGGCAGAAACAGGAATGATACTTGAAATCAAAACTGATCCTGACTTATCAACTTGCTTGAAAACACCAGCAGAAGAAATCCTGTCATGTTACACTGCGTCGCTCTCTGAGAACGAAAGCAGTAAATGGAATGCTCAGCATATGAGCAGAACTTTTCACTCCCAAGTATTCGGGTTGGGCTTTGACATAAGCAAGGCACAAAGATCTATCTTGCTTGGCTCGAGTGTAATTCTCAGTTCCCAGACAAATCGCAATATCCAACAGAATAGAGAAACTGTTCTGGAGCGTTAATCTTCGGGTTCTGAAGTAACGCTTTGTCTCTAAACCCTTATCAAAAGCGTCTTCTCGAAATTACCTATGCAAGAACGTTCCTCTCGGCTTTCCAAATCATTGATCGTCATGCTGGCAGCAACATCTGCGCTAGGGCCTGCATCTATGCAGATACTTTTGCCCGCACTACCGGTGATAAAAAGCACTTTTGAAGTCAGCACCGAAGTCGCTCAACTTACACTCAGTTTATCGATGTTGGCTATAGCTCTAGGAACCCTGACCTACGGACCACTCTCAGACAAATTTGGCCGAAGGCCGATAATGCTTATTGGATTGGTTGTCATGCTGATCGGATCGGTCTTTTGTTATTTTGCTAACACTATTGAATTACTCATTGCTGCGCGTTTCGTGCAGGCATTCGGAGCCGCCGTGGGTCTGGTATTAGCGAGAGCAATAGTTCGAGATGTCTATGGTGCCGAAGAGGCCGCCAGGGTTATAGCTACACTTGTAATGGTCATGGTGGTACTGCCAATGATCTCTCCTGCTTTGGGCGGAGAGTTAATGGCCAGGTTCGGATGGGAATCCGTTTTTATTGCTATGGCATTATTCGGCTTTCTTATTTTTCTGGTTTTAGTTATTCGCTTACCCGAGACATTGGAGGAGCCCGTCCCTTTTGAAGGAATCGGCTCAATGTTAGGTACTTTTGCCCTCCTGTTTAAATCGAAGGCATTCAGCGGCTACGCATTCTGTGTTTCCTTCGTGTCTGTCGTATTCTTCAGCTTTATCTCCGCTGCTCCCGAGATCATGATTTCCGTCTTGAAACGACCACCAACTGAATATGGCTACTATTTCATAATGATCCCCTTGGGCTTCATGACTGGGAACTATGTTGCCAGACATTATGGAAAGGTATTCGACATTGACCGAATGATCAGTATAGGAGCGACAATTGGTGTAGGAGGCATATGTCTCGCGATAATTTTACAACTGCTGGGTTTCCACCAGCCACTTGCTTTATTTGCTCCAGTTTCTCTTGCAGTCTTTGGGAATGGAATCACCCTACCCAATGCTCAAGCAGCGGCGATCAACGAATTCCCTCGATACGCAGGAAGCGCTTCAGGGTTGACCGGGTTTCTACAAATGTTCTTTTCCGCCATCGCCGCACAATCAGTAGCCATTATTTTTAATGGAACTGTCTATCCACTTCTCCTATTAATGCTAACTGCCTCAGTTCTATCACTGGTCAGTTTTCGATTGGGTGTTATCAAAAAGTCCTAGATTAGTTTTGACCCTAATCTATAAGCCCTTTAGGTCGAGAAGCTTTACTTGTTCGAGGAATTCCTTAGTGTCTCTAAGGCACCTGAGGTCCAGTAGAAATTTCCCGTCTGAAATCCTTCCTATAATCGGTCTGGGCAAGGATCTGAATCGCGCAGCAAGATTTCTTAATGCCTTGTCAGTTCCGCCATTGGATGAAACAGGAATGATTGAAAGAGCCCGACTCTCCATCAAATCCAGGGGCAGCGCACCGCTCCCAATCTGACTCTTACAATTGCAGACACTTACTTCGGCTAGCCCTGCAAGATGAGATTGCATAAGCGGCAGTATCTCTTTAGACAATGCCTCTATTTCCTTTACTGGCCGGGTGAGATCAGCCAACAACGGAAGCCTTTCATTTATTCTATGAGGGTCTTTATAGAGATAGAGAACCTGTAACAACGCTGCCAGTGTGATTTTATCGATTCGCAATGCCCGCTTTAGCGGATTAGCCTTAATCTTTTCAATGAGATCCCTCCGTCCTACTATAATTCCCGCCTGAGGTCCTCCAAGCAGCTTATCACCACTGAAGGTGACCAGATCGGCCCCGCTAAGGAGAGTTTCTTGAACAGTAGGCTCATCAGGCAAGCCGTATTGAGCAAGGTCCACTAAAGACCCGCTGCCCAGATCGGAGACAAAGGGAATCTCTTTTTTCTTCGCCAATTGAGCAAGGTCACTCTCACCTACCGAGTTTGTAAACCCTCGAATCTCATAATTGCTGGTATGAACTTTCATAAGAAGGCCCGTTTTCTCATTCAGCGCAGACTCATAGTCACGAAGATGAGTTCGGTTAGTCGTGCCAATTTCGCGCAAGATGCTTCCGGCACTCTTCATAACATCAGGAATTCGAAATGCTCCACCGATCTCGACTAACTCACCCCGAGAAATAATTACTTCTTTATTCTGGGCCAATGTATTCAGAACCAATAGAACAGCAGCCGCATTGTTATTCACAACCGTCACTGCCTCTGCTCCGGTAAGTTCGCACAAAACTTTTTCCAAATGACTGTCCCTGTCCCCCCTTTTCCCTGTCTCAAGGTTGTATTCCAGATTGCAGGGATGAGCAGCTGCCTCGGCCATAGCTGCTATAGCCTCTACAGGCAAACTCGCTCTGCCAAGGTTTGTATGGACTACGGTTCCAGTAAGATTAACAACGGATATCATTGAACTGGAAAATTGCTCGAGTACAGCAGCTTTAATGGAGGAAATTAAATCACCAGAAAATGAGGGGGAAGAAAGCTGACTGATTACCGATTCATTGTTTTCCGATACCGAGCTTCTAATATATGACAACTTACGCCTGATCTCATTCTTCACACTTTCATGTCCAACTTCGCCAACTAGTTGGCTGAGCACATCAGTCTTAAGAAGCTTCTCTACAGAAGGCAGAGAACTCAGCTTCGTGTTAATGCTTTCCATGAGGGCTTCCCTGGGTTTATCCATCAGAATAATTATCGTGAATTCAAATGTACGAAAAATTGAGTGTTAGCGCAATGAGAATGGATTAGGAATAGAACCGAAAAATCAAATTAGCTTGCTTGGTGTACGATGTATATAGCTATCTAGCAATCGTTGTTATTCAAGAATATGGAAATACATATACTTAGCTTCATTGTCATACATCATTGAGAAGTTATTTTGAGATAGTCGGGCATCGTTGAGACCTATCTCAGTAAACAGATCCCTATATGAAGGACTCAAAGAGTTATACACAACCTCTTGAACAATAAGTATATGGAAGTCATCCAGCCCAAGTTCGTTGGCATGGTTTTTTAAGATATTCCAAATTACAGGCTGCTTACGCAGCTCCTCGTACTTTGAAGCTTGAATAAGAGCGTCACCAAACAAGTCATAAGAACGTATTCCACCACTTTGGAACGTTCCTTGAACCGAATTATAGGCCAAGCCCATAGCTCCCTTTATAGGACGAGAATAGTTAAACTTCTCAACTTCTACATTGAATGCTTCAAACATCGATAACGCTGTAGCAACAGCACTATCTGCCAGGGATCGAGATTCAATAGGTAAAAAAGGATAACCGATAGTGCTAATAAAACCATCGCCCGTTTCCTTCAATCTAAATGCTCGAGAGCGAAGAGGATTGTGCTCATAACCTTTCATACATATCTGAAGAAAAGATTGAAAGACTCCCAGGAAAAAATCTTGAGTTTTCTCATGCCTAATGTCGCTTGAGCGTTGCACATCAAAAACATTGACTATCGCTTTTCCTTCCTTAAGAGGCATTGTGTTTTCAAGCTCATCGCCCAGCTTTATTCTTTCCAGCTGATGAGGGTATACAAGTTTTGAGAGTTGGTTATAAAGATGCTGTCTGGTGTCTGCGTCTGTTGACCGGAGATAAAACCTAACTCTTATACTTTCAAAAAAAATCCAACCAACCAGGCTTCCAGCAAAAAATCCTTGGATTAGCTGCATAAAATTAATTCCAAAGAATTCTTCGTTTACATAGTAAAGAGAGGCCATCAAGAAAAAAGTATAAACGATATTTCTTCCCAGAGTCGCAACAAAAGATACGTGATATGAAATTGCAATGCTCAGCAAGAGAACAAAATTTGTCTGACCAATTAACGTCATGTAAAGACTTTGCAAATCTTCTGTAGAGTTAGCTCCAGCAAATACGAGCTGTAGGGTTAAGACATATCCAAATAGTGATGAAAGACATAATAAATCTAAGACTAGCGGGCTAAACTTTTCGAGTGAAGACAGCATCATGGAACATATGGGGTAAAGCACCACAATTAGAATAGGAATTACATATGTAAAAAGTGTGTATACTGCATAAGGATTCTCCAATGCAGTATTAGTATAAAATGTATACAATGACGAAGTGCAAAGGAGAATGGCAAGGGTTCTCCCCGGCCACCCCATTAGAGCTGTAGACGCAGTGTCTCGTAATTCATTCGCAAAATCAGCGCTATGCTCTTTGCAATATACTGAATACTTGTTTCGATTCGGGTTTCTATTACTCAAAATTTCAGCCATTCCATCAATTAGAATTATTTACCTGACCAAATGCAGCTATTCGGCCGTCACCACTTGATTGGCGGCATAATATTATCATTCTTTAGAAATCTAACCCATGTATTCCACAAACACTGTCCTTATAATCCTATTTACTGCTATCGTGTTTAGCCTAATTTGGGCTAGATTTAGAGTTTTTACTGTAAGCTCGAAGAAATCGAGATTAGGCGCACTTATTTATGATCCCATTGTCGCAATTCAGATCGGTGCACCTTATTGGTATTGGCTTTTTCCCTCATTCGATTATCAGGGCTACATTGATTCTTATATAGCTGTATTGGTCCTATTGTTTTCGTTGTTGTTGTTTATTTGGTCTCTAAAGACTGCAAAAAACATGAATTTTGCTTTGGGGGAGCCAAAACTTGGAATCATTACTTCAGGGCCATTCGCGATAGTGCGACACCCTTTTTACTTGTCCTACATATTAATTTGGCTCTGCAATACCCTACTGTTCAATTCCTTGATCTTGTGGATTACACTTACTTACCTTATAGCTTTTTATATTTTCTCGGCGAGGAGCGAAGAAAAAGCTATTTTAAAAACTGAATACTCGAGAGAGTATCGAGAATATAGAAATAAAGTTGGTATGTTTCTACCGAGGATAGCAATATGGAAAAGTTAGTATTCAAAGTTATCGACAAAGAAGAAGACCTAAAGATGTTTTTGGGAAAATTCTTCAACTACACTAATGTAAACCTTCCGCTTAATTATGCGCAGGGAGCAAAAGTAATTGGTGTCTATATTGAAGAAGTAATGGTGGCTGGTTATATGCTAGTAACGACACCTAACTTTCGCAGTTTACTCTTTGTTCCTGATAAGCAAAAAAAGTCAAAAAGCTTTTTTAGAAATGACCCTTACGAAATGATGGAAGTTAATGGTCTCTGGATAGGCTCTCAAATCAAGGAACCCCGATTACAATATAGAATCTGGATGCAAATAATTAAGGACATCTTTCTCTCAAAGAAAAAATATCTTCTATTAATGGGAAATTCAAAAAATAGGAATGTCGAATATCTTCATAGCTTAACAAACCCGGAAATACTTTACATGGGATCCCCTGCGTTATTGCCGGGAGATGAGAGCTTCAACACCATTCGAGTTGCATATACAACTCGATGGAAGCTTGTCTCAAACTTGCCGAAATATTGGTTGGAGTATAGAAGTCGAGAGCGTCGAAAAGTGCAATCGCCGAAGTCTAAAACTCTCACACATACCTCTACAATGGCGTAACGCAGACAGGAATTGACAGTCTAATTTCTGTCATTCGTAACTGGTTTCAAATCACCGAATCAATTATCCAGCGCCATCAGGCGCTGGATTTTAGATTTCAACTGATTTATCCTCCCCTACCCGTACCGGGTACCCAAAATCTATGGATTTCCATAATTTTATCGGCGCCTTAATGGCTTCGAACAGCTGAAATTTTCGCGAGCTAACTGCTTATTTTTTCTACGATTTCTTATGTTCAAAGCACCCCATGCAGCGCAGCAGAAGTAGCAGACAGGTTAGTATCGACACATGAAAAAAAGTATTATTCGCAAATCCCCTACTAAGAAATCAACTCGCACACAAAAACAATACGTATATGCATTCGGTACCAAAACCGATGGCAATGCCTCCATGAGGGAGCTGCTCGGCGGCAAGGGTGCAAACCTGGCCGAGATGGCGGCCATAGGACTTCCAGTTCCGCCTGGCTTCACAATTAGCACCGAGGTCTGTAGTTACTACTATGATCACGATAAGAGCTATCCGAAAGCACTATTGAAATCTGTAAACGAAGCCGTAAAACAAATTGAATCGCAACTAAAAAAGAATTTCGGAGCACGCAAAAACCCTCTGTTAGTTTCAGTTCGTTCCGGAGCACGAGACTCGATGCCAGGAATGATGGATACAATACTTAACCTTGGACTTAATGACGAAACTGTAAAAGGTCTTGCCGACGTATCTGGCAATCCTCGGTTTGCCTGGGATTGCTACCGAAGATTCATTCAAATGTACGGCGATGTAGTTATGGGCGTGCAAGCCCGCACTGAAGAAGAGGAAGACCCATTCCATCAGTTGCTCTCTAACTTAAAAAAATCACTACGTATCGAAGCCGATAACGATCTAGGCACTACAGATCTCAAATTACTTGTAAAACAATACAAATCATTAATCAAAAAACGTACTCGCCAAGAATTTCCCCAAGATGTAATGGAACAACTCTGGGGAGCCGTTAGCGCTGTATTTGGTTCATGGAAAAATGAGCGCGCAATACTCTATCGTCAGCAATATGGCATCCCCGCCGAGTGGGGAACCGCGGTCAATATTCAAGCTATGGTCTTCGGGAATGCTGGTGATGATAGCGCCACTGGCGTCGCATTCACCCGTGATCCGGCAAATGGCGAGAAACTGTTCTACGGAGAGTATCTGCTAAACGCACAGGGAGAAGACGTAGTCGCTGGAGTACGCACCCCCAAGGCTATAAGCGAAATGTCTGTTGAATTACCAGTTAGCTTTAAAGATTTAGAGAAAGTACGTACTAAATTGGAAAAACATTTCAAGGATATGCAGGATTTTGAGTTCACCATCGAGAATGGCCGGTTATTCATTCTACAGACCAGAAATGGCAAGAGAACAGGGCTCGCTGCAGTAAGAATTGCCGTGGAAATGCAGAAAGAACGCTTAATGAATCAACAAACTGCTCTATTAAAGATACCTGCTGAATCAATCGACACCTTATTAGTGCCTGTTTTCGACCCTAAAGCCCTGAAAGCCGCAAATGTTATTGGCCAAGGACTGCCTGCCGGTCCTGGCGCTGCAACTGGTCGCATTGCCTTTACAGCAGCCAATGCTGAGCTTGAAACACGCAAAGGTAATAAAGTCGTGCTTTGTCGTACTGAGACCTCTCCAGATGACCTTAAAGGCATGCTCTATTCTCAAGGCATCCTCACGTCTCGTGGAGGTGTTTCGTCTCATGCTGCTCTCGTTGCTCGTCAACTGGGCAAGGTTTGCATCTGCGGGGCAGGAGAAATAAGCATAAATTATGAAAAGAGGACCCTCACGGCTGGAAGAATAACTCTCCAGGAAGGAGACTATATTTCTATCGACGGCAGCACCGGGCTGATCTACCAAGGAATGATCGAGAGTGCTGACTCAGAGGTCAAGCGAGTTTTGGATGGCGGTCTAAAACCATCCAAAAGCTATACCTATGAACTATTCCAGACTGTAATGAAATGGGCAGATCGACATCGCTCCATGAACATCAGAACAAATGCAGATACTCCGTCCATGGCCAAACAGGCAGTTGCGTTCGGAGCTGAAGGGATAGGCTTGTGCAGAACTGAGCATATGTTCTTCGAAGGCGAACGAATTGACTATATGCGGCAGATGATTCTCGCGGTGGATGAAGTTCAACGTCGCTCAGCCTTAAAGAAATTACTGCCATTTCAGAGAAAGGATTTCGTAGGTATTTTCAAGGCGATGAATGGTCGACCCGTCACCATCCGTCTCTTGGACCCTCCGCTACATGAATTTCTTCCCCATGATGATGTTGTTAGACGTCAATTGGCGGAGAAACTAGATGTACCATTCGATTTTGTCATCGAGCGAATTAAGGCTCTTCATGAAGAGAACCCTATGCTTGGCTGTCGAGGGTGTCGACTTGGTATTCTCTACCCTGAGATTACTGAAATGCAGGCACGCGCTATTTTTGAGGCTGCCGCTCAAGTTCTCAAGAGTGGGAAGAAAATCAAGGTACAGCCAGAGATTATGATTCCTCTTGTCGGATTTCGAGAGGAGTTGGCAGACCAGCTGAAAATAGTTCATAAAGTTGCCAAGGAAGTAATGAAAAAACGCAAAGTTCGTATCAACTATCTAGTAGGCACAATGATAGAGGTTCCACGAGCTGCAATCACTGCTGATGAAATTGCAAAAGAAGCGGACTTCTTCAGTTTTGGCACTAATGATTTGACTCAAACTGCACTAGGCTTAAGCCGAGATGATATGGGGCTTTTCTACGATCAGTACCAATCCAAGGAAATCTACAACAAGAATCCTTTCGCAAGCCTCGACCGTCGAGGTGTAGGAAAACTAATCGACTTTGCAGTAGAAAAAGGACGCTCAACAAAGCCCGACATCAAGCTTGGTATCTGTGGGGAGCATGCTGGAGATCCAGATTCCATCGAGTTCTGTTACAAAGCAGGTCTCGATTACGTGAGTTGTTCACCGCCTAGAGTACCTATCGCTCGCTTGGCGGCAGCTCAGGCTAAATTGCGCAACAGCTAAAGTTTGATCGGCGGCATTGGGCAATCCAATGTCGCCGACACCGCTCTTAACAATTCAACTTCTATTGCTGCAAACTTTCCATCCGCGCTGATACAAGCCAGACAAGCTTTTAAAAGAGCGGGTTTTTGGAGTGGCTTTATCAGAGCCAGTTCATCCAAAGCGCTATTGAAATCTTCAAATCCCAAAGTACCTACATTGCGGATATCCAAATTAAGGTCTAATTCCAAGGAGCCTTTTTCGAATGCCTGCTCTGCTGTAATTCCATCCTGCTCAGAAGATTGAACTAAGAGGGAAAATAGTATTGAAACTGAATCGGCACAGCCCCTAATATTTTTCTTTCCGAAAAGCATAGTCGGTGAATGTTTGAATACCTGATCAAGATTATGAAAAATAATTTTCTGCAGAGACCATTCCATTAAACTGATTTTCTTATCTAGCAGAATCAGCTCGTTGAAATTACGCTTGAATAACTCGTACTGGTTTTCAGACAATTGACGCAGGCTAGAGAGTGCAATAGAGATCAAAGGCAATCGAAAATCAGCCTCTAGCACATCCCTCTTTTCTTCTAGCTTAAGCAATTCGTCATAAACACCATCGTCTGCCTGACGACTCAGTAGGTCGAGTTGCTGCTGGCTAGTCGATTCATTTCCGTGTAGTACCAGACAATAAACTAAGGCGCGAGCACCGTGGGGCTCATGAGCCGCTTCCAAAAACGACTTGGGAATTCGACCTAGCACCTCATGGGCATGTTTCAAATGTTGAGCATCAGGGTTACCAACCTGATCAAGCAGGCTCGATCCCGCTAAAATTGATCCGGTCAAAATTGCGCTCATATTATCTTGCACAGTCCCCGAATCTTCCTTCTTCACCGGTTCCTCAGGAGTGAATGACCGGTTTGTTACATACTCGCCATCCCAATTCGGCAGTATCGCACTAATTCGTTTATCTAAAGGTGGGTGAGTAGCATAGAGCCCGCTCAACGGCGACACTCTTCCTTCCTCAAATAAAGCATGGGAAACTTCAGCAGCATTGGGGTTATCTAGATAGGAATGTTGTGAATGGGTAGCTATCTGCATCAACGCGCCACCTATGCCATCAGGGTTGCGTGTAAATTGAACAGCGGAAGCGTCTGCCAGAAATTCCCTCTGTCTGCTTACTGCCGCCTTAATGAGATTCCCGAAAAACGTTCCTACGAAACCAATTGCAACAAGGCCAATTCCGAGAAAAACAATCCCTCCTGATTCCTTTGAGCGGCGACTATAAACCCCGCCTCGGAGCAAATAGTAACCAATCAGGCCCAGGACCATAATTCCGTGAAGCACTCCGATAAGTCGAATATTTATTCGCATGTCACCATGTAAGATGTGACTAAATTCGTGAGCCACTACGCCTTGTAGCTGGTCTCGACTAAGGGTTTTAATAGCGCCACGAGTAATCCCAATTACCGCATCACTTGGAGAAAATCCTGCGGCAAAGGCGTTAATACCTGACTCCTCCATAAGATAAACAGGTGGTACCGGCGTACCGGATGCAAGAGCCATTTCTTCTACAACATTCAGGATTTTTCTTTCCTGCAAATCCTGGGTTCCTTGAACAAGCAGCCGCCCATTCATCATCTCTGCGACTCTCGCCCCTCCTCCAGATAAGGCGCTTATTTTATAAAGACTACCCAGAAGCACAACAGAAGTAACAGCAACACCAACCCACAAAAAAGTTTCCCAATTGAAGGTAATAGCTTGTGTCGTTGAGACGCTATCAATCCCCGAGCCAGCAAAACCGAAAACCACCATAACCAACAAATTGGTCACTATGATTAGAGAGAATATGGCAAGAGAAAACAACAGGATGAGTTTCCCCGTGTTTCGGCGAGCTGTATCTTGCGACTCAAAGAAATTCATATAGTGATAGTCACTTTTTCTCGCTAATTAAAACGAAACTTTTGGCGCTTCCTGAATTTCTGCACTGTCTTCAAATTCCAACAAACTTGCATCAGCCCCATAACCAAAAATTCCAGCAACTGCTACTGGAGGAAACGACTGCTTGTAAGTATTAAATGCCATGACCTGGTCATTAAAAGCTTGTCTGGAGAATGCTACTTTATTTTCAGTGGCTGTAAGCTCTTCGCTGAGCTGCATCATATTCTGATTAGCCTTTAAATCAGGATAGGCTTCCATAACGACGTTAAACTTGCTCATCGCTCCAGCTAAAGCCCCTTCTTGGCCGATCAGCTCAGACATCGCCGCAGCATTGCCTGGATCGGCAGCCGCAGCTGCAAGACCCGCCGCTGCAGAATTTCTAGCAGATATTACAGCCTCGAGTGTTTCCCTCTCGTGCTTCATGTAGCTCTTTGCTGTTTCTACCAGATTGGGAATGAGGTCATAACGCCTCTTTAATTGAACCTCAATCTGTGCGAACGCGTTCTGATATCTATTCTTTAAGCTAACCAGGCGGTTATATATCCCTATTACGTAAAAAAAGAGGGCTGCAATAATCACCAGCACTACGATAGTTGAGATTTCCATAGTCTTTCTCCTAAATAATTACTGAAGAGTTCAATCAGGGAACTCTCTAGGTAGAGAGTCGATGGACCCATTATTCCACTTATATTCGCCTAAGGGGAACCGAATTTCAGTCCATTTCCCAGCTTTGCCCAAATCAGCGAAGGATCATCAGGAATTGGGTTTTTCTGTCAGGAATTTATCTGATAAGCTGAAAGTCCGCTCTCTATTAAAAAAAAGAAGAAAAATTATGAGCAGCAGCGTTCTTGCATTTCTATCCCTACTCCCAATTATCTCGGTTGCAATCTTTCTCGTAGTCCTAAGATGGCCAGCAAGTCGAGCCATGCCCATAGCCTATATAGTGGCCGCAGCACTCGCTCTTTTTGTCTGGCAAGTCCCCGGCAACAAAGTACTTGCGGCAAGCGCAAATGGGCTCTGGGTAGCAGGCACCCTGATTTACATAATTTTTGGAGCGATATTGCTGCTGAACACCTTGCAGCAAAGTGGCGCCATTCGCGCCATTAGACAGGGTTTTTCAGATATAACACCTGACCGTAGAATCCAGGTCATCATCATTGCCTGGTTATTTGGCTCATTTATTGAAGGCTCTGCCGGATTCGGAACTCCAGCAGCCGTTGCTGTGCCTCTTATGGTGGGCTTGGGGTTTCCCGCTATGGCCGCTGTAGTCGCCGGCATGATTATCCAAAGCACACCGGTTTCATTTGGCGCTATGGGTACCCCTATTCTGGTAGGAGTAAATACTGGCCTGTCTGCTGACCCAGCGATGGCTAGTTATGCTTTGAGCCTTGGTTATGCTGAATGGGATGAATTTCTTGGCTTTATCGCTGCTAAGGTTGCATTACTCCATGCTATAGCTGGCACTTTTATTCCCCTTTTCGTCGCCGGAATAATGACCCGCTTCTTCGGCAAGGATCGATCTTTTGCCGACGGCTTCCGAGTCTGGAAGTTCGCACTTTTCGCTGCATTTTCCATGACAATTCCCTACTACTTGGTTGCTCGATTCTTAGGGCCTGAATTCCCTTCAATGTTTGGAGGCATGATAGGTCTCGCAATTGTTGTGAGTACTGCCAAGGCTGGGTTCTTAATTCCAGCTGCTGATGAAGTCTGGAATTTTGAAGACAAGGAAGACTGGGAAGAAGAATGGACAGGAACACTTCAAGGCAATGCAGACCCACAAGACGCAGATAAGCCATTGATGAGCATCGTTAAGGCATGGTCGCCCTATCTGTTTGTTGCTGGCCTTCTTATCATTACAAGACTCCGCGCATTGGATCTGGAGCAGTATTTGCGTCACGCAAATCAATTCATCACTTGGTCTTGGGAAGGAATTTTTGGTAGTGATATCACTGCATCATTTCAACCTCTGTGGTCGCCGGGTACCATATTTATTATTGTTTCACTGATTACAATTCTCCTGCACGGGTTAAAAGGTTCAGAATACAAGTATGCTTTTAAGTCTTCCCTGAAAACACTTATTCCTGCATCTACTGCACTAGTATTCACCGTGCCGATGGTTCAGGTATTTATAAACTCCAGCGGTGGTGCTGCCGGTTATGAACAGATGCCCATAGCACTCGCTGAAGGTGTAGCTAATCTCACCGGATCTGCATGGCCATTCTTCTCCACATTTATTGGCGGCCTGGGCGCATTTGTCGCGGGCAGTAATACAGTAAGCAATATGATGTTTTCATTATTCCAATTTGGTGTCGGTGAACGCATATTGGTTGACCCAACCTGGATAGTTGCACTACAAGCTGTTGGCGGAGCTTCCGGTAACATAATCTGCGTACACAATGTTGTGGCTGCCTCTGCAGTTGTGGGATTGATAGGAAAAGAAGGTGCTGTAATTAGAAAGACCTTGCTGCCTTTCGCCTACTACGCGCTGATTACCGGCTCATTAGGTTACGGGATAGTAAACTTGAGCAGCGGCATGCTGAATGCAGGCTTCTTGATAGCAGGCTTGATTGTCGCAACCATGATTTATTTCATAGTGAAATTCAATCGCAGCAGTGTTCCCTGAGTAAATATCTAAACTAGAGAAGAAAAGAGTAGCCTGCCATATCAATTGGTAGCATTGCCTATGTCTGACATTAATTCCAAATCAAGCCACTCCAGCACGCTGATTATTGCAACGGCTGGACATGTCGATCACGGAAAAACATCCCTCGTCGGCAGACTTACTGGCACCAATACGGACCGACTCGAAGAGGAGAAGAAACGCGGACTTACTATTGTGCCGGGTTACGCCTATCTCCATTTTTCTTCCGAAGATAAGAACAATACTCATACGCTTGGGTTTGTGGATGTGCCCGGCCACACAGACTTTATCAACAATATGCTCGCCGGCGTTGCCGCAGTTGATGCCGCTCTTCTGGTAATAGCAGCAGACGACGGGATCATGCCACAGACAAGAGAACATCTCGCTATTCTGGATTTCCTAAATGTCTCCCGAGCCGCTGTCGCCTTAACAAAAATCGACCGCTGTGATGATTCCAGGGTCTCTACAGTCAAGCAAGAAGTTGAAAACCTGATATCCCATACCATGCTCGTGGACTCACCCGTATTTGAAATTTCCAATACTGAAGGCACCGGAATAGCCGAACTCAAAAGCCACCTCTGCTCCATGATTGTAGAAGAAACCGAACAACTCGATGATTCAGCCTCTAAGCGCTATGGAGAACATTTCAGATTCCTGGTGGATCGAAGTTTCAGCGTTAAAGGCATTGGAACTGTAGTTACTGGCACGGTGAGATCAGGTTCGGCAGCGAAAGAAAGCGAGTTTATCCACAGTGCTACATCTGCCAAGTGCAAAATTCGTGGAATTCGATTGGACGAGAATGATCTGGAAACAGCTGAAAAAGGAACACGGGTTGCGCTAAATATAAATATTGATCACAAACAACTCAGCCGCGGCGACTGGATCTTGGCCGAGGCTATTTTTAACCCCGTCAACAGAATAGATGCAAGACTTAATCTCACAGATAGCGAGGGTAAGCTACGCAGCAACGCTCAGTACCACCTTTTTCTGGGAGCATCACATCATGTTGTCACCATAAGAAAGCTAAGCAAGGATGATGAGAATATTTATCAAATAAAATGCCATGAACCCATGAATACCCTATACGGTGACCGATTCATAATTCGGGACCCGGCTTCTCAAGATACAATCGGCGGTGGAGAAGTAATCGATATCTTCGTACCACGCAAGAGTAGAAGCAGTGAGATGCGTTTAAGGGTTTTGCAGGCCATGGACCAGAATCCACTGGATGCTCTGACATCACTCGTAGAGCTGCAGCCCAACGGAGTGGATTTGGAAAACTTCACCCTTTCCAGAAACCTAATGTCTTCTGCACTGGAAAACCTTGTTCTCAAATTAAAAAACATCGGTATTCAATTTGTAGAGCTGAATTTACAAGATCGGTCTCAATCCATACTACTGCATCAAAATTTCTATCATCAATATTGTCAGGAAATTCTTACTCAGATAGAAGTTTTCCACTCGCAATTCAGTAACCAACAAGGAATTAGTGAACCTGCTCTAAGTAGAGCGGTTGGTTTTTCTGGCCCCCATAAACTCTTTCACAGTTTACTGACAAGATTACAAACAGAGCACTCTGTAAAGCAAACAGGCACCCTGCTTCACCTTCCCGGCCATGCAATCTCTCTTAGCAAAGAAGAAACGGATTTTCTGGAAAAGATTAGACCCATTCTTTTGAAAGCTGGCAATGTCGCGCCCCGCACAAGAGAGCTAGTTGAAAGTACAGGAATTCCCCTCTCTGCTCTAGATCGAATTCTTAGGCAATCAGCCAAGGCAGGCACTCTGATTAAAGTTGCCGATAATAGGTACTATCTTCCTGAGACAATCATGTCCCTCGCAGAATTTACCGAGAAGCTAGCTGCAGAACAGAATGACGAAGACGGGTTTTCAGTTATTGGATTTCGCGACGAGTCTGGAATCGGCCGTAATCTTTGTATCGAAATATTGGAGTATTTTGACAGTATCGGCTTTACCCGAAGAGATGGAAATATCCGATTTCTTAGAACTGAGAAAGAGAATGTTTTCGGAAAATAACTGCTCTCCAATTGTTCTCCATGCCGCTATTGATGTGGGTCAATCACTCTCTCGGAATTAATTGCGCCTTCATAGTTAACGGAGCAGACTGAAGGTGTAAAATTGATTAGGAGCGTGAAAATGTCTATTTGGAACTGTACAAAACTAATTACTATAATGATCAGCACTATTGCTTTGGTAGCATGCAACGAGGCGCCAGAGAATACGGAGGAATTGAGGCTGCCCATCAGTATAAATGAAGTAATGGCATCACTGATTAATCACTCAGCTGATCCTATTTGGATTGCCGCCTGGAACAACCCCACCAATGATCGCGACTGGAGAGAATTGGAACACCTTGCTCGTCAACTACAAGTAGGGGGCTCTCTTCTATCAATACCGGGCACAGGTCCAGCAGACGAAGCCTGGACCCAACGTAACGAATGGCAGGAGTACTCCGAACAACTGTCTGCAGCCGCTGCACGCGCTGTCAACGCGGCCCGCTCCCAAGACATTGAGCTAATTTCCAGGGCTGGCGACGAAATTGTAGATATTTGCGAGTCTTGCCACATTGACTTCAAGCCCGATCTGCCAACCATGAATATCTTCGGTGAACTATCACCTACGGCAGAACGCTAAGAAGCATTCAATTGAAGGCTCTTCGAGCGCGATCAACTCTCTTTACCTGATGAAAACAAAGCTGCTACTCTTGAGAGAAGCAGCTTTGTTTTAGTAGAAAGTTATAGTTTGAATCAGCAGGATGCATTCCATTGCTCACTTGAACCGATTAACAAAACAACAGGCAACTATAAAAGGTCGCTCATATGGGTCTGGAAATCGAAAACACCAGTTTTACTGAACAGGATTTTAGTAACTTCAGTAATCGACTTCGTTCAAACATAAAGGCTCTGGAGTCCTTACTTGCCAGACCAGATTTTGGCGAAGGGGAACTTTCATTTGGTGCTGAGTTAGAGCTATATATTGTAGATCCAGAAGGACGGCCTCTCTATTTGAATCAAGAAATCATTGCTGAGCTCAATGACCCGCAGCTGACTCTTGAACTCAACCGCTACAACCTTGAATACAACTTCAGTCCGGTTCTTTTGAAAGACAGCTGTTTTTCAAAAACCGAAATAGAAGCACAAGCGGCAATTGACAAAGTTAATGCCTGCGCAGCGCAGTGGAATGGAAGCGTCGTTCCTGTAGGCATCCTCCCAACGCTAGAACAATCTGATATCGGGTATCACGCAATGACCAAGCTGGGGAGGTTTGAAGCGCTGACTAAGGAACTGACCGATATTCGCGGAGGACCATTTACAATAGCCATCGAGGGCGATGAAACTTTACAGCTAGCCATGGATGACGTAACGCTAGAAGGGGCAAATACTTCCTTTCAAGTGCATCTCAGAGTCCCACCGAAAGAATTTGCTGATTTTTACAATGCCGTGCAACTGGTTACCCCTCTCGTAGTAGCGATGGCTGCAAATTCACCTACCTTGTTTGGTCATAGGCTTTGGCAAGAAACCCGAATCCCACTGTTCAAACAATCAATCGATTGCCGGCCACAGGATTCCCTTAACCCTATTCCAGCGAGGGTAAATTTTGGAAACAACTGGTTACGAGAGAGTGCGATTGAGCTATTCGAAGAAGCTGCGTTTCTCTATCGCCCAATACTGCCAGATTGCTCAGATGAAGATCCAATGGCAGTTATCCAGAGTGGAGGCATTCCGAAATTACACGAATTACGATTACATCAGGGATCTATTTGGCTCTGGAACCGGCCTGTCTATGACCCAGCCGATGGAGGTCATTTACGAATCGAGCTTCGTTCACTACCTGCAGGACCGAGCATAGTCGACATGCTGGCAAATGCTGCTCTCGCGATTGGCTTAGCCAAACTCATGCAGCCAGGAATTAAAGAATTGTTACCAGCAATACCTTTTACTTACTGTACCGCTAATTTCTATCGAGCAGCGAAAAAAGGCATGGATGCAGAGTTGTTCTGGCCTTCTCGATTTCAAAGTGAACCTCAATACCGGCCTGTTGCTGACATCATACAAGAGCTACTTCCTCAACTGCCGGAGCAATTAGAGTCAATGGGATTTATCCCTTCAGACTTCCAACCTTTACTAAAGGTAATCGAAGAACGACTCTCAACAAAACAAACCGGAGCCCAGTGGCAATTGAACAAACTGCAAGAATTACGAAAAGATATGCATAAGCGAGAAGCATTATTTGAAATGTTTTCTCAGTATCGAACCAATAGCGCCAAAAATATTCCTGTCGCTCAGTGGCGCTAGCAGCGATGACTCACCCGACAATAACAACGAGCAACAACGCTGGCTTAAATCCGCAACTAAATGTCTGGAATAACCCAGCACCGAATGAGGTTGGCGAGAGTAGTGTTGAATTTTTGCATCTACTCTCGGGGCCGACCCACATCAAGATAACTGGAAAAGATCGTAGTCGTAGCCGCGCAGTAGTCACCCTGCTTCATGGTAACGAACCTTCAGGCTTGCACGGTGTTTATGAAATTCTACGGCTGGGCCTGAAGCCCGCTGTCGATATACACATCTATATCGGAAGTGTCGATGCGGCTAAGCAGGCTCCCGGCTTCATATACAGAATGCTTCCCCATCATAAAGATCTAAATCGCTGTTTCAAATCTCCCTTCGGCGAAACCGAACAAGATCATCTGGCGAAAGAAATTATTGAGTCTTTGAAGACCATACATCCAGAGTGTGTTATTGATATCCATAACACATCGGGCTCGAGCCCTTCCTTCGGTGTTACAACCTTCATGGATTCCACTCATGATGCGCTGGTGTCTTTATTCACTCACCGTATGATTGTCACTGATCTCTCTCTGGGAGCTCTAATGGAAATTAGCGAGACCATGATGCCGACCGTTACTATTGAGTGTGGCGGCGTTCAGGATCCTGAATCGAATCTCATGGTCACCGAAGGTCTTGGCAGATACCTAACCTACGATGACGTTCTCTCTGTAGGTCACACAGATATGTCTCTGGAATTCTTCCACAATCCAATTCGCCTCGAACTGAAAGAGGGAAGCGAAATAGCCTATGGAGATCATTGCTTGCTAGAAGATGGTGTAACTCTGCTGCCCGAAATAGAGCATTTCAATTTCGGCTTCGTCACCCCTGATTCCAGATTGGGATTTGTTTACGGAGATATCGAACAAAACCTTACAGCGAAGGATATGGAAGGACGGGAATTGATTGGAGAATATTTCGAATTGAGAGAAGGTGAGCTCTATCCGAAGAAAATTTTAAAGCTGTTTATGGTCACAACAAATCCGGAAATCGCCCGCAAGGATTGCTTGTTCTATTTAACAGTACCCGACGAAGAATAAAAACTCCACTACTCATTTTTTCTCCGTTGAGAGAGTTTTTTCCAAGCCCTCGCATATTGTTTCAAGAATTTGAATTCGAGCAAATAACTTGCTATTCCCCGCCACTATTGTCCAGGGAGTTCTATCGGTACTAGTGTGAGCCACCATATCATTTACGGCCTGCTTATAGTCCTCCCACATTTCTCGATTGCGCCAATCCTCATCAGTAATTTTATGCTGCTTGCGTGGATCTTTCTCTCTCTCCTTGAATCGTCGTAATTGCTCCTCTGGGCTGATATGTATCCAGAATTTAAAGAGCGCCATACCATGATCCACAAGGTGCTCCTCGAAGTCATTTATCTCCTGATAAGAGCGCAACCATTCATGGGGCTTGGCAAATTTTTCAACTCTTTCCACTAACACCCTGCCATACCAAGACCTGTCATAGATGGTCATATAACCGGCACGGGGTATGTGCCGCCAAAATCTCCAGAGATAATGGTGCCCTTTTTCTTCATCGGTCGGGGCTGCAATGGGAATCACCCTATACAATCTGGCATCGATAGCGGAAGTAACCCTGCGAATAGCGCTGCCTTTACCACCAGCGTCCCAACCTTCGAATAGCATCAAGGCGTTTCGTTTCTCTGCATACATCTGCCAAGCCAATTTATGCAATCGAAGCTGCAGTTGGTCGAGCTGCTTATTGTAATCGGACTCTGTGAGTATTTGACTAAGGTCAATGGTATCAAGAACCGTAATTGTGGAGGATTTGCTGGCCAGAGCATTTTTTATAGCGGATGAAGCTTCCACCGTATTGGTTTCAGAAATTTTGGTATTTTCGGGTTCGTTGCTGAGCAGCCCTTCTTGCAGGGCAGAGATAACAATGTTTCCAACTGATATATCTCTATATCTTGCATCACTAGCTTCAATGATATTCCATGGTGCACATCCACTGTCGGTAAGCCGAAGTGCTCTTTCTGAAATCTTGGCGAATTTGTCATAGGATTTAGAAAACTTTTCCAAGAGAGGTGATTTCTTGAACTTACTGATTTTTACATCTTCCTCCAGTCTCTGTTGTTGCACTGCCTTCGATAAGTGAAACCACAGTTTTACAAAGATTGTTCCTCCATCGCTTAATGTTCGCTCTAACTCTGATATTTTTTTCAGTTGTTGATCAAGCTCAGCTTCATCCAGTTTGCCAAACGCTCGATCAACAATGGGTCTGGTATACCAGGAGCCAAACATGACACTAATGGTGCCGCGCATGGGGAGGTTTCGCCAAAACCTCCAATACCTTGGTCTCTGGCTCTCCTCATCAGTTTCGTCCCAATAGGCATGGGTCTGCACATCTCTTGTATCAAACCATCGATTTATCTTGTCTACTACTTCTCCTTTTCCAGCCCCTTCTACGCCAGCGATAATTACTACCAGCGTCTTGTCCGACTCACGAAGACGTCTTTGCAATTGCAAAAAAAGATTATGCACCTCTGGCTCTAGCTGTTTGAAATCTTTTTTACTAAGGGTTCGCCCAACTTCGGCAGCTTCAAACATGAGAATCTCCGGATATCGATACTTCTAATCTATAAACAATATTTTCAGAGAATGACTACAACCCTGAAGCGAGTAATCGTAAAGGACGAGCTTAGCAGGAATTTTACCTCTCAAACATAGCAGTACGAGGCTACTACAGCTTGACCTGTGTCAAACCGTCAGCAATCTGAATTGGAACCTAATGAAGAAGGATTACTCGGGGAGAGCAACAAGAAAGAATGGAAAATGACCTACTTTGGATGAAGCACCACAGGCATCCGTGTATAGCCTTTAACGAAACTGGAATACACTCTCTCGACATCGCCCACAATTTCTACTTTGTGGAAACGTTGCATTATCTCTTCCCAGAGAATGCTCAATTGCATTTCGGCCAATCTATTACCCATACATCGATGCAGACCAAAACCAAAGGAGAGGTGCTGCCGCACATTAGGCCGGTCAATCCAAAAAACATCGGGCCGATCAATTACTTCCTCATCGCGATTTCCCGAGGCATACCACATTACAACTTTATCGCCAGCCTTGATCTGCTTACCCCCAAGTACAGCGTCAGTTTTTGCAGTGCGACGCATATGCGCAAGAGGAGTTTGCCACCGAATGATTTCAGAAATCATATTTTTCACCAAACTTGGGTCTTGCCTTAATTTCTCGTACTCATCGGGAAATTCATTAAGAGCGAGGACTCCACCCGAAATGGAGTTTCGTGTTGTGTCGTTGCCCCCAACAATCAAAAGTATGATATTCCCTAGAAATTCCGTAGGCGGCATATTTCTTGTAGATTCTCCATGGGCAAGCATGGAAACCAGGTCATTGCCTGGCTCTTTGTTTATCCTCTCATTCCACAGTCGGGTGAAGTAAGCAAGACACTCCTCCATAGATTCCCAACGCTCTTCAATTGAATTAATAACACCATGGCCGGGAATAGCAGTGGCCACGTCTGACCAGCGAGTGAGTTTATATCTATCCTCAAAAGGAAAATCAAAAAGAGTAGCCAGCATCTGCGTGGTCAACTCAATAGACACTCTATTTACCCAATCAAATTCTTCTTCAAGCGGCAGGCTATCAAGGATATTGCACACTCGCTGCCGTATCAGCCCTTCGAGATTTTTAAGATTTGCCGGAGCAACCACTCCTTGAACTACTTTTCGCTGCTCATCATGTTTAGGCGGGTCCATGGAGATGAATGCAGGGAAGCTGAATTCTTCGAAAGTATCGACCATACCGATTGTAGGCTCTGAAGAATAAATCTGCGGAGACGTATCCACTTCCATTATGTCTTTGTACTTGGTTACAGACCAATAGGAGCCGACCGCAGAATTCTCACAATAGTGGACAGGGTCTTCCTTGCGTAGCCTCGCCAGGAATGGCAGATACTCGTTAGCCTGCCAGATCCCGGGATGAGACAAGTCAATGTCCTTCAACGGCATAGACGAGGCATCCTTTCCTACCATGCTCCATTTACTGGGCTTCTTCTTTCCCTGAATAATATTTTCTGTCATCTTTCCTAAAACTCATTGGTCAATTCTTCATATCAAACACTTACAAGAATTCAATTATCTGAAGCTCTCTAGCCCTGCACTTTCGGATCCTACGCAGCTTATCTAGAACTGGAATTCCGGAGTTTTTACCACTAGACCATCGAGATTTTCTGCCACTGGAATTTGGCAGGAAAGTCGTGAGGTTTCTTGACGGTCCGTACTGAGGCTTAACATTGCCTCTTCAGTTGGACCAATAGTTTCGAGCTTATCAATCCACTCACTATCGACATAAACGTGGCAAGTAGCGCAGGAACAGGAGCCTCCGCAATCTGCATCAATCCCCGGCACGCCATTGCTAACCGCTGCCTGCATCACCGAGCCTCCAGCTTTAACTTCAACAGGATGTTCTGTTCCATCATGCTCAATGAATAAAATATTTATCATCTCTAACTCACCCTTAGCTACTAGTTCATTTTTCGCAGCCGCAACAATAGCAGCCTTTAAGATCAAGCAAAAGCCGATCAAATCTGTTCAAGCTGCTTTCTCATTCTTCCTGTCACATTATTCAGTATTCTGGTTTTCAGAACAGCAACGGAACAAGGTTATTGAGTATGGCAGTGAGAATGACGGATAGGAGGAGTATAACCGGGGAAGACAATAATTTGGCGGAAGAGGCAGGATCTTCCGTCACTTTTTTACTGCCGTATTCTCTGGCTTACAGCGGTGATAGAACCGCCTAAAACACTCAAAGTGTAGCACAAAATGTAGCAAAAACTTGGGGGTATGCAGGAGGCCATGCCACCCCCTATCTATATATACTAGTGGCTTTACAGTTTTAGAAGTTTTGGAGTGTTAAGTAGTTGGGATCAACCGGTAATCTGACTTTCGGAATAATATGTATACGGGAGCAATGGAACCATTCTGACTTATCGGGGTGTGGCCCCTAGGGTGGGGTGCTGGCTGGTCGGTTACTAGGAAACAGGGGGTGGTCAGAACTGTCTAGTGCTGAAGAGACGGAGGATAGGCATTGGACTGTGGAGGTTGTCGGTTAAGGCTTTATGCTGCTTCCTGCGACCGCTAACACTCTATAAAGCATGTAGAGATTGCTTGTGTGGCCGTCTGTACTGCTTCACAAAACCAAACCTCTGCATTAGCAGCAACAGAAAAGCAGAGTAGTAGGATTGAGAAGAGTAGTTTGTTCATAGCCCTAAGAGTCAGGTTCAAATCATCTATTCCTGAATTCAGCAACAACATCTGGTTCTCTTTGTCTCCCCCAGAGAGGGTCACATCCTTACTCAGGAACTAACTTCTTACTCAGTCTATATATATCAATGATTTACCGAAACCTAGTTCATTGTCAAAGGATTATTCTGGTCTACCGTTTGGTCTACTGTGACTCTAAAGTCTCCGGAAGCCTCTAAAACTCTAGAGATTTTCTGAACCTCTGATTTAAGGGTTAGTCTGACGTCTATCAAGCTTTAGCGTGTCTTGACGGGCTTCTGTAAGGCTCTGAAGGGCCTTCTGGTGGGTACGCAGGAGGTCATGCCACCCCCTATCTATATATACTAGTGGCTTTACAGTTTTAGAGATTTTGGGGTGTTAAGTAGTTGGGGGGGTTCCGTATTGTTTTCATATTAGGAACCTTGTGTGAAGGTACTTAGTAATTAGCGCCGTCCATACCGCCAGATTCTGGACCTCCACCGCCACCACCGAAGAGATGAAATGCGATTAAAATACCGATCAAGATAATAGCCCAAATATTACCTAAAGTCGTGAACCTGTCTATAGGAAAATAAACAATCCACGCTCCGACGTAAAGAGCAAACTCAAACCCAAGCCACCACCACGCTATACCTACCCAGAACGGTATCTGGATTAGTAGCATTATAAAAAATTGGGTATTATCTAAGTCTGAGAACATAAGTTTAGCTCTTATTTTTCTTTTATGTAGAAACTTGTTTCAAAAATCAACCTCTAGGCAAAACCTCATAACTCTTCAGCGCCTCATAAAACTCAAACACAAAAGACTTGTCTTCAATCTCCTCAACCGCCGGAACCTCAACAAACACTGCTTGGTCTGCCCTATACTCGGCTGCCTTTAAGCCTATGAAGGCCACGAAGACGCCTATAAGAACTCCGAAGATAATGCTGGGGACATCAGGAGTCCAAGCGGTACTGTTGGCTTCAGAAGCCCCTGAATCAGGGGTGTCTCTATAACTAGCGAAATCTTGCATGGCTGTCTCTTATTGCTGGTTTAAACGCTCTTACACAGGCTCTCAGGCCGTCTACACGCCCTTATATACTGGCTTCTGACTTGCTCAAAGTACTCCTTAGAACTAACCAGATCAAGGGGGGATTGAGCATCTAGACTTCCTTAAAAGGTCAGGGAACGCATATGAGACTCTCAAATTAGAAGAAGAATATTACTCTTAGTTACCCTTTATTTAATTGGGCTGGGAGTTAATATCCACATCCAATTCACAAGTTGTTTGTCACGATTAGTAAGGACGGATAGAGCCTCCGCTTCCGGTAAAGTCACGCACATCCTCTACTTCCTCGCGAAGAAAGTTATACAACACTCTTTGTAATTCAGGGTGTGTCTTTGAAACAGCAATTGCCATGTCTAAGAATGGCCTATCTTCTAAAACTTGGCCTTTATGAGTTATTACTAAAGTTTCTATGAGCGAAACGTCTCTCGTCTTCTTAGCGATCGCAAAGGCTTGATCAAGTACTGACTCATAAATATCCTTCCATTTCTCACTAGCCACTTTTGTTATTGCGGAGAACAGGCCGCTACGTGGTTTCACCACCCCCGGCCACGTTATTAAGTCCCTTGCCATAAAGATGAATTTTCCTAATGATTCTGGGTTATGTTGGTCCATCGTTTCTGATTCCCGAATAAATATATCCAACACCTGATCAGGGAATTTCCCTTGCACTGAGTTTTCCCATTCATCGAGCAGACCAAGTTCAGCCAAAGTTGCTGATTCCAAAAATGAAGCAAGGTCATTTTGATTTATCAGGTTTGATTTTCTAATGCCTATATCTTGTGTACGGACATTTATATCTCTTACTTGAATAGGAAATTTCCGTTCAATTAATTCTCGCCATTCCCCGAGCAAATCATATTCAGTTAAAGTCGCTGATTCTAAAGTTGATTTAATAATTTCTATATCTTGAGGTCCAAGAACACTAAAAATATGATGCCCATACCCACCGCAAGTTGAGCAAAGCATGTCAGGGCATTTACCAAATCTGGTTTTTAGTGTTTCCAAATCTTTTCGCAATTTAGTTATATCATTCATATTCGTTACCTGTCGAAGTTGGCTAAATTCGGGAGGCATCTCGTAAGCTTTGAGTACCTTTTAAGTCCCTTCACTATGTAAAGGGACTTAAAAGGTACTCAAAGCTTACTGTTTATAATCCTGTACAGTTTAAAATGCTGCTGCACCACCAGTATAAGAACGGTTTATTTACCTTCTTCTAGTTTGGCACTAAGAATATGATTCACTTTCCTTAAATATTTAATCTGCCCACGGCTAGTCAGGCCATCCATGAGAAAATAACGTACTGCTTCTTGAAATAAATGCAATGCTACATCACGATCTGAACCCTGTATCTCTCTCGCTTTTTGAGCTAGTGATACAGCTATATGAATATTTTTACGTGGAAACTTTAGAATGTCAGCCATAAAAATACCTCCTTTTTCAGCAATAACGCATTTCAAAGTCACTTGTCAACAGGTGTAAAATGAGTACTCACAACATCTATGTCATAGAATTGGATAAAGAAGTCCTTAAAAAGAAAAAGTTCAGGGAAGCTAATCCAGACTACGTAGACAGCAGTCCTTGTGTATATGTGGGCATGACAAGCAAGTCACCTGAAGAAAGGTTTAAGCAGCATAAAGAAGGCTACAAAGCCGCTAGAATTGTTAAACAATTTGGTATTAGTTTAAAACCAAGACAGTATAAAAGTCATAACCCGATGAGTCGTGATGAGGCATCGGAGATGGAGTTTGAGAAAGCGAGAAGACTAAGAAAGAAAGGTTGGGGGGTTTGGGTTAATTGAAGCTCGGTAGTTAACAGTCTTTATAAACTAAAAATCCCCGCGAATATCTCTACTTGATGGAATTTCAGTAGTCGTGTTAGTTGGTGGGAATTCACTGGGCATTCTGAGAACTTGTGGCTCATACGGTGTGATTAGCGCCCTTATATTGATGAGACTTCCTTCTCCAACTATTGCGATCACCCTATCTCCGTCTTCAGTTAAATAAGGTTCAGAGCTAACACTATTTATCTTGGCCACTAGGCCATACGTTGCATAAAATCCTGAAGCGACTGACGTTGATCTTTCTTATCGAATGTTTGATTCTTAATTATTCATTGTCAGACTTAATTAGGAACTCAATTAATAATGAACTCCGTCATTATGAACACACTACACTTGGAACTGCCTAGGTTCGTGATTGCGGGGGGTTCCTAAACACCTTTTTAGTTGGGGGTGAATGCTCCCACCCCCCTTCCACCTCAATTCATCTCAAATTATGACTCGGAATCCACAAGTTCGTGATCTGTATCTTTTGCCCACCAATAAATTACCACTGGTATTCCAATTATGGTAAGCATCCAGAGTACAGACCAACCGCTTTTACCAATATCGTGCATTCTTCTGCAAGAAACTGCGAAGGAAGGTAAGAGCAATATCAAATTGACAACTCCTTGTAATATTTGTCCTCCTTCAAGACCCAAAGACACAGTACCAACGATGGTGGCACCCCAACCCAACAGCACGGTGAACAAATAGAACCACCAAAACTCACTTCTAGTTGCCCGACCTTCGAATGTTGCGTACTTACCCATACAGGTTGTAATAGATTCTGCAAATCCCATTTTAATGCTCCTTAAGTTATACCTACCTACATAGATTACAGTACTTACTAATAAATCACTATAAGATATTCATCTATGAGGATTCAAGTATTTAAAGTGACAACCCATCCTCTCAAATTTATGTACCTTAAATATAGTTAAGTATTGTCTTTCGTCGTTTGGAATTTCTTTTATATCTGTAGTGGTCAAGTAATATTGGCCACTACACTTTTATCTAATAAACAGACGTTGTTGATTCTGACATAATATAGATTAGATAATATGAAATGCCTGCTTAGCCGTAGTTATACTTCCTCGTTACCTTCAAGAGCCAATTCAGTCTCTGCCAATTGCACAAAAAGACAAATTGACATAGTCAAAAAAAACAAACAAATAATGTTTAAAAAAGACATCTCTTCAAAAAAGATAATCCCAAGAATAGTAGCTAAATACGCCACTTGCATCAAAACCGTAGGTAACATAGCGTGTGCGTTACCTCCTTGAAAGTCCTTCATTGCGAGAAAACTTATTGGCCCTGTAGCAACGCCGAACGACCAAAATAATATTGGAATAAGAGAAGCATTGCTAGCTTGCTCTGTATAGTAAATTAGGACACTAAGACTCCAAAAAATCAAAATGGCATATGTGTATATTAGATTTAGAAACATAAGAATATACCCCCCTACTTTATTGCCGCGCTCAAACAATGCCACAGCCGGTAAAGCAAAAATAAGGCCCGGCATCAGAGCGAACCCCAATAAAAACGAGGAGAAAAAAAGAGCTGAAATTCCAGTACCTATAATCCCCCATTCGCCTAAAATTGCTAACCAAATTCCTGAGACAGTTCCACCAAACGTAGTAATAAAAGAAACAGGGATGGTTGCAGCTACCAATAATGACGATATTATTTTTAGTAGGCTTGTCATAATTCAATCCTCAGCCTCTTGGCAAAACCTCATAAACCTTCAGTTATATTGTCGTAAGCAGTTTTATATGGCGAAGAAGATCAGAGTTAAACTCTCAATCCGTTCTTTGTGTATATATCGTTTGCCCAACTATTAATTTTCATATTTATTCCTATTTGTTCAGATTCAGATAATTCTTCCCAATCTTCGTCCGATAGAGGTTTGCCATTTAATTCGTCAATATCCCACGCAAATAACCCTCCCTTAAAATTTATGGTTACAGTCTCTCCATCTCCAATATCCAAAGTGTACGAGCCTGATAATTTTTTCTTTTTCTCATATCGTATATTTGCAGGTATTTGACCGAGTTCCTGAAATCCTTCGTCTAGACCTTTGCCAACACCTTTAAGTATTTTTGATGTACCTGAGAAGACCCCAAGTATTGTTTCTTTTATTATGCTCATGTAGCCCTCTTCGTTTATCGTTATTCCAAATAGTCGGTTGACGGCACTTCATTTAAAGCCAGACTACTCCTCCTCTCTAATGTCGTCTATATCACTTGACAAAGCCTCAAATTATTGATACGCTCATCTGAGCTTCTACGAAAGCCACTGAGCAACGCTATTTTACCCGCCACCTAACCATCTCTATTTCATTAAAGACGCCTAGAGAGGCTCTGAGACCTTCTAAGAGGCATGCCTGAATACGGTTATACGCAGGGATCATCTAAGGAGCGCAGGAACTCTGCATAAGCTGGCTGCAACGCTTCAAAGTCATAGGTATGACGAACGTTACATCTTTGCCAAGCCCTCTCTATAAATTCTTTCGTGACTTGGCTTTGCTGCTCATCCAATAGGCCAATCGAGAATTGATAGAAACTGTTTTCTTGCATCCGTTGTATCCAATACATATCTTGATCTACAACCCATTTCTCTGCATCGTTAAGTTCTTCATAGGGCGTAGTTGCTACTTTGTAGCCCAGCTCCCACTGACCTTCAAACCAAGTTCTATTTCTATCTAATTGCTGTTCCACTCGGGCTTGTACTTGAGTCGCTAAAGCTATCGTATGTGACTGCCTTAGCTCTAGACCCACGAAGATTAAAGACCCAACAATACTAAAAACACCGATCATATTAATTATTCTGTCCATAATAGAAATCTCCCTCAGCTGATGAATTATTTTTACAAATAATAAAGCATTCTAACCCCATGAAAACGCTTGACAAACCTTCATTTATAAGCTAACCTCAGCAGAGCTTTCAAAGAAAAAGCTAAATGAGACTTGACAAACTGTAAAAATGTTTGTATAATACTTTTAAGGCCGCCAAGGTCAACCCATATATAGACTCTCTTACAATCCCGCTCTAAATCCTCTTCCAGTTTTTAAACCACAAGTTCCTTTACGACCTTACAAGCGAACAAGCCCCTTCAAGAATAAATATTATTATTAATATAGATGCTAAGTTACTAACCTGATATTGATCTAACTAGACCTGACTAGCTCTGCTTATTTATTACTATATCTTGTTGATTTATATGATATATATTTATATGGTAGTGTTAACTAGAAGGCGATACTATCCATAGACGTCACTTCCTAAGTTATGTTTCAGGATTTAAGTCAGTGAAAAAACTACTAACCACTACAGCCCTATCCATCTTGCTAGTTTCGCTGGCGAGTGGGGTTTATGGTCAGTCCGATTTTGAAGAAACCAAGCGACTTTCTGAACAAGGCGATAATGTATCTGATTTTTCAAATTATCAGAGAGACGAATATATAAGTTCTTGGATTGATGAAGATGGCGATTGTCAGAATCTTCGGCACG